>Ga0209390_10010141_pt1 | contig 11108 bp, 4 predicted proteins | sample BON01_FD_187212 | JGI IMG/M metagenome (GOLD analysis project Ga0209390, IMG submission 187212) | Freshwater microbial communities from Lake Bonney liftoff mats and glacier meltwater in Antarctica - BON-01 (SPAdes) (version 2) | ecosystem: Environmental > Aquatic > Freshwater > Ice > Glacier... | reverse complement strand
ATCAAATGCTTTAGCAAATGCTGATACACTTATACAAAACGAATTGAATATTTTAGAAAATATTATATTACCTACTAATGCTACTTTTTTAAATAATTTAGACAATACATTGCTTATTGGATACAAAGGTAGAAAGTATATTAATTATCAATCAATAATGACTGCGTATATATTACCACCAAAACAAGCAAACAATACAATAACAACAACAAACGCTAACAATCTTATAAATTATTTAATACCATTTAATATTACATCAGGTTCTGGAAGTATTATACAAGTTGATAATGATTTTTCTATGATAAATGGATTTATAACATATTTGTTAGATAATACAAATAATATTATTAATTTTACAACAAAAATATCTATTACAAATCAAGCAAATATACAACATTTAATATATGATTATGGAGGTGTTAAACTCAAATATATGTTAGGAAGTAGCCTTTCAATTATTTATAGTTATCCTACAAGATTTACAACTGGTGTAGTCCAAGCACTTTTAAAGAATCCTCTTGATAATTTTGCATATGATACAAGCCAAGGAGTTTGAGACTGGATTTTTCCAACTAATATATTTACTAATTGGAATACTTCACCAAAGTTTGCTATAGTTATAACTGATTTATCGGGTTCATCATACCAAAATAGACAATATTTTAAAAATGGATTTGATAAATATATACAATTTGATGCTACAGGGTCTGCTATTAAATATATACAGCGATTAGCTATGACATTAAGACTAAACTTAAGCGATTTATCACCACAATACCAAACACCAATAAATGATTATGGTAGATATGATTATCAAATAACTTTAAGATATACTACTGCTGAAAATATGGTAATTACTTCAACAAGAAATGAATATTTTATGACTAAATATGGAATTAATGATTTACCATTTAAAATTATTAATTCTCATATATTTAATATTAATGGATATATTAAAAAGTTAGAGTTTAGCTATTCCATACCTATACTATCACGTAAATGGTTCTATGATGAATGCCCTGCTTACGTAGACCAATTTAATTTAACTGGAATAGATATTACCGCAAATACTGTAGACCAAACTTTTACAAAAACAATACCATTACCAACCACAGACTTTCAGGTTACCACAACTTCAATTGAAAATGATAATACTTTACAACTAATGATAAATAATTTAAGTTATAATTTATCAATTCCTGTATCAACTAATAACGCTAATACAATAAAAGTTATAAATACGAACAGTGATAATAAAGTAATTTTAAAAATAGGTGACACAAATACAAAATGGTATAATTGTGGTTTTAAATTAAATAGTAATTGGACGAATGTTGAAAAGATAGAATTAATGGATGGTTATAAATATTTAAAACCTGATGTAAAAATTGATAGTTTAGAAGTTAAAGATTTAATTTTGACTGGGTCTTTGAATAATTTTACATATCAAAACTTACAAGGAGGAATTATCCAAGAAGCAGGGTTACTACGACGAAATGTAATTCAAAATGTAGGAACTTTTACATATACAAATGAGTTAGTTCCATCAACAACTTTAATATCGGGGCAAGAATATATGTTGCAATGGGACGAACCTAATAACAATTATAAGAATGTTTTGAAACCTGATTTAAAAGGAGATAAAGGAGATAAAGGAGATATCAGTTTAACTGGATCTCAAGGCTCTCAAGGCAATACGGGCTCTCAAGGCATCCAAGGGATTAAGGGCAACACGGGCAATACGGGCTCTCAAGGCAATACGGGCAATACTGGTAGCACTGGTAGCACTGGTAGCACTGGTAGCACGGGGTCTCAAGGCATTCAAGGAGTATCTGGACGAGGTTTAACAGCACCCGCATATAATGCTACAACTGGTGTATTAACTTTAAACTTTACGGACGCACTTACTCCGTTTAATACTACGGATATACGAGGTTCTCAAGGTATTCAGGGAATTCAAGGAATAGCTGGACGAGGGCTAACAACTCCATCATATAATGCTACAACTGGTGTATTAACTTTAAACTTTACGGACGCAATTAATTCATTTAGCACTGGAAATATAAGAGGGGGTATTGGTTTAACAGGAGCAAATGGAACAAATGGAACAAATGGGTCTCAAGGTATTCAAGGACCTACAGGAGGACAGGGTATTCAAGGTATTCAAGGAACGGCTGGACGAGGTATTAGTATGTTATTTTATAATGCTACAACGGGTGTATTGACATTAACATTTACGGACGGGTCTAATTCATTTAACACAGGAGATATACGAGGAGATGCTGGTAGAGGTTTAACAACTCCATCATATAATGCTACAACAGGTGTATTAACTTTAAACTTTACAGATAATATTAATCCATTTAGCACTGGAAATATACGAGGAGCTATTGGTTTAACTGGAAATACTGGTTCTCAAGGTATTCAAGGTATTCAAGGTATTCAAGGTATTCAAGGAGCAACTGGATCAACTGGAGCAACGGGAGCAACTGGAACTACTGGGGCTACTGGAACTTCAGGAGCTAATTATGCTTTTCCTATAGCATTGTCATCACAACGTAGAGGAATTAGAATAGGTGATAACTTATTTTTAAATGGAGATACTCTATCAGGATTAGGTGGTAGTAGATGGGGTGCGAGTGGTAATAATTTATTTTATAATAATGGAAATGTTGGAATAGGTACAAATAGTGTTCCGTGTCGTTTTACAATAAAAACCAATTATAGTGATGAAAATACAGGATTTATGTTAGATGCTACGGATACTACAAATAGTTATAATATAAAGTTTTTTTCATATGTAGTTGGTAACGGATTAGTGGGACATAGATTTAAATTACAAAATACAGTAAATATTCACGATAATTTATCATGTTTTTCGCCATCAGGAAATGTAGGAATTGGTGATAATAATCCATCTCAAAAACTAACAGTATCTGGAAATATACAAGCATCTGGTGACGTTTATGCGGGTCCTGCGTATAATGGCGGTTTTTATAGTGGTGATGTTAATTGGGGATTTAAGATTAGTAATTTTGGAAATGGCGAATATTGGACAGAAGCGAAGGAATATTGGCATCAAGCAGGACGAGGTTTTAGGTGTTTTAATGTTACAAATAATTCAGTTCCTTTTGTTGTTAATTTTAATAATTGTGTAGGAATAAATATGACAAATCCATCAGTTAGATTACAAGTTGAAGGAGGTGGAGTTAGCACTGGAGCAGTTAGTAGGTTTTTCGGAAATAATGCTACAGGTGTTGGTTCAAATGGTTCTTTAGGTGATACAGTAATTTATGCTGCTGGTTCTATTCATTCTACAAGTTGGTTCGGTTCATCAAGTGATATTCGTATTAAAAAAGACATTCAAGATTTAGACGATGCGGAAATGTTAGATAAAGTTTTGTTATTGAAACCCGTTAAATATGCTTATTTAGATAAAGAAAAAACAGACGATTTAGTGTATGGATTTATAGCACAAGATGTGCGTGAGGTTATGGGAAATGAAGGGGTTCATTTAATGAAGGAGTTTATTTTTGATATTAATGAAAACGCCGTAATAAATGATGGTGTTATAACATTTAATGGAATATTAGAAGTAGGATTGATTTATAGGGTATTCCACAAAGAAAAAGAAGCATATATTATTATAAAAATAAATGAAAAAACAAGTAATAATACATATAAAGCAACTTTAGAATTGGATGGAGAAATTGAAAATAACGATATATTTATAGTAGGAAAGCGTGTTGATGACTTTCATAGTCTTAATAAAAATGCTATATTTACGATGGGAATAGGTGCGATACAAGAATTACACAGAACTATAACAAGACACCAAACAGTTATTGATAGTTTAATATTAAGATTAGATGCGTTAGAAAATTCATGAATAACAAAAAGTATTTAATATCTCGATAAATAATACTCGCATTAGTAATTTGAATATGCAAAATGAAAGCTCTTAAAATTTCCTACAAGATTCACTAATTTTGATGTAAATCCGATAAATATTATAGAAGTTACAGCGGTTTTAGTGATCTTGGTAATGACTAATAATAGTCATAGTGACAGTTAAATAGTGACATATTTGATATATGAATACTGACAGTTTTTAGCAATAGTGACAGTTGAATAATGACAGTTATTGACTAAAAATTATACATTTGGCGGGAAATAATTCTAGGCGTGTCAAAAAATAAAATGATCCAAAACACCCGCCAAACTCAAAAAATATGTCTAGGTCAGTAAAAAAAATATTTAGGTGGGTCACAAATACTTTCCCGCCAAAAAAATCAAAATCTTATTTTTAAAATATTTTTTTTTGAATTTTGTATAATTTTTTCCGAAATATTTTTTTAATATTTTTTTAATATTTTTTTTAATATTTTTTTAATATTTTTTCAATATTTTTTCAAATAATTTTTTTTATAATTTCCATAATTTTACCCGTGAAATGCTCGGGAAAATATTGAATAATTTTATTAAAAATATGACAGTAGAATGGTGGTGATTTCATGAGTTTATAAAAGTAATCATCCCCCTTTCCTCCTTTGGGAGGGACCCAGAGACGGCTGCTCGCGAGCAGCTCGTGACTTCTTTGGCATGTTGCGTGTCTGGGAAAGTGTTGTGCCCAGCCCCACAGGTATGTTTGTTCACGACCAACAGCGGCGACTTCCCGCCTCAGCCTCTAGGAAGGAGGAAATGTTGTGTTCCTTTGTGGGCAAAAACAAGGAAAAAAATTGACTAAAATTTAGTAATACCACAAATTACTCAACTAATCTCGCACCATTCAGTAAAACCGGATATGAGGCTGGTACCGGTATTGTCAGATTAATTTGTAAAGCTAGTAAAACCGGCTTCTCGCGCCATATCAAAACCGGCTGTAATTTACCGGTTTGTATCACTATTTATTAAGGAGTAACCTCAGCAAGAGGAGTAAGAAACATTTGAATCGAAAGACACCCAGTTGCAGCTGTTAACCTCCCAAAATGTCTAGAGGGGCCCCACAACACCTACGACAGATCCACCAACAGCAGCAGAATGCAACACAGAGCAGAAGCAAGAGCAGGGATGGGCACAGTAGCACGCATGACACGCGTGAGGGCAGCAGCCAAAAACGCAGAATGCAAACACAGTCGAAATAACCACTTTTGGCCAAATTGTTTGTCAACATAGGCCGTAAATCCCCTAAAATGGTTTTTAGAATTTATTGTACGTTGTCCTGTCACCAAGCACTCAAAATGTATCCACAAATTTGAGAGTCAATTGGTACCTGAAACCAAACATACCATACTTACATTCCCCCATGCACAAGGTTTAACCCGCTGCAATGGATATAAAACACAATCAAATAACAGACAATATAAGTTATCATCATTCTGGTGTTTTTTATTTTTCATAAAATTCATGTTACAATAGTTGTTGCTAAAACAAGAACTTCCATCCCTGCAGGACTATGACAATCGTTTTCCTCAAAAGGTTCAAAATGTACCCCCAAAATTGAGAATCACTAACATTTGCTGCGAAATGAACAATGCTGAAAGACCTCAATGCTGAACAGAAATCACCATTATTGCTCAATATAACAACATCAATCAACAGACAAATATAACAAAATTCAAAATACGTTTTCATATTGTTCACAGCGCGTATGACTATAAAGTTGTTATTGTTCTTCAGTTTTCGAACCCTCTTGACTAGCGTATTTCTCAAAAGGTTCATACCAGGATTCACGAATGTAGTACAAAATTTCATTTAAAATAACCTTTTGAGTTTGTGCACTGGGGGCTTTAAATCGAAACACCTGTCAAAGTGGTCCGTGTCCAGCAATCATTGTGCTACAACGTTCGTTTCAGAAGCCAGTGTGACATTTTTCAGAATTTTAATCTCAATTCTTTTTTTCTTAATCGAAAAAACTGTGGAGGGAAGGGATACTTCTATGGTACACAGTTTTAGCTCTCCACAACTATGCCTTCATATACAAAAAAATGCACAAGAATCAGACGCGTCTGTTGGAGTAAGTTTGGAAGAAATCCAATCGTAAGTTCTTATATAATATGCATTTTACATTTCCTGTCTTTGGTTCCAAGACAGGACTTTTTCCTTGATTTGGCCTGTCTTTCCATATACATTTTTGACACGAGCCCTGAATTGTTTGTTTGTCTCTCCATATACGAAAATGCTGAGACATGCCCTCAGATTCTAATTCCTCTTACTCTTGGTCTGGATCATCACGTATGATCATGATGTCTTCCTGATGTCCGGGTGCCAAGGTGGGCTGGTTATCTAGTTTTTCATGGGGTATCCGCCCTTGGTTTTGTGTGTGTTTTTCTATTTTTATTGTTTCCTGTTTTATAAGGTGTGAGACGTTCTGAGGTAGTGAAGACGCCTCCTCGAACTGTGGAGTTGGTTCATTCAGCGTATTATCATTGATAGTACCCCTGAGGGGGGGGTGTTGTAGGTCATTCCAATCCAAGTTGTCCACATCCAAGTCTGAGTAGTTGTCTTCTGTCTACCTGCGTTCTTCTTTACAACTGTGGTGTGGTGTTGTGGTGATTTGAGGATCCTTGTTAACCCAAGAAGTTTTTCCTGACAATTTCATCGGGGATCCAGTTGTATTTGTGGGTTCGCTGTGTGTCGCCTCTGTTGGGTTAGGTGTCTTCCCCAACTTGTGATTGGTGCTTGCATGTAGTTGGTCTTCAAAGGTACTTTGCCGCGTAACCTGTCTTGGATGTGGTGGGGTGTTCTGAAGTGGTGAAGACGTCTCCTCTAACTGTATTATCCTGGTGATGGCCCCCTTGACGGGGAATTGCTCGAGTTCATTCCAATCCATATTATCCATCTCCCACTCTGGGTAGTCCTCTTCGACCCTCTCAGAGCGCTCTTGGCTACGACTGTGGTGAGGTATTGTGGTGATTTGTAGGTCCCAGTTCTCCCTAAATGTTTTATCCGATACCTGAGACAGGCGTTCTGTTATAATTGTGACCACTGTCTCTGTCTGGGGAGGCATCACCAACCTCGTGTGGTTGGTGCATGCGCACCATTGGTATTCAAAGATGTTTAGCCAAGCGTCTTTTTGTTGGTTACAATATCTGGTCAGGATTTCAGTGTCTTTTTTAATATCCCCTCTGACACGTAGAATCACCATTGGTATTATATCTGTGTCCTTCTCGTGTTCTATAGTTGCGACTTCGAGATTTGCATTCCAGTGCTCATCACAGCATGTGTGGTTGGCGAATTGTCCCAGTCCTTCCAAGTTGTTATGCAGTTTTGCAGTTTTTCCTCCATAACAACCTTCCAAGTTGTTATGTAGCGGAAGTTCTTCCGCAGGTTCTTGCCCAGTCGGTCTTTTAGAAGTAAGGTCGCATCCTGTGGATGGACCAGGCAGACTTCTTTCCCGTGGATGTTGTCTAGCACCGTGTATTGTACACTGGTTTGGTACATGTTGGAATTCCTGCCTTATTGTGTTCTTTTTATTTCTATGATTTCGTCCTTATTTGTAATAGCAGTGCTATGGCCAAAGCATGCAATCAATTCATTCTCCAGTATTTTTCGTGTAAGCACATCTCCTATGCGCAGAAATACTGCCGAGGAGATGTACTTATGTATCAATTGATTATTTTGTACACGCTCACATCTATATTTCCATATTTCAATACGTAAACATATACATGTACATATATATATGTGTGTATGTATATATATATATTAACTTATATATATATATAATTGTCTATATATATATATACATATATATATATATATAAAATTATATATATATATAATTGTCTATATATATATATACACATATATACGTATATACATATAGATATACATATATATATATTACATACATGTAAATATATATACATATATGAATATATATATATGTACATACATACATATAAATATGTGTATATTATGTCATGTATATATATATATACATATATAGATATATATTCAAATATGAATTCCTTGAGGAGGAGTTTCTCGAGTTCATTCCAATCCATATTTTCCATCTCCCACTCTGGGTAGTCCTCTTCGACCCTCTCAGAGCGCTCTTGGTTATGACTGTGGTGTGGTATTGTGACAATTGTAGGTCCTAGTTCTCCCCAAATGTTCTATCTGATACCTGAGACAGGCGTTCTGTTATAATTGGGACAACTGTCTCTGTCGGGGGAGGCATTGCCAACCTCGTGTGGTTGGTGCATGCGCAGCATTGGCATTTAAAGATGTTTAGTCACGCGTCTTTTTGTTGGTGCCAATATCTGGTCAGGATTTCAGTGTCTTTTTTAGTGATACAAACCGGTTCGTGGACCAGTGTCTGTAAAGTGTCACGATTGTGTCACTGGTACTAAAAGAAAATTTAACCGGAATTCAGGCCGGTGCTAGTTTTGTCAGTACCAGTATACAATAATAGTAACAAGATGTGTATGTGTATGTGTATGTATAGAGAGAGAAAAGGGAGACGAGAAACAGCGGGGGAGAGTCGAAGTCGCAATTATTCAGATTGAGTCTCAGAGTCAAAGAACAAGTGACAAGAGAAGTCATTGAAGGTAATGTGTGTCGTTGATTCAAAAAAAAAATCACTCCAAGCGCATCTTCTTGACCGCCTCCCAATCCCGCACCTGCGACCACACCTCGTGGAGATAGACTAACTCCTTCATGTTGTCACACGCGAGACTTGAATGTTGCTTAGTCATCACGTTACCCGCCGTGGAAAACAGCCGCTCCGAAGTTGCTAAGGTTGCCAAAATAGTAAGTACACGCTTTACCAACACACCAAATCAAGGGAAAAGATACACAGCACTGCGACGCCACTTGTCGAGAGGATTCTTGTCCTTGGGAAAGGGAACAGTGTGAGTCTTCCATATCTTGATCTCCCTGTCAGCAATCTCTGCGCTTGAAAGTTCGAGAGAATTCACAGGAACAGTGGCGGAGCCCGTGACCAAGAAATCATTGACATCTTCGATTGATCTGTTGATGTCAGTTGATACATCTGAATTCTTGACCTCATCAATCACGGTAATAACCATACCACACAGGAGCGCCCAGTCTTGATCATGTTGATCAGGAGGAATGTAGTGGAGGTGTGGCATATCAGTGACTTCCAGTCTCAGCCTCTGGATCACATCTTTTTGTTTGTTTGCCAAGTTTGTTTGTTACAATAAAATTCGAAAAAAACTATTCTTCGCCTCCTGTGTTGGGAGGAAAGTTAACCCCTGGGGAGTGATCACAGGTTTTTGGTTTTTGGTTTGTTATGACACCACACAGTTGGTGACTCCATTACATCAGAGACGCATACAAGTGGTGCGCAGTAATAAGGTAGTCCAGAAGCGCCTGACCGAATCCAATTGCACTCCCGCAATGGACTTTGGATTTGAAGAAATACGCAAACACAGGTATACACAAACGAAGAATAGAACAAAGCACACAAACACAATAGTAATCTAAGTGTTACTTTTGATGTGTCATTGTGTAAAATAATAAATTGTGGACAAATATCACGTGATTTCCGACTGTTTCGATTCTTTTTCCCGGGATCTGCATGCTTTTCGTCATTGGCCTCCCCCCGAAATTTGCCAAGTTGAGTAAAATATCATGGAATATTTGAAAGTTTTGGAAGAGAATTCAGTATTTTCTATTTTGAGGTTCGTGGACAAACCAGAATTCTGTGATGCAAGGTTGTAGAGGGTGACAGGGATCGGGGTACAAGACATTTGCTCAATGAAACCAAGATTTAGGAACGACAACCTTGTAATTACACATGCATTGGACCAGTGTGTGAAACTCCTGTCTGTGTTGCACATATCAAGCGCACAGGGTCAATCAGTGGATCTGTCTGTGGAGATCTCAACGGGTAGAAACAGGATGATAGACATCATATCAACTCCTGGTCGTCTGGCAGCAACTCAATGTGGCGCCTGATATATAATAATGTAACTGTTGATCAAGACTGCTACATAATTCACCGAGCGGTACCACACGCACAACTCCATGTACTCTCCGAAGGCGGATCGCAAGATGGTATGTGTGTACTGAACAAGTACCCTACATACACCGCGATGGTTCTTTCTGCCCAGGATCAAGGTTAAGAAGACAGTCTGCACCTTGTTGTAGCGTCTCCCCATCAGTTCTGAGATCACCACCCATACTATCACCAGCGCAGTGGAGAGCGCCAGGAAAAGAGGTCAAAGACACCCTATTCTGCTGATGAATATTCATCTGATCACCACGCAACTAAACATAGGTGCATGTTGTTGGCCTGCTCGTCCTGCAGGATTCGGGTCGATCTTTGTCAAGTTGTGCAGCGCTGCGCCGCGCTCTCGTGCATGAGTTGACATTCTCAGCTCGAATCATTGGCTTTTTAATCAACTTGTAGTAATTGAAATGAGAGGATTTCTCTCATCATGCAACGTTTCCCTTGGCACTTTCAATCATGACCATCACTGCTTCTGAACCACCAATACAAATCATTTCCATCTTACATATTCTGTCAGGTCAAATCCAAGAACAACTTTTCTGAGTAATAAACCCAGTATTGTATAATATTGTGCGGAGGATCAGATTCTCAAGAATAAAAATTTCCGGAAAATGATGTAATATATTTGTAGTGGAAAATAAGTAAAATAATTTTGAGATGTATTTACCTTTAAGTGAACATAAATTATTTATTTGGTCGGGAGGACTCCACACATACTAAAAAGTGCTGGCAATACTAAAAAGATCTTTTTCGGAAAAGCTCGGTCAATGACAATGTCCAATAGAATGGAGGCTGCACTTGCTCCTGCGATGGCAGTCGTGATCGCGGCCGTGGGTCTCGTGGCGTGGCACTCGGCGCATGGGCTAGCGCCCATCACGCTGGTCGAGGTAGCCAAGTGTGCCTTTTTTTGGACAAAATATGCTTTTTGAACTCTAGAAGGTGCTATTCACCCTCTGGTTCGCTGCAGGGATTCGTGATGTTTGGTGTGATTTGTAATGTGTTGTGCACGTGTGTGTCAGAGTCTGACAGAGAGAACGGGAAAAAGAGAAAGAACAAGATCAAAATATAGACTATGTTGTGTGTATGTGTGTGTGAGTGTGTGGTGTGTGTGTGCGTGTGTGTGTGT
>Ga0209390_10010137_pt1 | contig 11109 bp, 5 predicted proteins | sample BON01_FD_187212 | JGI IMG/M metagenome (GOLD analysis project Ga0209390, IMG submission 187212) | Freshwater microbial communities from Lake Bonney liftoff mats and glacier meltwater in Antarctica - BON-01 (SPAdes) (version 2) | ecosystem: Environmental > Aquatic > Freshwater > Ice > Glacier... | reverse complement strand
ATATACATATATACATATATATGTATATATACATATGTATAGATCTATATCTATATCTATATCTATATCTATATCTATATCTATATATATATGTATACTCAAAACACACACACACACACATGCATATATATATACATATATATATATATGAAGACGGGGTGTTTGGTTGGGGTTGATGTAAACCTTTCCTCGTCACTTGCCTGGCGAGCCACGCGCCAAAGGCAGTCAGCCGGCCGGCGTCTCTTTGACCCATTCCGCGCATGCAAACAGCACGGTATACACACACACCCATACATATATACATTATACATATATAGAAGCACCTGTCGGGCGAGCCATGCGCCAAAGGCAATGAGCCGGTCGGCGCCTCGGGGACCCATCCGCTGCACCGCGCGTGAAAGCAGTACGGCTCGAACATCGGCGCGCTGCGCCTCGCTCAGCCGGAGGAGCTCCAGCTGGGCGTCGCAGCAGGGACAGCGGCCGTCGGCGCCGAGCTTCACACGGAGCGCGGCCGGAGCGCCGACACCGCCCACCATGCCGCCGTCGCCGCCGTCGGCAACGCCGATACCGTCGACGTCTCCACCGCATGGCTCCATAGACACTGTCGACACCCCCAACCCACCTTGCAGCAGCCCCTCAGCGGTGTTTCCCGCGGCGTTCCCACCGAGCCCCCCTGTGGTATCACTGCGCAGCACCGCCGCCGCAGGCGCATGATCCTCCGAGAGACGCTGCTGTGCGCCGCTGCCCGCCTCTGCGTCGGTCGCACTTCCCTCCCCAGCGCCGGCCTCGTCCACCGGCCGCGCAGCCGACTCGCCATCCACGGCCGGGCCGTTCACGGCCGTCGCGCTGCGCTCGAGTAGCTCAAACATCTCAAGGACCGCGGCCACCGCCAGCTCCTCTGGCCGTGGGAAGGTGTCTAGCAGATCCGCGAGCACCCCGAGCGCCTGCTCCCGCGCTCCCAGCGCGCCGTGCATCGTCAGCAGCGCCACGTAGTCCTCCTCCGTAAACTCCAGGCCGCATTGCCGCAACGCGTCGTACAGGCGCACTGCAGCGTCCTGCCTCCGCGCCGCGCAGAGCGCAATGAGCAGCGGCGACGAGTTGCGCGTGCGCGGCACGATGTTACAGTCCACCATCCGGCGCCACGTCTCCAGCGCTCGGTCTAGCTCGCCCTGCGCAAGCTGTGCGCGGACGAGGGCCGCGTAGGAGCCCTCCGTCACGGAGCCGTCCTCTGCGAGCCGTGCGAACAGCGCCTCGGATGTGGGCAGGTCGACGTGGCACAGGCCGATGGCGGTGGTGATTGCGTGGACGTTGGGCATAAGCCCCTCCGCCTCCATGTCGCGCAGCTTCGCCTTGGCCAGCTCACAGGCCTCACCCGGCGGGAGTTCGCGCATCAGGTTGAGCTCCTTCATGTGCCTCCCAGTCGCCTTGCGCCTCTCAGCTTGCGTGTTGGTCACGACTGGACCCTTCCCTCGCGCTCGCATCAGCGGAGCGGGCCGGATGGGTGCCGCACACGGCCGCACCGACAGCCCGGTCAGCGCCAGGGCCAGCGTTGCCGTCGCCGAGGCCCACATCCCAAAGACGTCCGAGCCGAGCGTGCGAACTGCACCGAAGTGCAGCGATGTCGCGTCGGCGAAGACGAACAACTGGTCGTGCAGCGCCAACCCTGTGTGGGTCAGGCAAACTTTTTTAATGTTCATAGCAGGTCGTGTAGCAGTGAGATGTGTGAACTCATGTTGTGTTTGTGCCGGAGGCGATGTGTCGCGGAGGGCTGTGTCCGCGCTGTCCTGGTGGTGGTGTGTGTGGGGGGGGGGGGGTCTCGGGGTAAATATACCAGCATCATCATCTTGCATCTCTGCATCTTGATCTTGCATCTATCTTGTCCTTGTCAACTTTTCGCGCATGTCGCTGTGAATGTGAATGCGTTTGGTTGGTTTGAAGTTTCATGCTGTCTGTTATTATATATAATATTGCTGTATGATTCACATTGTGTGATCTAGAGCAATACGTAGTGAGTGGATACTCGCAATTCAATGATTTTATTCAAAATATTTCAAAATAATAAGTACAAGTATAAGTATAAGTATAAGTATAATTATAATGATTACAATGATATATATATATATATATATAATATATATATATATATTATAATATTTGCTTATATATATATTATATATATATTATCACATATCCATAACTTAGTTAGCAACTTCTAGTAACAACACAGTTACTACTGTGTAGCAGTTATCAGTTGTGCAGTTAAAATCATAGAGAATAAGAGTTTTTTTTAGAGAATTTGAATCGAGACAGAGACAAACATAACACACACGAACACGACGTACGACGTATATAAATATAAAATAAAATAAAATCATAATCATACTCATACAGTCAGTGGCAGTGGCAGTGAACTTGAATCCGAACCGTGTGCCGTGTGTGTGTGGCAAAAAATATGAAATGCATGCATCACAATCACAATCATATATGAACATGATTCTATAAACTATAAACTATAAAAACGCCGCGGCACGACGAGCACGACGTACGACGACGTACACAACCGCCGGTGGTGAACCCAGGGCACCCCTAGCCGAGTCGGAGTGACCCAAAGTGCCGTCGACGCTAGCGCTAGCCGACGCGCAAAGCGCACACACGAACGCTGACCCGCCCATCCCGCGCGTCACTGCCCCTGACGTTAACGAGGCGAGGTACCGGGGCCTGTGCGCTATTGAACTAGGGTTGGGGTTTCATTGCTCACGCTGATATGTTTACTACGGCCAGGCTGGTGTGCTCTTCCGTTCTTTGCTCTATGGGCGCAGGCGCTTCCGAATCGCTGTGCCAGCACTACGGAAGCGCGACAGGAGCCAGTCGCGCTTCCTGCGTCGTGTGGGCGCGGCGGTGTCAGCCGCGTCCGTTGCTACAGGTGCGGCGGCGGGGAATACCGGAGGGGGCGTGGCCACCGCCCCGCGTGAACGGAGGTCTTTGGCGGTGAGGCGGTCCCGCTCGGCCATCCACTCGGCGTAGCTCTTGATCCCCTCCCCCGTCTTGTCCGCCGCGGCCTTGCCCGCGTAGGCCACCTGCAGACTCTGCGCTTTGACTGCGCGCGGCCCATCCGTCGGAGGCGAGAGCCGCTCGCTCTCTGCGGGAGCCGCCGTCGGAGCCGGGGGAGCGGCCGGCCTGCGCGCCTTGAAGGCGAGCGCCGTATTCACAGCCTGCCGCGCCTGGATAGCGCGCTCCCCTTGCGCACGCAGCAGCTCGAGCTTGGCCTGGGCGAAGAATGCCTGCCGCTGCGCCAGCCGTGCAGCTCGCGCCACGAAGGCCGCCTGCATCGCCTCGCGGGCCTTGATGACACGCCCGCCCTCCGCGTAGAGCATCATCACCTTGGCCGCGGATGCTATCTCCTCGTCCGCAGCCGGCGCCTCAAATCGGCGGCGCTTGGCCGACACGGCCGTTGAGCTCGGCGCTGCCTCCTCCTCCTCTACGGTAGCGGCATCAATCGGGTCCACCTCCACCGGTGAGGCCGCGCCGGCCGCAGCGACGGAGACCACCTGGACAGCTGCATCAGGGGCGGCTGCCTCTGCGCGCGCGCTCGCCTCCTCAACAGCCGGCGCCGCCGGCGCCGCCTCGCCGCCACTCTCCGCCCCGCGGGCCGCGGTCGCAACGGAGGTCTCCTCGTCGGGTGCTGCCGTGCGAGGGTCCGCCACGCCCATTGCTGGCGCCGCCGCCGCCGCCGCCTTTGCACGGGTCACCGCCTCGCCGGCCGTCGCCGCGCGGGCGTTGGCCTCCTCCATCGCCTGCGTCGCAGTGGCCAGGTCGCGCCGCAGCCCCTCCTTCGCGAGCGCCAGCGCCGACGCCGATACAGCAGCAGAGGCCTCCGCCTGCGCCTGGCTACCCCGTGCCGCATCCCTCTCCGCATTCGCCTGCGAAGCAACCCCTGCCTGACGTTTGCTCTCGGCGCCGGCATCGGCGGCCAAGGCGGCCGAGGCCTGCGTGGCGGCAAGCGCGCGGGCGTTGGCCTCCTCCATCGCCTGCGTCGCAGTGGCCAGCTCGCGCCTCAGCCCCTCCTTCGCGAGCGCGAGCGCCGACGCCGATGCAGCAGCAGAGGCCTCCGCCTGCGCCTGGCTGCCCCGTGCTGCATCCCTCTCCGCCGTCGCCCGCGAAGCAACCCCTGCCTGGCGTTTGCTCTCGGCGCTGGCATCGGCGGCCACGGCGGCCGACACTTGCGCAGCATCAAGCGCCGTCTGCTCCCGCGCGAGCGCGAGCTCTTCGCTGGCCCGCGCCCCCTCACGCTGCCGCATCGCAGTCTCGACCTCCGCCTTGGCTGCGCGCAATGCCTTCTCGGTGCCGGCCAGCACTGTTTGGGCCTTCTCGAGACTGTCACCAAGTTCTCCCACCGCCTGCACCGCGGCCGCCCGCGTCTCCTTCAGCTCGGACGTCGTCGCGGAGAGCTGCTCCCCCCTCTCCTCGAGCTCTCTCTCGGTTTTCACCCGAGACGCGTCGGCGCGGGCCGCCTCGGCGCTGGCGGCATCAAGCCTGCGCTCAACGACAGAGAGCGCCTCCTGTGTGCCGGTGAGCTCCGCGTCGAGGGCAAGGCCGAGCTTCTCCAGGTCTCTGGCAGGCATCGTGTCCCGATCGACGCCCGTTAGAGCCTTCTCAAGCCGATTCAGGGCTGCAACCTTTAGTGCATCGAGCTGCGCAGCGCCGTCGTACTCGAGCGGGCTGATCCCCTTCGCCGTGCCGACCGCCGCCGCGCTAGTGCGGATACCACGCGCGCGTTTTATGAGCCGATTCAGCCCCACGGCCGCGTCGGCCCACGTCGCCGCCGCCTCGTCGCCTGCGCTCATTGCCGGGTGGGCCGATCGCGCATGGCGCTCGACGCGGCTACCGAATGGCAGGCCACGTGTCACTGCCTCCGCTCCTCTGGCCGTAAAGATGAGCACGATCCAGAACAAACGAATCGCCATTTTGTTACGAAATATCTCGGAAGCGAGCCCGCTGTGTGGGCCGAAAGAGCTCTTTTTTTTGGGGGGGGGCCTTAATTCGCGCGTTCTGGAGCTCGGAAATCGACGATCGACGATGGCCTTCACGAAGGCGTTCGTCGCCCTCGCCTGCCTCTGCGCGGCGACGTTGGTAACCGCCGACCGGCCTGCCCTGCCGTCGCGCCAGCGGGTGGCCGCTCCTGGCGGCCGGGCGAGCCCGCGCCCAGGCCAGCTGTCAACTGCAGCCCCGAAACCGGTCGGTAGCAGCGTCACGATGACGGTGGTGCAGATCGTCAACAACGTCGCGGGCGCCGGCATCCTCACGCTCGGCGCGGGTATGGCTGCGGGCGTCGGCTGGGTGCCGGCCGTCCTCATCTGCCTGCTCGTGGGCGCCTTGTCCGGCTACACCTTTTACCTGATTGGTGCCGCGTGCGCGATGACTGGCGAGACGTCCTTCAAGGGCCTGTGGAGCCGCACGCTCGGCAAGGAGTCTACCTGGGTCGTCGACGGCAGCATCACCCTCGTCTGCCTCTCGGCCGCCATCATCTATGCCGGCATCCTCGGCGACGTCGTGACGTCGCTGCTTTCGCTCGCGGGCGTCGCGACCTCGGCCGCCACGCGCCCCGCCGCCATCTGCGCGCTCGCGCTCGCTGTGCTCACGCCGCTCTCGCTGCTCAAGGACCTCTCGGCCCTTGCCTTCACCTCGGCCATCGGCTGCGGTGCCATTCTCTACACGGCGCTCTTCGTGGCCGTGCGCGCGCTCGACGGCTCCTACCGCGGCGCCGCGTCCGAGTTCGTCAAGTCGCTCCCGGCTCAGCTGCGGCCCTCGTTCGCCCAGGCGTGGTCGTCGCCCGCGGGCCTTTTCAGCCTAAACGCCAAGGCGCTCGTGCTCATCTCCAACCTCGGCCTCGCCTTCATCGCCCACTACAACGCGCCCGCCTTCTACTCTGGCCTCGCCGACGCGACGCCGCAGCGGTTCGCGCTCGCCGTGTCCGTCGCATTCAGCATCCTCACCGTGCTCTACACCCTGATGATGGGCCTGGCTTACGGCACCTTCGGCGCAAACACCGCTTCCAACCTGCTCCACAACTACGCCGAGGCGGACGTGCTCGCCGTCTTCGGCCGCGTCGCCACGGGCGCCTCCATCCTCTTTGGCTTCCCGCTCGCCATGCTCGGCCTCCGCTCGGCCTTCGTTGACATGTGCGCCTCGCTCAGCACCAAGATCACCAACAAGGACTCGGGCCTCAAGCGCGCGCTCGCCTCCGTCTCCGCGCCCGGGGCGCGCGTGCCGCTCGTCCTCTCCCTCCTGACCCTCGTCACCTTCGTCGCCTGCACGCTCACCGACATCGGCGTCATCGTCGGCGTCTCGGGCGCGCTCCTTGGCGCCGCGGTCGTCTACATCTTCCCCAGCCTCATCTACGCCGATGTCGCCAACGCCTCCGCCGTCTACGCAATCGTGCCGCTTGGCGCCTTCTTTGGCATTCTCGGCACCTACATGACGCTCGCCGGCAACTAGCCATGTAGGGTCTGCATGGTCGAGCCGGAATGTGGCGGGGGCCGCCGGCGATGCGGAGGTGTGTGTGTGTGTTTAGTTGACGCGTCGCCACCACAACCAAACTTTAGGATTGTTGGTGTGCCCCAGTGCTCTGCCAGTGTCGTGGGTCCCTGTCCCCAGGCTTCGATAGATTGTGGTGCTGTTATGGTTTAGAACAACACGGCCGGCCCCCGCCTCCGGCGCCTCAGCATGGGTGGTGGCGTGGTGGCCGCTCCGGTCGGGCTCGCGGCTGGCGTTCCACTTGTCTGCATTCAAAGCCAAGCGATGTCTGCGCTGAGATGACAGGGTTTGAGGGGTTTGGCTTAAGTAAATTTAATGTTTAATGGTTAATATTAACGGTAATCGTAATCGAGCATCGGAAGCATGGGCGTGCGTACACCTGTTATAGGCGTTGAACTTTTAATCGCCTAGACAGGGACCGCCCTGACAGTGTCAGTGTCAGCGGGGGGCGTGGAGAGCGGAGAGGGGGAACTAGCTCCCCGCAACACAAATTTATATTATTGCAGCAACGTACACAGCCAGAGAGCAAAAAGCGAAACCGCTGAGGGCGGCGGCCCCTCAAACAAAGGAGCACGGAGAAAGTGCCAGCACCCCCGACTTAAACTATCCCGCTAAAAACAAGCCTCAGTGCCCCCGCCGCGCGCGCGCCTCGACCAGCCGCCACCTGTGCTCCCCATCCACCGTCTATCCTGCTACTCCACCACGCCCATCGTGCCGCCACCCGGCCCCCTCCTGCTGCGCCGCCCCGGTCCTCAGCGGGGTAAACCATGCGACTCACTCCTGGTCCTCGTCGTCATCCTCGTGCTCCGCCTCCTCCTCCTCGTCAAACGCATCGGTCGGGATGGTGAAGAGCCGCACGACGGGCTTGTTGGGGTCCTTGAGGAGCAGGTAGCACCCCTCCTCGAGCCCGAGGCACATGTCGATAATCGACTTAAGGATCCCCCACGCGTTGTTCTGGTTGAGGTTGATCTGCTTGGCGAACTCGGCCGGCTTGTACGACTGGGTGCCGAGCACGACGTGGTTGACGTTGTCCCTGATGTGGTTGCGCGAGACGTAGCCGAGCTTGATCAGGTCGGCGCCCGCGAGCATCGCCTGGAGCGTCCACTTGGCCAGCTTGCACGAGTTGTTCTTGAGCTCCGTCGCCAGAACGGCGCCGCGCTGCGAGTCGAGCTTCATCCGCCAGTCGATCCCGCTCGTCAGCCGCGAGTCAACCTCGTTGAGCGCAAAGAGGCGCACCATCTGCTGCTCCTTCTCCCTGCCCATGGGCCCCGGCAGGACCGCGTCGAGCTCAGCGCGCACAACCATCTTGACGCGCAGGTCGTCGTCGCCCTCCTTTGGCGGCTTGCCAAGCTCAAACGTCCGGTAGCGGTAGGCCACCGGCGCGACAATCTCGTCGGGCGGCGCGTCGGCGGCGAAGGGCGTCACGGGCTCGGCGAAGGCGAAGGGCTTGGGCCCCTGGGGGTCCAAGGCGGCCGGCGCGGCGGGGTCGAGAAGCACCTGCTGCGTGAAGTACTGGTTGATCAACGTCGCCTCCGAGATGAGCTTCCCCATGTTGTTGATCGAGTCGGGGTCGTCCGAGGCGAAGTCGATTGCCGTCTCGTTGCAGCTCACGTAGTCGAGCGGCGAGCCGGTCCGCTTGTCCAGGAAGAGGCGGCCGTCCACTTTGTTGACGATGATGTCCCACGACATGAGCGAGCGCGGAGCCGCCATAATGACAGAGAGGATCGCGTCGGTCGCGAAGACCTTGACGTCCTTGTGCTTCGGGTCGCTGGCTAGCTTGGCGATGATGGGGTCGTCCGAGGTGGTGACGCGGTAGAAGGCGCGGTCCTTCTTCTCGAGCTTCTTCTCCATCTTGGGGTTGACCCGGTCGTAGTTCTTGTCGTAGGGCTGCAGCGTGCCGCAGGTGTAGACATCGGCGCCCACGGGCACATCGGTCGTCATCTTGGTCAGATCGGCGAAGGCGAACTGCCCCATGACGGCCCACTCCGGCCGGACGTCGACAGACTCGGCGCGGACGCGCACTGGCGCGCGGTCGTTCCACCGGTTGTAGTTGTTGGCCGCCATCGACTTCTTCCACTTGGACTGCGCCGCCGTCTTGACCACCTTCTTCTCAAACTTTGCGTTGAACTTCGCCTCCGCACCCATTGGCGCAGCCGCCTGGAAGCCGCGGCCGAAGCGGCCGCGCCCGCGGCCGCGGCCACGCCCGCGCATCCCCTTGTCCCACCCCGGCTGCTGCACCGGCCCCTTCTGCGTGTCGACGAGACTGAAGCCGTCCTGCGACTCCTCCTGGAACGCAAAGGCCTCGTTCGTCACCGTAGGTTGCCGCTGATCGCGGAAGCGGCGCTCGCGGTACTGCTCAGCACGCGCCGACCAGTCCGCCATCCTGCCGACGAACGCCTTCTTCTCGAATGGGGCGAACGGCAGGTCGCTGAACCGCTCCGGCTTCGAGACCGGCCCCCAGCCGGTCTCATTCGTCTCAAACTCTGGAAGGACGAAAGGCATGGCGCTCTCCTTCTCCGAACGCTGCGCAAAACTGGTCTGGTCGGCGCGAAGGTGGCGCGTGCCGTAGTTTTTTTTTTGCGCCTCAGCTGTTCACATGAATAAGTGTGGACCTATTCCCTTTGTCCGTGAATGCGACAAGCTTGTCTCAAGAACACGCGAACAGGGCGTAGGCGAGGCCCCGACCTCGCTTGAGTTTCGTATTTTGTACTGTTTGTCCTTTATCGTTGCCCAACGAAGGCCCGTGTGGTCGTACTGTATATGGGCTCTGTGGCGAAAAGCGACTTTTTTTTTTTTTTTTTTTTTTTTTTTTTTTTTTTTCTCTTTTTTACTAACCCACACAACAGAAAATGTTGCTCCAGCGCGCTATCGTTGCATCAGTACTGTTCGCGTGCCCGCCACGGCGCTCTGCGCCCCACTGCTCCGAGCTCGGGCCACCGCAGCGGCCACAGAACCTGCCTCCGATGCCGCAGCCCGCTGTGAGCAGCGGCGAGGCTCCACCTGATCCTGCGTACGATGCTGCGTACGACCCAGACGTGTGGCTGCGACGCGAGGACGTGCGGTACGACGATGGCATGGGTGTTCCGAGCGGCCGCGGCTACTGCGTCTCCTACCTGCCCTTCACGGTCGAGGGAAACCACACGCGTGCCGTGCTGCTCCTCGCGGCCGGCGGGCGCGCGGCGCCAGATGGCGAGCCGAACGAGGCGACGCTGCGGTCGCTCGCCGACCGGGTCGCGCTGAGCTGCGAGTGCGTGGTGCTGATGCCTAGACTCGCGGGCGGCGCGCGGCGCTGGCAGCACGCTGCGCTCCTCGCCGAGGTGGACGCGGCGACGCGGTATGTCTGCCGGCAGCACGGCGCGCAAACGCTGGGCGTGCTCGCCATGGGAGAGGCCGCGAGCGTAGCGACCGAGCTCATGTCCCAGGGGGCGCTCGAGGCGCACGCGCTCGTCACCATGGGGCCGTCGCGCCCCACGCCTGCGGCCCTGCGCGAAGTCGGCGCACCGTTGCTCTGCCTCCTCGGTGACGACGAGCCCGGCGCCGCTGCGATGCGGCAGGCGCTGGCGCTGAACGCCAAGCTGCGTGGCCAGTACTACGTGACGCCGTTTGAGGGGTGCGCTCCCGACTTCTTGCTCGGGCCCGCGAGTGACGAGGAGGCGGCCGCCGCCGACCAGGCCGCCTCCTTTGCCCTCGCCTGGTTCGACAGGCACGTGCCGGAGAGCGCGAGGTGATCTCGGGCCTTGCCTCGAGGTCGGTGCTTTGGTGGGGTGTAGGCGTCGAGTGTGGCGCCGGCACCTCTAGTCTGGGCAGGCAGTGTCCCCGTACACAAGCCTTCTTCCTCGCCCCTCCATTATTTCCACGTTGCGACCAGAACGGCGCCGGCTAAACAAACAAAATCCGTAACCCGTAGTCAGACATAAACATAAAGCCGAGGCTCTTGGCGAACCTCTTGATCTGTTTCTGTGAGATCTGCGGGAGAGGGTATACATAGTTTCTTTATGCACCATTGAAACTCGGTGGGGACCCGCTCCTGCAACATCATCATCTAGTCTCAGCATCCACAAGGTGTCACGTGCCACAATCCATAACCACAACCACACGCCACACAATACCGTGCTACACAATAACAATAATGTGTGTAGTATATACAGTAACAGTAGACAGTAGCAGTAGAGTTAGAGTAAACAATAAACAGTATATAAAATACACATAAATATAATCAATCTCACACAATAATAACATTATTGCAGATTGTTGACGATAGAGAGATAGATATAACAATATAATAATAAAAAATGATCAGAATCAGTGAATCAGAGCTATCAGCATTATCCGTATCAGCTTAATAGTAATAGTTATAATAGCAAACAGCTGTCAGCTGATTACAGCTTACAGCTTATTTCATTATAGTATATTATTATTTTTATGATAACACATTTCACAATTTGGATTTGGATCCCATTAGAAATTTTAGCTCGCTCAGACGCTCGTTGCTCCCCCTGTGGTATCTGTCAGCCCTGACTAAATTTCACAGGCCACTTTTGAAAATTTTGCGAAGTTCACAGCAGTTGCACAAAA
>Ga0209390_10010136_pt1 | contig 11110 bp, 10 predicted proteins | sample BON01_FD_187212 | JGI IMG/M metagenome (GOLD analysis project Ga0209390, IMG submission 187212) | Freshwater microbial communities from Lake Bonney liftoff mats and glacier meltwater in Antarctica - BON-01 (SPAdes) (version 2) | ecosystem: Environmental > Aquatic > Freshwater > Ice > Glacier... | reverse complement strand
AGGTCAAAGTCCTGGGCTCCATCCATGTCACTGCGAAGACCGTTGGCTTTTTTCACCATTTCGGTTTTCCAAATGGTGAAGTGGCACAGGTACATCTGAGTGAGGAGGAGCTCTGGGGAGAAGCCTGGTTTGCAGTAGAGACCGGAGTGTTGGTTGGTGGGATTAATTTTGTCTTCGTCCGAATAAATGGCTTCAGGATGGTTGTTCAGTTGGATGGATTTACTGAACTCTTCAACGCACCGGGGGTCAAGGGTGTCGTCGTGGTCGAGCATGCCGAAATATTCACCGGTCGCACATTCCAATCCAGCATTGATCGCCGCCGAGATGCCACCATTAGTGTTACTGAGAATCGTGATCTGCGGGTTATTGATTTTACCAAATTCAGTGAGGTAGTCAATCACGTCTTGCTTGGTTGAACCGTCATTGCTGACTACAAGTTGCCAGTTGGTTGCGGTTTGATTTAGGACTGAGTCAATGCATTCTTTGAGGAATTGAATTGGCGGGTTGTAGACCGGAATCACAATTGAAATTGTGGTGGGGAAGGTCACTGAGCCGGGTGTTGTTTCAGTTGCTTGGGCTAGCCAGGCTTTGTATTGCTTGCCAATCTTTCGCTCGTAGATCTTTTTCTTGATAAACCTCTTGAGCTTGCCAAGTGGACGTCTGATTGTTTTCATGTGATGGTGAAAGTGGTCGGGAGGTCAACGAAACCTTGACCGATTTCACCTCGGACACTGCGTACGGGGAACTCGAGGACTTCATTCCAATTGTCCAGAGTTTGGGTGCCGGTGTGGTCGAAAACATCAATGTGAATTCGGTAGCGGCCGGGAAGTAGTGGTGTATTTTCTAGGGTTGCGATTACTTCATGGTCACCATTGATCGTGCCAAAATCAATACCGTGCTGGTGATTACTAATCATGGCGACGAGTGGGCCGGAATCATGTTGGAAAGCAACCCGAACATTGGGACCGATTATCGGCGCGCTAGTGGTGAGGTCCACTTGGATTGCCATGGTGGTCCCGGTTTCTGCGTGGCTCAACGGCTCCTTAGTTACCGGGTCAATAATGGTAACGCTTTTAATTCGGAGTTCTCCATCAACGACTTCCTCTGGGTTGCGGGTTGCAGTGATCTGTCGGCTGCGGGCAGATTCTTCAGAGTTCACCTTCTGCAGGTAAGCCGCAATGACTTCGGTGGTGGGTCCCGTCTGTTCCACGACTCCGTGGCCGAGCCAGGTGACTTCGTCACACAGTCCCTCCAGCGAACCCAAACCGTGACTGACAACAACGATTGTTTTTCCGGCTTTGCGCAGTTTGGAAAGGTGATCAAAACACTTGCGCTGAAATTCTTCGTCACCCACCGCGAGCACCTCGTCCACCAACAAGATTTCGGGGTTCATGTGAACCGCGACAGAGAAACCGAGACGGACATACATGCCACTGGAGTAGTGCTTTACCGGGTCGTTTATAAAGTCTCGAATACCACTGAAATCAATGATTTCGTCGGTTGCGGCATTGATTTCTTTTTTTGTCAGTCCCAGAATTGAACCGTTAAGGGCAATGTTTTCCCGGCCGGTCATGTCAGGGTGAAAGCCGGCGCCGAGTTCAATCAGTGCAGCAAGGCGGCCTTCACTGGTGATCGTGCCCTCTGTTGGCCGGTAAATCCCGCTAATGAGTTTCAGAATGGTCGACTTGCCGGATCCGTTGTGACCCACCAAACCGTAGACACTTCCTTTTGGAACGTTAAAGCTGACGTCTTTGACGGCCCAGAATTCATTGGTTTTTTTTGAACGACCTCGCACGAGGCGTTCTTTGAGTGAGGTGCGCCGGTCGGCGGAGCGGTTGAACTTTTTGCTGACGTTGTGAACCTCAATCGCGTTGTTGTTGGTCACAGGATTTCCCCGATGTCTTCGCTGGTGCGTTCAAAGATCTTGAATCCAATGGCGAACACCGATGCGCCTAGAAGAAGTAGGCCTGGGATCACCCACCACTCGGGAGCTTTAAGGGAATACATCACGTCATGCATGGGGAGCACGAACCAGGACAGTGGATTCGTTAGGACAATGTTTTTGAGCCAACTCGCGTTTTTCTCAATTTCACTGATCGGATAGAGAATGGGGGTGAGAAAGTAAAGGGCGCCGAGGGCGACGGTGACCATGTATTGCACGTCTCCGAATTTGGCGTTCATAATCGATAGGACAAGGCCAATACCTTGGGCAAATAGCGCCATGGCAATCAGGATTGGGATCGCGAGGATCCACGTCCACGAGACGTTCATCAGAACGAGGAAAAGTGCGATCAAAACGATCAACTCGAGTATTACCTGAATAAATTGGACCAGCGATGCCCCAATAACGGGGGCCCACGCCGGGAAGTGGACTTTCCGGAGTAACTCCCCATTAGAGCGCAGTTGGGTCATGGAACCGACCACCAACCCGGAGAACAGGTTGAAGGTGACCATTCCGGTGAAAAGGAAGGCGGCAAAGCTGGCCTTATCGGGGTCAGAGCCCAAAGGCGGCGGGGTAATTCGGAACACCAGAGTGAAAACAGCTGTATAGACGAGCAAGTTTGCTAGGGGCTGCACGAGGGACCAGCCCCAGCCCAAGGCACTGGTGCGATAGCGGGTCGAGATATCCCGCATGGCAAAAGCACGAACGAGTGCGCGTTGCCGGTACAAGGTGCTGAGCAATTAATTCTCCCGAGGTGTTGGGTTCCCATGGTAACGACCGGTAGCCTAGGAAAACGCCAACCATGGAGGTTCTCATGTTTCGTACTAAATTCCCGCGAGTCCTACTCGCCGCTTCCCTCGCGATAGGTGTTTCCGTTGGAGCTGCCGCCGTTACCGGATCAGCCGCCGGCGCTGCGGCCCGGTCTTACGTCGCAACCCCCAACGGGATGGTTGGTGTCGAGCAGGAAATTCTGGTTTTCGCGCCAACCCTCCAAGGACAGCCGGTGATTTTGGGTGTCAATAACGCTGCTTCCAGCGCGACCCTGCAGACCACGATCGGAACAAATGGCTTCGGTTCGGCTTCGTGGACACCCAACGCGGGTGGTACTTGGACCGTCAGTGGTCTGGGCACGGCGGTTTCTATCGGTGCGACTTCGATCACGGTTGCCGCAGCACCCACTAATACGGTTCTGCTCTCCGGCAACTTCATTCAATCATTTGTGAGCAATCAGCTCAGCGCAGTAGTGAACGCTCCCGGCAGCTCCATTCCACCGCAGGGCACCGTCACCGTGGTGAACCAAAACGGTGCCGTCAAAGCAACTGGTGGTTTGACCCCCATCGCCGGTACCGGAACCGCAACAGCGAACCTCACGTGGACCCCTGACGCAAACGGCACCTACCCACTTATCGCGACTTTCACGCCCAGTAACAGTGCGTTTGCCGCATCAACCGCACCGACAGCAACCCCACAGGCCAGCGGTGATCCCGTCCCAGTTGCACTCGTACTGCCACCGGTCATGTACTTGGGCGAATCAGCCGTTGTCGGCGCAGTCCTAGGTACCGGTAACCCCAACGGAAGTGTTGCGTTTTTGCTCAATGGCGCTGGGATCTCTGGTTCGATATTTACCACAAACAGCGCCGCGAGCACCGCGTTCACCCCGTGGTTCTCGGGTAATGCAACCGTCACAGTGTCTTACACCTCGATTCAACCCAATGGCCGCACCTTCACCGGTTCCTCTTTTCAGCCGATCGCGATCAGTAACCCCCGAGCTACTGACGTAATTTCCGTGCAGGGTGGCAATGGCAACTGGTCGGTTGGCGCACCTGTTGTTCTCACGCAGAACAAGGGCGTCGCAGTTTCAGGTGGATCGCAGTCTGGTGCACCCGTTGTCTTCAGTGAGGAGGGTCCATGTGTTATCAACGGATCAACACTTACCGGGCTTGCTACCGGCCAGTGCACTGTCACTGCAACCAGCCCTGGCAGCGCTTCGCTGAAACCAACCAGCCAGGAGTACATCGTGACCGTTCAGGCACCAGCAAAGAGGCGCTAACCATTTGATGGGTGTCGGTTAACCGACGCGGGCGCGGGTTGCACTTAGTGCGATCCGCGCCCTTTCTCTATCTTGTTGCTAAAGAAGCGTTGAGAGTATTTCTGCTACCTCAGTCATGCGATATTGAGTGCTCAATTTCTCAATAATTTCCAACTCTGACATCGCAGGTTTGGAGAACCGAGCTGCCATCTCCTTTATTGCCCGAGCACCGGCATCGGGGTGCGCAAAGACAGTATTGGCTGCAAAATCATTGGGTTTAACAATTTCAATATGCGCCTCCTCGAGTATTCGTGATTCTTCAAAACCTGCACGAGCGTCATCTGTCACTATCGCGTCTACTTTTCCCACTAACGCAGCATGAACCACATGGGCGTCATCCGGATCAAGCAAAGTGTAGGAAAAGTTTCGCTCCTTTGGTGCAACCACGAGCGCACCGGGGAATGCTTCATTCATCTGGGAGAAAAGGTTGGCTCGGAATTGCCTGCTACCTGAAAATTCGCGCCCTTGGTGAATTCTTTCAAGTACGTAATCCAATTCAAATAGAATCCCAGAACCCCACACCGGTATATACGCCTCTTCCACGGCGAGCTGAAGCAAGAAATCTCGCTGTAATCCAGGAACTAACACGCAAGTATCAAGAAGGGCACGAAACACAAGTTAATTCTGTCAGGCTTTTCTGGAATTTAGTGTAGCTTCTTACCACGTGCTTCACGCAACAATTGCTGTACGTCATCGGTTTGCGTGAATGCCGCAGAACTGTCTGAGACAAATTGATTTCTGCGATTTCTTAACTCCACCCGGTATGCCAAAACTTCTTCAAGTCGCAACTTTCGACGAACTGATCCTGGGACATACGCCTTGAGTTCGCCAGCTTCTACTAGTTGAACAACCGTGGGTCGACTTAATCCAAGAATGTCGGCAGCTTGTTGCGTAGTGATCTCTTGATCACGGGCAAAGATGCTGATGGATTGCCCTTGACTCAGTTTCTGCACCACCTCTTTCAATATCTCATGAAGTTGCTTGGTGAGTTCTACCTGATCATGCTCGCCTGCCCCTGAGAGGAAGAAGGCCGGCTCCGGCGCCATCCCGTGACGGGCTTCATGAGCCTCGATAAAGCTTTGAACCTTTGCTAGTCCGTCCGACTCCCCTTGGACTGGCGAGACAATCTCACGCGTGGCGTCAGTACTCATGTGCTTTCCCCTTATGTGTAGCCTTTGAACTACGCTAAAATAGCACAGTTACGAAAGTTACGAAAGTCGGGGGGCTTACGACGTGTTTCTTAGGCGCTGCCGCGCCCTTTCAGCTTGCGCAGCGGAGCCGTGACCTTCCAGGATCGGGTGTTGGTCAGGAAGTCCAGTTCCTGGCGGAGCGCTTGGGCGGCGGATTTGTGGGCGAGGACTTCGGTGTCCTTGTCACCGGCTGCGAGTACGACAAACGACCTGATCCCGAGGAAGCCTTCGACACTGTCGGTGGCGTCGGTGACACTGAATGAGACCTGGGCGGGTTCATCCGCGGTGCCGTCGCCGAAGTTGAGCTCGAGGACAGAACCCAAATACAGCTCCTCGCGCTTTGGACCACCAGGTCCGCTTGCCTCAACCGTTACCACGCCTGGCATTGACCGGGTGGCGAAGAGAACCTTGAGTGCACCACCGGTTGGTCGGGTGATGCGTACGTCAATGCGGTTCCCTGGACGTACTTCATAACCCCAGGTTTGCGGGGAACCAAAATTGCCGCGCAATGCGGCGTCAACGGTTTCGTAGTCGTGCGGGTCACGCGGTTGAGCCAGCAGCGGTGTGATCGCGTTGTCGACCTGGTGCGCGTAATACTGGTCCGCGTAACCGGAATCGGGTGCTGCACTCGCGGTGGCCAAAACGTATTCCTTGCCAAGTGTGATCTCGGGGTACATGGCTTCCCTCACTGGAGTTGTTTGCGCGATTAATATCTCTTGTATTAAAACTTCTGCAACGTGATCCCACGTTATGGGTGAAACGGCACTGTTCTGGATTCTTGCCTCGAGTAGTGATCGAGTGTCAGTGTCCAAAACATTTTCCTCCAGCACGCGGACAAAGTCGTCAAGGTTGCCAGTCTCGAAATAAACGGCCAGTTCACGACCAGCCTCGGGGATTGACGAATTGTTCGCAGCCACGGGGACTTTGCCGAATGCAATCGACTCGGAGACGGGTAATCCCCAACCTTCGTAATTTGACGGATACACGGTGAACTCACAGTGTTGATAAAAATCGGTAAGGTCGTCGTCACTCACACTCGTGCTGAGCACACTGACTTTCCCTTCAAGTCCGCTTGTCGCAATATATTTGTCAATGAACTCATTACTGTTCCACCCCAGGCGGCCAACACACACCAGGTCAGGGACGTTGTCCTTACCGTGCTTGGCAATAAGTTTCTCCCAAGCATTTAATGCAAGGAGATGGTTCTTCCGGGATTCGACCGTGCCGACGAATAATGCGTAGTCGCGTGGCCAAGGTTTTTCATCACGTCGAGTTTCTTGGTCGAGTTGCATTTGCTTCGGGGTCAGGCCATTGGGCAATCCGGTGACGGCCCCCTGTGGAGTGGTTAAATCATGGGCGTCACAGTAGGTTTCGAAGTCACGTCGACTTGAAGCACTAATTGCTGGGACACGGCTCGCTGTTGTTGCGATCAAGTTGAGATAACGATCAAAAAGTCGATTGACCGCGGCGGTGTGACCGGTCTCCATAACGGGGGTCAAGTCATAAAGCAATGTCACCAGTTTTGCGCCATTCGCGTGGGCATCTCGCGCCGCGAGCATTAATGAATCCGCGATCCACAAGGCGCCGAGAAATACAAGTATTACTCGTGAATTGATAGCGATGGGGGCAGCTGACCGGGCTCGGTCAATACAAGCATTCGCTGAATGTGCGAGGGAATCACGATCGGAGTTTGTTCGTACTCCGTCAAAAATTAAAGAGTGACATTCACTTTTGGTGAGTTGAATAAATAGGCCGCGGGCTCGGTCCAGAATTACCGCTTGGGATTTGTCGTGGGTTTCCAGGATCCTTGGAGTGGTTTCCACGACTACCCGCTGCACGCCTGAGACTGATTCCTTGCGTTGCAGGAACTCCACCAGATCCGTGACATCAAGGTACGTCAATGCGTGTTCTTGGCTCACTACTTCAGCCTACCGGTGAGTAATAGCGCCAGATCTGCACTTCGTTTAAGAGATGCTCCGGCATTACCGACATGGCGTTTGGCCCAATCAAATGTTGAATCTTGCTGACCGCCTTGATCCAGTCCAACCTGCTGACCTGCGCTGATCCGATATTCGATAACAGATGTCGGGTCAATAAACATTGAGTTTTTATTTGTTGCTGCCAGACTCCACCACCGATCATGGAGCCAGCCTGCGGGAATTATTGCTGGTAATAGTCTGGGGCGGATCGCGCTTGCGCCACCGGTGGCAATTGAATGCCGCACCACATAGGTGAGCTGCTGCTTTTTCGAAAGCGTGTTCCAGTTGTTTGGGACTGGAAATGTCGAACGCAACGTTTGGTTGGTCCCCGTTGTTCCGTCACTGGCCAGCATCGCAATCGACGGGTTTGCGTTCAAGAGTGCACTTTGGTGTTCAACCCGGTTGGGAAACCACGTGTCGTCGTGGTCACCCAAAATCACTATTGAATCCCTTGGTGCCAGTCGTGTTCCCTGCAAGAAATTCTGGGCTATTCGGGTAACCGTGTCCCTCGCTCCTGTCGTGGCGACGACCGGTGTGATGCCGTTGCTGGCAAGGATGTCTGAAGTTGAGTCGGTTGAATTGTCGTCGACAACAATGAGTTGGTCCAACTTGCGGGTCTGATTCTCAATACTTGCAAGTAGTTCGGGCAAATACTTTTCGGAGTTGTGGGTAACGACTACGCCCACAACCGGAGTCTCCTGCGCACTCTTACCCGGACTCATTTAGCCGCCAGTTTCTTGATCAGACGTTCGTAGTCGTCGGTGACTTTTTCCCACTGATAGTAGTTTTCGATCCGCTCGCGCCCAGCAACCACAAAACCCCCTAGTTCCTGCGGATCAAGATTGTTAAAGGCATTTGCGAGTTCACGTGAATCTGCCCAGAACTTGGCACAATTGTTGGTGACCTCGCGGTTGAACACGCAGTCGAATGCGAGCACGGGAGCGCCACAACCCATTGCACGTAGCAGGCTCGGGTTCGTTCCACCGACCGAGTGTCCGTGAATATAGGTCGAGGCGTTGCCGTAGAGCTGGTTGAGTAGATCCTGGTCGTAGATTCCACCCAGTAGGCGAACATCACGATCGGAATTGGCACTCACCACGGCGTCAATTTTATCCCGGTACCAATCGGCGTAGGGTGCGCTTCCGACAATCACGAGTGGCTTGGTTTGACCGCTTGCCAAGTAACCGTGAACCGCCTCAAAAATGTGATTCTCAGGTTCAATGCGGGCAACGACCAAGTGATACTCCCCCGCCCCCAGATTGAGTTCTGTAAGTCGGTCTGATTTCGGTGTGAGAATCTCGGCGCCGTAGGGAATTACCCAACAGGTGCGGCCATAGGTTTGCTTGACGTAGTCAGCAATTCCTTGGGCGTCGGCGATCACTTCGACTCCATGTTTGATCGCGCGCTTTTCGGCCCAGGTGTAGTACTTTGCGCCGATACCGCGCCACTTCTCACGCTTTGATTCCAATCCGTCAAGGTGAATTGCGGTGGGGATTCCGGCAAGCTTTAAGGGAGTAAGTAGCGGGGCGTTGCCCGCATTGAGGAGTAGACACACATCAGGTCGGCCTTTAATAATTGCATGTGCCGTGCTCAACGTTGTATGGCTCAGTGTTTCAGCCATACGGTGCTTAATTGCCGGCAGGTTCACCAACTTCATGCCTTCAAATTCCGTGATTGTTTGCCCGGGGTTGCGGCAATACACGGTAACTTCGTAACCGCGGGACGCTAAGCGTTTTCCTATTTCTTCAACCGCGGTCTCAAACCCCCCGTACAGGGCGGGTGCACCGCGAGTGCCCATTAATGCGATTTTCATGGATAAATTTTTCGAGAAACCTAGTGGGTGTGGTGCTGCTCGGTGTCCATGAAATGGAACGCAATCATGTGACACAAGGACATGTGAATGTCTTCAATCCGGCCCATGTGATCACTGGGTGCATTGATATGGATATCGGCCAAGCCTGCGCTCTTACCGCCGGCGTAACCGGTCATGGCCACGCTGGTTACGCCAAGCTCCTTGGCGCGCTGTTGAACAGCGAGAATATTGGGCGAGTTTCCTGAGCCACTAATTGTCACCAAAATGTCGCCAGGCTGGGCAAAGTTGGTGAGCTGCTCTGCGAAGACAACATCAAAGCTGACATCGTTGGCGTAGGCCGTAATGGTAGAAACTGAATCAGTGAGTGCTAAAACTTTGAACCGTGTCGGTTGCAGATAACTGGCACCTTTGAGCAGGTCGGTTGCGAAATGGCTCGCAGTGGCCGCGCTACCGCCATTTCCAGCGGTGAAGACTGTTCGACCTTTTGCACGCGCAACTGTGAGTAAATCAATGAACTCCTGCACGGGGGCAAGCTCCACTGCCGCGTATTCGGCGTTAACCCGTTCGCGGTATTGCGCGATCGAGTCAGTCATTTGTTATCCATCATTTAGTGTCTGCTTCCAATTTTGATTCCCGCGCCAACAACGCCGCTCCAAGGAGAACACTACGACCACCCCATGCAGCCAGGGTAATCTCCGGCGGCTTTCTCCCCCAATTTTTGGACCGCTCGGCAATTGATTCGGCCAGGGCCGCCCGCACGCGCTCCCCCTGTTCCGGCCCAGCGGTCATGCCACCACCCAGACACACCACGGCCGGATCCAGCAGGGTGATTGCCTGCCAAAGCCCTTGGCAAAGGTCAGCGATCCAGTCGTTGAAGTTGTTTTCCTCGGCAAGGTATTCACTCGCCGGCCTCCCGGTGCGTTGCTCGATCCAACGGCCGCTGCACGCCCGTTCCAGGCAATTAGTACTGCCACATGAACACATTTCCGATGGAAATTGCTGTTTTTGCCTGGGAATTTGCAAGTGACCGACCTCGCCCGCGAGGGATTGCACACCCGGTATAAGCGCCTTGGTTGTCAGCCCTTTGGGTGTCAGTGCATGGGTTAGCTGTGTGGATTCTAAAAATGCGATCGCACCGCCAATTCCAGTGCTGAGGGTGACGTACAACATGATTTCATGTGGGAATTTCACACTTTTCTGGTAAAACCGGGCCTCGGCAACGGCGGCGGCTTGGGCATCGTTAATTCCAGAAATCCGCACACCTAACCCATGCGAGTCAACGGTGAATAAATCTGCGAGCCGAAAGCCCTCCCAGCCTTCCGTGTGCAGCGACTGCCGGCAGATTTGAGATTGCGTGTCGAACTGACCGCCAAAACCCACGCCGATGGAATCGACCGGTTCTATGAGCTCGCTCAGCATGGTTTCGCCGGACTGCCGAATCCATTTAATGATGTCTCCGGCACTGGGCGTAACTCCACCGGCAACGAGATCGCGGGTCAGGGTGGTGCGCTCGACAACGAACTCCGGGGAAAGCCCACCGGAGGCATCCATAAGAAAATCAACAATCGCGAGCGAAACTTTCGTACCGCCAATATCAATCGCGAGCGTGCGCACATATGGAGTGTAAGCGCGCTGCTAACCTGTCCCGGTGCAGGTGAGCCCCTATTCCATCAGCGGAGTGTGGCGCTTTGACCCGCTCTTACGGCCCGACGACCGCGGTGTATTCCTCGAATCTTTCAAAGAAAGCGTGTTCACCGACACGGTCGGGCATGCACTGCACCTCGCCCAAATGAATATCTCGGTCTCCCGGGCCGGAACAGTTCGCGGAGTGCATTTTGCCGATATCCCACCAAGTCAGGCTAAATACGTGCAATGTTTCGACGGGCGGATCCTCGACATTGTGGTGGACATTCGTGTCGGATCCCCAACATTCGGGCAATACGAAGCAATCGAGCTGGACTCTAACTCACGCTCAGGCCTGTATATTTCCGAAGGTCTGGGACACGCATTTTGTGCTCTCAGTGATTCGGCCACCGTTGGCTACCTGTGTTCGGAAGGCTACTCACCAGAGCGTGAACACGGGATACACCCGCTAGA
>Ga0209390_10010135_pt1 | contig 11111 bp, 9 predicted proteins | sample BON01_FD_187212 | JGI IMG/M metagenome (GOLD analysis project Ga0209390, IMG submission 187212) | Freshwater microbial communities from Lake Bonney liftoff mats and glacier meltwater in Antarctica - BON-01 (SPAdes) (version 2) | ecosystem: Environmental > Aquatic > Freshwater > Ice > Glacier... | reverse complement strand
TGCGCGGATTTGATTACCTGGCAAAGGTGATAACGGGAGTTCAATTCAAAGACGGAATCGAGGTGACAAAAGCCAATCAGAAGGCCGCTTGATTCGACTGGCTAAACACCAGAATTGACAATAACTCAAAAAATCTCGATTATGCGCTTAACATTCTTGCTAGCCTGAAAATTGCTGTGCGATTTACAGTATATGGTCCGAAAGAGGTAGAGTCGTACTGGAAGGAGTGTGAACTATTGATAGAATCCCTACCGTCTTCCGTCGTTGTCGATTACGTGGGACCGATTCCTCAGAATAAAGTTCATGATCATCTCATGCAGCATGATGTTTTTCTATTCCCGACTCGCGGCGAGAACTATGGTCATGTGGTCTTTGAGGCTCTTTCGGCAGGCTTGTTTGTGATTATAAGCGATCAGACACCATGGCAAGATCTTGAGCAGCATGAAATTGGAGTAGCATTACCACTTTCTGATAAAAAAAGGTATGCAGAAGTACTTCAATCAGCTTCAAGATGGTCCCATGCAACTTGGACGAGAATACGTCGAAACGCAAGGATTTATGCAGAGAAAATTGCTTTGGATGACGACGCTGCGATTGCAAATCGTCGCCTTTTTTCTGAAAAGCATAACATTTAGGATAGATTTACTTCGAAGTCCGAGTATGTGGATTGGTTTTTCCGATGTGCGTGTCGGCTTTATATTTGGAGAGGTGCTATGTTAGATTTTGCTGGAAGAAAACTCATAGTTTATGAATTAAATGAGGTTCCTAAGCGAGTACTTGATTCCTTTATTGCTCGGCATCCAGAGTCAACATTGGGTGGTTTATGTCAGTGCTCAATGTTTGCGAATACACATGTAAGTGATGATGGCATCCTTTCACCATGGAGTACTTGGCCAACCTTACATCGCGGGGTGACTAATAAAACGCACACAATTACAGATTTTGGTCAGAATCTAACAGAGATTGATGCGGAGTACCCCCCCATCTGGTCATTATTGGCGAATAGTGGTCTAAAGATAGGCGTATTTGGCTCATTACATACATATCCTTTGCCAGATAAAATGGATAATTATCTATTCTATATGCCAGATACATTTGCTGCTGGGCCAGAGGCATACCCTGAATTATTGGAAAAATTTCAAAGCTTTAACCTGTCAATGGTGGATGTGTCTGCACGTAATGTAAAGGGGGGCCTGCCCTTGCTTGAAGCAAGTCGATTTTTGTTAAACTCTAAAAAACTAGGTCTGCGCGCCACGACTGGCGTTTCTATAGGTCGACAATTACTCTCAGAGCTATTTGACTCAACGAGGAAAACCCGAAGAAGAACTTCTCAGATGGAGTTGGCGTTTGATGTGTATGAGAAAAAACTTTGGGATACAAAGCCAGATTACTCTTGCTTTTTTACGAACCATGTTGCCTCAAGCATGCATAGATATTGGCCAGGTGCATTTCCAGATGATTATACCAATAAGGAACTTCCTATTGGATGGCATGATAAATATTCGGACGAGATAGATTATACGATGTTAATAGCGGATCAACAAATTAAGCGACTACGTAAATTCGTCGATAGGAATCCCGGCTACTCACTTTTATTGTTGTCAAGCATGGGGCAGGAGGCGGTAGATAATGACTCAGTTGTACGTAGTCAATTATATGCTACCGACCTTGAACAGTTTCTGCGTGCACTTGGTGTAGATGCCAGTTTTTGGGCCCGAAAACGTGCGATGTTGCCCCGGTACATTATTGAAGTTGCCGAAGGTAAGCTTGTAGTTGTTAGAGATGCTTTAGGCCGATTAAGAATACAAGGCCAACCAGTTCAGTGGAAGGAGCACGAGAGAGGTGTGTTTATGATTAAGTTAGGACATGTCAATGTTTCTGCGGATGAACTTGTTGTGGAGCTTAATGGTAGAACGATTGATCATAGACAAATTGGCCTCGAAGTGGTCGAAATTGACGATGCCACAGGGTCATACGCATATCACATGCCAAAAGGTATTATGATTCACTATGATCCTTCCAACCCTAAACAAACTAATGTTGACATGACAGTTGATACAACTGAAATAGCGCCTTCAATCATGCGTAATTTCGGCTTGGAGCCAATGAGTTACATGAAGTTGTGATCCTCCCACTACAAAGCCTGTTAAGTTACGAAAATATTTCGAATTAGCTTAATCTGACGGATTTTATAGATCGAATACACTCAGGATATAACTTGAAACAAATTCTCCAAAGCCTAAAAGACGGCACCACCGAACTTGCGGAGGTGCCGTCTCCAGTGACCGTCCGCGGTTCTCTTCTTATCAATACAACTACGACGCTGGTTTCGGCCGGTACCGAACGGATGCTGGTGGATTTCGGTAAGGCCAACTGGATCAACAAGGCCCGGCAACAGCCAGATAAGGTACGTATGGTGCTGGACAAGGTGCGCACCGACGGTCTAGCCACGACGATGGATGCGGTGCAGAGTAAGCTGGATCAACCGCTTACGTTGGGCTACTGCAATGTGGGCATGGTGGCAGAAGCGGGTAGTGCGGTAGATGGTTTTGCTGTGGGTGATCGAGTGGTAAGCAACGGCAAACACGCGCAAGTGGTGAATGTGCCCAAGAATCTCTGTGCTCGTATTCCGGGTTCGGTCTCGGACGCGCATGCCAGTTTTACGGTGCTGGGTGCTATTGGTTTGCAGGGTATTCGTTTGGCCAACCCTACGCTAGGTGAATGCGTGGTGGTGACCGGCCTCGGGTTGATTGGGCTGCTTACGGTGCAGATGCTGCGCGCTCAGGGTTGCCGGGTAATGGGTATCGATTATGACCCGGCACGGCTTGCGCTGGCACGCCGCTTCGGGGCGGAGGTGGTTAATCCGGGTGCCGGTGAAGATGTACTGGCAGCCGCTACAGCGTTTTCCCGTGGCCGGGGTGTGGATGCAGTAATTATTACGGCATCCACCAAGAGCAATGAACCGGTGAGCCAAGCGGCCAATATGTGTCGCCAACGAGGCCGTATTGTGCTCGTTGGGGTTATAGGCCTTGAGTTGTCTCGGGCAGATTTTTATGCAAAAGAATTGAGCTTTCAGGTGAGTTGCTCCTATGGGCCCGGGCGTTATGATCCAGCCTATGAAGAGGGTGGCCAGGACTATCCAGTAGGCTTTGTGCGCTGGACCGAGCAACGCAATTTCGAGGCAGTACTGGACCTGATGGCGTCAGGTCAATTGGATGTAGAGTCATTGATTAGTCACCGTTTCCCTTTGGATCGCGCGGTGGAAGCGTACGATTTATTGGGTAGGGGCGAGCCCTCACTGGGCATCCTGCTGGAGTATCCGCGTGACGCAACGGAGGTGCTTTCTAGGCGGGTTCTGTTGCGTGTTGAGGAGAGGGGAGATACCACGTCCCTCGCTCCCGGTTCCGCCGTAGTCGGTTTCCTTGGCGCGGGGAACTATGCAGGACGAGTTTTGATTCCTGCCTTCCGCCAAGCCGGTGCACGGTTGCATACTGTAGTTAGTAGCGGTGGTGTAAGTGCCGTACATTACGGTCGCAAGAACGGCTTCGCAGAGGCCAGCACGGACAGCGCTGCCATGCTGGCCGAGCCCAGTATCGATACGGTGGTAATCGCCACGCGTCATAATGCGCATGCGCGGCAAGTGTTGGATGCGCTGCGTGCTGGCAAGCATGTCTTTTGCGAAAAACCACTTTGCTTGACTCTGGCGGAGTTGGACGAGATTGAAACCGAGGCCCGACAACGCCCCGCGCAGCAGTTGATGGTAGGCTTTAATCGTCGCTTCGCTCCGCTGGTGCAGCGCGCGGCGAACCTGCTGGCAACGGTCAAGGCGCCTAAAGCCTTCATCATGACTGTCAACGCTGGTGACATCCCGACCGACCACTGGACCCAGGACATCGCCGTGGGCGGTGGTCGCCTGATTGGCGAAGGTTGCCATTTCATCGACCTACTGCGGCACCTAGCTGGTCACCCGATCCGGGACTTCAAAGTGACCTCACTGGGCCGGCATCCCGCTCTCGCAATAACCAGCGACAAGATTACCGTGACGCTTAGCTTCGAGGACGGTTCAGTCGGCACCTTGCATTACTTGGCCAATGGTCACAAAGGCTTTCCCAAGGAGCGTCTGGAGGTGTTATGCGCGGGCCGTGTTCTGCAACTGGACAATTTCCGAGTGCTGCGCGGCTGGGGCTGGCCGGGCTTTACCCGTCAGCGCCTGTGGCGGCAAGACAAAGGGCAGAAGGCCTGTGCGGCGGCGTTTGTAACCGCGATCCGCGAGGGTACAGCCGCGCCGATTCCGCTGGAGGAGGTGCTGGAGGTAAGTCGGGTGACAATTGAGGCCGCCGAAATGTTGGCCCAGCAAACCTGATCCGTATTTAATGATTGGATAAAATAGATTACAGACAAGGCCGGAACTTAGAACCTGGGATATATACGTAGGGTAGAGATTTAAATGATTTTGATTGATCTGATAGCCGGTGCGCGGCCAAATTTTGTAAAAATCGCCGCGATTACCAAAGCGCTGGATACGCACAAAGGAGAGGGCGGTAATCTTCGTTACCGCCTGGTTCACACCGGCCAGCATTACGATACCAGTATGTCTGGCAGTTTCTTCGATCAGCTGGGTATACCAGAGCCGGATATAAACCTTGAAGTGGGCTCCGGCACACAGGCCGAGCAGACCGCAGCCATCATGATCGGTTATGAAAAACTCCTGCTCGAAAAGCGCAGCCAGCTTTGCCTGGTGGTGGGGGACGTTACCTCTACCATGGCGTGTGCCATTACTGCACAAAAACTTAACATCCCGGTGGCCCATGTGGAGGGCGGAATACGATCTGGCGACTGGACCATGCCCGAGGAGATCAATCGGATGGTCACGGATGCGATCACAAACTGGTTTTTTACCACCAGCGATGTTGCTAATGACAACTTGCGCCGGGCTGGTGTAGAGGATGATCGGATCTTTTTTGTTGGCAATACCATGATTGATACCTTGTTACGGAACATGCCCAGGTTCAGTCCACCGGCGTTTTGGGACGAGCTGGATTTGAAACCGGCAGAGTACTTTGTGTTGACCATGCACCGCCCCGCTAACGTGGATTCCGTGGAGAGCTTTAATGCGATGTTGGCGGCGGTCGCTGAATCTGCTCGTGGCCTGCCGGTTGTGTTCCCGGTGCATCCCCGCACCGCAAAAAACATACGAGAAGCCACTGCATTGCCAGCGAATATGAAGCTGGTAGAACCGCAGGCGTATCTGCAATTCAACTACCTGGTAAAGTACGCCAAGGCGGTGATCACAGATTCCGGCGGCATTACCGAGGAAGCCACCGTGATGGGTATACCTTGCCTGACCCTGCGTGATACCACCGAGCGCCCGGAAACCGTTACCGTGGGCACCAATGAATTAATCGGTACTGATCCGGCCAAGCTGAAACCGGCAATGGAGAGCTTGTTCCGCGGCGAGTGGAAGCAGGGCGGCATTCCCGAGAAATGGGATGGCAAGACCGGTGAGCGAATCGTTGCAGAACTGGCACGGCTGTTAGTTTAGTTATGCTTGCTCGCTTCGCACTGTATTTTCATACCGTTCGATACCTCAAGCAAGTGCAGATATGGGGGCGTATCTGGTACCGGTTTTTTAGCGTTGCGTTGTCTGACAAGCCGGTTCCTATCGTCCGCGCTGTTGCAGGTAAATGGATCTGCGGTAGCGAACGTAAACCGAGTATGCTGGCAGCGCATCGTTTTAGCTTTCTGAATCAGGAAGCTGATGTCCCCGGCGCGGCTGACTGGCAACGCGGCGATATGCCACTGTTGTGGTTGTACAACCTGCATTATTTTGATGACCTGAACGCGCAAGGTGCCGATGAGCGTGCTGACTGGCATCAGCAACTGATCAAGCGCTGGGTTTCCGAAATCCCTTTGATGCAAGGTGTCGGTTGGCAGCCCTATCCGATTTCCCTGCGCAGCGTGAACTGGATTAAATGGCAATTGCAGGGCAACGCCTTGCCCGATGATGCTGCGGCTAGCCTCGCCTTGCAGGTGCGGTTTCTGCGTAGCCGTCTGGAAATTCATTTGCTGGGTAACCATCTTTGGGCTAACGCCAAGGCGTTGGTCTTTGCGGGTTGCTTTTTTGAAGGTGAGGAAGCAGATGAATGGCTTGATAAAGGGCTGGCCCTGCTAAAACGCGAATCGTCTGAACAGATATTGGACGATGGCGGACATTTTGAACTGAGCCCGATGTATCACGCGACAGTACTTGAAGATTTATTGGACCTTGCGCAGTTGGCGACACTTTATCCTCAGCGCTTAGCCGCATCACTGCGCGATGGATGGGTAAGATACGCACAGTCGATGTTTACGTGGCTAGCAGCCATGTCACACCCTGACGGCGGCATCAGTTTTTTTAACGATGCGACTCACGGTATTGCGCCAGACCTCTCTGCGTTAACACACTACGCCACGGCCCTACAGCTCCCTAATGACAGTGCTGAAGCTAAAACACAGCTACTGGCTGACTCTGGTTACGTTCGCGCGCAGAATGCCGCAGCCTGTTTAATTGCCGATGTTGGGCGTATTGGGCCGGACTATCTTCCCGGCCATGCACATGCCGACACTTTGAGTTTTGAGCTTTCGCTGTTTGGACGACGGGTGGTCGTGAACCAGGGCATTGATCGTTATGGCGCCGAGCAGGAGCGTGTCCGGCAACGAGGAACCGCCGCGCACAGCACCGTTCAGGTAGACGACGCGGATTCGTCGGAGGTCTGGAGTGGGTTCCGCGTTGCACGGCGGGCGTACCCGCAACAACTCGCTTTTGAGCAAAACGATGGAGCCGTTTTTGTTTACTGTGCCCATGATGGCTATCGACGCCTGCCGGGCCGTGTAACACATCACCGAACCTGGGCATTGACCGACCAAACGCTTACGGTAACCGATAGCCTGAGCGGGAAATCCAACAAGGCTGTGGCGTTTTTTCATCTGCATCCTTCAGTTCGAGTAACCAGTGCCGGCGTCCGTGACTGCGTCCTGGACGTGGATGGACACGAGGTCAACGTGGTGTTCACTGGCGGTAAGCTCACTATTTGCGCCGGTGTATACCACGAAGGATTTGGTTTGACTGCGCCAACCAACACCTTGCATGTGTTGATGACCACAGCACAGCTTTCGACACAAATACGCTGGGAAACCGACAACCATTAGTACCAGAGGTATTGCTAAATATTCCATGCACATTCTTTTTTTAACGGATAATTTCCCACCCGAAGGTAACGCCCCAGCAACGCGCACATACGAGCACGCCAGAGAGTGGGTAACACTGGGGCACAAGGTCACCATCATTACCGGTGCGCCAAACTTCCCCGAAGGTAAGGTTTACGAGGGGTATAAAAATCGCCTGTACTCGTGTGCGCCAATGGATGGAATCGAGGTGCGCCGTGTGGTGACCTATATCACCGCTAACGAAGGGTTTATCAAACGTATTCTGGATTACCTGTCGTTTATGGCGAGCGCCTTTGTTGCCGGGCTTTTTGTCCGAAAGCCCGATATTGTCATAGCAACTTCACCGCAGTTTTTTTGTGCGCTCGGTGGTTGGATGCTGGCTGCCGTGCGCTTCAAGCCTTTTGTTTTTGAGTTGCGCGATATCTGGCCTGCATCCATTACCGCGGTCGGGGCCATGAAGCCGTCACGGGCCATCAGGCTGTTGGAAAAACTGGAGCTATTTTTGTACCGCCGTGCAGATCGGATTGTATCAGTGACGCATAGCTTCAAGCGTGAACTGGTTGCGCGCGGCATTGATGGCGGCAAGATCGATGTTGTATTAAACGGTGTGGATCTGAGCAAGTATCAGCCCATGGCTAAAGACCCCGAGCTAGCGCTGCAGCACGGTTTGCAGGGCAAGTTTGTTGCTGCGTATATCGGCACCCATGGCATGGCGCACGCGGTGGATACTATTGTGGAGGCGGCGGAGAAGCTGCAACACCGTGATGATATTCGCATATTGTTCGCTGGCGGCGGTTCAGATGCAGCGCGTGTAGAAGCGCTGGTACGAGAGAAACACTTGACCAACGTTGTATTCCTGGGGCGCCAGGATAAAAGCCTGATGCCGCGAGTCTGGTCTTTGTGCGACTTGTCCGTCGTGCATCTGCGCGACACTGAATTGTTCCGCAGCGTGATCCCCTCTAAGATATTCGAATCGTTTGCCATGGGCCTGCCAGTGCTGATGGGTGTGCCCGAGGGTGAGGCCACGGGCATCGTTCAAAAGGAGCGCGCCGGTGTAGTCATACCGCCCCAGGTCGTTGATGCGATGGTGGCGGCAATTGAGCAACTGGCCGACAATCCGGCATTAATGGCGGAGTATCGGCAGTATGCTTTGGCGGCTGCGCCGCGCTATGACCGTAAGTCGTTGGCAGGTGATATGTTGGAAAGCCTGACGAAGGTGACTCGTAAAGGGGGGGGGTAGTATTTTGGCAGTTGCCCTTGGAATGTACTATCGTAAAGGGGACGGAGGGATTAAGAAATAATCCCTCCGTCCCCTTTACGCTCCCTTTACGCTAAAGGAGGGGTAGAACAATATTGTCGGCAGTTGCCCGTGGGATGGACTATTAGTTAGATAAATCAGGCTAATGTTGGGGGTGATTGTGACAGTGTTACATTGGAATAAACTGCTAAACCATGTGCGTTTAAAGGATTTGAGCGGTCAAAAGGAGACCATGGGCACAGGTATTGGTCGTACTGAGATCGAGCGTGATTACGACAGAATTTTGTTTGCCACACCAACAAGACGCTTGGCAGACAAGACCTAGGTATTTCCGCTGGAAGAGAACGATTCGGTCCGTACGCGGCTGACTCATTCTTACGAAGTCAGTAATCTGGCGCGAAGTATAGGCGTGCGACTGGCTTTTGAACACGCCGAGCAGGTTTTTGGCGCCGAGCATGAGGCTTTGAATGTGAAAAGAACGGTTCCACCGCTGCTGGCAGCGGTCGGCCTGGCACATGACTTGGGTAACCCGCCGTTTGGCCATCAGGGTGAAAAAGCGATTCAGGCATGGTTCAAGGAAAATTTTCCGGAAGATCAGCAGCGTGAAGACTTTATGGAATTTGATGGCAATGCGCAGACGTTCAGGCTGTTGACACAGTTGCAGGTGCTCGATGACAGGTTTGGTTTTAACTTGACGTGTGGGACGTTAGCTGGACTGCTTAAGTACCCCAGTATCTACGGCACCGGTGATAAGTTTGGCTTCAAAAAGTATGGTGTCTTTAAAAGTGAAGCGAGTACCGTTAGGACGGTCTGGCAGCAGACAGGCCTTGAGGCAGGCATCAGACATCCCTTGGCGTATGTTATGGAAGCTTGCGATGATATTGCCTATTCCGTGATTGATGCAGAAGATACGGTGAAAAAGGGTTATGCGTCGTTTTATGATCTGATGGACCACCTAGAGAGCGATGCGGGCACTGACCGAGTAGTGCGCGGTGTTATCGAGCAGTCGTGCAAGAAGAATGAGGAGTTCAAGAAGCAGAAGCTCAGCTCGCGACAGCTAAACGACATATCGATGCAAATGTTTCGGGTCAAGGCGATTGCCGATATGATAGTAGCTGCCACAGATACTTTTGTTAACAACGTAGGGACAATGATGGACGGCTCCATTGCTCCTGGCTTTGAACTTATAAAAAATTCACCATGTGCTGCACTGTGCAAAGCCACAAAAGGATTTGACGCGCGCTTCGGGTTCCAGCATCGCGATGTACTGAAACTGGAACTAAAAGGTGCCAACTACATAGGCCAAATGATGAATTATCTTTGGGCAGCTATTAAGGTGGAAGGCGAGAATTGTCACCCATTTGAACGATTTATATTCAATGATATTTCCGATAATTATAGATTAGTCTATGACAGATCGGGAAGAGATGACTACGATAAATGCCAGCTTCTGTGTGATGCTATATCTGGCATGAATGAAAAATTTCTTATTAGAAAATGCGACGAATATGCGGCTCTAAAAACATGTTAATAACCAAACCTGTCGAATCGTTTCCGAACCTGCAAGTGCGTGTGATGCAGCTGTTGTCTGAACAGGCAAAGTCATCCGCATCGTCGGCGCAATTCGATTTGGATTTAGATCGACCAAATTTAGTGCAGGATGGTGTCGTCACAGCAGCCAATAATGCGATTGAATTCCTTAATCTGCTCAGTGCTTCAGTACCGGACGGAGATGTTTATTTGTTTGGTGGTGTGCTACGAGATTTGGCACTTTATGGCAAGAAGGGGTTTACATCAGACATTGATCTGGTTGTGGAGGGCGATTGGTTAGATCTGGTGAATTACATAGAGCATCTAGGCGCGCGTAAAAACAAATTCGGTGGTTACCGTTTGATAGTTGGTGATTGGCCTGTGGATATCTGGAATGCACGTGATACGTGGGCGATTAAACAAGCTCATGTAGCATACACAGGCATTGCATCTTTGTTGGATACAACAGTATTAAACTGGGACGCCGTGCTGATGAACTGGAGAACAGGAACTTTTGTAGCACATCCGGACTATCTTGAGATGCTACAAAAAAGAACGCTTCACATTGTTCTTGAACAAAATCCCAATCCTTTAGGTATGGCTGTCAGGGTCTTCAGGCATCTATGTATGAAGGACGCTCGACGAATATCAGCAGCAGCGGCGAATTACCTTGCCAGATGCACGCACACCTATACCTTCGACCAACTGCGACAGAGTGAACTCAAAAGTTATGGCCGCAGCAATATCGAGCTTGCGCATTACCAGACCTTCAAAAATTTTGCAGAAATCGACATTACTGACGTTCGCAAACGCTGGGAGGTAGCAACTGAGCTTGTTGCCCGTCAGCGTGGTCTTTGGATTCATGATCTGATTGCGGTTTAGATACAACTGCTATCATCAGAAATAGCAAGAAAGTCGAATGTTAAAACAGGTTAAGAGAACATCTCACGGAAATAAATTATCTATGGAACAAATAAAACTTGCCATCATAGGCCTGGGCTACGTAGGCCTGCCGCTTTGCGTAGAATTCGCTCGCCTGTACCCAACCATGGGTTTTGATATTTCCCGCCGCCGCGTAGAACAGCTAACTCAGGGACACGACCGTACCCTTGAGGTT
>Ga0209390_10010128_pt1 | contig 11118 bp, 9 predicted proteins | sample BON01_FD_187212 | JGI IMG/M metagenome (GOLD analysis project Ga0209390, IMG submission 187212) | Freshwater microbial communities from Lake Bonney liftoff mats and glacier meltwater in Antarctica - BON-01 (SPAdes) (version 2) | ecosystem: Environmental > Aquatic > Freshwater > Ice > Glacier... | reverse complement strand
AGAGCACAAGGTGACCAGGACACATATGTTTTGTTTACGGACGGTGGCGAGAACTCTTACAATGGCGTTCTTGATTTTGGCTTAAATGAGGACAATACCCCCCGTTTGGTGAATTGGAACCCGAACGATTCTGATGTCACCAAGTTTGGACTTCTTGCTGACTGGCTCCAGAATCAAGGCGTGAAGATCTGTCTTCTTGGAATTGGTCCCGAAGCCAAGCCAATGTTGGACCAAATGGTGGGCATGAAGAATGTGTATGCTGCATATATTGACCACTCGCTGTGCACAAAAAAAATTGTTGGTGTTGTGAAAACTCTAAGGAATATTGCGAAAAGGAACTCGTCCGGATTTTCGAGCACGAGGCAGGGAGTCCAACATGTTTTACTGATGTCAGATAATGCTGACGTGACTGATACTATCAAGAATCTTTCGGATACTGAAATCGACCAAGTCGAAGCCGCGATTGGTCATGTCAGCATTGTTGATGGTGCGGTATTGTGTGCTTCCGACGTCAAGATGAAGATTGATTCTGTTCTAGACCTGTACAACCAGGAAGACAATATTGACATCAAGTCTATCGACCACGACATCAAGTGTGGTATCTTGTTTGGCATGAGGCTCATGTGTGGCCAAATCACACCTGCTGCATCTGTTGCCAGCAAGCACAGCATGGTGTTTACGCGTCCTCCAGCATGTGTCGGGTATGTCAAGCACTGCAATGCAATCTTTAGCCGCATGGCTAAAGACGGTATTCTCAAGAAAGAGGAGTCGACACCAAAAGACGGACTTTCACTTGAGATTGACGGTGTGCTGAGGAAATTCCCCAAAGATTGTGCGCAGTACAGTTGCGAGTATGATGCACGTATTGTCGAAATTGTAGCAAACGACGCCACATACTGCACACATTTTTCAAATTTCACCGCTAACAAGAAGCAGAAAACTGCTGCAAAATAGATTCTACAGTTCAATAGCTCATTGTATGTTTTTACACTTGATCAAATTTCAAGAAGAATATGTGCAAAGTATGCAAATCCAAAACACACAAACTTTTGTGGGAAAATGTTTTACTATATGTTTAAAAACATGATTCGAACGTGTTGCAGTGCCGAAAACATTATTCGGAAGTATATTCGCTCAAGTACAAGCGTGTGGCACCACAGAGCGAGGTTCATGCGAAATTCGTCTCAAGTTAAGAAGTGGAATTCATACGACATTGTCACAAGGTTCATGGGTAGCAGTATTGAGATCTCGATGGATTATCCGGAACTGCCATAACATGTATGGCATCTCGCAATTCTTCACGAGTCGGGTACAAACTCGCGAATGGCAGCAAATACAGTTTAAATTGTTTTCTTATTAAAATTAAATATTTGCCGATTGCAGTCTCATAGCATTGCCGAGTTTCGTGAATGTGTTTTTGTGTTTTGCTTTTGATTTACACTCTACATCGACATCGACATTGTATTTATCAAATTGAACCAGACTAGATCAGACTGGGATTTTTTGTCCATTAGCATCGTACACATCTCCTAGCAATTTTTCTTCCATAATCAAATATGGGTTTTCTGATCTTTGCAATGTACATGATCGTTCGTTAGTAATTTGATGATTTCTATGATGCCACTCGTCGTTAGCACGTTTGTCGATATTTATGGCTGCAGTCTGTATTACAAGTCCGTCTGGACCCCGAAACACAATCTCTAGCGAGGTGTTCCATCGTTTAATTCCAATATTCAACTCGTTGAGAAGAATACAGCAATTTCCATCGAGTTGCATGATTTGGTCTTCCGGCTCGGGCACGTACTTTATTTTGTTATCGACAGGAGTACCATTTTTCTCACTTTCTAGTACAATATTATTGTTTTTTAGCGTCATCGAGTATATTTTTCTTAAGCTGATTGTGAACCCGGGCGAAATCGCAGTACGTGCAGTGTACAAACGTACACTCACCTTTGCACTTTGATGGCACTTTATATCGAAAGAATTCATAAACGGTGAGTTTTGAATTATTTTGCCCGTTAATATCTCTGGAGCTTCGCCATAGGACGGTAGATAGTTATAATAATCCTGAATAACTTTTCTTTCATACGCAGTAAATTGTCGAAGAAATGGATGATTTTTTGAATATGTGCAATTCACAATTGTGATGTAGAATGGGAGTTCAAATTGAAAAAACTTGATATACAATACAGGTCCTGCATTCATGTCTGCCATAAGTAGGTCTTGATCGCTGTCGATTGACTTAACTATAGTGTCAGCCTTGCACTGAGGACATTTGCTGACAGTGTTTCCGTTATTTTTCAAGAGTAGCGCACACTCCACACATACCTGATGTCCATTTTCACATATTGGTGTATAGAGACAAAAATTCTCCTTGATCATGTTTCTTGGCAATGAACGATGTAACATATCACCAATCCAGGATTTGCAATTTCTTCGTCCTCGAGAAATATCGCTGTATTGCATGTTGACTTGCCCCGTTAGGTACTGTAGGTTTGGATTGTCAGAATTTTTTGGCAATTTGGGATCATTTTCATGTGTGGGGGCGAAAAAATACTGATATACATAGTGTGAATACGAATCCGATTGGCGTAGATATTCTCCAAACTCACTTTCCTCTCGTTTTCTTTTTCTAGGTGCCGCGCCGTATAAATCAGATACTTGGGGGATTTTTTCATCCCATATTTGTCTGACAAGACTGTAACTTGAAACAACTCTGTCGAAAAGAAGTCTGTCATTATGCGAAGTTACGAAATCACGGTAGATATTAAGAAGTAGAATCCAGCCGCTTTTTTTTTGTTTTAATATATTTGAAGTTCGCGGTTCTGTGTCGCGGTTTGCTAACAACCCACGGACAACAATATCGAGGATACATGAGATGAATGGAGGATACTGAAATTCGTAAAGAATCACGGAAATAACTTTCATGGCAGACAGATATTTTGTGACGTCTCGGGGTCTGAGAGATTGGACTACTGCATCACTGAACACTGATTCATGAGTGTCAACCGGAACAAAATATTTTTTCGTTTTATCGCCATCGATGTCGAGACACATAGTCTCGACTTTGATGAAATTTGTGTATTTCAGTTCCGGAACAGCAAGCGCGTCAAGTTCTTCCTCACTGAAACATGTTTTCTTGAGCAGTTCTTTACCAAGTGCCTCATTGTGTACTTCTGTCAAGCCTGTTGTCGAATCGACCCTTTTCCACACTCTTCCAACTTTATTCGAATCTCCTTCCAGACATATTGGGCACAATGTGGAATCGATCACGTTGAACATTGGTGGTTTTTGACAAGGGGGTTATTACTTATATACATTTTCAATATTCAAACTGAAATGAGGATAATCTCGAAAAACTGTTTTATTCTTTCCAAGATATAATAGAAATAAATTCGGGTTTACGTGTCATGGTACTTGTTTAACTATTAAAAATTCCCAAACTTTTTCCAACAGTCAATCCTGGTTCGAACGCAGGGTGGGATATCTGATCGAGAATTTTATACATGGACAAAAATTCTTGGGTGACGGCTACATTTTTACATTTCTACAAGTGTTTTGGTTATGATTTTTATTCAAACGCAAATTTAAATTCAAACTCCAACACGCTATTGTGCCATTGCTATGTCCCACAGAGCCGAAATAACATGATACTTGAACGCGTCTTCTCTAGCAATATTCATTCGAGGAAAACATGGGTCATAGTCAATATCGCTCTGTGTGAGTTGTCGGGCCGCTATTATCAGATCGTGGCTCAGAGGCATGGTGACTGTCATTGTACAAAGACATATTCTCAAGGTCGAATATATATGGGTGGCAGCCTAAAAATAGATTACACATTTTAAAGGTTTTATTTAGCTTTCAAAATGTAACTAAACATTTGGTCCTGTACATTTTTTTTTACCTTCTGCAACACTTCTAGAACAGCATCTGCAGTGCAGCTTACAGCGTGGTGTTGTTTAGAACTACTGTTTTGTGCAAACGTTTTTTTGGTGTGAAGCCATCCCGAGGAGTCGATGCCACTTATGGATTCGAGTTGTTGATGTTTGAGCACAAGACTTAGTGACGGCGCAGAAGCAGTAGTCCCGAGATGCTTTTTCTCTATCTTTGTTAGACAGTACTTCATCACGAGGTCTGAATATTCCGCTTTTACAACTTCACAATAAATCTCAATTCCAGAGTCGTTTGTATTATCAAGGCAGCAAAGCGATTGTGTGCGTGACTGGGATTTGTTCGTTTCATTTTTGGCAATGTACTGTTCGATAAAGATACACTTTTTCACCATCCAGCCCGTGGAGTCGCTTATTCTCATCTTCGTGACAAGCTCGTGCATGTCATTGTAGTTGGCGGCATCCTGCTGCTGTAGTTGGCGGATGCCTTGCTCCTCTTCAAACGTCATGGATTGTGAAATGTAAGCATCGATAAAGTCTCTATATTCTTTTTCGAAATGTGCTTTGATTTCATCATATCTGGCCATGCGTGCGTTCGACAGTCGTGCCTTATTTCGTTTATATAGAGTTTCACAGCAGCATGATAGAGCATTGGTTAGATTTTATTTTTTAAAAAATTGTGTATTTATGAGCTGATGGTGATATCAAAACTAATTTCCATATTTTCTCCCGACAAGTCTGCATTGTTAGGATGTTGCTTGGCGAATTGCTGTAGGATTTGCTTGGTATAAATATTAAAATAACTCGTCGACAATTCATTCTTCATCTTCGAGTCGTGTCTCTCTTCGCTTGTGGTAATCTCTTCCGTCCACATATACACTTTATTATTCCTGTCTCGCATACTTATTTCGGCGTAAAACTTTCCGAAATTACTTTGTTTGCCAAGACCTGTTACAGTCACAGTAAACATGTCGTTTGTTTGTTTCGACACTACAATAAACTTCTTCTGTTTGTAACCAATTAGACTCCACCCCATCTTGTTGTGTCGGATCCCGTTGACTTTACCAATTCTCATACCCTTGCGAATCTTTACTGCAGTGTCTCCACATTCATCCGACACTGTAACTTGATGTGCCGTCATGATGTGTTCAAGAAGTTTTCCCTCAACATTCATATGTATCATTTCATCACAACCATCAATTGGACAACAAGAACCAGTATGATAGGGACACGAGTCATAGTGTGCTTCAAGATTTTCATATAGAATCTTCTCGCAACACCCTTCTGACTTGTAATCACACTCTACAAAAATCCCCGTTGCCAACTGTTCAATCGCCAAAGCTCGGGTATCCGTCTTTCGCACTCGACAAAGCGGACACCATGGACACTTTTCCCAGCATGTGTGACATATGGGGTGGCCACGGCAGCATTGTTTGATAGGAGGTCGCGCCGTCTTGATGCAAACAGGGCACGTCAGCTTTTCTTTAATCAGATCCTCAAGCGTGCACTCGTTTCTGGCAACCTTGCTTGGATTCTGGTTTGTCTTGTACAACTCAAAGCCGTTTTCAGTAGTATCGTTTTTGTCCATGCGACGTTTCGTACCAATCTTCATGTTTTTTGTTAGCATGCGTGCTATACAGCTGTGAATCCGACCGCTTTTGCTTACGTAGCACACTCCGGAATTCTATTTGTGTTTGTTTTCTATTTTTCGATTTAAAGCTTTTTAGCAACTCCGATTACGTATAGAGACATACCTTGTTGTTGTTTACGTAGATGCAACTGTCATCCGTGATTAGCTTAACAAACATAATTGCCAGTAGTCCCTTCGACAACACACTCAACACGCCATACGCGAGTGCAGCACACGCAAATGTGTTGCATTGTTTTTTCGAGTACAGGATGTACAAGACCTGCAACATCGGGATGAGTCCGAACAAACTGAAGAGAATGCATTGTAAAACAACTATGTTTCCTAGGATTGCTGGCAGTTCTGTGAACCCGAAATCGCACGTCTGAATTCTCTTCTCATGAGAGTAGTACTTTGTAATGATGTTTGCCCAGATCACGATGTGGAATATAACTGCTGAGAAAAAGACGATAAAGAGCTGCTGTAGAATTTGATAAAAATCATGCGTACGCGAATTACAGTCGCTGTAATGCTTTGCTATTTGTAGGTTCGAAATCAATATTTCAATGGTCCAACCCGTCAGTGTGAGAGCAGCCTGCAGAGCAGCAAGCTGCGTAATGTCCGAGATGTTGCGCGTGTAGACAGTGCCGCATATGACGACAATCTGCAATGGAGAGGTTAATGTGTACTCAATCCACCGGAGAAAATCAGGTTCTAGTTGATCTTTGACCGCCGGGTTGTCGTGTACTTCCATGAAGATAAAGATCCGCCACAAGTGGAACAATAATGAGATTAGCAATGTCGCGCCCATCAATATTTTGCTGTCGATGGCAACTGTCGACGCAGACGTAAAGACTGTTCCAACAAGGCTAACATTATTCATTGAGAACGAAATAAGAGGCATTGCCAGCCGAGAACTCACATTGCTGCCGTTGTCACAGATATGCAAGAGTGTTGAATTTGTTTCCACAATCGAGCTCACCATCCTAGGCGTCGCACCAAGCACCACGCTTTCTGTCCATGTTGAGAAAGTCGAGCTTCGGGTTTCGATTGCATACAGGAAAATAAACAGAGTTGAAAAAATTAAGCATGCAACTGCATTCAAGATTGTTGTAGCAACGTGTATATTACTGGGAAGCATGTCTATATAATTATGCTTTGCAGCCTATATATATGAAACAGTCTAGTACTTGATAATACGCGAGTGAGGTCCGTGTTTTGTCAAATGGTTTGTTACAGTCCTGTGAACCCGATTGATGATACAAATGCAGACTCACCCGTCCTCCACTCTTCCATAAAAAAAATAAGTGGCCACACATCATATATTTTTATCTAAATGATATAAAATGCGTCTTCGTGCAAGATCAAGCATAAAGTATCTGAAGAAATGCCCCCCGTGTCTACAGGAATTTGGGTGGTGTGGTATTCTTGCCGTGGTATACGCAGCAGAGCTTCCGATGCCACGATCTCAGAAACAGCTTGTACTCTTCTTCGAAAATGTCAAAGTCGCGCTCAACATCTCCAGCGACGTTTGGATATCGAGCGAAAACGAAGAAAGAGGCTGTATTAATTTCGACCAAATTGTCAAGTTGTTGAAGTACTACCAGTGCGACTACAAAGTCATCCGGTTTAAACGAAGAGGAATATTCGTCAGCTTACGAAATTGGATCCAGCACAAGAAGAAAACCGAGCTTGCATCGTCGTATATTGTAAATGTCACTGGCCATGCCGTCTTTGTACGTTTTCTCAAAGGCATGGAAATGTGGGAAATCTACGACCAAAATGGAGTTTGCCACCAGGATAGTGGATTCCAGCTGCAAACCGCATGTTCCATTCGAAATAAAATACTGTACATAGTCAAGATCTTGTAGTTGAATGCGTCTTTTAATCAAAAATCATTTACAATACTCTTACTCGCGTCTGCAACCACAAAGTCTTTCGAGTATGGACCGTACAAAAAATCAGTGTGCTCACTGACGTTGCCATGCACTTGAATTGTGAGCAGCATGACAGCTTCATAATCCGACTTGTCCCGCATTTCATACTCAGTCCATGCCCGCATGTACTTTGTATTGCGCACAAACTCTCTTTCACTATCATGCTGCACCGGAAACAAATTCACCATAATCACACTCATGACCATTATTTTACAGCTATTGTTAGTGCGAGATGTGCAACTATGAACCGCATCGAAAATACTTCCAAAACAATTTCCACGAATTTTTCCTGTCCTTGTCGAATAGACAGCATAAACAACCTTGAATTCGTAATTTGCACACATCAACTGCTTCAAAACACTCAATCTGGACGCTGGTGTCTTGTCAAGAACAGCTGGCAACCTTTTCCCAAACAAAAAAAACATCTCATCCAAGTCTACTCTCTTGTAATATACCACATCCAGGACATCAAAATGCGTCTCATCCGTAATGTAGCAACACATCGACTCAGTGTCCATTCCAAAACATTCATGTCTGCATGCTTCCGGAAACACATTCAATAGCACATTCGCGAAATCAATCTCCAGGTCTTGTTCTGCATTGGTCTCGCCTCCAAACTTTTCGGGCTTTGATTTCAAGCTGTCCGGATACGGTGTGAACATGTCAATGTCGTCTGTGAACATTCGTGCCATTCAATCCGATGCGCAACAAGGTGTGTAGAAAGCGATATTTAACAAGATTTTGAGTCTATTTATGTTTTTTTTTTAATACAAAAATTGATCTAAAAATGGGTTTCGTTCAGTTTTTACACCACACAATTTTTTTTTGGATAAGCACACTGTATCCTTACCATTTTGTATATAAGGACAAATTTATTTGCTCAAAAATGCCCTGGAGTCCTGCACCAACACCCCCCGCCAGTCGTGGTCCACTTATGCGCGTCATGCATGATACAGACGGAGTTGGACATGCTGCAAGAACATCACAACAATATCATCCACTACCAAACAAAATTTCAACAGAAGATGCAATTAATATTTATGGATTGTTGGATTCAGCACAATACAACAATGTGCAACCGGCACTGGAAAGAGATCTTACAGTAGTAGAATACTTTAAATTTACAATGAACAAATCTGAATATGACATAGCCGAAAATATGTTTGGTTTCAGAGATCCAAAATTTAGCAATCTCAAACTGTTGGATTTCTTGGAGAATTATAAAGCTTCAGGTGCTCACGCGTATCCAAATGACTCAAAGCAGAAGACATGTACGGTTTGCGAGGACCCTAGTTATGATAATGCGTATCAAAACAAAATAAACATGAGAGGCCTCTCAAAGACTCCATCATACAGAAAAGATTTTGATGATGGAGATGGTTTTATGGATTTTCGGAGAATTAAAGATCGGAGAAATGACGAATCCAATTTGTACTTTGAAGAGTCTGATGATCGTTATGGACACAAGCCCAATTCACTTGCATTCCGTGGTACTCCATACTGATTTTGCTTGGATATGCATGCACAGACTCCAAAAATAAAACTACCCGCGCAATGTGAAATAAGCAAAAAGTCGCTGTTGAAACTATTTCGATGCGACAAACCAGAACCATGTACTAGTTTGCCGTCAAACTCTGTCCCACTTTGTAAAAGTACTGTGTGCTCTGTCCCGTTTTGTACGAGGACTGTGTGCTCTGGCACTGTCGTAATCATAAACTTTCGGAGCATGCTTTTTGACATGTTTGAGGTACACTATGCAGAACCAAAGCATTAGGAAGCACAGAGATATTAACAAATACATTGAAGTGCGATTTTATTGGAATTAAATTTTTATGGATACACTGCCACTTTTTTGTTTTGTTTTGTGTATCCATACCTAGCAGTCAGATGAAAAAATATTGATTAGCTGTTCCTTGAATTCTGGGAATATTCGCTGATATTTTTCCTCGGCAGATTGGTGAGTAGATGGACGGCCAGAGAAATCCACAACATCATTCTCCACCACAAACAGGTTGGAGAACTTGTACCCAGTGTAATGTAGATAGATGTCAACATGGTATTGCATAGGAAAAAATTTATCTAACAAAATCCTAGACGCTTGTTTATCAATCACGTATGCACCAACATTGAAAAAATTCTGGCGTGTACTACATGTGCACTTCTTGAGTACATACTGTATGTTGTTTACCAAAAACATTTTGAGCGTCACGAGTTCATATGTTCCAAGCCATTTCATACGATAGCCATTCACCAGCTTGATAATGTAATTATTTGTGAATAAACCTGACTTGTGCAGTTCATCGTATACTTTGATAGAGTGATTTGTAATATATGCATCATCTTCGAAAATCAAGTAATCTTCCGAGCCTTCAGTATGCGCAAGTTTCTTCCAAAGCTGCATATGATTCCATGCGATGCTGACACTTTTGTTGTTTGTATAGTGAGCGCCACGTGATGAGACACCTTGCCGCAGATTGCTCTGAATCTGTATGTCGACATGTGATAAAATTTGCGCGTTTACACTTTGTCCAATGAAAGGATGACAGGTCACGTTATTGTCCAGTTGGACAGATTCGAGTGATTTATTCATTGTGATAATGAAACAAGAAAGTTTTTTCTTGACAACGTTTTTGGAAATATTTTTCAATCCATTGCTTGCATGTTTCATTTTTGATTGTCTAATTAGTACCATGAATATGTAGCTCGCGCAATACAACCACATTATGCATAAAATCATCCACAATCGAAATCTAAGTTTTGATTTCCGGATCGACATTTTGAAAACTTGTTAAAGATATTAATATCAATCTATATATTTTATAATAATGTGTTAATATACGAATTGAGTTCATTTCGAATGATTCATATACAAGCACCCTGCCAATGCTTGCGACATTCCAAAGTCGCATTCTGACCGATGAAGAAAACATGTGTGAACTTGTCACAATAGAAAATAAGGCCATAGTTTGCAAAAATAACACATGCCCATTCGTGTGAAATTAAATCCTCATCAACCCAGACACGACGACAATAAAGTATGAATCTCTGGGTTTATTAAAACAAATCCAAAATATCCAGTCAAGTTCTCACAGATATAGAATATCAATACATTTTTTGCATGTGTAGATCCCGAGTTCACAAAATTTTGCCTCGTATCCACAGAAGGTACATGCATGTGGTTTTCTGAGAGCTTCTGAATAAACTGTGCATGGTGTATTTTCTATGATTGCTTGGTCTTTATTTTCCTGAATTTCGAAAGGTGCGATCAATGTATTGTCTTCGTTTTTTGTGATTTTTCCTTGCAACTTCTTGTTTTGTTTCTGTGAAGACTTGTGTTGCTGTTTAACATTTACGAGTTCTAGTTTCAGTGTCGAGATCTCCTGCAGATGAGCCTTGTGTTCCTCAACAAGGTTTTTCTGGTATTGCTTCTCTAATTCAATGTGTTTTTCTTCCAGAGCTCTATGTTCTATTTGCAGACTCTGATACGCTGCTTTCAAAATGTCATGTTCATGTTGAAGCATATTTTCAGTGCTTTCATGCATAGTTTCAGGTTGGTGTTCAGTGTCTATGTCGACAACTACTGCTGTTTTTTTGTGAAATCCTCGCTTCGACCGATTTTGTCGCTTTTTCAAAGCTATACCATGCGACTCTGATGCTTGCCCCT
>Ga0209390_10010126_pt1:0-10000 | contig 11120 bp, 4 predicted proteins | sample BON01_FD_187212 | JGI IMG/M metagenome (GOLD analysis project Ga0209390, IMG submission 187212) | Freshwater microbial communities from Lake Bonney liftoff mats and glacier meltwater in Antarctica - BON-01 (SPAdes) (version 2) | ecosystem: Environmental > Aquatic > Freshwater > Ice >... | reverse complement strand
GGTGCTGCTCGACAGAAGTATATCCGAAGACAAGGCGCCCGGTGCTAGCCTTTCTTTGACTGACCACTCCAGCGACACAGAGACCGTGGAAGTTAGTGCGCTACATACTGCCTCACTCACAAGCGCTTGTAACTCCAGCTGCTGGCCTGCTCGTATTTGCAAGGCACTTGCCGCCAGAATGCGCACCGATGGGGTGTTGGCGGCGCTGAGCTTTGTGATAGTTTGGGTGGTGGATGCTGAGCGCCCAAACCAACTCGTTACAGCAAGTTGAAACGTGTAGTCTTGAGGCGTGAGCAGGGCGCTCGGAATGACGAGGATACTGCACACACCAGGCATGCATGCAGTGCGCGATGGATCGCGGTCGGGCCCGGAAAAGGCCTGCAAAACACGCGTGATGTTTTGGCTGAATGGGGCAGGCGAGACCAGCGTCCAAGAAAAGTTCAGGGGCCTCCCTCCGTGGTTGTAGCTCATGGAGGCATCGAGGCGCATATCCTCACATGAACCCACGGCTGTGGGCGCCACGATGATTGGAACTGGAGTCGGGATGTGTGGTGCGCTTGGTAGTTGGATGCTGGGCAGCTGCGATGCAGAGAACTCGGACAGTTGAGAGCCCTGCATCACGGCGCTCGGCAGAAGCGACAACCTGCTCCCCGGCATTAGCGTTGGGATCGCACCCAGCGACACCAACATTGTCAAATTGTCTTGCCAGCGGCACAGAGCACCATACCCCAGCGCAAGATCATTTACCTGGATAACCTCGCCACATTGAAAGGGGCCAACTAAGTGCTGACGAGACATGATGCCGCAGGGTTGCTGCGAATTGACACCACAGTGCGTGGTACCCGTTGACGAGCGAGCGATGGCACGATCTGTGGCGTTGAGCCAGCGGATCTTGAGCACGTTGAGTGAATCGAGAAATGTCACGCTGTCCACCTGCGGCGCTGGAGCCAGGCGCAAGAAAAAAACAGTGTTGTGTCTCTCGAAATCACGGCTGTTGAAGGAGAGCTCTACCAGAACTGCGCAGCCAATGGTCACAGCAGGTGCGGTACACTCCAGAATTTCAGCTGTATTGACGACAGCTGTAACAACGACGCTGCCGAAGCGGCACAGCGCGCTTGTATTGTCGTGCGGGCGGAATCCACTGCCGAAGACGGTCACTGTGACTGGACCCTGCGAGGTTGAAGCGCTTGCTGGTTGAATCATGCGCACTGATGCAGATGGGTAGTAAGTGTAATGGCCAAGCTTGTCGTTGGAATAGTGCTGACCATCCACCGCCAACGTGACCCAATTCTTGCCAACGACCCCAAGAGCCAAGCTCCGTGCAGTAGTAGTGTTGATCAATTCGCGCGATTGGCCTGAGATATTCATGGGCACGATGGGTGAAGCATCGCAGTAGGCCAAGGTAGAGTTGACCACAATAGCAGCACTCGATAGATTGCCCACAGCACAGCGCGAGTGCGTGGTTCCAGTGAATTGTCTCCCATACATAGTAATCGGACCTCCCACTTCCGAGGCGCCCAACGAGGGCACGACTCTGTCGACGATTGGCATGTCGGCACAAAGGAAGCGCAACAAGTCGGACGCCACAAACTCCTGCCCATTGATACTCACCTCCATTTGCCGCACCATGCCCGACGCATTCACGGTTTGTGTATTCGTGCATGCAGTCACCATACATTCAATGCCATCGGCCACTTGCCGTCCAGGCACTGTGTCGTGGCCGATTTTGCAGAAGACCCAGCGGGAGGAGGGCATCGGGTCCGGTGGCAGCAAGGTAGCGCGTTGCACAAAATCGAGATCCATTGGGTAGATTGTTCTGGAGCCCTGATCGGCCGTGAGCGTGACCAACGTACCCCCGGCTATGGGCCCAGCACTTGGCCACATTCCCGTGGCTACAAGTGGCCGGTGGAAAGTATATAAGGACGAGGCGAGGGCGAACTCTGCGTCTTGGCCGTTGTGCGACACTGCAAAGTTGACGAGCCCCTCAGGATGCAGTGGCGACATACACATTAGCACGGCCTCACCATTAGCAGAATTCGAGGAAATCGTAGCAGCCACTTTCCTTGATCCGAAACGGCACGTGATGCCTGCCACGTTGCGCACACCTGCGGCCGACACCGTGACGGTAGTGCCGCCTTGAATGACGCCGACTTGCGGGTAAAAGTCCAGAACACGCAGTAGCGGGTAGTACTCGTAGGACTGGGTGGTGTTGAAGTAACTGACCCCTGCGTCGAGGGAGACGATGACTTGCACTTGAAAGAGCCGCTCCAATGGACTTGGCGGACTGTCACAGACGATATGGCTTGTATCCACTCGCTCCCCCCGTACCATCCGTAACCCAAACAGACAAATCGGCGTCTTATGCATCGCAAACCCCGTGCCCACAAGTGTCACACTTGTAGCACCACGCACAAGCCCGTGACTGGGCAAGAGACGCGCCACACTCGCGCCCTCAGCAATGGGCAGCAAAAGAGGCGTGCCCTCGAATGAATCGCTAGGCGAAACAGTGAGCTCATACACGCCAGGGATCGACAGCCGCGGCGACTCGCAGCGTGCCTCTGTACTGCTCACCACGGTGGCAGGCACCACGGCAGTGGCGGGCACGGCAGAGGAGGATGGGCCTCGGAAGACGCATGACGCCCAAAAGGACGCCACAAAATTGGACCCCGTCAGCTTGAGGATCGTGCCACCGTTTGCAGTGGTCATTGTCGGTGCTACTGTGGACGCAACAGGCTCATTCACATAGGTGAAGACGTGTGCTTGTGTGGCTGTCAAGTCCTGGCCGTTGAGTGCGACCCGCACTGATGGGTACTTGTTCTGTACCTGTGCAAATGCTGGCGCTGCACACCCCACGGCATTCAGGCTGACGAAATTTGCTTGCACAAAGACAGACTTCCCGCCTTGGACTTGGAAGAGGCAGCGGGCAAAAGTGTGGAGATTCACAGAGGTCGAGAGAATGGCCAACAGCGCGGTGCCGCCAAGTATGCCTCCAGTACTCGGTTTCAGCGCAAGCATGCTGGGGAGAAGATAGTAAACAAAGATGAGGCCGTGCGACCATTCGTCTCCAATCGCCACAAGATCGGCCACCGACCCCTTCCCTATGAGCGAGACCTGCAAGGTGTAGCTGCCGCTGGAATTGCGTGGCGGGGCGGGGCACACCACAGATGTGGCTGCGACGACAGATGCAATGACACTTGCAGACTCATTGGCACCAAGAACTGTAAACCTGCAGAGCACAAGATAATCTACAAATGCGTTGAAATTTTTGCCCACCACCGTGATAGACGAACCGCCCTCGAGCGCCGCGCCGTTTGGGACAAGACTCGAAAGTTCCGGCACCAGGTAGAACAAGAAACCCGTTTGAAGAATCTCTTGGTCAATTCCATTGATCGTAACGGCAAACTGCACCATCCCGGCAGCTGCAGCAGCCGGCGCAACACACATTCCACGAGTGCCGTCGAAAATGGCAAAATTGGTGGTGACGGCACCAAATTGGCACGTGGCAGTGGGAACTTGCAGAAAAGCCTGGCCCGACACCGTAATGCGCGTACCTCCCACTGTAGAGCCAATCGATGGGAACACACGCGACAGTTTGACCTTTTCGAAAAACATGTAGGAGCATTGACCGTTAAAAACGTGAGGCACACACGCAAAGTGCTGCCCGTCAAGTGCCATTGCAAAAGAAACTGTCCTTCCCGATGGCACGCGCGGAGACAAGCACCTAACCGACGATGCCGTGATGGTAGTGGCTACCGTTTGACGGTCGAATCGGCAAAGGCATTCCGGAGATGGAATAAAGTCAGGGGGTCCCGTTACCGTGACGACAGTGCCACCCGTCACTGCGCCAAAGGTGGGGTGCACATGGAACACAGAAGACTCGTTGTAATAGTGCATCGGCATTGAAAGTATGGAAAAGTCTTGGCCATTCGTGCTCATGCTCACGACTTGCAGCCCTGTCGTGATGTTTCTAGGTTTATATACTGGTATGCAGCTAGACTTCTTCCACATGCACAGCCCGATCCCGGTGCTAACGCACGTGGCCTGTGGGGAAGGAGAGGTTTGAGACAAACATATTCTAAAGTTAAAACACAAAGAGTGGAGGATACAAGGTCGGAATCTGCATCATTGTTGAGAGAAAGGTGTGGGAGGTGAAGAACGCGAGGAGGATGAAAAGGGGAAAGTTTGAAACCGAATTATGTCCAGCGCAGATCATGACGTCATCTGGCGTGGCTGATCGGTTAGGGCGCGCAAAGAGGGGCGAAGTAGCACATTTGATCATACTTGTAGACACCCACAGCGCGCGAGTCTCGCCAGCATCTTCAAATTTGCAACTCAGCGCAAGGTTGTCCCAGAAGCGCTCGCCCCGGATTGTAATTACGGTATCTCCACCCAGAGGGCTCGTTGTAGGATTGAATGACAAGGCGATCGGTCCATCTTCAAATCTAAAAGAGTTGGGTGCTGCAATGTAGCGGTTCCCTCCGTCAAATGACACTTCCAAATTAATCGAGGATCCAGAAGGATAGTCGGGTGAGGAAAATTGGAGTGCATCGTTGAAGGTTTCGTACGTTGCGCCCAGCACAAGATTTGAGGTACGGACTTTTAGCATGGAATCAGGCTGAGGGTTTACTGGAAAGGGAACAGAGGCATGCTCAGCATCAAGACTGCAACATTCACCACCGAGAAATAGTCCACGCACTGACACCTGTGTACCACCTGCCGGTACTCCTGTGAGCGGAAACACTGAAGCTGTTGCGGGAACTAGAGAACAAGCTCTGCCCCAATATCCAATGGAACACTCGCACTCATTCGCCACACATTTGCCGTAATCAAGCCCCCGCCAGTGACAAGTCTTTTGCGACGTCTCCTCTATCGGGCATCCCAATCCGCCGGAAAAATATTCCCAGTCAGTGAAAGTTGGCGATACTTCCACACCTTCATTGTTTGTGACTGAGATTAAAATTAAACCAAGTTCTTGGCCGGGACTTTGTGGAGAGAATGCCTTGATGATGCCTTCACGGACTAGTGTGGCAGGCACACTCTGCGTTCCGAAAATCATTTGCAGACCGGGCCCATTTATGAAATTAACGCCGGTGGCGTACACAATGCTGGAGCCCTGAACGTCTCCTGATAGTGGCGTGGTCGAATGCAGAATGATGGGAGCTGTAACTGCTGCCGCCAAGCCGGCTCCTTCATACTGCTGCCCATTCAGAGATACCACCAAGCGCACAGGCTGCTGCAAGACACGTGGATTGCTGGGACACTGGCACACGATCTGCGTGCCACGGCGTGTGTAGTAGGCGGTGGCAATCATAGGCAGAGGTGGCGTAGCATCAGTGGCGGTGCTCTGCGGGTCAAGGAATAGCATCTCGTGATTGGATGCGTCAATTGGAATAAAGCGGCAAAAACGCGAGCCGTTGTAGCCGCCAGTTAGATCGACACCGGTGATCGTGACAACCGACTTGCCATTGTTCGGGCATACTGAAGGTCGTAGCGATGACATGTGTGGCACATTGTAGTATACAAAGCTGCTCACCAAATTTGGCTGTACCGAATTTAGAACGAGACTAACTGTTACTTTGTATGCGCCCTGCGCATCCTGTGATGTGCTAAGATCTGTATTGATATCCATTTCTCCCGACATGTTGCCTGCGGGACTCGGACAAACAGACTTAGTGCACACCAAAATACCCGAATCACCTGTTGCACATTCTGACAGTGTAGCCTGTGTCGTGACGCCGCCAAAGGAGCACAGCGGAACCACACCCTCGGCCTTGTAAAAATTAGCACCCTGTAAGGTTATGACAGTGCCACCTGACACTGGTCCCGCGCAAGGAAGAATCGATGTTACTGCTGGGACCGGGAATATTTGCAGGAAGCTGCCACCCACCCAGTCCATCCGATCGTTCAAAGAGACTTCCACCTCCTGCGTGCCCAATTTAAGTTTTAAGGGAGGCACCGTAATTTCGAGCACCTCGCCGATTTTTCCAGCTGTGGCTGCTCCGTTTTCAACCCACCCATCGGCCGCTGTGAACCGCACCCGTAGGCAGGTGGCACCTTGGCAGTGCACGACTTGGTTTGCGCGAATCTCACCCAGCAAGTTGAGCCCATTGAGAGTCACATTGACGAGACCTCCAGATCGAGGTACAGCTGTCGGGTTCAACTGAGATACACCACGTATGTGTGTCAAAAGAAACCAAATACACACAATGAGAGATCTATACGAAAGACTCATAAAAGAGACATACGCGTTCTCAATCATACCTGCATCACCGCGTACACACTGAGATCGAAGTCATCCGAGCAGTCCACGCCATTCACAGTCACACACACGGAAACCTTGGCGGATTTGTCTACTGTGACTGGCATCACACACTCAATCTGTGTCGACGAGGTAAATGTTGCTTTGGTAGAGAATCCAGAGCTGAACAAGCACGCCGCCGTACTTGTGTCCTTGAAATTGTTTCCAATGAGCGTCACAGTGGTGCCGCCCGACGCAGAAATCAATCGTGGCACTGTCCGACTGACGATTGGCGACGTGTATATGCTAATAGCTGCGCTCTGTGACCACTGCGGTGCGGGGTTGTCCTCAAAGTTAAACGACAGAGAAAGAGTGTATGGCCACGTACCGCCTGTCAACCCAATGGCGGGGGTGGAACACACTGCCGACGTACCATCGGCTGACACGTTGCCACCAGTGTAGTGCACTGTTTCAGGCGCACCCGAGTCTGAAAAACGGCAGCGCAGTCCGTGCTTCGGAGTCATGGGCTGAAATTTTTGGCCAGTGCATGTGATACTGCCTCTTCCAGTGTGCGGCACAGTGGTAGGTGAGACAGATGAGATTGTTACGGTATCGTAGAACGAAAATGTGGCATCGCCTGTCATTTTTGTTTGTGGTAGACATGTCGTGTCACGATGTGTAAACGTAAAACAAAACATTTTCCAAAAAGACAGCAAGATAGACTTGAGGCCAGCAATTCAGCCTCCAAACATATCATTGCTGCACGAGGGAAAGTGGAGAAAAGCAGACATGTCACCTCTTGCGAACGTCTGCCCATCAAAACTGAGCGCAATTGGAACTATGCCGGGTGGGTGCGGAGGAACCACGCACAGCAGAGTGTTCTCGAGTACAAACGTTGCCAAAACAATCGCGGAACCAAACGACACACGCGAAGGCGAAGAAGGGAGGGATGGGGGAGGGAATCCCCGACCAGTGATGTTAAGCTGAAATCCGCCCTCCCGAGAGGAACGGGTGACTGAAGTGGAAGATGCAATAGGAGTGAAAAGCGATAAATTGCGCGGGGCGCAGAAGGAGATGGTGTACGGGTCGGGCGATAGTGAGACCAAGACAGAACCTTGCTGCGGGATGAAGCCCTGCGGCATTGGGGGGAGCTGGCAAATGGTCATGTTGCGGGTGACTTTGACTGCCAGCAAATCCCGTCCGGTGGGGCTCAGCGGCAGCGTTCCACCTGTTGCCAAGAGCAAATGCCAAGGCGCGATGTAGCTGGTAGTATTCGAGTGTGGAGCCAGGTAGAAGCGACAAGTCATACCGACTGTGGCGCCCGTCAGAGCTGCTGCGGCTGCTGACGTTCCGCCCCCACCGCCATCACCCCCACTGCCAACCGCGCCCGGAACCACCATGTTGAAGCCGGTCAGCGTGATCAGTGCTCCACCGCCAGCCCACGTGACCCTGGGAACCGGTGGCGCGGAGAGCCCAAAGAACCACAGGGCTAGGCCGTCTGCGGGAAAGAATATGCTGCCTGCTGCAGCCGAATCGAGCACTGTGAAGAGCCTGGCTGCCTCAGGCGGAGGTCCGCCGCCGCCCGGGAAGCTGTCATCAAACAGCGCCGGAACAGGGCACAGTAGCGCAATGCGCACGCCACCTCCAGCCGTGTAAGTCGAGAGAATGACGGGACTCAGGTCTTTCGAGGCGCGATCAGTCTGCAAAAGGCACCGCGGGCTGGCTGTGCTGGCATTCACGCCCACGCTGACGTCTTGCGGCATCACGACGATGATGGACGCACCGAGATCGGGGATGTAGAGTGCCCGCGTCCCGTCGCTCTCGATGCTACCGCCACACGCCACGAGCCGGCCGCTGGCTGCATCGACCCATGCCGAGGCTGACCCAGTAGGGTGGCAAACATTGGCCAGATGCATAGGCTGCGACCAGTCTGCACCCAGCTGCCCGAGCCCGAGCACCAGCAGCACGACTTTTGGTAGAGACCATTTGTGCACACGCATCGCCCTCACGCATGATAGAGAGGGATGGTGGCTGTAGTCCCTGATTCAGACGGACCTGTTCGCATGTTCATAGCCTGACAAAGGAAAAGCAGTGTTTAAAAGACATCTTTTTAATGTCCCGCCTTGGGACAAAATGCGGTCCAACACAAAAATATTGGACCGCATTGTGTACTTTTGATTGCAGTGCGATGGCAAAGAAGCGGAGCTTCAGAGGTATTCGTTGCCCATAGCGGCCACTGAATCAGGTGCAAGCTGGCTCGCCGAGCGTGCACCGATGATGCCGTTCGGAATGTGCATGTGTCGGGCAACCTGGTGCCAGCCCTGCACGGCTGCAGATGGTGCACCGCAAGAAAACCCCGTGTCGAATAGAGGACCCTCTATTCGACACGGCAAAAAAGATATTGTAGGCGAAAGGGGTCTTTTAAAGACTTGTTTTTCCTCTGAATGTCAAAAGCTGCCGGAACTACGATTTTAAGCGCGCGGAACTACTCTACGTGAGGGGAAAAAAAATTAACAAAAATTTCTGTCTTGGTTCTCAGGCTATGTATACATAAGTACAATAATGAGGTGCCGACCTACGACCTCGGGTGTGTCGCCCTTTTGTAACTGCCCTCATGTTTTTGGGGGGTTTATCGGAACGTAATCCCAATGCGGTGGGACTGTGGTAAAACCCCTATTCTAAACAGTGTTTACCTTATTACAGGATCCCAGCACATTTTCCCATCGCAATGAACCTTTTCACAAATCATTGAATTGCGATGGGACCGCAACGGTTCAACTGGTCAGGTCCCCCTCCCAGAACTTAAAACTTTCTCTAGGTACGACCAAGGTTCGTTTAATTTTTAAATGAACATCACGAACCTCGGACCTAGAAATGAAAAAAAAAAGCTGGCACACCAAGTGGCGTACCAGCTGTTTTTTTTCAGGTCTCTGTTTCTTCGGTCCTACAGCGTTGTTGTTGTTGTCTCTTTATTAATTCAACTCAACCCCCGAGCCCAGAATGTATCTAGACCATGAAGGGAACCGCAAAGGCGATAGAAGTCCGAGTTGACGCCGGTCGCAGGACCGATTTTTGAGACAAAAAATCGAGCGATTTTTCTGGAGAGATTTTTCGGGAGAGGAATTACTGCCCGAGAACAGCTTTCTCGGGCAAAAAATTCGCTCGATTTTAAGTAAGAGGGCATGTCCCAGCTTTTATAGATATGGTAGGACAAGAAAACAATTCAAGACAAAATGGATTTTTGTATATGGTAGGACAAGGCTCCTCACGTGAAAAAGCCTTTGTCCCAGGTCCTGGGACAATGGTGATTGTATATCACCAAAAGTCAAATAACAGAAAAAGTAATAGGCCGATTGTTTTCAAACTGATACCACGAGAATTGCCTGCTTATGACGCATCTTTTTGAATATGATAATATTTTCATCATGATTTTGTGGACAGTACAACAGTCACATCCCTTCCCACAGCCAGCAAATCAGCTGTGCTGCTGGCAAGGGGCGTTATTGGGAACAATGAACTCGTGCCTCTTGTACAAGAGGTTGCTGACATATCATCACCAATATTTTTGGATTCAGGACGTTGCTGACAAGCCAGATAAGTGTTCCGAATAAAAGCCCCCAATGCACGAACTCGACAGGTAAATTCGAATGAAATTTTGTACTAATTTTTACAATCTGGGTTCCAACCTATTGAGAAATATGTATGCAACAATCAAGAGGAGTTAGTAAGCGGTATATTAGCTGCAACTCCTATTCAAAAAAC
>Ga0209390_10010124_pt1 | contig 11120 bp, 9 predicted proteins | sample BON01_FD_187212 | JGI IMG/M metagenome (GOLD analysis project Ga0209390, IMG submission 187212) | Freshwater microbial communities from Lake Bonney liftoff mats and glacier meltwater in Antarctica - BON-01 (SPAdes) (version 2) | ecosystem: Environmental > Aquatic > Freshwater > Ice > Glacier... | reverse complement strand
ACGATCTGCCAGTGCTTTATGTTTTTCAACAGGACAATCTTCCAGCTTACCTAGATTGAGTAGGGTCTGCTGACGGACTTTATCGCCCACCTTGTAGCCATGAACTAATCTATAATAGAGGTAAGTTTTATTGGAATTCCTGTTCTTCTTTTCAATTCGCCTGATTTACATGTGGGCAATCTATGTAAATCAGAAATAAAATACAAATCTATGAGTCACAACTAATTGAATTTCGGCGCTTTGACACCCACTCAATTGCTCTAAACGCACTTTGGCCCCGAAAAATAAATCGAAATAATCGATTTTACCTGATTTATGGGGACAGAATTTTCAAGTTGGGCTAAGTGTCCCAAAAGTTTACTTTCTCCAAAGATAACGAACGCCGCCCCACCAAGGTATTCCAGCAACTCAAACCGGCCTTTTCCGAAAAGTATAGGGGCTTTTTGTCGGACAGCTGGCTGAAAATGGAAATGCTTAGAAAATTGTTTATCGTTGATTCTAAATTCATTAGTTTGTTCTAGGAAATCCTTAAAGTGCCCGGAAAACCCCGAAAAGACGGTACAATCAAAAAGGGGGGCAAAACTCATGTGATGATTCATACTGCCGAACTGATGTCATTTTTGTTCGTCACCTTTCGTGTCTCCACGAACGTTAACTTTATTAAATCAACATAATTTCGAGTGGAAGACTGAAAAGAAAAGTCACCTGTATATTTTGTTACTCTTCGAAACCTAGGTTAATGAGCTTGTCGGACTATGCGATTGAAAAAAATTGCATAATACTTTACCCATTAACTTTTAACTTTATACTCAATTCACACTATTAAAAAATGCCCAAAGGAAAGCTTTTCTTAATCCCCAATGTCTTGGCTGAAAATACAGCCCAATCTATCATCAGCCCGCAGATCAAGGAAGTGATTTTACATACCAAAGTCTATTTGGTCGAAAACCTTCGAACTGCACGTCGCTATATCAGCAGCTTGAAACTTGGGGTGAATATCGAGGAGCTTCATATGGAGATTCTCGACAAAGACACCGCTCCCGAGACGATCAATCGACTGATGCAACCTTTGCTCAACGGAGCAGACATGGGAATCATTTCCGAAGCAGGTTGCCCCGGAATAGCCGATCCGGGCGCGTTGGCAGTGGCCCATGCACATATCAAGGGCATTCAGGTAGTTCCACTCTCTGGGCCAAATTCTATGTTTATGGCACTAATGGCTTCGGGTTTCTCCGGTCAATCTTTTGCCTTTCACGGGTATTTACCTATTGACAAAAAGGACAAAGTTCAGGCTTTACGCAAGTTGGAATCAGAATCAGCAAAAGAACAACGTGCTCAGATCTTCATGGAAACTCCTTTCCGAAATAATCAGCTTTTGGAGGATTTGCTCAGCACTTTGGCCCCGCAGACCAAACTTTGCATCGCTAAAAATATCACTGCCTCGGACGAACTCATTCTGACAAAAACTATAGACGAATGGAAAAAATTACCGATCGACCTGCATAAAATCCCCACTGTATTTATCATCCAAAGCTTCTAAACCATCATGACCGTAGACGCACACCTGGATTTGAGCATGAATGCCTTGGAATGGAATCGGGATCTGACTCGTCCTGTTTCAGAAATCAATTCCCGCGAAAAAGGCATGACCGATAAACCTGATCGTGGAAATGCAACTGTATCACTTCCCGAACTTCGGAAAGGTAACATCGGATTGGTGGTGGCCACTCAAATCGGCCGCTATGTGGCTCCGGGAAATCCACTTCCGGGCTGGCACTCTCCCGAGCAGGCCTGGGCACAGACTCAGGGACAATTGGCCTGGTATCAGGCGATGGTCGAAAAAGGCGAAATGTCTCAAATCCGAAATCTGGAGCAACTGGAATCTCATTTGGGACTTTGGGAAAATGGGGAGGATAATTCATCTAAGCCGGTTGGATTCATCCTTTCTCTTGAGGGGGCTGATTCTATCGTGAATCTGAACTATCTGGAGAAAGCCTACGAAAATGGACTCCGGGCACTTGGTCCGGCACACTACGGTCCGGGACGCTATGCTTTTGGGACAGATTCTTCAGCGCCGTTGAGTCAGGATGGAAAAGCGCTAATCCGAAAGATGGAAGAGCTCGGAATCATCCTCGATACTACGCATCTATGCGATTTGGCTTTTTGGGATGCGTTGGAGATTTATAATGGTCCAGTTTGGGCGAGTCATAACAATTGTCGCGCATTGGTGGATCACAACCGTCAGTTTTCGGACGACATGATCAACGCGTTGATAGACCGAGGAGCTGTGATTGGATCGGCTATGGATGCTTGGATGCTAAGTCCAAATTGGCAGCGGGGAAAATCCACACCAAAAGAATTTAATATAACACTAGAGACCGTGATTGATCATATGGATCACATCTGCCAGCTTGCAGGCAATGCCAATCACATCGGAATCGGCTCAGATTTGGATGGAGCTTTTGGCAAAGAACAATCTCCACATGATTTGGATACCATTGCAGATCTTCAAACACTCCCAAATCTACTGGCCAAGCGCGGCTACTCAAAAGAGGAAGTTGAGAAGGTGATCCATGGGAATTGGCTAGGCTTCTTGAAGAAAGCTTGGACTTAAATTCAAATCGAAGGTGATTTTCCTGTTTTGTTAAAATAAATTTGGCTCGAGGCAATATAAATTGAATTATTCTGCTGTATTTTTTGGGAAAACAAGTTGAAATCAATTATTTACATGACATTAAACCCAAATCTATGAAACTTAGAATTTTACCCGCCTTAATTTTCCTACTATATATTTCAATTCAACTTCAAGCTCAAAAGCTTCAAATTACTGCAAATCATTCTGACGCAAAGTTTATTTTGCTGAATGATTATGATGATTCGGATAAGCAAGAACTCGGTAGCGGATCGATCGAATATAAGTTAAATAAAGACTCAAAAAATCGAATTAAAGTCACCAAAGTCGGATATGAACCTGTCATTAAGGAATATAATCGAGATCTAAAGTGGGACAAAGACCAAAACGTTTTACTTGATAGCCGAAAAGTTGAGATTTCAGCGGAGCCTTATGACGCTGAGATATTTGTGGATGGACGTCTCGTTGGGACGAAGTTAATTTACCTAATTATACAGAAAGATCGATTTCATACAGTGGCGGTTAAAAAACCTGGCTTTGCAAAAATCGAAAAGACCTATTACAATTCACCTGAGAAAGAAACTCCTCCCTTGAAAGATTTTTACCAACTCAAGGATCGTGAAGTTCGATTGGAAGTATCACCTACTGATGGGTTAGTGACTAGCAATGGAATCAGTATTGGCAAAGGAAATCAAGATATCAAAATCCCATTTGGAGATTGTGTGACCGTGACGGTAAATAAAGAAGGCTACGTAGAATACGCCAAAGTATTCTGTAACAAAGAGGCAGATCAAGAGCCGCCGGTTCGGGAAGTAGCCAAGCTTGAAGACCGATTAGTAAAAATCACTACCAATCCAAATGACGCAATCATAGAAATTGGCGGTAAGCGTATTGGCACCGGAAGCTATGATCTCAAAGTTTCTAGGAATGCTTGCGTAGAGGTTCGGATTTCAAAAGATGGATTTGTCCGCTACGCCAAAAGCTATTGCAATCAAAGCAACATGCAAGAGCCTCCTACGGCAGATTTTATAGAAATGACAGTAGATGAAGCCTACACCTCATCCGTATCTTCGGATTTGTCTAATGTTCGAATTACCGTGCCAGTTAACAGCATTCATACCTCTGAGGAATCTTGGAGAATCTTGAGCTCTATCATCACTAGGTATTTTGATATTCTGGAAACAGTAGATTTCAATACCGGCTACTTAACTACCTCTTGGCAGGTTCAAAACTTCCAATCCAGTGTCATCCGGACGCGAGTAATTGTTAGTAGTGGAGGAAATTCCGACCAACTCGCTTACGCCATTAAGCTAATCAGTCAAGAAGCTTACTTAGACGGGCAAAATCAGGTAACTGTGAAAGATGATGAGAAATTCGAAGATTGGGCTCGAATCCTTAAGAAATACGAAGGCTTGATCCAGGAAATCCAGGCAAGACTTCAACAATAGAGATCATTAAATGGAATTAAAAAACCTCAGTCCAAATCGGCTGAGGTTTTTTTGTCTTTATTTTTTCCAACGATTTTCCCAACCTAATCCTTTGAACGCATGATCTGTGGTGGCTTTTGAATACTTTATCCCCGGATGATCTGTATCCACTCCATGATAAATTCAATAATTGATTTTCACTTCCTGGATTTTTGTTGGCAGCCAAACCTGCATCTCATTTTGTCCCCTATTTGCCCATGTATAGTAAGGAATAGCAGTAATTTTTTTGGTTTCCGAACGTAGATTCTTTCCATCTTCTGAACCTGACATGACAGTCATATCTGCCTGCACAGCCATTACTTTTTCATCCAAAACCTTGAATTCAATCACTTTGAAGTCAGCATTTTCCGGGATGAGGATATTCCATACTTTTCCGTTGTTATCCGCTCCCTCCACGCAATAAACCAAAGGACCTCTTTGAATAGCAATCCTGTCCGCATTGGCGCTAACCTCTTCCCTAGAGACAAGCTTCCTTACTTCCATCGGCAACGAGTACTGGATTTTATCTCCCTTTTCCCACTCTCGTCCAATCTTTAGATAGCCATTTTCCTCGGTATATGGAACAGGTTTACCATTCAGCAATAGGGTGAAAACTTCCTTGCTTTTACCATCAAACAGGTAAAGCCCTCCCGGAACGGGTTCATCCTTGGCCCAGCCCGGCAACCTCATCTTCAGTACAAATCGGGTTTTTTGATCAGGATTTAGGGTCAGGTTAATGACTCCGTCAAGCGGATAATTGGTGGTCATTTCCACAGGAACTTCAACATTTCCCATTTGGAATTTGGTCTTACTTCCAATGAACAGATTCACCCAAATTGCGTCCTCGGATTTTGCATAAATGTAATCGCCGACAGAAGCTACGAGGCGTGAGATATTAGAAGGACAACAGGCCGTCCCAAACCATTCACTTCGGCTATGCTGACCCGAGGAAGCCAATGGGTTTCCATAGAAAAACCGACTTCCTTCCAAGCTCAATCCATCCAAAGCAGCATTGTACATGCTCCTTTCCAACACATCAATGTATTTGGAATCTCCTTCCAGTACATTCATCCGCTGATTCCAGAATACCATTCCCACAGATGCGCAAGTTTCGCTATAGGCATTTTCGTTAGGCAGATCAAAATCCACCGAAAACCCTTCATTGCTTCCCGAGGATCCAATTCCGCCTGTGATGTACATATTTCTATAAACCACATCTTTCCAAACAGTCTTCATTGCATTCAGGTAGCCAGCGTCATTTTTTGCGGCAGCCACATCGGCAGCTCCCGAGTAGAGATACATTGCTCTTACAGCGTGGCCTGTAATTTCTTTTTGCCCTTTAACGGGCACATCATCCTGTGCATATTTGGGGTCCCAGTTTCCACCTTTGCCGTGACCATGACCGCGCTGATCCAAAAACCAATCGGATAATTCCAGGTATTTTTTATCATCAGTGACCTTATACAGTTTGACTAGTGCAAGTTCTATTTCCTCGTGGCCAGCCACCCAAGGTCTGTTGGGTTTCCGGAAAGTCTCGTCAATATGATCCGCCATTTTAATCGCCACATCAAGTAATTTTCGCTTTCCAGTGGTCTGATAATAAGCCACCCCGGCTTCCATCAGGTGACCGGCACAATAATCCTCATGCTTCTTCATATCGGTCCACCGATTTCCCAATCCGGACAGGGAATAGAACGTGTTGATGTAACCATCCTCCTCCTGTGCTGCCGCGATTTTATCAATCCATTCCTCAGCTTTAAGCTCCAGCGTTTTATCCGAATGGTTTTTCAAAGAATACGCGATTGCCTCCAGAGCCTTGTACACATCACTGTCATCATAATAAATGCCTTCATGCTTTTCATTTTGATTGCGGGCAACCTTTTCATAATTCCGGATGCGACCTGTCGCAACCTCAGTCTGATAAATCATGACCGGGATAGTTGAGGTTGCAATTTTTTCGAGCTTTGGTTTCCAAAAATTATCAGTAATCGTAACCTCAGAGAAACTCACCGGGTCCAATTTGGTGATCCCTGACTGGGCCAAAGCAGAAAAGGAAGCTGCCGCAAACAGGAATGTAAGTGCTGATTTGATTATCACGGGTATATCAGTTTAATTGGGAGAAGAAGATGTCAAAAAGGCAAATATATTATGAGCAAATCAATTTTACCCGAATCCAGAATTTTTAAAATTCGGGTTTCTTCCGTCTAAATTACTATAAAGCAGAAATAAATAACCCCATATTGAGGACTTAAATTATTGTTTAACTTAATAATCCATAAAGCAAGCTTCATCCGCTTGTTTATCTGTAATTCAAATAGACCCCACTCCCCCAAATGAGACCTATCGTTCAAATATCCCTTGACCTTACCAACATCGATGAAGCACTGGAAACCGCAGCCTTGGCCATGCGTGCCGGAGTAGATTGGCTGGAAGCCGGCACACCCTTAATCCTGGCAGAAGGACTCCACGGAATCAGAAAATTAAGAGAAGCTTTCCCGGGAATTCCTATAGTAGCCGATCTCAAAACCATGGACGGCGGCTATCTGGAGGCCGAAATGATGGCCAAAGCTGGAGCTACACATGTTGTGGTGATGGCAAGAGCCCATGCTGAAACCATCAAATGTGTGGTTCAGGCAGGAAAAGATTTTGGCATTAAAGTCATGGGTGACAATATGGTCTGCCTAGATATGGTAGCAGGAGCTAAATTTCTAGAAGATCTAGGCTGTGACTATGTGATCCATCATATTGGTTACGATGAGCGAAGAGGAATTGCAGCGGCAGGCCATCGAATGCCAAGTCCACTTGATCAATTAAGAGAAGTTGTAAGAGCAGTGAACATACCTGTGCAGGCAGTTGGTGGACTTACACTGGAGCAAGCCATCCAATGCCCACAATACGGAGCACCTCTTGTGGTTCTCGGTGCACCGTTAACGATTGACGCAGATGCTTTCAAAACTGCCGATGGCGATTTAGAAGCCTCTTTGAGGAAAATTTGCGCAGCCATTCATTCTCAAACAATCATCAAACCTTAAACCCAAAATTTCATGTCAATTACAGGTAAATCGGCTGCGGTCGTTAATTTTTCAGAAACCAAAGGCTCCGTAGAAATCAGAGAAATCTCCGTGCCGCATATCGGAGCGGAAGACATTCTTTTGGAAGTAGAAAATGTAGGCGTTTGTGGAAGCGACCTTCATCAATGGACCTCAGATCACAGCTGGCCAGTGAACTATCCGGTAGTTTTGGGTCATGAGTTTGGGGGAAAAATTGCTGTGGTTGGAGATCGAGTGACTGGTTGGAAAGTGGGCGATCGAGTAGTCAGCGAGACAGCCGCGGTCATCGATTCTCAGAACCCTATGAGCAAAATTGGCTTGTACAATCTTGATCCTACCCGGAAAGGTTTCGGCTACGGAGTAAATGGTGCTATGACAAGATTCGTGCGCGTTCCTGCCAGATGCCTGCATCGCGTGCCTGACTGTCTTTCTTTCGAAGAAGCTTGCCTTACAGAGCCCTGCTCTGTTGCTTATAATGCTGTCGCCGTTAATTCACATATCAAACCCGGAGACCGAGTAATCGTAATCGGACCAGGAACGATTGGGATTCTTTGTGCTGCGGTAGCAAAAATTTGTGGTGGAGATGTGGCAATCTTGGGTCTGGAAAAAGATCAAGGAAGACTGGAAATCGCAAGAAGCTACGGAGTCACTCCTATCATCAACGACGCCACCGACTGGGCTAGAAAAACTGACGGCCTGGGTGCAGATTTGATTATCGATGCTGCAGGACATAGTTCAACTTTAAAAATCGCTATGGATCTCGTTCGTCCTAATGGGCAAATCACAAAAGTTGGCTGGGGTCCTTCACCCTGTAATTTTTCTCTGGATCAATTAGTGCAAAAAAATGTGAGACTTCAAGGAAGTTTCAGCCACAACTGGCCAATTTGGGAAAAAGTAATCGGGCTACTTGCGAGTGGTACGTTGGATGTAAAACCTATCATCGGAGGTATCTGGCCAATCACCCAATGGCATGAGGCTTTTGAAAAAATGCATAATGGAGAAGTTGTGAAGAGCATATTAAAACCAGTTTGATATGCGATTAAAAGAGAAAGTAATTATTGTCACCGGAAGTACGATGGGCATTGGTAAGGCCATTGCTAAAAAAGCAGTGTCGGAAGGTGCAAAAGTTATCATCAACGGATTGGAGGAGGATTTGGGAACTCAGGTTGTTTCCGAAATGGGTGAGGAAAATGCAAGACTGCACATAGAAGACATCTCTAATGAGGGAGCCGCACAGCGACTAGTCGATTTAGCGATCAACACTTGGGGGCGCTTGGATGCAATTGTAAACAATGCTGCTCTGGTAGTTTCCTCAAATATTTCGACAACCGACAAAGCATTTTTGAATCGAATATTGGAAGTAAATACCATCGCTCCCCTTCAGCTTATTCAAGCAGCGCTCCCTTTATTAGCCGAAAGACATGGATCAGTCTTGAATATAGGCTCAGTGAATGCATGGAGTGGAGAGCCCAATTTATTGGCTTACAGCATTTCCAAAGGAGCTTTGATGACGATGACACGAAATCTGGGTGACACCTTAATAAGAGAAAATGGTGTCCGTGTAAATCAGCTTAATCCCGGCTGGGTGCTCACAGAGAAGGAAATCGAGCGAAAAAGAGCGCATGGTTTGGCGGACACTTGGTACGAAGATTTGCCTGCACTTTACGCTCCTGCAGGAAGAATTCTTTGGCCAGAGGAGATCGCTGCGGCTGCAATTTATTGGCTTTCGGACGAAAGCGGCCCAATAAGCGGTCAGGTGGTTGACTTGGAGCAATATCCGATGATAGGAAGAAATGCTCCAAAAGACACAAATACAATTGCGCACAAGTAAGGAGCAACAATTATCCTAAATAATGCCAGGGGACTCATTTCTTATGCTTTGACGGACGGAAGACAGTAGTGTCATATTTATAGCGTTCAGCTTTGATATAAGATTTAGATCTATGTAGAATTTAAGAAGTATTTCACTCAAATTTTAAAATACAAATGCCAAAAATAGCCGCCTTCCCCAAAGCCTTTATGCAGGCACTTTGCAAGGATGGAAGCATGAAACTTTCCGAATGGATCGAACTTGCTTCCGAATTAGAAATCGATGGCCTGGAATGGTATGCAGGTTTTCTGGAAATGGAAAAAGAGTCCAATTGGCGAATATTCCGAAGAATGGTCGAAGACAAAGGCATGGTCATTCCTATGATGTGCTGTTCACCGGATTTCACCCATCCTGATAAAGCTTTTCGGGAAAATGAAATCCAGAAGCAAAAACGCTGGATAGAGATGACAGACGAAATAGGTGGGAAATATTGCCGGGTGCTCTCGGGACAATATCGACCTGAACTCACCGAAGATGAAGGAATCAACTATGCTTCAGAATCAATTCAAGCTTGTTTGCCTTATGCCAAATCCTTGGGGATTACGCTGATTTTGGAGAATCATTACAAAGATGACTTTTGGGAATATCCGGAGTTTGCGCAGAAAAGAGCACTTTTTACAAAGTTGGTCAATAGCATAAAGCATCCTAATTTCGGAGTGAATTACGATCCTAGCAATGCTTTTTTGGCGGGGGAAGATCCGCTTGATTTACTTTATGAGGTTTCCGAACGTGTAGTCACCATGCATGCGAGTGATCGATTTTTGAAGTATGGCACGATTGAGGATTTGAGAAAAGACGAAGGTGGTGCAAAAGGCTATGCAGCCAGACTAAGTCATGGGGAAGTGGGAAAGGGGATGAATGATTACGATGCAATTTTCACCGAATTGAAGCGTGTAGGATTTGACAGTTGGATCAGCATAGAAGACGGGGTGGATGGCATGGATCAATTGTCGAGATCTGTGGCATTTTTGAGAAAGAAAGTCGATCAATATTGGCGTAATTAATTTATGATTTCAGATATACGATTTACGACATTGTGAACAACCTTTGAGGTTTACAAAAACTCCAAGGTTTAGAAACCATTTCATTTAACCCTTTCAATCCAAAGCACATTGCAAACCTATACTTACTCTACCATCCCCGCTCAATGCTTTCTAGGTGAAAGCCCATATTGGAGCGTAGAGCGCCAGAGTTTTTTCTGGGTGGATATCGAAAATGGAAAGTTATTTGAGCATCAGATAGCCTCTGGTAAGACGACGATTAAATCATTTCCCCATCGGCTTGCCTTGGTATTGGAGGGTAAAGAAACCGAATTGATTTTGGCACTGGATCGAAAAATCGCTTCGTATAATTTGGAGACAGGAAAAATGGATTGGCGAACAGAAGTAGAAGCTGATCTTCTGCTCAATCGATTCAATGATGGGAAGTGCGATGCAAAAGGCAGACTTTGGATCGGCACGATAAGCACCAAATTTACCAAAGGAAGAGGTTCACTTTACAGAATTGAAAATAATTTGAAACCTAAAAAGCAATTGGATCAATTGACGATTTCCAATGGAATGGCTTGGACTGCCGACAATCGGACTTTCTATTTTATCGATACGCCGACTCGTCAGATTAAGGCATTTCACTTCGAACTAGAGTCAGGGGAAATTAAATTTGATAGGATTGCGGTAGAAGTCCCAGAAAAACTTGGATTCCCAGATGGCATGTGTATCGATCAGGAAGGAATGCTTTGGGTGGCACATTATGGCGGTTCGGGCGTTTACCGCTGGAATCCGGCCAACGGAGAGCTGATTGAAAATATCGAATTGCCTGTTCCCCATATCACTTCCTGTGCCTTCGGAGGAGCAAATATGGATACACTGTTGATAACCACAGCTCAGGAAAATCTAACTTCTGAGCAGTTAAAAGAATATCCACTAAGTGGGGATGCGTTTCTGGTGAAGACGAAAACACAGGGATTTCCAAGCACAAACGCAAATCTTTGAATTCTAATTTCATTAATCTTACGTGAGTTTCTTAATTGAAAATTAAGCAAGACAATTGACGAAATTCAGAAGGCTATTCCATTGAAAACCGATTAATTAATGTTTTAATAT
>Ga0209390_10010122_pt1 | contig 11122 bp, 6 predicted proteins | sample BON01_FD_187212 | JGI IMG/M metagenome (GOLD analysis project Ga0209390, IMG submission 187212) | Freshwater microbial communities from Lake Bonney liftoff mats and glacier meltwater in Antarctica - BON-01 (SPAdes) (version 2) | ecosystem: Environmental > Aquatic > Freshwater > Ice > Glacier... | reverse complement strand
TGTGTGACGTGACTCAAGTGTGTGACGTGACTCATGTGTGTGACGTGACTCAAGTGCGGATTGAGTCGTGCAATGTGAGTTTATATTTGTTGCTGTACAGGAATCATTTCAAAACGGATACCGACTAACAACATACACCACCTCTTACAGAAATAGACACCGACTCACAAATACACCACCTCTTACACAGAAACAGACACCGACGCACAACATACACAACCTCTTACACAGAAATAGACACCGACTTACAACATACACCACCTCTTACACAGACACCGACGCACAACATACACGACCTCTTACAAAGAAATAGACACCGACTTACAACATACACCACCTCTTACACAGACACCGACGCACAACATACACGACCTCTTACACAGAAATAGACACCGACGCACAATATACACCACCTCTTACACAGACACAGTCTTACATAGGCGTACATATAGTAGATCGTAGCCTATATGTACGCCTAGAAATAGTCTTAGATAGGCGTACATATAGTAGATCGTAGCCTATATGTACGCCTAGAAATAGTCTTAGATAGGCGTACATATAGTGTGGCTACGATCTATATGATGCTTAAAAATGTAGGTCTCTTTTGCAAAAGAGCCCTATCAAAGAGACTATATTCTGCGAAAGAGACCTATATTTTGAAGGAGCCTACTAATCATAACCACCCCATACCAACTCTTTAATATACACTTTCTACTGTGCGTCTAGAGTGAAATAACGTCTAAAGTGAAACAAGAAAAGAGACCTATCAAAGAGACTATATTCTGCAAAAGAGACCTATATTTTGAAGGAGCCTACTACTCATAGCCACCCCATACCAACTCTTTTATATACTCTCTTTACTGTGCGTCTAGAGTGAAATAACGTCTAAAGTGAAATAAGAACCCGATAAAGAGGAATAAAACAAACAATAGATTTGTACGATCCCATTGTTTGAAAATAGCGGAGTGAAATCATTTGTACCACTGATTTATCGATCCTTGGTATTTGCAGAATTCCCAAATTCTCCAGATCTTCTTTTCTAAAACAACTTAACATTCCTTGTAGCTCGCCCACAGACACCAACTAACACACAGACACAACTCTCTCATCTACAAACAACAACTGACACCAACCTCTCACCCACAGACACTAACAGACACCAACAGACACCACCTCTTATAGACACTCACATACTCTCACACCCGACTCACAATCCACAATTCAAACACACATCACGACACTCCACCCAAATGCACAGGGGAGCCAAACAAAACAAAAACCTGTAGTATGCCATCATGCCTGCCTGGTACACGACGCATGTGTATCTCGAATCGTCGGCCTTTTTCAGAATCTCATTTGTCTTTACCGTGACTTTGCCGTTGGTCATCGCGCCTTCATACACAACTGCGAGCCCATTAAAGACGTAGAGCACCGGGTCGGTAGCCATAGTGTACGACCTTTTAACCTCGCCGTCGTTGCTTTTCATACCCTTGCCCAGCTTCTTGCCGTCGACTGCGTTCATCGCGGTTGCCGTCGAGTCGTTCGGGAACGCGGCGGCAGGAGGGGGCGGTGGCGCACCTCGGGCGGGTCCAATCACTGTGGAGCTCAAGGTGCACGCCGTTCCCAGCGCAAATGCTCTATGTTTTCAAGTGCACAAGTCAGCAGACGCTCACGCAAGGTCAAAAAACTGAGAACAAGCAGCAATCAGGCTAGCCGATGCTGAGGAAGAGCACCATGAAATGCAAAGGTCACTGTCTAAAAAGCTGACCTGCCGTTGTGAGTACATCCTGCAGCATACGTGATGGCAGTGCCCGCAAAGATGTTGCCTTGCATCAAGCATCTCGCGGCAAAGGTGGCAGCAGTGCCAGTGCTCCAGTAGATGTTGCTGGGGTTGGCACCACCCGCTAGGATGACTTTTCTGTCTGCAGCGGTAGACAGCGTGGTGGGCATGCGGAAGATGAAGACGGCATCGGAGTTGCCGCCCGCGTCCAGGATGAGATCGCCCAGGATTACTGCAAGCGAGCACACACATGTTACATTCCTGCTACTAAGCATGCTCCTAACCGTGCTACGAGTGAGCTTTATCCAAGGTGGCGAGGGGGAATGGTATGAGGGGGACAGGAGCACTCACGGTGCATTGCGATGGTGGAGGTATAGAGGCCAGGACCCAGAGTCAGGCCACCAAGCTCCACAACACCACCAAGGGCCTTCTCACCCTCGGAGCGCCCCTGGATGTCGTTCAACGCAGCGATAGCAGCAGCACGAGCCTCGATAGCTGTGGCATCGTTTGCGTGAAGCGTCCCGTCAAGCCCGGGCGTTCCTGGGGTGTAGGGTGCATAGACTGGGAGCGAGGTTCCGGTGCATGTGCCCATGTCGCCGGTGATCGTAGAGCCTCCAGCGTCCGTGACAGCGGTGGTGGCCAGGATTGCAAAGCGCGCAGCAACGCCCAGGTTGATGGTTGCACCAGTGCTCGCTGCTGGAGAAGTTGTCGCTCCATTTGCAACTGCTGCTTTGTCGCATGTTTGTGTGTGTGTCATGTGTGGATGGGTAGATAAATGGGAATTTATATTTGAGTTTCACACGACACACACTTAAACATATTGAAACGATAATCTGCAATGATTAGATTAGATGATTAGATTAGATAACGGCGTCTACACCCACCATCTTGCAATGCGCTCTAAGAGACACCATTTTCTTTGATTTTTTCTTTTCTCTCACAAAGAAGAAAGCTTGTCCAGGAGGAAAGGCTGGAATGTAAGTATCTGACCTATAGTGGCGGTGGTGGGGGCGGCGCCGGGATAGCCCACAAAGACTGCCTCGCCCGTGCCGATGTACATGTGCTTGCTTTTGATGGCATTCGACGAGGCCCACGAAATGGTGTAGTCGAGACGGTCGGCTGTCACTAGCGCGTCAGCCACATAAGTGCCCTTGGTATTGAGGCATATGGAGACATCGCACGGGAATCCTTTGCTCGGGTCGTTGGAGAAGGTCTGGATCGGCTGGCCGTTGAAGACGATGGACACTGAGTCCGACACGTCGCCACCGTCTACCGCGTACACAGCAATATACACGCGCCATTTGCCGGGTGATGAAAACGGCACGGTGCCGGCGACAAATCCCGTCACACCGTCGCCAAGACACACACCATGGTGCGTGTCCTCGTCCCTCACCACGCCCTGATCCCCCGTGCGCATGCCCCACCACAGAATGGGCTGAGGAGGCGGTGTGACCCCCGGTGACAATGCGGGACGCTCCAGCACGGGCGGGGGGGGCGGGGGTGGCGCGGGCGGTGGCGGCGGGATGGTGGCGGGAAGCGGTGGTGATCCTCCGATAGTCACAGCAGGCGCAAGCGCGTTGGCAGGGCGAGTGCCGATGTAGGAAGTGGCCTGACGACGGAGCGCTTCAATGTCGGTGGAAATTTGGTTCATGCGGCCTCGCGACGCCGCAATGGTGTCAGTCTCATTGGAGTGGTCGGTAATACGCTGGTTCTCCTCGTCAGCGACAGCCTCCCGCAGCTGCGCCAGCGCATTCTCGAGCTCGTCGCGCCAGTTGCCAACCTTGACCTCGACATCCTTTGCCTGCGCATCGGCCGCCGCGTAGTCGCTCGCCTCGCGAGCTGTCACGTCGCCCGCACGCGTCTGCACGGCAGCGAGTTTGGCGCGCAAATCATCCAGCGACGCCACTGCGGTGAGCAGCGTTTGGAGTCGATCCTTGGTCTGCTGCAGGCGGGTGGCAATATTGTCGCGGCTGATGTCTGTGGAGGAGCGCGCGCGTGCGAGCTGGGAGTCGAGCGAGGAGAGCTGCTGCATCATTTGGTTGCCCCATTGCATGCTTGTACCGTTGAGAGCGTCGAGTGCCGCCATTGCGTCGCGCACCCGCTGTCGCTGATGCTCCTCTTCCTCCTTGACGTCGGCAGTATCCTTCGCCACATCCTGCTTGGGCACTGCGTACTGCTCCTCCAGCTGCCGAGTGATGGCGTCAAAGTGTGTCGATAAGTACTCCTCGCGCAAAGCCATGTCGTTTCTGAGTTCGACCGTAAAGTTTTGGCGCAGCCCCGCTACATCCTGCGACGTGGCTCTTTGGAAATCTCGCAAGTCGGCCGCCTGCTGATTCTGCACAACTTGCTGCGCCGCGCGCACTTTCGAAACCATCTGCGTCAGAGTCGAGCTGATTCCCGTGGTGTTGGTCTGCAGATTACGCCGCAGCTGTTCCACACTATCCGCCAAGCCATTGAGCTCTGCCGTCAGCGCCTGTCGCTCTTGCGTCTTCTTCTCGCCTAGATTTGCAATCGCAGTCTGCCCTTGGTCATACGCTGACTGCCGCTGCGTCTTCAAAATGTCCACCGCGGTGTTCCCGGCATCCACGCCCGTGGTGATTTCAGCCACCAGCCCAGTCTTTTGCGCCGCGATGGACGCAGCCAAGACATCCTGCGCGTGCCCCGCGGCCGCCATGATCTTGCCGATAACTTCGGTGCGATCTTGGCCGCGCAGAGAATCCAACGAGGACATGCCACGGTCCAGCGTCTTCTGCACGTCGGTGATGTTGTCGTTGAGCTCCTGGGCACGTGCATCCTCGCGCGCCACCATCTCACGGTACGACGCCAGCAGCGCCGAGATTTCGCGGGCTTGAGCCGCGTCGTCGCCGCTCTGTTTCTCCTCGAGCGCTGCCATGCGGTTTTTGAGCGTGTCCTCAGTCGTCTGCGCCGCCGTGTTGACATTGGTGATTGAGGTCGAGAGCGCCGAGAGACGCGAGTTGAGTGACGTGCGCACTGTGTTCATCGCTGTGCCGATCGTCGTGACGACAGAGGCCTTGAGACTCTCGAGCCCCCCACCGACATCTGAAGAAATGTCAGCCTTGTCGGTAGACTGCACGTTGCTCAGCTCCGCCTGTGCCTGCTCCACGTCAGAGCGCACGGTGCGCAGGCGCGTCGTGACATTATTCATCTGCGCATCAACATCCTCGCCCAGCTGCACACCCGAGTTCTGCAACACCTGCACTGCCGAGTTGAGTTTCTCGAGCAGCTCTTTGAACCCATTCGTCTCGGCCGCCTGCCACAAATTCTCACAAGTCAGCAGAGAAAATTCTCACAAGGCATTAGAGAAAAATTTCAGTCTCAAAACCATTCTCACTTTCTCACAAGTCAGCAGAGAAAATTCTCACAAGTCATCAGAGAAATTCTCATTCTCAGAGAAATTCTCACAAGCCAGCAGCGTACTCATTTCATACAGTCAATCTAGTCATTTCATACAGTCATTTCATGCAGTAAATGCACGGTAAAACTAGTCATTTCATGAATTTCATACTGTCTGTCATGAATTTCATACTGTCTGTCATTTCATACAGTAAATCTAGTCATATCGTACAGTAAACTCAGTAGCGATCTGGCTTTTGAGAATGTCGAAAGTCCGCACTATACTTGTTTCATACAGAAAAGCTAGGCGTCTCATGTAAAACAATGAATATTTCAAAAATGTATATTTAGTAGAGCGAGCTGGCGTCTGAGCATGTCAACGTCCATGGTACCCGGGAACGCTCGGTAGTCCTTCTCAAAATTGATTATACGATAAATTTAGTCATTTCATATACTAAAATTAGTCGATTCATACATTAAATTCAGTAGCGAGCTGGCCTTCGAGCACGTCTACCTTCATGGTACCCTCAAACGCCTGAATCGTTGACTTTGCCGCAGCAAGACTTTCATGTTAAAACAATCAATTTGAGGTAGCGGACTGGCTTTGGAGAATATTTACCTCCATAGTACCCTGGGACGCTTGAAACGTTGACTTTGCCGCAGCAAGACTAGAGCCCATCGCCTCCATCGACTGCCCCAGCACCACGCGCACCTCGCGATCCTTGTCGGTCAGCGCTGTGATTTCCGTGTTGTGAAACGCCGCAGAGGCAACTTGCTCGTTCTGCAACAAGATTAGGGACTGGTTGAGCGCCTGCCATTTCACGACCAGCTGCGCCTCCAGCGCCGCAGCTTGCGCGTCGAGCTGCTGACGGCGCTGGCGCAGGGTCTCCTTCATAGTCGCGTCCTGCTCCTTCATGTCCCTTGAAAAATCTGCCGTAAGCACGGCGAGACCGTTGTGGATTTCGGTGCGCACCAAGTTCTCGTCCGTGGCGCCCATCTCGTTGACGTCGGTAGACGTAGACGTAAGACGCGCGTCTGTGTCTGCCAGGCCCACGTGCAGCGTTGCTGCCGCTTCTTCCGCCACAGCCTGATTGTCCGACACAGTCTGCAACAGTGACGCCACCTGCGACTTGACGCTATCGTGCTGCTCTAGCTCCTGCGCCTTATAAGTGTCGAGCAGAGCCTGCAGGCGCGCCGCCTCCGCCGTCGCCGCTGCTTCATTGGCCTGCAGCACTTGCGTCCACCTTGCAACTTCCGCCGTCAAATTGGCGTTCAGCCTGTCGTCTGAGGCCGTCAGCGCAGCATTGGAGGCCGCTTCTGAAGTGGCGAGCTCGTCCTGCATGTAGGTGGCCACTTCAGCCTTCATCTCCGCCTGCTGCGACGTGCGCGCCTCGACATCTTTGGCCAGCGCCTCTTTGAGCAAAATTATCTGCTGCCGCACCACCTCAAGCCGGCGCGTGAGATATGTCTGCGTGCTTGCAGCATCACGTTCGAGCGTCGACATCTCGTTGTGGCGCGCTGCATTCTGGCTGAGAAATGTGTTTTTAAGCGCATGCACCGCCTGCTCCTGCGCGTCGCAAGTGGCATTGATGCTCGAGCCGAGCTGCGTCACACGCACGCGCAACGCGTTGAAGCCCGACGTCATCGACTCCTGCGCATTCAGCTTGTCGAGTGCCACTGTGAAGTGCGCCGACGAGTTGACACTGTCCAGATTCCTCACCAGTGTGTGGTTGATTGAGATGATGGTCTCCGTTTGCAAATCATCCAGCTCCACTGTGTTCTCTGCCAACCGCCTGTCTGTCTCGTCGAGCTTCTCGCGAAGCTGGGCCATGTCGTCCTCCATCTTCTTCGTTGCCTCGTGCACCGACAGTGTGAGCGAGTCGAGCCAGGCTGCTTGCTCAGTGTTTTCCCTGTGCTGCGCCACCGTGAGCTGCGCGACCGTCGCCGACACGTGCTGAAACGACGTCTGCGTTTTGAGAGTCTGCGCGGCGATAAGTCTCTCGAGATCTGCGACGGCCTCGTTGAGCTCCAGCGTTAAGGTCGTTTCCAGAGCCGTCATGCGCGCATCTTCGCGTGCCTGCGTGGCGTTGCTGTCGGCAAAGATCTTGCCGCGCCAAGCCGTCTCGTCGCTGCTGCGCAGCGACGCAATGCGCACCATTTCCGACGCTAGTTTTGCCTTTTCGTCCGCGAGCCCGGCAAACAGCACGTTGATCTTGCTGTCCAACATTGTCTCTCCCTTCTGAATCACTCCCTCCTGTTGCGTGAGACGAGTCGACGACTTGTGATCCATGTCCTCTTGGTCCGTCCGTGCATAGCCCAAGTCGCTCGAAAGCTGATCTTCCTCGGAACCCGAGATTGACTTGAGAAGATTCATGTTAGTGCGGAGCTTCTGCACGTCGGTGTGCAGCTTTGCGCGCATCATTGAGTGCTCGCTGCTGATGTCGGTATCCAACTTCGCCTTCAACTGCGCCAACTGCGCACTCACCCGTGTTTCGATATCCGTGTGATCTTCTGTGCGAATCTTCTCCAGCTCAATCTGCAGCGCAGCCAGCCTCTCTTTGTTCGCAGTCTGGCGTGCCTTCAACATCTCGAGCTCATCCCCAACCGCAGATCTCGTCTCCGAAAGATTCGTCGTCAGCCCAGCGATTGACAACTCCTGCATCTCATTGTTCTCAGCCTGCAGCCGCTCAAATTCAGCCTCGAGCACCACAAGCACCGTGTGTCGCGCGCTCGCCGTGCTGTTTGCCTCGTCGAGCGCGGCATTGCTGCTCTTCACTGCCGCATCCAGCCGGGCATTGAAGGCAGTCCAATCACGCTCCACACGCACCGCTAAAAACGCATCCTCCTTGCTGATGACCGCGTCAATCTGAGCGTTGAGCTGCGAGAAATCTGAGTCGCGCTGCACAGCCATAGCCGCCTTCCATTCATCTAGATCCAGCTGCGTTGCCACATATGACACGTTCTCAGAGTCGATCGTCATTTTCATCCAGTCACGGGCCGCGTTTGCTTCGGCCTCGAGACGCGTGGCGTTGGAGTCAATCTGTTCGAGAAGGAACACTTTGTTGGCAGCGGATTGCGAGCGCAACGTCGTCTGGGCCAAGTCGAGATTCGCAAACAGCTGCGCCAGACGCGCGTCGTCGTTGTCAAGGCGGTTGAATGCAACAGTTTTGTTGCCTTCGTAGTTGGTGCGAAGCGCAGCGATCGCCGCCGCCTGCTCCTGGTTGTTCTGTGTCTGGTCGGCGATCATGGAGTCCACTTGCTGGTTAAGATCGGCGGCGCGCGCAGTGAGATTGCCTCGCAGCCACGTAATACGTGTGCCAACCTCGTGCATAGCAGCGTGCAGCAAGCTGTGAATCTCCTCCCGTTCCGCATCAAGTGCCCTGTGTGCCTCATCGTCGAGCGTCGCCACCTCCGAGGCAGTTTTGGCAAGAATAGTCCTGTGCTCAGCATTCTGCCGTGCAATGTGATTGTCGAGCCGAAGTGTGCCGTTTCCGAAATGATTCATTTCACGCGTATCCAGCTCGTCAAGTTTGTCGCCGACCCCTGCCAGCGCCTGCTCCAGTGCTGTGTCGCCCGACACCATGGCAGCCTTGACGCCGTCAACAAACGCCTGCGTGGTGTTGGATTGCGTCTCGACTATTGCGTGCAGGGCCGCAATTTTGGCTTTCATCTCTGCCACCTTCTCGGCAATGAGCACCAGAGCCTTTTGGCTGTCCTCTTCCTGCGTTTTTGAGAGACCTGTGGTACGCGCATTCACGACCTCCAAGTTGTAATCTGTGTAGTTTTTCATTTCTTGCGCCACGCCCACGAGGTCGCGCGTGAGATTGGTCATGTAACTGCGGTGCTGCGTGTGCATCTCGTCCTGCAGCGCGTGAATGTCCAGGACCTCACGTCCCATAGTTTTGCGGAAGAGCTCAAACATGCGGCGCTGTTCGTTTGATTTTGCCTTGTGCTCTGCATGGTGCGAATGCTCGCGCAGTTCCAACTCAGCCAACGCCTTCATAGTTTTCCACAGCTCCTGCCGCACCTCATCCTCACTCCACGTCTTATAAATGCCATCTTGCATCTGCTTTTGACATTCTGACGGGTCTGCAAATACCGAGCAGTACGGATTCTGATGCGGTTCCTTCTCCGCATCAATCAGATCCGGCTCATCCTCGGGCCCTTCTGAACCCAGAGCAACGCCCTTCCCCATCATGCCCCCCAACTGCGAGCTGGCAACAAGGCAGAGCGCCGCCAGTACCAGCGCAAAACTACCTGCTTGCTGCCATCTCCGCCGCCGCCCTGCACACGCTAACAGTTCAGGACTGGCATTTCTAACCTCAAGACTGAAAGATTAAAGCAGAAGCAGAAGATGAAGTCCCACGTTGCAGAAGCACCGGCATGGGACAGGGAGGAGGGGCGCGCAAGCGATTAAAATAACACGATGCACCTCCTGTGAGCACACCCAGGACGCTAGCACAGGCAGTCTTGCAGCACTCACCTTGTGCTTGTGTGTAGGAGAAGTGTATGAGTGACGTGTGTGTGCCCCTCTCTCGCTCTCGCTCTCGCTCTCGCTCTCGCTCTCGCTCTTACTCTGTCTTTCTCTCTCTGTAAGATAAAGACGTTGCATATGTGGTGCGTGTTTGTTTTTGTGCGTGCGTGCGTGAGGGTGTGTGTGCGCGGGTGCGTGCACGTATCGGCACTCTCCAGCCGCAGCATCAACGGATGGCTGCAACGCACCCTGCAGGTCTAATCATTGCTGCTGAACCTGCTGGTACTTACGTTTTGCATGATCGTGCGTTTGTTCGGACGCCGTCTGCAGCGACCCGTAGCTTTTGCCCGCCCATGTCGCGGCCGCCACGCCGTGCTTCCCGCGTGCTTGATAAGAACAATCCCCGTCGTCCGGTGGACGGTGAGATGCGCCGTCTTCATACACAACACCAGGCAGGGAACGAGCACCGTCGTCGCTCGAACTCCGCGCCATGTGATGGTGGTTCAATCTCAGCCGTAAAAGACGGCCGTCTATTAGCGATTCATCGAGTCTCGCTCGAAATAGATTTATTATACCTCAACGAATCTGTTGGCACGAACATGGGCAGAGTTGGGACTCCGGCGACGTGACCTTTGGTGCGCGTATCTGTTCCTTGCTTGCGCGCGCCATGCCCCTACCTGCGCGTGCTCTTTGTGCTGGTATGCCCGGCACCTGCCTGAACGTGCCTTGCCCATGCCTGCGCGTGCGTTCTGTTTGTGCGCGTTTGCCAAGGCAATACTCCGGGTGATCCAAATACAATCCCCTTGCGCGTGCCCTACTCTGTTCATTGTGCATGTTTGCATGCACATAACATGCAACACAAATGACGTCCACAAAGCGAGACGTCCACATACATGCATACAAGCAAATTGATTCCGACTGCACTTGCTCGGTACCTCATGCCTGCTGTTGTCGGTGGTTGATATCACTGTACGTGCGGAAATACTCTCGCTATACCCCATGCCCCTTCTTTCTCTCCCTTCTGCCCAACCTCCACCGTCTCCCCTCTTACCAGGCTGATGCGCGCGGGGAGGAGTACTCCCCTCCGCGCGTGTCATGTGTGTATCTGCATGCGTGTGTGCGTGTGCTTGCTTGGGTGCGTGCGTTTCATTTGTGTGTCTGTGTGCGTGCGTGTGTGTGCGTGCGAGTTTGTTTTGGTGTGTTTGCGTGCGTATGTACGTGTGCGTGTCTGCGTACGTGTGTGCGTGTGTGTGTGCGCGTGTGTGCATGCGCGTGCGTGCATACGTGGACGTGCACACATGCCATGTGTCTGTATGCGACCACGTATGCGTGTGTGTGTCTGCGTGCGTGCGTGCGTGCGTGTGAGTGTCTGCGTCTTTCTCTCCTACCTACAAAATGTTTCCAGTAACCCGACAAGCGCCACATACATATATATGTCTATATATTTATATATCTATATACATATATGTATATATATGCATGTATATATATAGATGTAAATATGTATATATATA
>Ga0209390_10010121_pt1 | contig 11122 bp, 9 predicted proteins | sample BON01_FD_187212 | JGI IMG/M metagenome (GOLD analysis project Ga0209390, IMG submission 187212) | Freshwater microbial communities from Lake Bonney liftoff mats and glacier meltwater in Antarctica - BON-01 (SPAdes) (version 2) | ecosystem: Environmental > Aquatic > Freshwater > Ice > Glacier... | reverse complement strand
ATCAGAATGATGGTGATAGTGTGTGGCGATTGTTTTATGACACGCTTAAAGGTGGTGATTTTAGAGCGCGCGAATCCAATGTTTTTCGCCTTGCTGAATTAAGCAGTAATATTATTGATCAAGCGGTAGCACAAGGTGTGCCCTTTGCTCGTGAATATAGTGGTTATTTAGCCAATCGTTCATTTGGTGGGGCACAAGTGTCGCGTACTTTTTATGCGCGCGGTCAAACAGGGCAACAATTGTTATTAGGTGCTTATCAGGCGATGAGCAAACAAATAGCAGAAGGCAGTGTAACGCATCATTCTCGCTGTGAAATGCAAGACCTAATCATGGTCAAAAATCACGCTAAAGGTATTGTTAGTCGTGATTTAATAACGGGTAAGCTCGAAACACATATGGCTGACTGTGTGGTGTTATGCACTGGCGGTTATAGTAATGTGTACTACTTGTCTACTAATGCAAAAGGCTGTAATACCTCGGCTATATGGCGAGCGCATAAACAAGGTGCGTTGTTTGCTAACCCGTGTTTTACACAAATTCACCCAACATGTATCCCGCAACATGGTGCATTGCAATCAAAACTGACTTTAATGAGTGAGTCATTGCGAAATGACGGTAGAGTCTGGGCACCGAAAAGAAAAGAAGATTGTGATAAAAATCCGGAAAATATTGCAGAGGAAAATCGTGATTATTTTCTGGAACGAATGTATCCCGCCTTCGGTAATTTAGTGCCACGTGATATTGCATCACGTGCTGTTAAATTGATTTGTGATGAAGGCCGAGGCATTGGTCACGAAATTGAAGGTCAAAAGCTAGGCGTTTACCTTGATTTTGCCCAAGCTATCAAAAAATTAAGCTTGGAAGCCATTACTGAAAAATACGGTAATTTGTTTGAAATGTATCAGCGGATAACATCCGAAGACCCTTATTCAACGCCGATGCGTATCTATCCTGCTGTGCATTACACTATGGGCGGTTTGTGGGTTGACTATAATCTGATGACATCGATTGATGGTTTATTTGCTGGTGGTGAAGCCAATTTTTCAGATCATGGCGCCAATCGACTTGGGGCAAGCGCTTTGATGCAAGGATTAGCTGATGGCTATTTTATTTTGCCAACAACAGTATCTGATTATTTAGCACAGCAAAAACCATTCGATGCGGAACGAAATTTTCCTGAAGCCGAGCAAGCATTAAAAGCCGCACAAACACGGCTTAATTGTTTATTAAATGCACCAAAACCCCAAAAAACGCCAGATGAGTTTCACCGTCAGTTGGGTCAAATACTCTGGCATGCCTGCGGCATGGCACGAGAAAAAAAAGCACTTGAAGTAGCAATAATTGAGATTCAACAGCTTAGAGAACAATTTTGGCAACACGTTAAAATAACAGGAACGGATACTGAATTAAATCAGACATTAGAACGCGCAGGACGCGTAGCCGATTTCTTTGAACTCGCTGAACTGATGTGTATTGATGCCTTAGCGCGAGAAGAGTCATGTGGTTGTCATGCCCGAGAAGAACATATTACTGAGGATGGTGAAGCACAACGTCATGATGAAGATTTTTCTTTTGTCTCTGCTTGGCAATATAGTGGCAATGTCAGCTTGCCAGCGTTGCATAAAGAAGAGCTTCATTTCGAATTTGTTAGACCTAATACAAGAAACTACCGATGATTTTTACCTTACATATATGGCGCCAGCAAGACAGCAAATCGGAAGGAAATTTCGAACAACATGAAATTGATGTTGATGAAGGCACATCATTTTTAGAAATGTTAGATGCCTTAAATGAACAGCTCATTGTCGCTGGTAAACAAGCCATTGCCTTTGATTTTGATTGTCGAGAGGGTGTCTGTGGATCGTGCAATTTAGTGATTAATGGCACACCACACGGTAAACATCGAGCGACAACAACCTGCCAGCAATATATGCGTGACTATGTGGATGAAAAAGAGCTGTGGATTGAACCCTGGCGAGCAACGGCATTTCCTATCATTAAGGATCTGATTGTCGATCGCAGCGCATTTGAAAAAATCATTCAAGCCGGCGGTTATATTGACATTAGAACGGGTTCGGCACCTGAAGCAAATACAATGCCGATTCAAAAACACGTTGCTGATGAAGCGTTTGATTCAGCGACATGTATCGGTTGCGGTGCCTGTGTGGCTGTTTGTCCTAATGCTTCAGCGACATTATTTGTTGCAGCCAAAGTAAGTCATCTTTCATTATTGCCTCAAGGTCAGATGGATAATCAGCGAGCTAAAAAAATGTTGATAGCGATGGAAGGGCAAGGATTTGGTAGCTGTAGTAATTACCGCGAATGTGAACGTGTTTGCCCGAAAGAAATTAGCGTTAGTAATATCACTACAATGAATAAAATACTGTATCAATCATCCTGATGTCTAAACTTAATACCTCACTATAATTAAAGATAAAGCATAATCATTTAATAGTTCTGAGGCTTAGCATGTTCAGAGTTATCTTTACACATCTTTACGTTATCATCGTTGAGATATTTGCCGTTATAGCCGGTAACAGATTGGAATAAAAAATACTTGATTAACAATAATACATAGTGGAAATTAAATTGTCTGAAAATAACGAACATATTGTAGTTGGTTGGCGTGAATGGTTGTCGCTACCAGAATTAGGTGTCAAGGCTATCAAAGTGAAGGTAGACACGGGGGCTAGAACGTCTGCAATACATGCTTTCTCTTTAGAGCCTTTTGATAAAAACAATGAGCTCTGGGTTCGATTCGGCTTACATCCTAATCAAGATGATACGAAAGTTGAGATATGGTGTGAAGCTAAAGTGTTAGATCAGCGTAATGTGACTGATTCTGGCGGTCATACTGAACAACGCTATGTCATTACTACTCATGTAACGTTAGGGCTAAAAACATGGCCTATCGAGGTTACCCTCACTAACCGCGATAACATGCTGTTTAGAATGTTGTTAGGACGCACTGCTGTGAGTGCTGGTAATATAGTCGTCAACCCCGCACTGTCCTATCTGGCTGGCCAAACCCTAATCGAACATATTCAAGATTCATTACAAGATGATCTTGAAGGAGCAAAAGAATGAAAATAGGTATTTTATCTAGAAATGCTAAGTTATATTCCACCAGTCGTTTGGTTGAGGCTGCAGAAGCACGTGGCCATGAAGTTCATGTTATTGATACATTACGTTGTTATATGAATATCACGTCAATGAAGCCTGAAGTCCATTACAAAGGTGAAAATTTGACAGGGTTTGATGCCGTTATTCCACGAATTGGTGCCTCAGTAACCTTTTACGGAACAGCTGTATTACGCCAGTTCGAGATGATGAATGTTTATCCCTTGAATGAATCTGTAGCTATTAGCCGTTCACGCGATAAATTACGTGCTTTGCAATTATTATCGCGTAAAGGCATTGGTTTACCGGTAACAGGTTTTGCACACCGCCCTGATGATGTTGATGACTTAATCAAAATGGTAGGCGGCGCACCATTAGTTATTAAACTGCTTGAAGGCACGCAAGGTATTGGTGTGGTTTTAGCTGAAACTAAAGGCGCGGCGGAAAGTGTTATAGAAGCATTTATGGGCTTGCAAGCTAATATTTTAGTACAAGAATTCATCAAAGAAGCAGGTGGCGCAGATATTCGTTGTTTTGTTGTTGGTGGCAAAGTGGTTGCATCAATGAAACGCCAAGGTAAAGAAGGCGAGTTCCGTTCCAATTTACACCGTGGTGGTTCAGCTAATCTTATTCGTATTACACCTGAAGAACGTTCAACTGCTGTACGCGCAGCTCAAACTATGGGTTTAAATGTTTGCGGCGTAGATCTTTTACGCTCTAATCACGGTCCTGTGGTGATGGAAGTAAATTCTTCTCCAGGTTTGGGGGGTATCGAAGCGGCTACGGGTAAAGATGTTGCCGGTTTGATTATTGATTTTATTGAAAAAAATGCAAAATTAGGCAAAACAAAAACACGTGGCCAAGGCTAAATCACGTGGCTGATGTCTTAACGTTTGCTGGAACAGAAGTCCACTTAGGACAAAAGACCATAATAGAGGTTCCTTTACCGGATTTATACATGCATACATCATTAAGTATGCCGATTGAAGTGAGTCGTGGTCGCAGGAAAGGCCCGATATTATTTGTATCTGCTGCGGTTCATGGTGATGAAATAAATGGAGTGGAGATCATTCGTCGACTAGTTAGGAATGATAAGGTGTTGAAGAGTTTGAAAGGAACCCTTATTACCATTCCAGTGGTGAATGTTTATGGTTTTATTAATCAATCACGTTATTTACCCGATCGACGTGATTTAAATCGCTGTTTCCCCGGTTCTGATCAAGGATCGTTAGCAGGTCGATTAGCCAATGTATTTATGACCGAAGTGGCCAGTAAATGTACACATGGCATTGATTTACATACTGCCGCGATCCATCGTGATAATTTGCCACAAATTCGCGCAGATTTGACGAATACTACTGTAGAAGAAATGGCGCAGGCATTTAAAGCGCCAGTGATTGTTAATTCTAATCTAATCGAAGGTTCGCTTCGCCATGCCAGTATGGGGGTTGGCGTGCCGGTGATTGTCTATGAAGCAGGTGAAGCATTACGATTTAATGAGCTCGCTATTAGAGCGGGTGTTAAAGGCGTCATAGGCGTTATGCGTAGCCTTGGTATGTTACCAGCGCGAGCAAAGACTAAAAAAGTCGTTAGGCAACCGTTTGTAGCTCGATCGAGCGCATGGGTGCGTGCACCACAAAGTGGAATATTTCGGATGATTGTACCGATGGGTGCACACGTAAATAAAGATGACTTACTGGGCATGGTTGCCGCGCCTTACGGTGCTGAAGATACTGAGAGACCAGTACTTGCCACCTATTCTGGCGTTGTAATTGGTCGAACAAATTTACCTTTAGTGAATGAGGGCGAGGCTTTATTTCATATCGCGCGGTTTAACCGGCCAGGCGAAGTGGCAGATAGTGTGGATGCCTTTCATTCCGACCTCGATCCGGCTACAGATACTGGTGTTCCAGATGATCTGCCGATTATTTAATTACCTGAGAGTCATAGCAACGATCATGATCAAATAAAACCTTTGCATTTTAGACCAAAAATGTAGAAGATCTTTAGGTTTAACCGTTTTCCGAAGAGAATAACAGCATATGCATACCACTATGAATTCCATTGTTGACTCGAATCATCAACAGCCGACAGTCGAGTGGGATTCAGAACAGAGCGCCAAACTCTACGGTGTACGCGAGTGGGGTGCCGATTGTTTTGATATTTCAGCAGAAGGTAATGCCGTTGTTAGTATTCAGTTTGGTGAGAAAACGGTTCAAGTACCACTGATAGACATCGTTGAAGGCATGAAAGAACGTGGTTTAGAGATGCCTACCGTTTTACGAGTAGAAAATCTATTAGACCTTCGAATTAAACAACTTAATGAAGCCTTTGCACGCGCTATAGAACAAGGTGATTATCAAAATCATTATCGTGGTGTGTTCCCCATTAAGGTTAATCAGCAATGTCATGTTATTGAAGAAATTGCTGACTTTGGTAAACATTATCATCATGGTTTAGAAGCGGGTAGTAAGGCTGAATTAATCATTGCCTTATCGCAGTTGCAAGATCATGAAAGTCTTATAATTTGTAATGGTTATAAAGATGCGGAATTCATTGACCTCGGTTTATATGCTCGCAAAATGGGCATTAAATGTTTCTTTGTATTGGAAACCTTGTCTGAATTGCCAATCATCATTGAACGCAGCCGTGTTTTAGGAATTGAACCTTTAATTGGCGTGCGAATTCGCTTGGCATCAATGGTCGAAGGTCATTGGAACGAAGATAGTGGGGACCGGTCAATTTTCGGTTTATCAACTAATGCCCTGTTAGACGTTCTAGAACAATTAAAACAAGCAAATATGCTGCATTGTTTGCAATTGCTACATAGTCACTTAGGTTCTCAAATCCCTAACATCCGCAATATTCGTACTGGTGTATTAGAAGCATGTCGCTTTTATGCAGGTCTTATCGAAGAAGGCGCACCTATGGGCTATATCGACATTGGTGGCGGTCTAGCAGTCGATTATGAAGGCACTAAGACTAATAGCACGCATAGTATGAACTATGGTTTGGATGAATATTGCTCAAATATTATAGAGACGATTTTGGAAAGTCTCGATCCTCTCGATATTGCTCATCCTGTTATTATTTCCGAATCAGGCCGCGCCCTAGTGGCTTATTCATCGATGTTGTTATTTAACGTCTTAGACGTGCGTGATCACAAACCAGGTGCGATTCCAGATACCGCGCCGACGGACAGTGTCGATCAGATTGTCAATTTGTATGATGTATTAAAAAATGTTACGCAAAAAAAATTGCAAGAATGCTACAACGATGCACTTTATTACCGTGATGAAGTGCGTGAATTATTCCATCGCGGACAAGCCAGTCTTCGTGAGCGTGCATTAGCGGAAAATCTTTCCTTAGCTATTTTAGAAAAAATTGCCTTATTATTGCCAGAGGCAAAACGGATTTCACCAGAACTAGAAACCTTGCCTGAATTATTGTCAGATATCTATTATGGCAATTTCAGTTTGTTTCAGTCATTGCCTGATATTTGGGCGATCGATCAGATCTTCCCGATAATGCCTATTCATCGTCTAAATGAAGAACCTACTCGTGATGCGGTGTTAGCAGACATGACCTGCGACTGTGACGGTAAAATTGATTCGTTTTCACTGGTTGATGGTCCAAGTAAAACATTGCCATTACATCCTTTACGTGACAATGAAGAATATTATCTTGGTGTATTCCTTGTTGGTGCCTATCAGGAAACATTAGGTGATTTACATAACTTATTTGGTGATACTAATGTAGTCAGTGTGCGTATCAATGAAGATGGCGGTTTTGATTTTATTCGTGAGTTTCACGGTGATAGCATTGCCGATGTTTTAAGTTACGTTGAATACGATCCTAAAACAATGCAAGAACAATTTCGCCGTATTGCAGAACAAGCAGTGCGTGATGGCAAAATTTCAGTGGCAATGCGTCAACAAGTTTTACACGCTTTCCACGAAAGTTTGCATGGTTATACATTTTTCGAACGTTAGAAATCGTTTTAAAGGAATTCAGTTATTATGTCTAAAGTGATGATTATTGGTGCGGGCGGTGTGGGTGGTGTAGTTACCCACAAATGTGCACAACTACCTGAAGTATTTGCAGAAATCATACTAGCAAGTCGCACAGAAGCTAAATGTAAAGCCATTGCAGCGCAGTTAGATAGACCCATTAAAACGGCGCAAGTCGATGCGGATAATGTGCCTGAATTAACAGCATTACTTAAGGCTGAAAAACCGGATTTAGTGATTAACGTTGCTTTACCCTATCAAGATCTAACCATTATGGATGCCTGTTTAGCAGCAGGTATCGATTATATGGATACGGCTAATTATGAACCTATAGATACTGCTAAGTTTGAATACAGCTGGCAGTGGGCGTATCACGATAAATTTAAACAAGCAGGGCTAACGGCATTATTAGGCAGTGGTTTTGATCCTGGTGCAACCAATGTATTTACAACTTATGTTGCCAAACACTATTTTGATGAAATCTACGAATTGGATATTATCGATGTTAATGGTGGTGACCATGGTTATCCATTTGCGACCAACTTTAACCCAGAAATTAACATTCGTGAAGTAACTGCAGCATGTCGTCACTGGGAAAATGGTGAGTTTATTACCACGCCAGCAATGTCGAAAAAAGCTGCATTTACCTGCCCAGAAGAAGTCGGTACTTATAACATCTATCGTATGTACCACGAAGAATTAGAGTCGTTAACTAAGAATTTCCCCAGTTTAAAACGCGCACAATTCTGGATGAGTTTTGGTGATAGCTACCTGAAACATCTAGAAGTATTAGGTAATGTTGGTATGACGGGCATTGAACCGATTATGTATAACGGTCAAGAAATTGTGCCGATTCAGTTCCTAGCCAAATTATTACCTGATCCATCATCTCTTGGGCCGCGCACCAAAGGCAAAACATGTATTGGCTGTGTGGTTAAAGGGGTGAAAGATGGTAAAGAAAAAATTGTCTACATATACAATATCAAGGATCACCAAGACTGTTACCAAGAAGTACAATCACAAGCGATATCTTACACCACTGGTGTGCCAGCAATGATTGGTGCCAAAATGATGCTTGAGAAAAAATGGCAGCGAGCAGGCGTATGGAACATTGAACAATTTGATCCTGATCCATTTATGGAAGATATGAATAAATACGGTTTGCCATGGCATGTGGTTGAACTTGATGCCTTTAATCTTGATTAAGCTTCTTGCATGCGTAGGTTGAACTTCAGTTTACCATGTCGAGTTAAAACTCGATCTACAACGAGACTGGCTTTGAGTGGATTGAACTTCAGTTCACCATGTCGGGTTGAAACCCGACCTACAATGAGATTGACTTTGGGTAGCTTGAAACCCGTTTTACAACACATGAATGTGTCAAAGGGATGATGTAAACATGCAATTTACTGACTTTTCTAAGCTAGATTTGCAGCGCTTACCGTCTCCCTGTTTTGTGGTCGATGAGGTTGCTGTTGAGCGTAATTTATCAATTTTGAAACACGTTGCCGATCAAAGTGGTGCTAAGGTTTTAGCGGCGCTAAAAGCATTTTCAATGTGGTCATTAGCCCCGTTAACTGCAAAGTATCTTAGTGGCACGTGTGCCAGTGGTTTGCATGAAGCTAAGTTAGGCAATGAACAATACGGTGGTGAAGTGCATGTGTTTGCGGCTGCTTATAGTGAAGCGGATATTATTGAGCTAATAGAGTTTGCCCATCACATTGTTTTTAACTCCTGCGGTCAGTGGACACGGTTTCGTGAACAATGTCTTGCAGCACAAAAAAAACGACCTGAGTTACACTTTGGTTTGCGAATCAACCCCGAACATTCCGAAGGCGCGGTGCCTATTTATGATCCCTGTGCACCAGGTTCACGTCTGGGCATTCCATTATCACAACTTGACGAAAGCGTATTGGATGGCATTAGTGGTCTGCATTTTCATACTTTATGTGAACAAAAGTTTGAACCTTTAGCACGTACTGTAAAAGCTGTTGAGCAAAAATTTGGTCATCTACTCCCCCAAATGAAGTGGGTTAATTTTGGTGGCGGTCATCATATAACGACCGATGGCTATAATACTGATGGTCTGATTGAATTGGTGAAAGACTTTTCTAATCGTCATCAAGTGCAAGTGTATTTAGAGCCTGGCGAAGCAGTGGCCATTGGTACTGGTGTCTTAAGCTGTGAAGTATTGGACATCACTTGGAACCAATTAAACCAAGCGATTATTGATACATCAGCAACATGTCACATGCCTGATACCTTAGAAATGCCATACCGACCTGATCTTATGGGTTCAAAAGAGGCGGGTGTTTTGCCCTATACTTATCGTTTAGGCGGATTAACGTGTTTGGCCGGCGATGTGGTCGATGATTATAGTTTTGCTCAACCTTTGCAAATTGGTCAGCGGTTGATATTTGAAGATATGAGCCATTACACCATGGTAAAAACCAGTACCTTCAATGGCACGCATTTACCTGCAATTGCCATTTGGAACTCTAAGACCGATGCCTTAAACGTAGTCAAAACCTTTGGCTACGAAGACTTTAAAAATAGACTGTCATAATGAGCGAAATAACCGTAAAACCTTATCCAATTTTTTTAGGTTCTGAAATTGACCAGCCAGGGCCTGACAAAGCATTCTTTCATGTATTGCCGGTGCCCTACGAAAAGAGCGTATCCTATGGCGGTGGTACTGCATTAGGCCCTAAAGCAATATTGAAAGCATCATGGCAGTTAGAACAATGGGATGGTAAAAGTAAACCCTGTGATGACGGTATTTACACTTGTCCAACGATAGATTGCAATGTTGATCCCGAGCAAGTTATTGAGAATATCGCAGCTGCGACGCAAAAAATTATCGAACAAGGTGGCATGCCCGTAGTATTGGGCGGTGAGCATACGGTTACTTATGGCGTATTAAAGGGGCTGAAAGCAGCGGGTATTGAAGACTTTGGTATTGTGCAAATTGATGCCCATGCTGATTTGCGTGAAGCCTATGATGGCGACCCGTTAAGTCATGCTTCAGTGATGAAACGTGCCGTTGATATGGGTATTCCATTATATCAATTGGGTATTCGTGCCTTTTGTGAAGAAGAGATGGCTTACCGTGAGCAGTTTGGTGTTCATTATCAAGATGCCGATGAATTAGTGCCGAATAATATTACTAGCATTGACTTGCCAAAAGACTTCCCGAAAAAAGTATTTTTCACGATTGATGTCGACGGTTTAGATCCATCTGTTTTTCCATCAACCGGTACGCCTGTTCCTGGTGGTTTGGGTTGGTATCAAACATTGAGTTTGTTTGAATCGGTTGCCAAACAACGTGAAATTATTGGCTTTGATATCATGGAGTTTGCACCTATCAAAGGTTTTCATGCCTATGACTTTGCTGCTGCCATGTTAACTTATAAGATGATGGGCATAGTTCAACGTAGTCGTTAGTTAAAGTTGTTTAATTGTCCTAGGGGCTGTTGATCTTTGATGCATAAACTATTGTGTGGCCCTTTTCCCCTCTATCTGCGTTAGAAAAAAGGGATTTAGAATGACTAAACCTCCTCTTTTCTGCCTTGATAGATGAAAAAATACCTCAAAAATAGAAATATCCCTCAAAGATCAACAGCCCCTAGTTTACTTTTATTGTTTATTAGAATAACTACTCACTACAATTGCCGAACTGTGCTAAAAAGATATCTGACAAATTATGATTAATGGACAAGCGATTGGCATATTTGACTCCGGTATCGGCGGCTTATCGATAGCACGTCAAATTCATCAACGACTCTCCAACGAACATCTTTTGTATGTCGCCGATTCTATTCATGCACCCTATGGTGAAAAGTCAGAATCATATATAACGGAAAGAGCGTTCGCAATAAGTGACTTTCTAATACAACGAAGCGTAAAAGCGATTGTGGTTGCTTGTAATACGGCAACGGTATCATCAATAAAAGCACTTCGTTCTAAATACACAATTCCTATTATTGGTGTTG
>Ga0209390_10010120_pt1 | contig 11123 bp, 10 predicted proteins | sample BON01_FD_187212 | JGI IMG/M metagenome (GOLD analysis project Ga0209390, IMG submission 187212) | Freshwater microbial communities from Lake Bonney liftoff mats and glacier meltwater in Antarctica - BON-01 (SPAdes) (version 2) | ecosystem: Environmental > Aquatic > Freshwater > Ice > Glacier... | reverse complement strand
GATCTTCCCTGTATCTAAAGTAGATGGCGATGACCGTGGCGGTCCAGATACTGGTTGCGATAAAGGTGTAAAAGTCAACGCGTCCATTTCGATGCCGAACGATTAATACCAGTAGTGCAATCAAAATTGCTTGGAAGGAGTAGGTAAGCATGGTGGATTCAAGTGGTCGTCGCAACACCAGCTCGTGGGATCAACTGTAGGTGATCGTTGAGGGCTTCAGCGGGCGTCTTCCGGTCGAGGGTTTCGCGTGGTCAGCCTTTGAGTGCGGTATCGACGGCACCAAGGTCATCGATGCCATGTTTGATGATCTCGTTCGTGCCACACTCCCAAGGATTGCGCAGGTTAATTAAATAGACTGTAAGAGGCAATGTGCAACTTGGCGTGAAATACATATGATAATGCTGTGGCTGAAGCGCTAGACGGTACCTTCAATATGGCGTTGCACCAAATCGAGGGCCCCCAGTGATAGAAATCAAGATGGAATTATTGATAGAGAGGAGGCTTTGTTTGTGGCGGTTGACAGGGCAACTGTAACTGGTCGTTTTTTGCTCTCTTTTGATTGTGAGGGCAAGTGGGGGATGGCGGACGATCGCTCAATGATTGGCCAGCACCCCATCTCTAATACGTCTATTAAATGGGCCTACGAATTGATTTTCAAGATTCTTGATCAACATAAAATACCGGCGACGTTCGGTGTTGTTGGTTTATTCGCCTCCGACTACGAACAGTTTCGATTGATTGATGATGAGTTGGGGCGGGAGAACCTTTATGAAGACTGGTTCAGATTTCCTAAGAAGGCATTTCAGGAGCGTAACTTTGAAGGCTGGTTTTTCCCTGATCTGGTTAATCGAATTAGAACCAAAGGCTTTCACGAAGTTTCATCGCACGGACTCACCCATCTTCCCTTCCAAGCACCATTCGTTTCGGAGAAATTGTTTGAATACGAACTGAGGAGCATGAACGAGTTGATGAAGACGAAGGAGGCAACTCCTAGGACAATGATCTACCCGCGCAATCAGATCGCGTACACAGAACTGCTGCCGAAATACGGGATACAAGGATTTAGAGAATGTGACCTGCAAAATAGCGCGTATGGTTCAAAATTTACAATCCTCCGAGACGAGTTCAATTTGCTTAAACAGAGCGAAGCCGAGTCAAAGAGAACACACCCTGTGCCGATACCAAGTGGAATTTTTCTTAACTGGAGACATGGGCCGCGCCGATTGATTCCCCGGCAGGTGACGTTACAGCGTTGGAGCCATGTGTTGGATCACGCGCAAAAGTCAGGTGGAGTGGCACATTTATGGCTTCATCCACACAACTTAATAACGGCGCGAGACCAGGCTGACTTGTTCGAGAGGTGTATCGAGATGGTCGCACAACGAGTTAGAAATGAAGTTATGACTGCGATGACTTTCACCGATTATTGTACGAGTGTTTCCAATGGTGCTTCGAAATCGGAGAATAATTAGGATGACGGAGGGAGTAGAGATTTGGAATGGACGATCAACTCCTGAAATTATTGATGTGGCTCAGTCCATGTTTCGACTGCAAGGCGAGGAACGAGATCGGGAGTTGTTTGATTGGCAATACGCGGGGCCGCTCGGCGGGGCATACGTGGCGCTTGCACACGATCAACGTGGTCCACTACTCGGCCCTGTAGCGCTTTATGCAGCGTTTCCGAACAGGTTTTTGGTCCACGGGATCGAAGTCATTGGAGTTCAATCGTTTGATACTCTGACAGTTGCCGAATTCCGAGGTCGAGGACTCTTTGTAGAACTCGCCAAAAGCCTTTACACGTTAATGGAAACGACCGATATTGAATTGGTCTACGGAATTCCCAACGCGCTTTCAGTCTCAGGCTTCTCTAAGCATCTGGGGTGGAAGATGATTGACCCACTTCCGATGCGTGTTCGTCCAATCGGTCTTCGATTTGGGAGGGTTCGTGTCGGACTACGAAAGCCTTCTCTTGAAAATCGTGTTGGGCAGAGTAAGTCGATAACGATGGTCCTAGCAATTCCCCCCGACATTAGTGAGTTGTTTCACTCTTTCGTCACCGATAAATATGTTGGGGTAATCAGAGATTTTGAATATCTCAGTTGGAGGTTGAGTCGACCAGGATCGACTTACCGTATGTTTGAGAAACGTTCAAGCAGCGGAACCTTGCTTGCGTTTGGCGTCTATGAACTTCTACTGAAACATGATTGCTGCCTGGGGTACGTCATGGAGTTGATGATCGCTCCAGGACGTGAGCACGATGGAAAGGTATTGCTATCCGAAATGATTTCTGAAATGCAGTGTCGTGGTGCTGATCTTGTATTTTGCTTGTCTATTCCTGGATCCAATGCGTACCGTGGGCTCAGGTCGAATCATTTTTTCAATTTTTCTGAACGGATTCGTCCGATTGAGCTGCACTGTGGGTTTAGACCAATTGGGCGAAAAATTATTGCAGCCAATCTTGCACGAGAGAACTGGAATTTTAGTTATTTGGACTCAGATACGGTCTGACGCTTACCACCAAGAATCTAATAGTCAAAAACTCGTATCAAAAACTTTGTGTAAGACCACGAGATTGCAGCCAGCAGGGTGAATTGGCTTGATCGACTCGACCACAAACCCGACCGCATGATCCCTGAACGCACTCGTGTACCGCAATATTTTTGGAGATCCTGTGATCTTTCCAGGATCTCTCAGGACCTGGCGCAAAACATGCGTTGATTCAAAGGACTTTGGCGTGGCGTTGATGATCTCGAACTCGGATCCCCGCATTTAGTCTTGTAGTTCAGCGGGTATCGCTTGCGTAGTGAAATCGTCCACATCCCCCAATCGAATACGAAAACGCCCGCGACCACTAAATCGGCATCCAAATGCGACCGCCCATGGGTTAGCCCACCCTCCGCTAAACCCTAGGCGGTTCATTATTGCAATACGGTGCAGATACTTGTCAAACAATAGAATGTTCACTATGCCGTTGACTGTCGTGCTGTGCGGTGGCAAAGGCCTTCGACTCCGACCAGTGACAGAAACCATACCAAAGCCGCTAATAAAGGTGAACGGGCGTCCGATAATTGACTACATCATTGATGGACTGCAGACATTTGGATTACATGATGTCGTTCTGTTGGGTGGCTATCGACACAACCAGTTGATAGAGCATTTCAAGAAAAATTCGAGGATCAACGTTCTTGATACTGGTGATGTCGACATTGCGAGGAGACTCGAAGCGGTCGTGTCGCTCGTTGACGATTATGCCCTGGTCCTGTATGGAGATACTTTGTCCGATGTGAATCTTGACGCTTTACGTACCGAATTTGAGCAGGACCCTTCCAAAACACTGGTGGCAGTGTGGCCGCTCAAGTCAAGTTTTGGCATTTTCGACGTAGGCCCCGATGGAATTGTGATTTCGTATTTAGAAAAACCGCGATTGGAAAAGTGGATCAACATTGGCTATCTCTGTATCCCGAAGGCACACCTTTTGAGTCTTCCCAAATTTCCATCATTCGAGTTGTTCCTTCGTGGTTTAGTCGAGTTAGGTCAATTGCGTGCCTTTCGACACGAGGGAGTGCATGTAACAATTAATACCCAACAAGAGCTGCAAGATGCAGAGCAATTCTTGATGAGAGCACCAGGGGAGCAGGGATGATGAATGATCATGTGATCGAATGGTCTACAAAAAATGTGCTGGTGACGGGTGTCAACGGGTTTGTCGGTGGAAATATCGCTAAAGATTTGGTCATGCGGGGCGCAAATGTTGTCGGTTTGGTACGGAATCTTGATCAACGGTCTTTGCTCTATTTCGAAAATATCGATAAAGCAATCACAATCGTCGTCGGAGATTTGTGTGACCGAGCGCTTCTTGAGCGGATCATGGTTGAACAGATGATTGATGTCGTTTTCCATCTAGCTGCGCAGGTTGAGGTTGGTGTCGGGGTTACTAGTCCATATACAACATGGGAAACTAATGTCCGCGGTACTTATACGTTGATGGAATCAATCAGACAATATGCACCTGCCGTGAAGGCGGTCGTTGTCGCCTCCACCGATAAGGCTTATGGTTCGTATCCGATCGACATGATGCCCTATCAAGAGGACTATCCACTACGCCCACAGTATCCATATGATACGTCGAAGGCTTGTAGTGATCTCATTGCGCAGTCGTACGCCACCGAATTATTTGAGTTACCGGTTGTTATAACGAGATTTTGCAATATTTATGGGCCAGGTCAGTTGAATTTTTCGGCTTTGATACCAGATGCAATTTCTGGCGCCTTGAAATGTTCAGAATTCCGACCGCGAAGTAATGGAGAATATTTACGCGACTTTCTATTTATATCTGACGTCATTGAACTGTATATAAAAATTGCAGAAAAAATCATCAGTGATCCCGACAGATTGCGAGGAGAAATTTTTAATGCCGGCACGTGTGAGCCCCGAACTGTTCGCAGTATCATTGAAGAGATTTATCGCCAGTGTGATAATGGAAGTGATCTGGAATTGGTTCTTGCTCAAATGGAATCTTGTGAAACCACGGGCGAAATTAAGACCCAATATATGGACTATCGAAAAGCTGAGCGATTTTTTGGTTGGTCTCCAACGACAAACTTTCATGATGGCATCGCGAATACAATCCAATGGTTTAGGCATTATTTATCTATACAACATCAGAGATAATGGACCAAATCACGGTTGTTGTTCCGTACTACAACGAAAGTGAAACAATCGAAACAACCCTTGAGATGCTTCTCGGGCAAACAAGCCCACCAAAACATATTGTCCTAGTCAATTCTAGTTCAACTGATGATTCATTTTTGAAGATTGATCGCTGGATTGAAAGTCGCGGCAAGGGAAGCGGGATCAATTTTCTTAACCTGAGCGAAGGAACGGGAAATCCGGGTGCATCCAAGAATTTGGGTGTTCGCAATTCGGAAACTCCTCTGGTTGCGTTCATGGATTGTGGATTAAAGTTTCCATCTCACTGGCTTGAGTCCCATGTTTCTTTATTACGAGCAAATCCAAGTGTTGATTGGGTTGCCGGGATTGGGAAATTCCGTGGAACAGGCGTAATTGATCGTTGCGCGACTGCTCAGACCACTGGAGAGGGGACACGACCGCACAATATCCCCTCCAGCGTGATGAGACGTGATGCATTTGATCATGTTGGGTCATTTGATAGTCGTCGAGCCGGTTATGACGTCGCGTGGCGTCTACGGGCAGAAAAGAAAGGTCTTAACTGTGTCATCAACACTGAAGTAGTAGTTGAGTACATGAAAATAAACTTTTCTCGCTCAATAGTAGGTGTTTTCAAAAAAAGTTTTGTTTATTCGTCAGCGTCAACTGGTATTAAGGGTTACCGTGCGCCGTATCAATTTCTTTCGGTAGTCGTAGTCGTCTCAGCCGTGGCTGTTCTTCGTCCTGCAATCGGGTTGGCTCTATTGGGTTTGTATGCGCTGCTTCGTGGCTTTCTGATTCCTACGATGAAGGGCGGCGGATTGAAGTGGTTTAGTGAAAAGCCCTGGATGATTTTACCAATGATCATGGTGGGATCAATTCTGGACATTTCACGGACACTTGGGGTGATCGCAGGAATTATGCGAGAGTTAAGGATTCAAATGCAGTCTGTGTGGGCGCGCACTTCTTAAAGGTCACGTGAACATCCCAAGCCAGTTCCATGAACCAAAGAACTTGTTTCTCATTGAACGGGCAGTATCTCCCGACCACATATCAACTCGCTTCATCATCATTTCATCATCACCAGCAGAATTAAACCCCCACTGACTGCAGGCAGCACGCCTAAAACCAGCACTAATGGCAGCGGCTTTTACGGTGTTGTTCACAGATCCAAATGGATACGACATTGTGAGAGTTTCTTTCTGAAGGGTCTGCTCCAACCAGGTGCGACTGTGGCGCAGCTCGTCGCGTAACTGGGTCTCTGGTATTTCCACTAATTTGTGATGAAAAAATCCGTGCGCTCCGATAGTCACGCCCGGCATCTGTGATAGTTCGATGAGTTCGCTAGTAGATAGATACCGAGAATCAGCACTTTCAATGAGGTCGGGGTTTGCAAACAGATGAAATGGAATCGATGCCGAGCAAAGCATCGGTGCGGCTTCGGTTAACAAGTCGCGATAGCCATCATCGAATGTGACACAGAGACCGTCGGTTATTGGTGACTCGAATTTCAGGAGTGGAATTTGCTGTGTCTCAACAAAGTCACGGATTGCTTGAACATGAAATCTGAATTCGGCAGGCTTTAAACTGTAAATAGAATTGAGATCTCCATCCACCAGACTTCCAATTGCGTGGTAAGCAAGAACACGGTGACCAACTCGAGGGGTTGAAGTAAAGAACTGTATCAGATCGCTGAGTGCGCCCGCACCGCTTTGTTTTAATTTGAACACTATTTCACTTCCCAGTCTAAGATCCGACATGTTTTGGCGCCGTATCCGACGCTTAGTAATTCCCGCGCGACCCTCTTCCAAGTTTGCATAGGTCTCCTGTGCCAGATGGGTTGATCTACTTCTTTATTCGCTGCGCAACCTACGGGCAATCATTCTACTGATGAATGCACCCAGAATTTGCGGACGACTGATTACCCACTCGCCTTGGTATTCGAAATCATTGGCCCCGATTCCCTTCTTGAAATTGTATACGCCTTGATTGTTCTTCAAGTCTGCGCCGCTGAGGTCGTAATGTGTGATGCCGTCGCGTGCGCACAGTTCGATAACTTTCCAAAGACAAAGATTCGACGCGTATTCCTTGCGGCCAGCGGGGGTGGATGCAGCGAACATATCGAATGCCTTATGACCAAGTTTTATCACCCCGCGGATGGCCAAGGTATTGCCGTCGGCATCGCTGCACTTAGTCATCAAGATTTGATCACCAAATAATCTAAGAATCGAATCAGCCGTTTCGTTCGGTCCTGCCAGGCCGCGCAGATTCTTGTAGTCGAGCATCTCGTTCGTGACTTGCGCGATCTCGCGCCCGGTCGCTTTGCTCCACTCGGTGACCGTGAGGCTTCTTTGCTCGCCCCTCCGTAGATTGCGTTTCCAATTCTTTGACAACAGATCTCGTCTATCGCTGCCTTCGTTGAATGACGAATAGACGAGAGTTTTACCAGTATTAAGCGGGCGGGAGGGGCGCGTCCATCCGGCAGCCTGCAAGATTCCAGACGTAGTCTCAGAGTACGGTGCTGTGCTGTTTATGTGCACATAAGTTGCGTGGGTATTTGTCGCGTTCTGCACCGCGTCAACTAACGTCGCGCTACTCGTAGCGAGATCGCCGACTGGCCCGCCGGGAACCCAGCAAACGCTCACGGATCGAAGTCTCGTCTTCAAAAGTGTCAATGCGAGCGCAGTGACGTTGCCGTCAGACACGAAGGTAAGGGGCAATACTTTCCAGCCGAATTCGGCGCGATGCTGTCCCCAGCCCCAGGTCTGATAAATGTTGGAGTCCGGAAATCCAATGATCATTTTGTCCCACTCAGCGCCGTTTCCTGCCCACTCACTCCATCCAGAAGTGGTGTTCATAGGAAATTTACGAGCCAGATATTTTTGTAGTGAGGTGGCGCGCCTTGCTCGATGGCGCTCGGCAGGTCTGGCCATTTGATTATCTCGACCCCAAATCCCCTTGTAATCTTTTCCGCCAACTTTGCAGTTCTGTCGTCGCTAAGGAAGGGGTATCCATAGGGGATAGTCCCAGTCGGCAAACTCGTATAAACGGGTCGCAACGGCAGGTCGGCTAGGGCGATGTCTACCTGTTTATAGAGGCGCCGCCGCCGTGCTTGTTCCTTTTCTGTGTTTAGTTGGGCCAAAATTCTCAGGCTTGATCTGTAAGGTGCTGCGATCATCAAAGGTTCGGTCTCACTGCTGGGGTCGGAAATAGGCAAGGTCGCACCGGTCTTGATTTTGCGCATTTGTCGGGCCAACGTGCGCATCGTTCTAAAGATTGGAAGGTGAAACTTCCTATCAACTGTCGAGAATTTTCGGGCGATGCTCGGTCGCAGCGATTTGTTTGATGTCGGAAGTAATTGCGGCGAGACTCGATCTATATAAGTTTGGTCGTTTATCGAAAGCGAGGCGCCATCGGCGATGCGGATGGTCTTGCGGATACTGGTAATCCCGAATGGGGCGCGGGTTCCGAGAAGTGCCCCATTTTCATCGGCGCTCAAAAACCCGTGAGCGTTGTCTTCGATCAGCACTGCATTACTGATTCGGCAGTATTCGCGAAATGGTTCGAGCTGTTGAGCGAACCCAAAGTAATTGACCGCGATGATCGCCCTAACGTCCGATTCAGTGGGGAATCTGGTAGGCCGAAGCGATTCATCTACTGGGTAATAGGCAACCTGTGCTCCAAGGTGATGGATCGACGCGAGCAGATCGCGGCAGATAAATTCGGGGAGCGCAACGCGGTCGCCAGACTTAATGCCAATAGCCCTTAGAGCCTCTGCCATGGCGTGTCTGGCGATGGAGAAATAGCGAGTTTCAGTCATCGTTCGGCGACTGGCTCGTCTGGCGACGCAATGGGCGACCGTTAGGGCGATAGCGGGGTACAACCGAGGGACAAATGGCGAAGTTGCAAAGGACCTAGCAAAGTATTTCAACGATGTTGCTCGAGTACCTGTCGAGTCGAGCGCTCTCGCGGCACCATAAAACGCGCGCGCTCGGCGATGACGTTGCCTACAGAGTCGCACAAACGAACGGTCCTGTCGCGAAAAGTGGTCCTCAATTACTGCTAGTTCGGCGGACATGTTTTTGATTACCGCGTTGCTGGCATTGCCGCCGTGACGTCGGTACTCGCCAAGGACCTCAGGAACAAACGAGATATTCGTTGTTTCTCTGGTTATGCGCATCCATAAATCGTAATCTTCTGCGGTAACAAATTCTGGTCGCTCGTCAAATCCATTCAGCCGCGTAAGAAGCGATCGGCGGACGATTGTCGCCGAAGTAGAGATGCAATTGCCGCGGTAAAGAAGCTTGGCGTACGTGGCCCGTGAGCGAGGACCGTACATGACTACGCGCTCAGGAGCATCGACCCCAGTCCATAACTCGCCGTGACAGACGATGTCGCTCCCAGCAGCTAACGCCACGACACACCTAGCGAGCTTCTCGGGCCTCCAAATATCATCCGAGTCTAGAAACGCGACAAATTCTCCTCTCGCATTGCGGATCCCTTCATTGCGTGACGCCGCGATCACGCCGTCGTTACTAAAATTAATGAGGCTAATTCGCTCATCTTTGAAGTCCGACACGATCTGAATCGTGTTGTCATCCGAAAAATTATTTACAATAATCGCTTGCCAGTTGCGGTAAGTCTGCGCAACCACTGAGTCAATTGCGGCCTTCAGAAAATTTGCATGGTTATACGTCGGGATGACTATCGAGATCAATGGCATGCTTGCATTCATCTGATAAACGGAAACTCTTGCGCGCAGAATTGGAGTAGTCCGTCTATCTCGTCGTCAAACTTTAATTTTGGTATAAATCCTGTTCTTTTGATCTTGTCAGACCGATAGTCCAGGCGATCGTGATTTTTATCTATAGGTTTGGCTGGCCGAGTAATCGGTGGTTTGAATCCGAGAACGTGTTCGCATCGATCGGCAATTCGGTTCGCCATCTCCCAAATGGAATGCGAAGTGTCGGCTCCGAAATTGAATAGACCATCTCCCACAACGCTGGCATCTAGACCTATTAGATGTTCGATCGCTTCGCACACATCGGTTAACGGCACGAAGTTTCGCTCTTGGCTCCCGTGCGTCTTGAGGATCAGTTCGTGAGACTGGGACGCCTGCCGGCAGAGATCATTTACCAAGATCTGCCAGATTTTAACGGTCGGGTCCATGGGGGCTCCGAAGCCATTCGCAGATCTGATTCGGACGCCGACGATTTTGCCGGCGTCGTGGGCATCAGCGACGATTCGTTCCGCCCCTAGGTGTGTCACCGCGTATGGATGCACTGGCGCAGTTGGATGTGACTCACTTATGCGGCCTTCAATCGGAGAACCGTAGACGTGCGCGGTCGACATGTAGATGAGTCGCTCCACGCCTGCATCAATTGCGCAATCTACGAGGTTGTGAGTGCCAACAACATTAAGTTCGTGGGCGAAATTTGGGTTTTTGGCTGACTCGATGTCGTTTAACGCCGCAAGGTGCACAATCGTGTTGATTCCGCTTACTGCCGACTCGATTGACCCAACGTCTAATAAATCGAGGCGAGTCGCCGCAGCTTGAGGTGCCCAATTCGGAGCAGTTCGTGCCGACCTTGACCCGAGATGCAATTGGAGATCGGCTCTGTTTGAAAGAAGCGCGGCGAGGCGACCGCCGATATTGCCAAATCCCCCAGTTAGGAGGATCGAATTGTTCACCGGTTTATCAAGTCCCAGTTGTAGGGGATTGAGCCATCGTTCGGGTCTCTTCGTTCGATCTCCGATGGATCGTGGGGGATCGAAGCACAGTTAGCAACGAGCGCCATTTCGCTACCAATCCCCTTGAAACCATTCCAAACCATGGGAGGAACCGTGACGAGGCAGTAGTTGTCTGGTCCTAGATAAATTTCTTGAACTTCGCCACGTGTTGAACTGTTGGTGCGGTCATCGAAGAGCACAAATTTGATGCGACCGTGGGGGACCGCATAGTTGAGCGTCATCTCGTTATGAATGTGCCATGCCTTGACGACGTTTGGATAGATACACGAGAAATATATTTCGCCAAATGATTTGAAGACCATGTCAGTTGCCTTGAGCATGTGCATGACCTTGCCGCGCTCGTCAAGAATCTGTTTTAAGGGAGTAATAATCACGCCATCAATCATTAGCCGACCCCTCGTACTGAGCAAGTTGTTTAGAAGTTACATCGATCACATTTTTCTCGTTTGCAGTCTCTTGGTACCACGAAATCGTCTCGAAAATCGTTCTTGTGAAATCCCACCTCGGAGACCAGTCAAGTTCTTTTCTGGCCTTGCCGCAGTTCAATTGTAGAAGCGTTGCTTCGTGCACCGCGTTCTCGTCGGTTTCGATCCTGATGTCTCCAGACCCCCAGACTTTGACGCACTCGCGGGCCACATCTTCAACCGAGTGGACGGCAGTTTCCGGTGGGCCGAAGTTCCACGGCCCGGTAACCGACTTTGGGT
>Ga0209390_10010119_pt1 | contig 11124 bp, 7 predicted proteins | sample BON01_FD_187212 | JGI IMG/M metagenome (GOLD analysis project Ga0209390, IMG submission 187212) | Freshwater microbial communities from Lake Bonney liftoff mats and glacier meltwater in Antarctica - BON-01 (SPAdes) (version 2) | ecosystem: Environmental > Aquatic > Freshwater > Ice > Glacier... | reverse complement strand
GGTAGTCAGGAGTTTGCCGGAAAACTGCGCGAGCTTGCGGGAAAGCTGATGAAGGAGCGGAAGAGGATGTCGCGGGCCTACCGGAAGGCCCCGCAGGTGACGGCGCACAGCGAGGAACAGGCGGCGCGATGGCTGGCTGATGGTCTCAAAGCGGCAGGCCTCATGGCCAAGGATCTTCCTGCATTGAAGGGATCCGATCCCCGGAAGCTCGCTCTGGCCGAGCTGCTTTGGAAACGGACGACGGTGTCACAGGATTGGATCGCCGCAAAGCTATCGATGCGCAGCGCAGCGAACGTGAGCCAACAACTCCGCCGGTTCAATCGGGGAAAAACGAAGGCCAAGCTGCCTTCCGGAATGCAGGCTTTTCTCGGTGATGCTTGGAAAACGGAGATTTGACAGGCATTTTGTCAAGATTTGCACCCTGACCCCATTTCCCTGACCCCATTTCCCCGGCTTATTTTTTTCGGCTTATTTTTTTCCTTCTGTCCATGACAAGGATGTGTCGGAGCGGGTTGATTTTCACCTAATCCGGGCTCCTCCACAGTGCCAAGGCTTGTTGGCTCTCCTTTATTGGCCTTGTCCGACCGGAGATGTTTGCCATAAACATAGGGCTATGAAATTCCCCCCGACTTCATTTGCCCGAACTGGCGGGGCCACTTCATCGGCGTGTTGGTCGATGGTCCGATTGGCAAAGTCAGATCAAGAAGGAGACCGCGAAAGAGGAATCGCGATGTTTTGCGAGAGCTTCTGGTATCCACTCTATGTCTTCGCCCGTCGCTGCGGGGCGGACCACCAACCGGCACAGGACCAAGTGCAGGATTTTTTAGTCGAGATGGTAAAGCAGGATCTTCTCGCAAAAGCGGACTCCCAACGTGGATCTTTCCGATCCTACCTGCTCGGCGTCTTTAGAAATTTTTTGAAGAAGGATTACCGGAAATCGCAGACTCAAAAGCGTGGCGGGGGCTTTCATATTTCTTCCCTCGAAGAATTGACGGAAGAACGATTCGCTGCTCAACCCAAGACCGAACTCAGTCCGGATATCGAGTTTGACCGGATGTGGGCGGCGGCCATTTTGAAACACTCGGTGAACCGCTTGCGCGAGGAATACGAACTCGCGGAGCGGAGTGAATTATTCACCTTCCTCGAGCCTTTACTGACCGGCTCGGCAGCGGACCGACTCAGCAACCTGGAGATCAGCGAACGTCTCGGAATAAGTGTGAGCGGGGTGGGGGTTTCCATCCACCGGATGCGGCGACGCTTTCGGGAGATCCTCCGCGATGAGGTGTCGGGAACAGTTGGAGATAAGGATGAGTTGGAAGAGGAATTGGCCTATCTCAGGGGCCTTTTCAGCGTGGGCACTCAAAGCATATCGCCGGCCCCCTAAATTTTCGGGAGATACTTTGTAAGAATCGTCCGTTTTTGGGAAAGGAATTAATAAGAGCCATGATCACCGCGCCCCACCCTGAATCAAGCCCCTCCTGCGGGATTTGCGGTGGAGAATTGATCGATGGCCTCTGCGCCCTCTGCCTTTTCGGAACCGTCGATATTGATGAAGCAGACAATTCGCACGTTTTCGTAACTTTTGGAAAATACGAACTTCTGGAGGAACTCGCGCGCGGCGGGATGGGTGTGGTTTACCGGGCTTTTCAAGAAGATCTCAAGCGGGAGGTCGCTTTGAAAATGATCGGGGCGGGACAGCTGGCAGGATCAGATGCGGTGCAACGTTTCCGGACCGAGGCCGAGGCGGCGGCCAAACTGAATCACCCCAACATCGTCCCCGTTTTCGAGATCGGAGAATGCGAGGCCCAGCATTATTTCACAATGCGCCTGATCGGAGGCGGTCGCAATATCGCGGACTGGGCGAAGGATCTGTCAGGAAAGGGACGGGAAGAGGCCATTGCGAAAATGGTGGCGAGGGTGGCAGGAGCGGTCGCCTTTGCCCACCAGCGCGGGATTCTTCATCGGGACTTGAAGCCTTCAAACATCCTAATTGATGAGGATAACGAGCCACAGGTCACGGACTTCGGACTGGCCAAATTCTTTGGTGACGAAGATGCCTCGGGCCTCACCCTCTCGATGGCCGTTTTGGGAAGCCCAAGCTACATGGCACCCGAACAGGCCGAGGGTCGCCACGCCGATGTCACCATCGCGACAGATGTCTATGGACTCGGCACGATTCTTTACGAATTGTTAAGAGGGACGCCGCCTTTTGGGGAAAGTTCGCCCATCGCAACTGCGCGTGCCGTCTTGGAAAGAGAACCGCCAAAACTCACCGGTGTTTCCCGCGACCTGGCGACAGTCTGCTTCAAGTGCCTCGATAAATTTCCGGAAAACCGATACCCCTCGGCCACTTTGCTAGCAGATGACTTGGAACGCGTTGCCCAAGGCGACCCCATCCTCGCCCGCCCCATATCCACCGTTGCAAAACTTTGGCGCTGGGCAAAGCGCGAGCCGATCCTGGCCGGACTTGCGGTCGCCCTCGCTCTCACCGTCGTCCTCGGTTTCGCGGGCGTGACCTGGCAATGGCGGAAGGCGGAAGCGGCAAGGGCGGAACAAGCCCACTCGATCCGGCGTCTGGAATGGCGCGGCGTGACCAACTACCTCAAAGACGGGCGCACCGATCTGGCCCTCGCCACCCTAGCACGGCGCTTGCGTGAAGATCCCTCTGAGTGGCAAGCGGCTATGTATGCGATGTCGATTGTCGATCAGCAGGACATCACGATTCCGGCCGGCCCGCTCATCCCGGTGGCGTTCAACAGCGAGGCTCTGCTCTTCCCGGACGGCAAAAAGCTGGCCATTGTCACTGGAGGGAATGACATCGTCGTTTTTGATTCGAAAACCGGCGGGGAAATCGCCCGCCTTAAAACCGAGCACGCAGAACCACCCCCGGGGGCAGAGCTTCCACCCGAGTTGGACCCCGACCTCTTTCTCTTAATCGAAGTTGGGGAACCGCCGGGCATCGCGGTTTCTCCAACGAATGACGAGATCGCCATCGTGACCTCGAAAGGAGAAGTCATCCTGTGGTCTTTTCTCGATGATCACTCGGACCTGCTGGCCGAGGGACTAGCGGACCAGCCGGGAGAACCGCAATTCTCCACTGATGGCTCGAGCCTTTCCTTCCGCCAAGGTGATCAGGTGGAGGTGATCGCTCTTCATCACCGGGAGCGCGAGCGGACTGTCGTTACTCCCGGTAGGGATTTCTACAACTACGAGCTGGGTTTGAACGGAGAGCGCATTGGCTTTTGTGGCGACTGGGGAGCTGCTGTTTTTGAAGTTGTCAGCGGGAAATCACTCTTCGAATCCTTACTTGATACTTCCCTGTGTTCCGTTTCAAAAGACTGTTCCAAAGTTGTGACCGTTTCCAATCGGAAGCAGCACCTTCAGGTGTGGGATGTGAAAACCCGACGACAGATTTACGACCATCGTGCCCGGGGGAAAGAAATTTTGCAGATCAGCATCGATGCAACGGGACGCCGTCTCGCCTTCTCCAGCCTAGGCAGTGAAATCACCTTGGTTGATCTCGCAAGTGGTGAAGAATCGCGAACGAAGTTGACTAGTCTCTATTCGGTCGATCATCTGGTTTTTTCAGCCGATGGCACGCGTTTGGCGAGCCGTGGGGGCATGGGACGCATTACCATTTGGGACGGGGATCGCGGGGTCAGCCTTTCTTCGACAGTGCGGGTATCGCAGGGGCTGATTCCGCACCTTCAGCTATCGGAGAATGGCCGATCTATTTTAGCTAGGACCGAGACTGCCGACGGGCAGGAAGGCTATCGGGTTTTTCAATGCCTTCCTTCGGGAGCATTGACCCGATTCACCGGATTCGGCGACGCTGTTCCCAAAGTTTGTTTTAACTCGGACAGTGATCAAATCTTCACCTCCACTTCCGCGCCTTTCGGGTCTGTCATTATTGACAAAAAGACCGGCAGGAAAATATTTCAAGAAGAGGCAGACAGCGAAGTTCACATCCAGCTCGGTTCCGCAGACCAATCGAAGCACTTTGCCTTCACCGGCAACGGGACTCTTTACGGCTGGGATGTCCGATCTGGCAAAGAAGCCTGGCCACCCGATGAGCAGCCCGAGTGGAAACCTTCGGCCTGCCTGAGTCCCGATGGCCGCTGGATCCTGGCGGGGCATCGGGATGGGAAGGTCCGGGTTCATGATATCGAAGCGGGACGGGTGGACCGTGAGTTCGAGGTCCAATCCGATCCTAAGATCATCCGCTTTGCTCCCGATGGATCCGGGCGCTTCATCGTCGGTTCGGGAAGCGGCGAGTCCTACATTTGGAATATCGATAGCGGGGAAAAGCTGGTCACGCTGCGAGGTCACTCCAGCACGGTCAAAACGGCGGGCTTCTCCTCCGACGGGCACTACGTTGTGACAGGTTCCGATGATGACTCCGCGATCGTGTGGGACTCGCATACCGGCAAGCGCCTCCCGCTGGCTCCCATCCGCCATCTCTCTGATATCTCGCACCTTGAGATCCATCCAAACGGCAAAATGCTGGCCACCGCCTCGCGCGATCACACCGCCCGGATTTGGGACATGGAGACCGGTCTTCCGCTGTGTGCCCCCCTCTACCAAGGATCCGCCGTGGAGTCAGTGCGCTTCACCCGGGACGGTCGCTTTTTCGTGACCCGGGATCTCGGGGGATTCACTTACTACGACAGCGAGACCTTCGACCCGGTCAGTGCTCATTTCAGCCACCCCCGGATCGACGGATTCGGACTTTCATAGCAGCTTTCTTTCAGCGGATGGAGAAGAGGTCGTGATGGGCACACGTCCAGGTGAAATCACTTTGGTTCGCACCCGGATCGCTCCACGCGACGAACCCGTCCCTAAGTGGTTTCCGAGACTTTTGGAGGCTCTTGCTTTCGCCAGAATGAATGAATCCCAACAATTCCAAGAGTGGACTCCGGGTGATTTCCCTTCGCTCCAGCGGGAGATTCAAGAGGCTGGGAATGGTTTTTATAAGGAATGGGCGATGGCGTTCCTGCCTCGCTAAAAGTAAGGGGAATTCGAGCCGGGAAAGAATTTCAAAATAAATTCACCTTTTTGGTAATGTTCTCCTGAAAAAAGGGAATTGGAGGTGAAGGGGAGAGATCTCGACGATTTCCCATCCGTGCCCGGCACAAACTTCACCCAAAAAAATAACCATGACATCCATGACCCTAAAAACACAACTGGCGGCTTGCTCGTCACTCGCCCTTCTCGCCATTCCTGCCTCCGCAGTTACCATTGTTGATGACTTCAATGACGGGGATGACGCAGGCTGGACGCGCTACGATCCCATCGGCACGGCCTTAGGCGGCTCCTTCGCCTCCTATAGTTTTCCCAACGGAAACAGCTATCGAAATCAAGCTCCTGGCTCTCCGAATCCTGCGCTCGGGCCTTCGCGGGTCGGCAGCTATCGGGGCGATATCAATCAAAGCCAATTTGTCAATACGATCGATATTGTCGATTGGGCGGTGGGCACGACGCAAACCTTCGGTTTGGTTTCCCGCGCGTCCAGCTTTGGCCCTGGAACGACAACTGGATATGCATTTACGATGTGCGACCAGTGCGATTTCATCCAGATCAACCGCATCACCAACGAGGCCTTTTCCGGCCCGACCTCAGACCCGGACAACTCCGGCTCCTCTTTTGCCTCGGTGGCAATCGATCCCGCAAACGACTATCGGTTGGTCTTCAGCGGATCGGGATCATCGCTGACCGGCGAAATCTTCGACATCACCGATCTGAATACCGCTTTGGCAACGGTGACGGCCACTGACGCGACATACCAATCGGGAAATCCCGGATTACTGGCGGCAGCGTTTGCGGGGACCACGAATGCCACCGATGCGACTTTTGACAATTTCTCTGCGGCCGTGCCCGAGCCCTCGACGGCTCTCATCTCGCTGCTCGGCCTCCTTGGCTTCTTGGGTCAGCGACGGAGGTAGTTTGTGGCCTTGTTCCACGTTTCTCACCGATCTCGTTTCCAAAAATCGGGATCGGTTTTCTACCTTGAAGCCAACTCTTACCTATTTAAATCTACCCCTCTCTCAACTTCGCCGATGAAAATTTATTCTGTCACGATCAACAAATTATGGAGCCTCTTGGGAGGCCTGACCCTATCCTTCACCGTCCCTGTCAATGCTACTGCAAATAATCTCCAAATGGGCTGTCCAGTTTGGGCCCCGGTTCACCGCCCGGAAGAATTGCGGATCGACAGTTGGAATACCCCGATCGGTCCCCTGACGGGGAACCTCACCGAGATGGATGCTGCCAATCGCCCGACCTCGGCGGCGATGGCTTTCTTCGATGTGGAGGACGAAGAACTCATCACGGGTGGAGTGATCAATGATTTTTTCTATGGTTACGGGATACTCACAATCGAAGGTCTCACGCTTGGACAAACGGTGTTGGTCGAAAAGTTTCGTGAAGGCTTCGATGGTGCCTTGACGCTTCAAGAGAGCTATCGAGTGACTGATGGGTTCGAGGTGGTTGCAGGTGAAGTGGTAAACTTTAATCTGGTCAATGATATCACACCCCGGGATGGACAAATCGTGGTCCACTTTGATTTCTACGAGCCTGGACCTGGCAGCGTCGTCGGCGATTATGCTTATCGTGTTTCCAGCCCCGGAGATCTTTTCGCGCCATTGGACGATATTGATCTAGAGGTTGTCTCCGCTGAGGAAGATGCGCCGCAAGGCTTGTTCGGTGTTGTGAAGACTCCGACTGGTGTCTTGATCGAGGACGCCATCATCGCAAAAACCTGGGCCTTGGATGGTGATGCGGGCTTTCTTTCCGGAACGACCTCAGACGATGATGGCAGCTATGTTCTCCCCTCGTTTGAGCGAAACGAGTTCGATTTCCTTGCGATCAAGGAAGGCTTTGTCAGTCGCTTTGGCAGCGGCACCAGTGTCAATTTGGAGGAGGATGAATATCTGGAGCATGATCTGATCCTTGAGCCTGGAACCCGGGACATTTCCGGAACTTTGGTGGATGACGAGACGGGAAATCCGCTCGCTGGTGTGGAGTTGTTTTTCTTTACCACCGACGCGGGAGGAATCTTCGACAACCGTAAATTTACCATCGGTTGGACCGATGAAGCAGGTAATTTCACCGTAAAAGTGACGGAAGATCAATGGGGGGCGGTCGTTCGCGTCGAAACGGTTGCAAAAATCGGCTACCTCACTTCTGAGATTCCCTTGGCTCGTGCCGACACCACCGGAGGGAACGTCACCGGGTTGAGTGTGCCTTTGAAGAGAGGAAAGTCACTGATCTGGGGTAGTTTGACCGACACGGAAGGTGATCCTGTCGGTGGAGTCGAAGTCATCGCATTTAACGTCGAGGGGAAACAAGGCTCCTACGGCGTGACCGATGAACATGGCGACTATCGTCTGGCGGTTTCCGAGGGACTCTGGGTCACTTTTCCCCAATCGATCTCTCTGGAGGATGCCGACTACAGTGGCATGATTCGAAGAGAAATTGCAGTCACGGAAGCCTTTCAATCGGTGGAGTATGACATGACGGCAAGACCTAAGATCGGGGAACTCTACGGGGTATTTAAGAACGAAGACGGCAGTCCGGTAGGTCGGCTCGATATTAGAGCGCTGAATACCAACCTCGATGTGGACGAGAGAGTGACGCAATCCACCTTCGAGACTGATGGCGAATATTGCATCTTTCTTTCCGAAGGGGAATGGGTGCTCTTCCCTACTCCGGATGTCTCTGCGGAACGGGGCTTGATTTACAAGAATCTGCCCACCGTGCGTGCGGTGGACGGGGAGGAGAATGACTTCGAAGTTGACGTGACGGTCATGACTCCGACCGCCACGATCTCGTTGACGATTACCGATGAAAATTCCAACCCCTTGCCCGGAGTCCTGGTTCACGGATGGGCTGAAATTGGGGGATCTACCTACGACTCCTTTGGGCAGGTCGATGCGAGTGGGGTCGCAGTCCTCCCCGCCATTTCAGGAGGCATCTGGAAGCTCCACGTGAGCGCAGAGTCCACGCGTGCCCTTGGTAAACAAGAGATCCCTGGGCTTCAAGTCGAAGTGATGGGAGCGACGGCTTCCGCAAGCGTGCAGACGAGTGATTTTCAGAGTACTCCTCCTCAGTTAAGAGTGACGGAAATGAATTCAGGATCGGAAATCATTCTCGCTGGAACCGGTGAAAGCGGGCGCGGCCACATTGTCGAGACTTCCCTGGATTTGGTTCATTGGTTCGGTCTCGGACGGGTCCGGGCGGTCGATGGGAAGATCAAGGTGATCGATCAATCCGTTTCAGAATTCTCCAGTCGATTCTATCGGGCAGGTGCCGAGTAGAGTTGGTGCGTGGAAGTCCTCCTACCGGAATCGATGAAACACTTCTTCACGTCGCTGGGACTCTGCTCTCTCAGCGGCGTCCTTTTCTTTCTGAGCATTCACTGGTGGTGGCCCTTGGTCTTTGTTTCGCTCACGCCATTGGCGGTGTGCTTCTGCCGGGCTTCGCGCTGGTGGACGGCGGGCCTCTGGGCTGCCGTTAGCGGCACCTTAATGTGGTATTTTATTCAATATCCCCTGTGGACTTACAATGAGGCCGGGATTGCGATTTTAGCGGCCTATCAATCACTGTCGCTTGTGGTGATGGCGGTGGGAGTGAGAGCGATCTGGCAGCGTTGGCAGCTGTCTCTTGTCCTACTGTGGCCGCTTGCGGTGGTGTCCGGGGAATACCTGCGCATGATCGGTCTTCTGGGCGTTCCCTTCGGCTCGCTCGCGGGGGCTTGCCGGGAACAGAATTGGATGTTGCAGGTGTGCGATCTCGGCGGGATTTATACCTTGAGTGTTCCGATTGCGATGGTGCAGGGATGGATCGCGGAGGTTTTTTTGACGCGATCATTTCGGTGGTCGTCGTTGGTTTCTGTTGCTTGTGCTTGGGTCGCGGTTGCGCTTTATGGGCACTTCCGGTCTGCGCACATCGAGTCGGAGATGGTGCCAGGTCCCAGGGTGGCCGTGATCCAACCGGATGTGGTTCACGTGCTGCATTCTCCTCATGGCTACGATCCGGACCTGATCTTGAAAAAGTTAAAGGACCTCACCGAGCAAGCCGCGGGATCGGGAGATGCTCCCGATCTTTTTGTCTGGCCGGAGGGAATCTCATCATTTCCGCTCTTTAACCGTGAGTTTATCGAAGCACCGCATGATTTACGGACAGGAATCAGTGCGGAGGAATGGAATCAGGCCAAGCGCGAGCGGCGGTCTTTTGAAAAAGGATTCACGAACTGGGTCCGCGAAATCGAAGCCCCCTTGATCGTGGGGATGGACAGCTATCTTCCGGCAGCGGCCGGAGAAGCAGTTCCTTTTCTTCGCTATAATTCCGCTCGGATTTACGATCCTGAGATTGAAGGAAGGGAGGAAGGGCAATTCAAAATGCGCCTTTACCCGGGCGGGGAATATTTTCCCTGGGCAGGGAGTTGGTTGGACCGGAAACTGGGAGAGCGGAAAGTTCTTCCGAGTGTTTTCGGAGTTCCAAATAAATTCGAACCGGGTAGGGAGCGGAAGATCTTCGAACTCAAGGAAACTCGGTATGCCATTTCGATTTGCAGCGAGATTCTGGTTCCGAAAAGCACGGGGGTATTTCATCCTGCCCGTGATGGGAAAAAGCCTTTTGAGTTTTTAGTCAATATCGCTAACGAAGGACCGTTTTTACGAAACGAGGCGCAGGTCCACCAGTTCGCCTATCTTCCGTTTCGCGCCATCGAAGCGCGGGTCGGAATTGCCCGGAGCAGCAATACCGGGATGTCAGGATTCGTCTCACCGACGGGTAAAATTTACGATTTAGTCACGAATCATCGCGGAGAAGCCCGCAGCGGATTGGGTGCTCCCGAGCTGCCGCTGATCGACGAACTGATGAACTACCGAAGAACTCATGAAGGGGAACTCGGGACTGATCCAGAAAAACGAAAGGAGGTCAATCGGCGGATCCAAGAGATTCAAGATCTCAGAAAAGTGGCGGGGATCGAAGGCTTCAGCGTTGCCCAAGTTTACCTTTACCCGCACCGGACCCTTTACCAGCGCTGGGGTGACTGGCTTGGGGTCTCGGGGTTGACGGTATTTGGGTTCATTTTCGGAGGGGTGGTTTTTCAGTTGTTCCGAGAAGCCCGCCGCTCCCAGTAATGGGCTGCGTGTCAATGAGCGCAGTCGCGGGGAATTTTTTTGGAATGCTCGTTCGGAACTTAAGAGTGACATTACTTTCCAGGGAATTCCGCATGAAGGCGAGGAGTTCATACCCTCTCCGCTGCGGTCCAAAGGCGGCTTCAAAAGCAAATTCCCAGCAAAAAATAAGCAAGGCATATTTTATGCATATTCTAGAACAACTCCCCTCAATCCCTGTACAAACAATTGTTTCATGATGATCCGAGTCGAGTATATTCGAGGCAGAAACCACCCTTTTGGTCTACTCAAACTGCCTCCTTGCCCGCCGCCTTATCGAACGTGGCTCCCGCTTCTTACCACTCTACCACACCAATTGGGACAGCCACAGCGGCCCCGGTGAAAACCTCAACAGCGCCTTCGAAAAAGTCTGTAAAGACGTCGACCAAGCCAGCGAATAACTTACCTAGTGTCTGGTCGGAAAGGGCTGTTTGGGAGATTTTTCTTGGCGCGGATTTTTTCCTCGGGGGATTTTGTGGGGATTTTTCCGGGTGGCTGGTCGGGCGGGGCTCTGTTTTGGGGTGGTTGGACTGATTTTTACCGCTTTTTTTACCTTCGGGGCGACTTGCGGGCGGGCGGTTGCTGGCCGATGCGGGGTGGAAGGGCTTGAGTTTTTGGTTTTCGGTGGGGGGCGGCGGTCAGGCGGCCGTTTTTTGGCGCCGTTGTTTTGCCCGCTCTTTTTCCTGCAGGTGCGCTCCGATCCGGTGGAGGTTGTAGGCAAGCACTCCGAGGCCGACGTAGCGTTTGAAGTTTGCTTCTCCTCGGTCGGGGCAGCGGTCGAGTCCGTGGTGTTCGAGGGCGTTGATGTTGCTTTCCACCGCGCTGTGCGCGTTGGCTTGTTTGCGCCACTTTTTATCGCTCTGCCGCTCGCGGTCGGCTTGGCTGAGTTTGCCTTTTTTGGGCATGATGACTTCGGGGATTTCGAGCTCTAAGAGTTCGCGGT
>Ga0209390_10010118_pt1 | contig 11125 bp, 18 predicted proteins | sample BON01_FD_187212 | JGI IMG/M metagenome (GOLD analysis project Ga0209390, IMG submission 187212) | Freshwater microbial communities from Lake Bonney liftoff mats and glacier meltwater in Antarctica - BON-01 (SPAdes) (version 2) | ecosystem: Environmental > Aquatic > Freshwater > Ice > Glacier... | reverse complement strand
ATGCGCTCCCTGTGTGCATTATCAGGAATATCAGGTGCAAGCGACCAGCACAACAGCACGCAGAAGACATCCCATGTATCTACCAGTCTGCCCTGCTACGCCTTTGGAAAACAGGCAAGGTCTCGAGGCACGAATCGAAGTTCAATTTTGACAAAACGGGCATGGCAACCCATTTTTTTTATGTACAATTTTTTTGTCCTGTTTTGCAAAAATCTTCCCTTGCTCTGGTCCGATCCAGTGGGCACGCGGCAGCTTCGGGGACAAAGCCCCTCCGCTTGCTGCGTGCCCCTGAGTCAATGTCTTTCTTCCTCCAACGTCAGTGAGCTGGATCCAGGTGTCCACGAGCTTGGCAACTGTCTTGCACGCTTTTTGCATGCTTGCCGTTCTTCGGTTTCATTTGCGTTCAATACGCCATTGGCGCATAGCTGCGTGCTCGCAGGGTTTGCCAGTTGGAAGCTTCAGTGGTGCCAGATTGTGGAACGATCAAAGTTGCACTTCAGCAACGTGCACTGCACCTCCTTTCATCAAAACTCTCAGTGTATTCATCTCTAGCCTGGTTGTGGTGTGCTTGAGGCAGGCTTTGCGCCACATTATGCTAATTTCCCGGTGTGAATACAGTCGTAGACGTGAGTACATTCAACAAACTTTTATTGTTCATCTGGCTTAAATTTCAATTATAAATCTTACTTAAATTCAAGTGTTTCGGTGGCTTTTAATAGTATCGGCCGTAGTTGCCGTAGCCATAGCCGTAGGGCATTCCGTAGGACATCTGCGGCATGATAGGCATCTGCATAGTAGAGTTCATCATCGACATCTGCGGCATGATAGGCATCTGCATAGTAGAGTTCATCATCGACATCTGCGGCATGACAGGCATCTGCATGGTAGAGTTCATGATCGGCATTGACATCGACATCTGCGGCATGATAGGCATCTGCATAGTAGAGTTAATGGGCATCTGCATGGTAGAGTTCATGATCGGCATCGACATGTGCGGCATCGACATGTGCGGCATGATAGGCATCTGCATGGTAGAGCTCGTGACCGTAGGCATGGCCGTAGGCATGGCTGTAGGCATGGCCGTAGGCATGGCCGTAGGCATGGCCGTAGGCATGGCCGTAGGCATGGCCGCAGGCGTGGGCGTCGGCCTGCTCATGTTCAATTCTTTCCAGCCATCGCCTTCACCGCTCGTGGCTTGGGTCATGGGGTGGCTAGGGTATGATGGATACGACATCGTGGGTGCCGAGGGGAACGGGTACGACTGCTGCGGGTATGACATGGAAGGGTAGCTAGGATAGCTAGGATAGCTGGGGTACATGCCAGTGTACATCGCGTCGTGTGGATGACGCGTCGATTTCAGTTCAGGATTCTTGTAGCTTTTTCTGTGGAGTGACGTCACGGCCTCCGACTGTAGTAAATTTGAGGCATGGTAACCAATCTCGAAGTCGTTGCGCGAATTTTTCCATAGCCGTTCAAATTTTGCGCGAACTTGAAATTTTTGCACCTGCAGCTGTTACAGTGTACCTACGATGCTTTCATCATTTCCCGCTCCACAGAGGTATGTATACGTACATGTTTTATATTTATGTCATGCGTGCTGCTGTGCCCATCCCTGCTGTTGCTTCTACTTCTGTGTTGCATTCTGCTGCTGTTGGTGGATCTGTCGTAGGTGTTGTGAGGCCCCTCTAGACATTTGGGGAGCTTAACAGCTGCGAACTGGGTGTCTTTCGATTTTAATATTTCTTACTCCTCTTGCTGAGGTTACTCCTTAATAAACACTCTTAAATTAAAAAAAAAACACTCTTTTCCAATACTGTGGGATTCTCAGCGCAAAGTGTGTACCACGCCAGGGAGCTGTACCACGCTCGGGTGATTTCCAGGAGAATCTTGTCATGGTACGCTGTACCATGCTTGGGGATGAAGAATTGTGCAGGGTATACCACGAAGAAATTTTTGCATGGTACGCCCAACGCGCGTGGGAATAAACTCGCTGGCGAGTGGATCGTTGGTGGTTGATGCTGTCCAGATGAGGATGCCACGTCGACATTATGCTGGCAATAATGGCCACGGTATGCTGGCAATACTTGCCACGGGATGCTGGCAGTAATGGCCACGGGACATCGGCTGCTGATGAGGATGCCACATCTACACTAATGGTAGATGCAGCTGACACCCTCTAGAATCTTATTGACCGTCAGCCAGTGGCCACTGCAGTGCAGGTGCAAGCCGAGGCAGCAACAGCAGGTTTGGAGAGAAGTATCTCACTATGCAATAATCTGCCGCGCTCTTTCTTTTTGTGGCGTGGCTTCGAATCGCTTGACGCGCTTCTTGCGACAGAGGCAGGGTTGGAGACGGATCGTAACGTGATCAAAGGACTAGTTGACGGCGAACCACGTTGATTTGAGCTCACACGCCTGCTCACCAAGCGCAGTATGATCAGCCGGTATGATGATATCGTGGAAGTGACCACGACATTAGCAAAAGAATCTTTGAAACTATCACCAATGCGGACCAAACGGGTAAGGTCTTCTCCTTGACGTGACATGGCAGCTACTGCATGACACGCACACAACACTTGTGCATGAGGAAAAAGAAATTGTACAGGTGATAGTGCTCATACTGTGCAAGGTAGACGTCGCATCTGAAGTCCAATTTTTTGCTCATCTGAAGTCCAATTTTTTGATGAAATGCATCTGTGACATTGCAAGTGAGCATGGTGTGTCCAAAATGGCCCTGGGTGAGCTTCAGCAAGTGCTCAGTCAAGTTGCTGGCCCGCTGGACATTATTCAATGTTTACCTTCAGTTCATTGCCGAATCTTGGAGAACTGCCACGACAGCAGACAAGGAAGAAGGCGCCAAAATGGCAGAAATGCTTGTGAAGTACAGGGTGCTGGATATCTTGAGTAAACGCATCACTTCAGACACTCAGCCTGGGTTTACTGGAGTGGAGACCACGAAAAGCTAGTGTGAATTGCTGGGCCTACTTGCGTGCACGGGTGATGCCAAGAATGCAGTCTGCGGTCTCATTTCCAATGGTCGTATCTCCAGTAACAAGTATGCTGTGTGGCCAGTATAGCAAGTATGCTGTGTGGCAGCGTTCGAGCACGTGCTGTGGCACAAAGTCTTCTCCTAGCGCGACTGCAGCACTTTCTGAAACATGTGCAGACGCCTGTGGAGTGAAACAAGACACTCGAAGTCCATCTCTCTCTCTGACGCTTCTGGTAGGGATATTGTAATCAAACTCGTCCCGATCCTCATCCGCACGAATCAAGACGCTCAAACCCCAGATGAGATTCTAGATAGCACGAAAACACAGACGGTTGAATGCATTCTCTTTCAGAGAAAGTGACCCAGCTGGGTGCAACTGGCCTTGCGTCATTGCAGACAGCGTGAATTTCCCCATTGATGATACCCTTCATGTATTCGAATGCTGCTGCTAGAAACACGGCATACATCTCATCCTTTCGTGCAATTCTTCACCTTGTCTGGTCGACTTCTCCTTTGCAACCGAGGTAGAAAAGGTGATTATACAGGTTGTTAACCAGCTGTACAACACGATTGACTAATACAGCCAATGGACGCTCGCACCAGGGTGAGTATTCTGAGAGAACTCATGCCAATGGAGGACAGTACGCCAGCAGTGCTCAAGACAAGGGACCCACTCGGGCCAACACTCGTCCCCGGATTGTACTGGATTATGAGCACAGACGACATGTTGAGTCGCACTTCAACAGTAGAATTGTTAATCTTCGGCCTAGCACGTGGGTGATGCTCAAGAAGAATCCGCAGTTTGGTGCGCACTGTGACATGCTCATGACCCTCCTCCATGCATTGAGCACGGTGCAGGCTCGCCACAAGTTGACGCCTACCTTCAACCTGCAACAGACTAGCTGTATGGTAGGGAACATGAAATCCACGACGAGTTTGACAAAACTGGTACATTGAGCAAAGTGGAAAATATGTTGTAGAAGGGCCCTGATTCAGTGGTCTTTAATGTGAATCTCACAATGCTCTTATTTCTGGGTCTGAATGGCAACAAATCTCATGGTACAGCACTTGCCAAGTGTGAAACAATAAACATTGTCTTTATATGGTTCGTCTTTAAATGGTTTCTTGCGGGGCGGATAACTGATCTGAAGATAACAAAAACAGTTTCCGTGATAGTCGCGTACTGTACCAAGAGCAATCAGTTGGCAAACCAAATTGTCAAAAAGGTGATCCACAAAATGCGGGGTGACAATGCAGTGACGGTGTTGAAGACGACAGAAAATCTGCTACTAATGGTCACTCGGATATGAGGCAGCGGAATGGGCCAACACACACAGTCCAGTGTCTGTGTTGGTGTTGATTCTTGCAAACAAGGCTCTCAAGAAGGTTGAAAGTGATGCGACCGTGACTGCGACTTTGTACCACCTCACCCGCATAGTCTCCAAGGCAGGGTGTTTCATGGAGATGACCATGCAGCGCAAGTATGTGCCAGACATGTGTTGAAGCATCTGGATGATGGCTTGTATGACTATGAGGCATCCAAAGTGCTTTGAAAACTTGCTGGGTTGTCGTTGAAAGCGAATGCAAATGTACGACTCGGATCTACTGTTCAGCTCATTGTAGAGGAGACAGATGGAGATGATGAAGGGTTGGCAGTATGTGTTGTGGGCACGCTAGCTACCAAGTGTGATCGTCCAGAGGTCACTGTTGTTGCCGATCTGGCTGGCGCAGTACAGCAGGGACTCCAAGTATTGACAAGTGCGCGCGGGCAACAACTGCGGACAGAGGCTCTGAGGATGCTCAACACTATCACGCGCCATAGTTACGCAGTCTGTCTTGCAATGCAACACATGATTGAGACGGCGCTAACACTTGTCAGCAAGTCGTTTTGTGTCAAGAAGTCATTACTGCTGCACAGTGCCGTGTTAACAACTATGACAGAAGTAATCAAGGGAAACGAAGATTTGTATGGAGATGATGATATATAGTTTTTGTTTGACGTTTTCTTTTCGCACGATTGGGGGAAAGATGAGCTGGACAGGGATCACCATTCATGTGTCGAGGAGATTAATACAGAGCTGGAGGCTGCGGAAGTATTGAAGTGGTTGGATGGTGATCAAATGTGGGACAAAATGAATAAAGCCATGTCTGAAGACATTGTAGACTCAAAGATAATCATTGTCTTTCTCACGGCGAATTTTATCAAAAAAGAAAGTGTTGAGAGTCCACGGGGGGAAGATAACAACTGTTTCTTCGAGTTTGACAGCGCCTTGCTCGAACGAGGGCGAGGGAATATCATGACCGTCGTGAAGTGAAGATTGCTTTTATTAATACCCAAAAAGAAATAATGTAGTAATTTTGTTTGGAACTCTCAAGGTGCAGTGTTTTATTCTCACTGAAGTGAGTGACTGTGGTTTCCTGATTGTCGTCACATCTTCTACTTTTCTTAAAAGAAAAGACATGTTAAAAGGGAAAAGCAGTTAGTCCAAGATCTCATCCCGCCTCTTAGCATATATATACAAATGTGTACTTTGTACACATATACGAATATATGTATATCGAAATTTAGTCCATCTGGATTCTTCGGGCCATCCAGGTGTCTCATGATGACTCCTGGGCTCACATCTAAGTACCCCATCTGTACAGTGTGTGTATGTGTGTGCGTGTACACCCACACACACCCACATACACTCCCACCCGCGTTAAAAATGGAGAAGACACAGACAACACCCCTATGTTTCCTTCTGTCAAAAATAACCCCCCACGCCAAGCAACAAGCGCTCTCATAGACTAGCTGAACCCCCCTATCCTCATTCCCCAATGCTAAACGAAACAAACTGCACATACATGCAATATAGAGACATGTATATATATATATACACATACATATACATAAATATATATATATATACACATATACATACACATACACACATGTACACATCCATATGTATATGCATATAATTGTATATACATGTGTATATATATACATACATACACATATATATATATATACATATACATGTGCATATACACGTGTATATACATAGCGCATATGCACATCCTGTAGCAAGCGTGAAGTAAATGTGTACGCTGATGTTCACAACATCTGTCTAACGTACCTGCACATGCATGGTGCTCAACAACACCTGTGAATGCACACATACTCTCTGCAAAAATGCATATGGGCTCGTATATACACATATATATATACATATACACATGTACATATATATATGTATACATACATACATAGATATATGAATACATACATACACATATACATACATATATAAATGGATATGAATGTATATACATATGCATATATATGTTCATATACATATATATATATATATGTATGCACATATATATGTACATATACAAATATATACACATATATATGCATATGCACTGATATATATATATCTCCACAACTCGTGCATGCGCGCCTATGCAACGGTGCAGCATCTTCTTTGCCATGGAAACTATTGCGAACTTATCTTGAGTCTTGCGCGAACATCGTGCAGCCTGTCGTTTTCGCCCGCCATCCTGCCCCTTCGTCGAGCAGGCCGCACTCCTGCCGGCTCGTTGCCAGACACTGTTCGACTAAGAAATCCGTCCAAATCCACGCTAGCTCATGACGTGGTTGCCGCTGTGGTGTTGCAAAGCATCATCCGATCATCCGCGTTGGTCAGGTCTCCTCCAGTTTGTTTATGGTCCACACTCGCGCATGGCCGCAGACCTCACCCTCGACAAAAATCTATTTTCATGGCCACTTTCACGGCACCACGGCTCCATAACGCTCCATCACATTGCGAGACGGCACCGTAACTTACTGAGGACAGGCCTGCGTCAAAGATATATGTGTCTGTTATTGACAATGCAGGGGAAGGAAGCTATGCTGCTGGCATCAAGCATTTACGCACGGAGATTCAGAATCTTTCGGGGAAGACATGCACGCTTGACACAGCGCAGCCCCATGACCAGGTTTCTGCCCAAGCCTGACAGACTTGGAAAGTGCAAATGATGGAGGTGACGACAGTGGGGAAAACAAACCTACTATAGGCCGCCCAAAGGTTAATTTAATAATTAATGAATGAATTAATTAATCCATTAATCAATTCAAAGAAGAAGATAACTGTGATTTGTGGAAAAGAAACTACACACTATATCAATAGGACAGAGTACACATAAGGCCTTAGTCAAAAAATCCTTCGTCGCATTTTTTTGATAAAAGGTCTGGCCTGCGGCGCATGTTTTCCATTAAAAATATTTTTCTGAATCATTCTGGGATATATTTTATTTGCAGTTTGTTATTGAAGTCTGCCTACCAATTTATTGATGGTGAAAATGATTCAAGAGAAGCGTTTAAGAGAAGCACTTCTGTTGACATAATTTGAATCACTCGGCGTGACCGTGACAGTGGGGAGCAAACAACTTGGATTAAACAGATTCTCCCTGCAGGATATGGATGTGTGGGGTGTCAACTCAACAGTGACTAAACACTCAGATAAATTTGTTTGAAAGGACACGTAAGCCTGAGAGCGCGTGACTCGACGCTGTGACAATACAGTTGACAAGAAGCCAGTGAATTCTCGTGTTTTAAAATACCTCTTTTCCAGGGAGTTCAGCAACCAAAAAAATCGCCCAAAACACCCGAAAATGCTTTCTCCGACGTGCTACTAATGTGTTGCTTTGTTTTATTAAACCAATATTGGGGAATTGTTATGTACAGTCCCAGGGCTTCATCGTGAGCGAGCGAAGGGAGACGCACCCACGATCCGAGATCGCTGTCGTCCCAACCTCACCCTGTCCCCCCTTTGATAACCTAGGGTGTCCGGATCCTCACCCTTCGCCTTAACTACGTCGCTAGCTACACAGGTCCCCTCCTCTTCCTCTTCGAACGGACCTACAACTACTACGTTGACAACCAGAAGCTTGTCCCCTGGTGGCCCAGGCTCCGTCGTCTGGGCAAGTCCAAAGTTTGTTCGGCCTCATTGGTGAAGGTCCTGAGTGATGGTAAGATTTCTTGAGATTCAAGGTCCCAATTGTCATGAAATCCTCCACCGCCCACTACCCAAAGCAACACATGTTTGTTTAAAAAAAAAGGAAGAAAAAAACCCGATTGAGAAGGCGCACCTACACAAGAGAAACCAAGTCTTTCTCATTTCCATTATGGAAACAATACTGAACTGGGTACTGCTGGCCAGTTTATGACGAGTTTAGACTCATCTGAGAGTGTGAGGCCTGCATGTTTCAAACCAGGTCTACTGATTTAAACTCACCTGTCACATGAACAAGACAATGCACACGCTCACGACAATTACAATCATAATAGAATTGTCACGGTCAGGGGGAGGGGCAGGCAGGTGATACAAAAGATGTGGAGGGTGGAACAAGAACACAACGTCATCAGAATATTCTATTACACGCGGGGTTGGCAACAGGAGGGGACGGCGGAAAACACGAGTGGTGAGCCCAGTTATGGGCCAGGCTGGTTGTCCAGGCCGGGAGCTAGACTGTCTAAAGCCTGCGGGAACATGGGTGGGAGTTAGCGCAACACATGTATAATGATTCAAATTCACTTGGAGACAGAGCCAAGGAGGGTCATGGAAGCGAACGCAGGCACGCGGGAACAGGGGAGGGAATTAGCGCTCGCATACATGTGGCAAATTCACATAGAGACAGGGCTGAGGAGGGTTGCAGAAGCGATCACAAGCACAGCGCAAATTCGTTGTGGGAGAGGGACGAATCCTGCATGTTGGTGGGGGCCAGCATAGCCTCTCAGTCGAGTGAGGGGTTCAACCAAAGTTGAAAGTCGATAGTAATCAAGAAAAAAATTTGAGGCGTCAGCGTACAACAAGCGTGGGCGTCACCCCACTCAATTGCACTCTTGGTCGCTACCCCAATGGGATTTTTGCAACGTGTAAACAAGGCGGATTCATGCTCCAAAGAGAGACTAAACCGGCCAAGGAACCGATTGCTCAGAACCCTCCCCAGGATTGTCTCCAAACCCGAGCGACCTCGGGCCTGGTTTTTGCAAAGCAAGCGGCAGCAGCAGATGTAGCAGGCGACGGCAGCAGATGGCAGCAAGCAGGCAGCGGTAGAAAACAAGCAAGGCTCGTTACTCGGCAAGGTGCGTGACAAGGTGCAAAAATGGCGAGAAATGCGAAGTGCGCATCTTTTGTTGCTATGGTACTCGGTCGCGCGCGGCAGGCAGTAGGAGAACAGTCACAGGCAAGTTGGGTCTGTCAGAGCTAGCCCTCTTGCTTTCTTTGCTGTGGCACTTCTTTGCTGTTGCACTCGGTCGCACCCAGCAAGCAGCAGGAGAGTCAAAAAAATTCACGTTTTCAAAATTTCGCGACTGACGCCGCAAAAACACAAATTCGCGGGTTTTCTGGAATCGCGCTTCGCGCGGTTTGAGATGTTGTTTTCTTCGCTTGGAGACGACAATGTTCAAGACGACAATGAAAAGGTAGAAACTCAAAAAGTTGGCTTCAATATTTGTTGTGCCGCGTTTGATTTGCTACAAACGCTTTCAGAGGCTGATACATTGCAAGTGTCAATCGAGTCTGCAAAACCTCTTGATAGGATAGAATATATTTGCAACACGAATCCCGAACGCCATCCAACAGCTTGGCAATTCTGGTGAATGTTTACAGGTCTCGCCTCGCCATAGAAGTAGAGAATGCCAACAGTAATATAAACTTAGTCCAATCTGAATGTAAGGATTGTGCAGATTTTTCAAAATTGAGAGGTAAGCAGGACGCAGGACGTTTGAGAGGCAGCGATGAAAGGTTCGTGCGACAGACTGGAACTCAATAAGGACGGTAAACCAAGTTAGGAGGAATCAACAAATAACCTGACGAAAAACTCAAACCAGAGAATCGGCTCGAGTGGTCAGCTTGTTTGACAATTTCGAGGTTGAGCTCATGGTTGTGAATCAACTAGACCAAATGTTACACAACTGCAATTTCAACGGACCTCAGGCTTGCATGATTTGTCGCTACCTAACCCTTGCGCTGAGCCTCGCAAGTGTCCCTTTGCGGCGTAAAAAAACTCCTGTAGGCCGGTCTCGCTACCAAGCTTTTCAAAGTTTTCTCTGAAGCGACCGAGCACCATAACGGTGCAACTGACGCACACTTTGCGCTTGCTGCTGATGTAGTGTGGTGTTTGTCTGGGCCTCAATCACGTGAGCTGCGTGCAGAGCTCAAGAAGATTCAACCTGATGAGACACTGCAGACAGCTGTCATGAGAGTGGGGTGCGTAGTTGAAGGTAATCACACTGAGGTCATGGTACGTCTACTACAGGCTGCAGAATAGGCTTACCTAGGGCTCAACAGTGCACTTGATGAAAGCTTGGTCAACCCAACGCTGCGAAGGAGACAAGGCAATGCGATGCCGTGGACTGCCACAACGAATGCTTGAATTACCCATATTTCAGACATTTGTGAGCCACAGGTGCTCGTCAGGTCAGGACTTTCCACGCACACATCACTCGATTATTGTTCCACAGCAAACCAGCGGTTTCTTAGCCGTTGAAAACCTCGATCATATTGCTGCCCTGTCGTTCTTTGTTGCTGGTTGCGATGTGTTTATTCACATTTTGAGGGATGGCATGCTTGAGTCAGCATACTGCTATAAGGAATTGGTAGCTACTGTGCCTGTTATCAGCATACTCAATGAGGGCACATGTTTCCCTGACAAGTACAAGAATAATACAGACCTCTTTCCGTCGAATGAGATGATAGACCAGACATTCAAGGGTGACTTTCTTGAGAAGGTGTGAGTGTTATGTATATATTCACACTGTGAAGTGAAGATTGCTTTTATTATTGCTCATAAAGAAATAATGTAGTAGTTTTGTTTGGAACTCTCAAAGTGCAGTCTTTTATGCTCACCAAAGTGAGAGACTGTGATTTGCTGATTGTCATCACATGTTCTACTTTTCTCAAAAGAAAAGACTTGTTACAAGAAAAAAGCAGTTAGCCCAGATCATCCAAACCCGCAGCACAGCATATATATAGACAAATGTACTGTGTACACCTATACGGTCTACATGTATAATGCGCTTTAGTCGATCTGGATTCTTCTGGCTCTCCAGGTGTCCGTCCCACACCTGGGCTCACATCAAGTA
>Ga0209390_10010112_pt1 | contig 11130 bp, 13 predicted proteins | sample BON01_FD_187212 | JGI IMG/M metagenome (GOLD analysis project Ga0209390, IMG submission 187212) | Freshwater microbial communities from Lake Bonney liftoff mats and glacier meltwater in Antarctica - BON-01 (SPAdes) (version 2) | ecosystem: Environmental > Aquatic > Freshwater > Ice > Glacier... | reverse complement strand
GCCTGTCCCCGCACCAGTCCCCCAACAAAACACTGGAGCATCCAAAAAGCATTCCCCCTTGTCAACGCAAAAAAACCCTCAGGAATCCAAAAGATGCCCTCCTCCCCACTCCCCCCATGCAAACGACACTGGGCATCCAAAAGCCCCCTCGTCCGAAATGCCCAGGTCCTTTTATGAGACGGGTGCAATTTATTTTTGATGCAAAGAGTCGTGTGGGGCATAATTTTTGGATGCCCCGGAGAGCGTGAAAAAAAAATTTGTGTCGAAAGTGTTTACGATCATGGTGGTGGAGTGCTTATCGGGTGGGATACAATTTTTGTGTCCCGAGACAGTGCATTTTTGGAACCCCTGGCTGTCTGCTGTGAAATGCTAGCGTCCAATGATGCCAGCATGCGGTACAAGAATAAAATGTACTCCAACACGAGCATGACGTGCGTGCAATTGATACTGTGTCATGCGATGGCCAAAGAAATGGTGCATTTCCTGTCCAACAACGCGCAGCTGCGGGAGATGGAGCTGAGGGAGACTGTCGTGGTACACACGATTGGCGTGCGCGTGTTTGCAAACAGGTTGTGGGCGCGTCTGAGCAAACACAAGAAAATCTGCTGCATCAAAATGATCAACACCACCTGCCTGCCGGTGCCTATTCGTGGGTCGCGGATATCGTTCACGAAACACAAGACACTGCACTCGTTGGAGATACGGCAGTGTGTCCTCACGATTCCAACATGTCAGTGGATCTTGTGCAATTTCAAACACAATCAAAGTCTGCAGAAGCTGACACTGTGTTACAACGCAATTGACGACCAGGGGATGGCACTGGTGTGCAACACAGTGGGTGCACTCAACAAAATCCGTTATCTGGATGTGTCAGGCAACGACTTTGGCGACGAGGGTGTCTTGTCCCTGTGTCAGCTGCTGGACCGGCCATCTGCGCTGGATGAGCTGATATGCAAGCACAATGATTTGGGTGACAACGGCATGACTCAGATTGCACAGTCCTTGTCGCACAATACCACCCTGAGACAGCTCGACGTCACGTCGAATGATATCGGCAGCACCGGCATGCTTTCGCTTGCGACAGCACTGTCGACCAACAGCTGTCTGTACAGTTTGTCGATTGCGGGCAATTCCATCGACCGCAACTGTACGGAACGCCTTTGCCACGCTCTGCACTGCACCCGGAGTGTCACGTTCTTGGACGTGACTGCCGTGTTTGCGGCGGAGCCCAGCAACGTGCTCAACATCGTAGCAATGAGCAGTTCGATTCTGTTCCTGAAGCTGGCCAAGCTGAGCCTCAACGGCATCATGCTCGACATGCACTTGATTGAACGTCTCAGTGCCGGGCTCGCCAACAACACCAGTCTGCTGTACGTGAACTTTGCCAAGAACAATCTCACTCTGGACATGGTGTACGAGTTTAGCAAGTTCCTGTGCACCAACAAGCACGTGCAGACCCTGGATCTCAGTGCCAACAACATGGGCCTGCACGACTGCACCCGCCGACTCGACCAGCGCTTCTGGAGCATAATCGCTGACAACACCGTCCTGAGCAGCCTCATGCTGGGCAACAACGGACTGTGCAACCGCAGCATGTACGAAGCCAGTGTCTTCCTGCGCAAAAACACAACTCTGTCCCTGCTAGACCTGTCGGGGAACCTCATGGGGAACATTGGCATTGGTTTCATTCTCGAGGCCATGCACACCAACAGTCATGTCAAGGTACTCAATGTGAACAACAGCAGCAATTATGCACTCAAGTACTCGAAGCAAGTGTCGAAACTCGTCAAGGCCAGGATATGCGCCATGGGTGTGTGCAGAGAGCTGCACGTGCATGGAGTGTCCTTGTATATCACGTCGTGGGACCTCTCTATGTTTGACGTGCAGCTGCCCAAGACCCTGCGCGACAAGGGCCTGCGACCGACGAACCATGACATGATCAAAATGTGGAAGGGGAATTGCCTGCTGCGCAAAGCAACCTTCCTCTTGATTACTCACCCCCGGCTCTGTCAAGGCATTTGGAGCGGACTTTCACTGGAACTCATACAGTGCGTGCTTTCTTTCGCCCTGCTTTGAGGCATGCACCTTCCACAGCTGCAGGCTAGCACGCCCCCGCATGCGCGTGTGCCGCCGTCATACGACAGTGTTAGCATTCGCTATACATATATAAGAAAATGGGTTGCGTGTGGTGATTGAGCGTTAAATCCGAAGACGCCCGCACACCACCCCGCCATGTGGGCCTTGTTCGCCGAGAGTAGCACGCCATCGCATGTAGTATATGGCAAAATCAAAGTTTGTTTGCCACATATCATTGCCCGTGGGGCCAAGATAGAGAAAATATCAGACACACACTTGATGATTCAAGACATCGACGAGTGGCTGTGGAAAGACGCGCAAAAGCTGGAAAACGCATGCAAATACCAGCTCATCACGCAAATATACGCCTCTGTCAGCAGCGATGCCGACAATCTGAACGGCATCGTCGTGTCTATCCAGGTTATACAAAACAACAAACTGTGGCTGCTATTCGAGAAGGCCACTTCTGTGTGTGTGTGTGTCTGTTTATTCCTATGGATCAAATATATCTATCTTCTGCAGAGGCCCATCTGGTGATTCTGAGTTGCACATCGAAAAGCAAAGGTTTGCATACTTGTGGCGACAGTTTGTATATATATACGCTTTTATCTGCAATAAACGACTGTTTTGTCCTGCATATTTCTGCTCGATTTCGTGCACCTTGCGAAACAGAGCCCCAGTCAACGAAACCATGTTGACGGGTGCGAGCGTGTTTTGCGAGTCCGGTGCACCTGCAAACAACGGGTCGTCGCACATATCTTACGGTGTTTTTGATTTCGAGATTGACACCAGTGTGGTTGCAATTTTCAAGTCGCTACGCGACATCATAGCAAACGAGCCTGCGCAAGGCACAAACAGAGCTCCGATTTTCTGTTCCAATTTGATGGCGATGGCCGGAGAACTCAGCCACAATGTTCAAACCGGAAACCAAGCCGAGGTCGTGCGCGTGCTGCCAGGGTCGCACAATATTCACTTTGCGGTCCACTCCCAGCATCTGACGGGCCAATACCATCTGTTCTATAGATTTGTGCACAAGTTTGCCAGTGCGGTAGAGTGTGAATCGGGCTCGCTCGCCGTCAAACGAAAGTCAGTCCCTACTGACCCGCACAACTCTTCGGAAACTGCCAATAAACGGCGGAAAAACGTCACACCCTCGTAGCATTTGCAACAACAACGCTGCACTGCAGGACCCGCGGGCCCACACCTTGGGGTGCAAAAGGTCACGACTTGAGGCCTCTGGCCTGGCCTCACTTGTGGCTTGTGGCCAGAGGGCCATAGGAGAAGCATGGTGGCGACATTGTTGTACAGTGCAAAATGCCGCCTGATTTGGGTTCGAATGGTGCAAGGAGAGTCGTATTGTAATAATAAAACAACAAAAACCAACAGCTTTTATTTGTGGAGGTTGTCTTGCTGGGCTTGATACGGACTCAAACTCGTCTACCTGATCTTGATGTGAAGTCAAACGTGACAGAGATTTAAGATTTAGACTTGTCTGGCTCAACTTGACACAGACTCGAACTTGTCGGGCTGAACTTGACACAGATGTGTGTGAGTGTGTCTCGAACTTTTTAGGCTCAATTTGATCTTGTCTCCATCTTGTCTAGCTGAACTTGATGTCCAGCTGAACTTGATGTGGACTCAAACTTGTCTGGTTCAACTTGATGTCTAGCTCAACTTGATGTGTTTGGAATGGTCTTGTTTGTGTGTGAGTGTGTTGTATTGGGCAACAAAAACTATATAAATTGATTTTGCAGGTGACAAGTCATAAGCACGAATTTTCAGCAGGAGGCTGGTAATATACGTCTGCTGTATGTGTGTGGATGTGTGTTCCAATGGCCCAATACAACAGGGTGTCGCCATTCCAAACAGTATGGGCAGACAGCACTCTATACGCAAACGTAGGTGGTATTGCTTTGTAGATAGTATTCGAACACGATGTATGTTGCCAAAAAGTACACCAATATTATCACATCGTTTACATGATTCAGACAATAGAAGTAGAGAGAGGTGTTGGCCAGCATGTTGGCAGGTAAAACACAGACCCGACAAAATATCTGATGCGCACCCCCTCAACCAGCCCCAAACTTGCCACTCGCCACGTTATAGATATGCATGTGCTTTCGACAGTGTGTACGTGTACATGTTTTTGGGGAAAGTACCTGCCGTTGACATGTCAAATGTGTTTGCAGACATGCAGTCCTACAACAGTAACAAGCGGGTTCTCGAGCAAAAAGTCCATGCAACCCCGGGCAAAAAACATGCGTTGCAGACGCCAACCCCGTTTCGCCAAGGATTCAATTTTGAAAAGGTGTTGCTGATCACAGATGGGAAAAAAGGCTTGTCGCCGAAAAATGCTCCCCGCAATCAGCAACTGGTGAATCTCGCCTACTATATAGTGTTTTCAACATGTAGCCAAATCATGTCGTCCCTGTATCCAGGTCACATCTACGGCGGCCTGGAACAAAGTGTGCATAAACCAGAGTACATGGACGCAATGGTGCATACGTTTTTTTTGATGGATGCGCTGACTTCAGAGTTGCGCGTTACGAGACATAAGCTCAAACAGATTGAACACGCCAGCATGAACGCGTGCCGTGTTTTGTGTACCGCGTACATGCAACAAAACACCTGACCCACATCAACGCTAGCCCCTGGAGTTAAGAGCCCTCAAAGGCTCATGGTGCGACAGCACACTTGTTGGCGGTCGGTCGCCAATCATTCTGAAGAAAGGACGCTCTGTGCCGGACAGCGTAGCCCTGTAGACATGTCGCATGTCTACACATGCTTCGCAGCGACACGTCCATGTTCTGCACTTGCATTCGCCCGGGGTCTCGTGGCACACGGAGCAGCAGTTCTTGATACATCCGACCGTGTCGCCGAAAAGCGCCAGTTCCTTTCTGAGCTCCAATACTTGCTGTTGCATGGCAGCATATTCTTGTTGTGCGTACCACTCGACGAAAATTGAAAAAGCAGCTTTACATGTAGCCGCCAGGCCTGTGTCAGCCCGTGTAGTTGCTTGCAGACTGTACGAAGCGCGTGTAATTTTATTTTTCTTGCGCGGCGAGTACATGTCTGTCCCTGCTACTCACAAGACAATCCGGCCTTCTCACGAGAAGCTACAGCAAGGGTCGGGGCTTTACACACGCACTCTGACCTCGTGTCCATTTTTTTACGACACCACAGGTTTACTCAATCAAAAAAAAACTTGCAGTTTTCACATTGCAACCCAGACAGACATTGTTGATTTCTGGCGGGCTCACACCCGTCCGCCCCTGCACGCCAAAGCCCTCCAGGGCCCTAGACCCCAGGCCAAGGCCTGTTACCCACTATCAATACAAACAGTCTAGTTTTGACAGTGCAACCTGTCCGCCCCTGGTTTTATCCAATCGATGTTGGTTTTATGCAATCCATGGCCTTTTGACAGTGCAGGTCGGACCGGAGAGACGATCGATGGCATAGACAATTCAGGTCTGACCTGGAGAGACGGGTCAGGTGGAGCCTCGTGTCCCACACCGCGACCGACGTCGGAACCGGCCCCAAACAGACCGATGAGGTGAAATCAGACAAACAAGCTATGGCGCCATACGGTCTACTGCACTTTTAATGCGTGAAAATGCGTGGTGCGCGTGCAAAACAACCTTTTCCGTGACGGTTCCGGTTTGCACCAGACGAGATTGTGTGGCAAAAAGAAAAATAGTATATAAGTACTTGTGCGTGTTGGTATGCATCGAGCTCAAGTGCTGGCTTACAAAAAGGTATCGTATTTCGTTTGTACGTTTACCGTGTAAAAGCAACAATGTCAATTGGGCCAACTCCGCAGGGTGAGGGGCATCGGCGTGAGACTCCTGCGTTTGACAAGCGCAATCTTTTCACTTTCCAACTATTATAAAGATGCTTGAAATTCTGATTCTACATGAAAACAGTTTTGCTCTCCGCAGAAGTATCGCAACGTTTGATGGGCCGAGGTGATGTGGTGCTGAAGGCCTGCAGCGTCCTGGGAAATCGACGCCTTCCGAACCCTCAAAAAAGAGTCTGTGTGTGTGTGTGTGTGTGATAATGGATAGAATGATTGTCCGAACACCAGTTTTCGGTGCAGTATAGGCTGTGATGTGTACGATGAAAGTGTACAGACTGTTGTTTGAGCTTGAGAAGGCTCGTGTTTGAATGGCCCAACGGTGTGTGCTGAGCGTATTTTATATTGTTTCATGTGTAATATTAAATAATGATTTGTGCCAACCATTCCTTGTGTGTATGAGTGCGTGTTTCGTAACAGATTCATGCCAGATTGGTTTCTGTTTGTCTGAGGCCTATTTGTATGTTTTTCGAAACTCTGGCCGACGTGTCACGGAAAGTGTGTGAGAGCACATGATACATAAAACGGGTATCGACACAGAGAATCTATACTTTCAACGTGTCACATGTGTAATTTGTCACCTGTCACGTGCATGCAATACTGTCCTATGGCCCGTCGCGCTGTGCACACATACAGCCAGACATTTTGTCACATGTCACAAGCTCTTTTTGCACTAACGTGTGTCGACACAGAGGACTATAAAACGTGATACCAGTGTACAATGTGCTCATAATACCCTTCAACCGCCATTCGCTCGGCCTGCTGTGCAGACTCACAGGCAAACATATGACGAGAAATACTTTCAAAAATATTTCATGTGTACAATGTCACCTGTCACCTGCATATAGTACTATCCTACCGCCTGTCGCTCTACTGCAGTGCACGCTCACACGCAACCATATCGTCACATGTCCGCATGCTTTTTTTTGCCCTAGGTTACTAACGTCTATCGCCAGAGAGGAGAAATACTTCAAAACTATTACATGTGTACAATGTCACCTGTCACTGTCGCTTTGCTGCTGTACAGGCTCACACGCAACCATATCGTCACGTGTCCGCATGCTTTTTTTTGCCCTAGGTTACTAACGTCTATCGCCAGAGAGGAGAAATACTTCAAAACTATTACATGTGTACAATGTCACCTGTCACTGTCGCTTTGCTGCTGTACAGGCTCACACGCAACCATATCGTCACGTGTCCGCATGCTTTTTTTTGCCCTAGGTTACTAACGTCTATCGCCAGAGAGGAGAAATACTTCAAAACTATTACATGTGTACAATGTCACCTGTCACGTGCATATATCAGTATCATACCGCGTCGCTCTGCTATTCTACAGGCTCACACGCAACCATATCGTCACGTGTCCGCATGCTTTTGTTTGCCCTGGGTTACTAACGTCTATCGCCAGAGAGGAGAAATACTTCAAAAATATTACATGTGTACTTTGTCACCTGTCACGTGCATATAACAGTATCATACCGCGTCGCTATGCTGCTGTACACGCTCACATACAAACATGTGTACTTTGTCACCTGTCACCGCCCGGCGTGCCATACAGGTCCACAAGCAAATATATCGTCACACGTCGCATGCTTTTTTTTGCCATAGGGATACTAACGTCCATCGACACAGAGGATAAGTTGTTTCAACATTTTATATATCTCCATTGATGCCATCCGTCGCGCTGTGCAGGTTCACAGGCAAACATATTCTCACAAAGTCGCTTGCTTTTTTTGCCACAGGATACTAACGACGCAGAGGATAAGTTGTTTCAACATGTTTACATGTGTACATTGTCACCTGCCATGTGCATACAATACTGTCCTACATTCCGTCGCGCTGTACAGGTTCACAGGCAAACATATCGTTTCATGTCACGTGCTTTTTTTGCCACAGGATATCAACGTGCATCGACGCAGAGGATAAGTTGTTTCAACATATTACATGTGTACATTGTCATCTGTCATATGCATACAATACTGTCTTAACATCCGTCGCGCTGCACAGGTTCACAGGCAAGCATATCGTTCGGTTCATGTCACATGCTTTTTTTGCCCCAGGATACTAACGTCTATCGACACAGAGCGACTGCTCATTACACAGTTTCGATGCACCGCGTCTTTCTTTTTATGCTCGTATCTAGCTGCTTGTGCTGCTACACATCCATCAATTATATTTGTTCTCCAAACGCGTTTTTCAAACATGCAATACCATACGCTTGTTGCCACAGGCCTGTCATTGCACATTATCACAGGTCACATTGAATTCAGCACTTGTCATCACTGTATATCTCAAAACATACGTTGCTGGCAGCACAGTCCATCACCATATACCACAAAAACATACGCAAAATTTAGCACTACTCTCCACCACATACCTCAACCCACGTGTCAAGTACAACGCTGCCCATCACTATATACCACAAAACTATGCACTGCCCGCCACCCTGTTCCACAAGCCATTTATGTTAATCCCAGCAAGGCCTACAACCATATACCACAAAGCCATATATGCTTATTCCAGCAATGCGTCTTCACCACATGCCACAACAAAGCCACATGTCAATGGCAGCACTGCATCTGACCATGAAGCACAACAAAGCCACATGCTCATTCCATTCCAGCACTGCACCTCGTCAAATACAACAAAGCACCACAAAAAAGCCACATGTGACTTGTCCGATGTGACATATGCTGATGTGGTGTTTGTCTAGTGACTTACGGTCAACGTGTTGTCTGTTTTGTCAAGCCCAGTCTCCACGCAGCATGCAGTGTGTATTCTCAGGTCGTACACAAACACACGCCACACAGGTAACTCAAACATGCCCTCCGTGCAAATCTTTTTTATTACATTGATAACACGTGTGGATTTGGAGTGCGATAGATTTCGCTTTGCAACCCTATCGAAATTGCTCTTTGGCCCTACAAGGCCCGGCAAGGCCCTGTGAGGCCCTGGAAGGCCCTGTAAACGCCACAGCAGGGCCCTCAACGTCTCAAAAAGCTTTTGTATGCAAAAAGCTCGTGTGCGAGCGTGCAACATGTCTCGAATTCGTCTTGCAAATGAACTGTGAAACTACACGCAGTTTGAACAGACTGACGTGAAAAATCCGCCTTACAGGCCCCACGGGACCCCTGGGCGGTTCTAAGGCATACTCCACACACAAAACGCTTTTTGCTTTGAGTGTGGGGCAAAGCCTCGGATTTGCTCAGCGACTATACGTGCAAACCACCGAGATGCTTGTACACAGCATCTTTTATGTTTGCGGATTTCTTATAGAATCTCTTGCTGCTGCTCTGTTGACAGGTTGATTGGTCTTGAGAAAATCTTCCAGCTTTTCCAGTCGATCGGACTGATGTGATAATGGCGTCTGTGGCTGTGTGTAACAAGGGCTTAGTGTTTTTTGAATACAGTGCGTGGTTTGCGTATAATTTCATCAAAATAAGAACAAATTGTCGCCATGTCACAAGAACACTAAACATACACAGACCTGTACGCACAACTTCTTTTCGAATTCCTGAATAATGTGCTCAATATCTGGTTCAAATTGTGGAAACATTCTGTCTCCAGCATTTAATGCATCAATGTTTGCTGGTCCATCTGCGCCATTGATACTCAGCGTGTTGAGCCCCTCCATACTTGCTGTGGACTATGTTGTATGCGCGCCAACATTTGTATTTTTTGTGAGTGAGTTGTACATGCACGAATACCTGCTTTTTCGAGTGAGTTGTATATACCCTGATACCTGTCTTGCTTTTTTCGAGTGAGTTGTATATACCCTGATTCCTGTTTTTCCTTACTTTTTCGAGTGAGTTGTATATACCTGATACCTGTCTTGCTTTTTTCGAGTGAGTTGTATATACCCTGATTCCTGTTTTTCCTTACTTTTTCGAGTGAGTTGTATATACCCTGATTCCTGTTTTTCCTTGCTTTTTTCGACTGAGTTGTATATACCCTGATTCCTGTTTTTCCTTACTTTTTCGAGTGAGTTGTATATACCCTGATACCGATTTTTTTGAGCGAGTTGCATATTCCCTGATACCTGTTTTTTTTGAGAGCTGTATATTTCCTGATTATTGCTCTTTTGAGTGAGTTATATATAACCTGATACCTGTTTTGTTTGGAGGGGGTTGTTTATACCGTGATACCTGCTGTTTTGAGAGAGTTATATGTACCTCTTACTTGGCTTTTTCGTGTGACTTTTATATACCCTGATATTTGTTTTTTCGAGTGATTCGTATATGCCCGATACTTGCGGTGTCACTGTGTTGGATGTATCTCAATAAAGTAGCAGCGATGTGCCTTGAGGAAGGCAGCGCTTGACGTTGTATGTTGCGCAAAAACACGCAGCACGCGCAGCACACGCCACACACGCATTAGGTAAAGATGAAAGTGGAGACCGGACTTGTATGAGAAAAACGCACGCAACACACCTTTTTGTTGAGCTGCTCCGTGTGCATCAGTTCGTCAATCAGCGCTTCAATCCCTGTGGCCACACACAGCATAGGTGAAACCAAATAAATTCTTGCCAAATATTTCTGGGCATATTCCTTGTGGCAAAACAGTGCATGTTGCGAGTTTACCTTGGTCGCTGTCCATGGCTTTCTTGGATATATTGCTTTGTTTGATTGCATTGTTGACTGTTTGCAGAGTATTGTGCGTAAAGTGGGCGTGGATGATGCCCTGCACTTTGTGATGCAACGTGCGCAGCACGTTGATGTGCGTTTTCAAATCAGTAACACGGCGACGCTGGTGTGAAATGTCCTCAGCACTCTCGCGGATCTCCTCATCGTCCATCACCGAATAGGAGCAGTCTCTGGCGCGTCTTCTGGTGAGATATTTTGTCATTTTGACAGATGTCCGTTTTGCCCGATTCTGTGCATCTGTCTTGGACCGCTTTAATTTCTTCTCTTGCTCGTCCAATATACTCACAATGTGTTTCAATTTGCCGACCTTGCTCAGTGTTTGGGCTGCGAATACATTTCCCATGTTGCAAGCATGAAACTCGTACCCAAATACGGTTTTGCGGTATTGGTCACAACACGGCCACGCTACACATTATATATACAAATTGTGTATTTTTTTACATCCCTGAGGATAGGGGGGGGGGTGTGTGTGTGTGTGTGTCTGTGTGTACAATGTGGTGTAGTTTTCCGTAAAGTTCTGTGTGCGTCAAGTCACACATCATATATATAAAACACAGG
>Ga0209390_10010109_pt1 | contig 11131 bp, 11 predicted proteins | sample BON01_FD_187212 | JGI IMG/M metagenome (GOLD analysis project Ga0209390, IMG submission 187212) | Freshwater microbial communities from Lake Bonney liftoff mats and glacier meltwater in Antarctica - BON-01 (SPAdes) (version 2) | ecosystem: Environmental > Aquatic > Freshwater > Ice > Glacier... | reverse complement strand
TGATGAACATCGAAATAAGTTTGATTCGAGCTTTATTAAAGTGCGAACCGAAATGATTACTTAAAACTGAAAATAAGGTTGTATCTTCGTTACTAACCTTGGAAATTGGGCTTAAATGACTGCTTGATAACATCATCTAAGATACTGATTTTCAAGGTTTTAAACAAGAAATTTAAGACTTAATTTATTGATAATCAATTGTTTATAATTTTTGTCATGTAGTTAGAGGTAAATATTTATTCTGTTTTTTTTAATAGAGATATATGGTGTGACTCGTTGAGAATACAAATCCCGATTTAAATCAATACTAATTTTTAAAAAAATTTTCCTTTTTTAAAAATGCTTTTTCCTATGCTCCAAAAATCCAATTGACGTCACATTTGATTCCAAGGTATTATGAGAACAATAAACTCTACGCTTCATTCATTAACTGAAAAGACAGTAGTTGGGCTTTAACTACTCCAGGTTAAATGCAATAAAAAATAAGTAGGCACAATACAATATTTATCCAAACCCGAAATAACAACACAAAAAAAGCCTCGATAAATCGAAGCTTCTTTTAATACTAAAACTCTAATTAATTAGGCATTACCACTGCGTTAATTACGTGAATTACACCATTACTACCCATGACGTCAGTAGCTACAATTTCACTATAATTTCCTTTCGTGTCCTTTAACAAAATTTTATCGCCTTTTTGAACAACAGTTAAAACTTGACCATTCAAAGCTTTCAATTCTACCTTCCCATTTCCTTTCTTCAAGGCAGCTACTACCTCTGTTGCAGTCATTTTGCCTGAAACCACGTGATACGTTAAAATGTTAGCTAAAGCTTTTTGATTTTTCACCTCTAACAATGAAGTTAAAGTTGCTGGATTGATTTTAGCGAAGGCGTCATTTGTTGGAGCAAAAACAGTAAAAGGTCCTTCACCTTGCAAAGCCGTTACCAGGTCTGCTGCTGTTAAAGCTGTTACCAAAGTTGAAAAATTTTCGTTTCCAACCGCAACATCTACTAACGTTTCTTGTCCTGAAACATTCTTAGAAAATAAAGCAGTTGAAGCAATTGTTAGTATAAGAATTAATTTTTTCATAATATAAAATTTTGTTTTTCTCAAAGATAGCATAATTATTTTCTTTTGTCTAACTTTTAACGTTAATTGTTAAACAAAGTTTTTGGAATCATAAATATTAGCGGCGAATTACATATAAAATCAACGTAAAAGATTAAAATTCTATACGCCTAAAATTCACTTGTAAATTTTTTCTTCGTGAGCAACGGGATCTTTCTTTGTTATATTCACTCGCCCTAAATATTCAATATCGTTAAAACAATTCTTTTTTTATTTAAATAATTACATTACATTTGTTTTAAATAAATTAAAAATGGCATTTGTACAGTTACATCAACATCATTCTCATATTCTCCCTCAGGTGAAGTGATAATGGTAAGTAATTGAACTAACTATAAACACCGTCTGAGTTAATCATACGGTGTTTTTTTATTGCCAAAGATTTGCTCAGTCTATTAAAAAAGTAAAATGAGTAAATTAAAAATCGCAATTCAGAAAAGCGGAAGATTAAATGAAGACTCCCTGCAATTATTAAAAGATTGCGGCATTGACATCAACAACGGCAAGGATCAATTAAAAGTTGTAGTAGAAAATTTTCCAATGGAAATACTATATCTACGCAATTCAGACATTCCACAATATTTGGAAGATGGAACTGTAGATATTGCCATTCTTGGTGAGAATATTTTGGTAGAAAAACAAAGTCAGGTCGAAATAGTACAGAAATTAGGGTTCTCAAAGTGCCGCGTTTCATTGGCTGTTCCAAAAGAAGTTGAAGACGACTCTTTGTATTACTTTAACGGAAAAAAGATAGCCACCTCCTACCCTCTTACGCTTCAATCTTATTTGGACGAGAATAACATTAAAGCTGAAATCCACACCATTTCTGGTTCTGTTGAAATTGCACCAAATATTGGCTTAGCGGACGGCATTTGCGATATTGTAAGTTCAGGAAGCACCTTATTTAAAAATGGTTTGAGGGAAACTCAAGTGATTCTAAAGTCGGAGGCTGTTTTAGTGAAATCACTTCAACTTGATGCTGCACAGGAGGAAATATTGAGCAAACTAATTTTTAGAATGAAAGCAGTTTTAAGAGCAAAAAATAGCAAATACATTCTTCTCAATGTGCCCAACGATAAAATTGAAGCCGTCACAAAGATTTTGCCTGTTTTAAAAAGTCCAACTCTACTTCCTTTAGCTGAAGAAGGCTGGAGTTCTTTGCACTCCGTGATCGATGAAAGCCAATTTTGGGAAGTCATAGATGCGTTAAAAGCGGCAGGAGCAGAAGATATTTTAATTGTCCCAATCGATAAAATGGTAATCTAATGAAAACATATCTAAATCCAAATACAGCGCAATGGTCGGAACTGGTAAAACGTCCAGTATTGAATAATGCTGAATTAAACGAAGTCGTGAACAGTATTCTTTTCGATGTGAAGGAGAATGGAGACCAAGCGCTGATCAAGTATACTAGGAAGTTTGATGGTGTTGCCATCGATAATTTAGTGGTTTCTGAACAAGAATTGGCAGCTGCAACGGTTTCCCAAGAACTAAAAGATGCCATTCAGTTGGCATACAGCAATATATATGCATTTCACAAAGCGCAGCAAAAGGTGGAGGAAGTTGTTGAAACCACTCCGGGTGTAAAATGCTGGCGGAAATCGGTTGCAATAGAAAGAGTTGGCTTGTACATTCCTGGCGGAAGTGCTACTTTGTTCTCTACTCTTTTAATGTTGGGTATTCCAGCAAAAATTGCTGGTTGTCGCGAAATGGTTTTATGCACTCCGCCAAACAAAAATGGAGAAATTCACCCTGCAATTTTGTATACTGCCAAATTAGTTGGAATAACGAAAATATTTAAAGTTGGCGGAGCGCAAGCTATTGCTGGTATGAGTTATGGAACAGAATCTATTTCACAAGTATATAAAATTTTTGGTCCAGGAAATCAATACGTAACCAAAGCCAAAGAATTAGTGCAGCAAGCTGGAACAGCGATAGACATGCCGGCCGGACCAAGTGAAGTATTAATAATTGCAGACGAAAGCTGTGAACCCAGTTTCGTTGCAGCAGATTTATTGTCGCAGGCTGAACATGGCGCTGATAGTCAGGTCATTTTATTGAGCGACAAGCAACAGGTTATCGACGCTTGTTTAGCTGAAGTTTACAAACAAGTCGAGTTACTTCCTCGAAAGGAAACTGCTTTAAAAGCCTTGGCCAACAGCAAAGCAATCGCATTCAATAATTTGACTGCTTGTTTTGATTTCAGCAATGAATATGCTCCTGAACACTTGATCATCGCCTCTGCGAAATCAACTAATTTCATTGATTTCATAATCAATGCGGGCTCTGTTTTCTTGGGTAACTATAGTTGTGAGTCTGCGGGAGATTATGCCAGCGGAACGAACCACACATTGCCAACTAATGGATTTGCGAAAAACTATAGCGGTGTTTCTCTCGATAGCTTTATCAAGAAAATAACGTTCCAAGAACTAAGTAAAGAAGGAATAAATAACATCGGAAATGCCATCGAAATTATGGCGGAAACGGAAGAATTAATTGCACACAAAAATGCAGTTTCCATTCGACTAAAACAGATAAACAATGGTTGAAATTAAAAAACTAGTCCGTCCAAATATTGCGAGTTTGCAAGCTTACTCGAGTGCTCGAGATGAGTTTAAAGGAAAAGAGGGAATCTTTTTGGATGCCAATGAAAATCCGTTTGGCAATTTAAACCGTTATCCTGATCCGCAACAAAAAAAGCTCAAAAAGAAATTAGCGGAGCTGAAAGGTATTGAAAGCGACATCATTTTTGTTGGAAACGGAAGCGATGAAGTCATTGATTTAGCCTTTCGCCTTTTCTGTAATCCAGGAATTGACAAAGCACTTACCTTTACACCTGCTTATGGAATGTATGCCGTTTCCGCAGCAATCAATAACGTAGAATTACTCGAAATTCCTTTGAATGAAGTATTTCAAATTGAATTAGAAAGTGTTAAATTTTTCCTCTCTGACAAGCATTTAAAGTTAATTTTCATCTGTTCCCCCAATAATCCAACTGGAAATTTAATCGATAAAAAATCAATTGAATTTATCCTGAAAAAGTTCAATGGAATTGTAATCGTTGACGAAGCGTATATTGATTTTTCGGAAGGCGAATCTTTGATCAATTTGATTGCTCAATACAATAATTTAATTGTTAGTCAAACATTGAGTAAAGCATGGGGATTAGCAGCAGCCAGAATTGGTTTAGCCTATGCAGATATAGAAATTATTTCATTTTACAACAAGGTAAAACCACCATACAATGTTAGTGAGTTGAACCAAAAAGCTGCAATTCAAACTTTGAAAGACCGATCTTTTTTCGAGCAAAATAGAATGACAATTCTCCGGGAAAAAGAGCGCTTAGAATTTGAGCTGAACCAACTTGAATTGGTCAAGAAATTATATCCATCTGATGCCAATTTTCTCTTAATTGAACTAGAAAATGCAGATGAAATTTACACGGCTTTGGTCAATCAACGAATCATTACACGAAACAGAAATAAACAAGTTGCCAACTGTATTCGAATATCAATTGGCACGGAAGAAGAAAACACGAAATTGTTAAACGCTTTAAAAAACATACGATGAAAAAAGTATTATTTATAGATAGAGACGGAACGTTGGTCATTGAACCTCCCATAGATTTTCAGTTGGATAGTTTAGAAAAACTCGCGTTTTACCCAGGGGTTTTTCAATGGTTGGCCAAAATTGCTGCTGAACTCGATTACGAAATGGTCATGATTACCAACCAAGATGGTTTGGGAACAGCGTCTTTTCCAGAAAACACTTTTTGGCCGGCTCAAGATAAAATAATTCAAGCCTTTATAAACGAAGGAATTAGCTTCAAGGAAATACTAATTGACAAAAGTCTTCCGGAAGACAATGCACCTACACGAAAACCGAGAACAGGATTGTTGAACGAATACATTTATGGCGATTATGATCTTGCCAACTCCTACGTTATCGGAGATAGAGCGACAGATATTGAACTTGCAATAAACCTCAAAGCCCAAGGAATATTTATCGGAGAAGAAAATACGAATGCGATTTTATGCACAAAAGATTGGTCCGAGATTTACCGATTCTTAAAAGCAAAACCCAGAGTAGGAAAAGTCAGCCGAATTACAAAGGAAACAAGTATCAACATCGCGCTCAACCTCGATGGAATTGGAGAATCGAAACTGAATACTGGCATTGGTTTTTTTGATCATATGTTAGCGCAAATTGCCAAGCACGGAAACCTGGATTTGGAAGTTTTGGTAAAAGGCGATTTGGAAATCGATGAACACCACACCATTGAAGATGTCGCAATAACCTTAGGTGAAGCTTTTACTAAAGCATTGGGAACAAAAAAAGGCATCGAAAGATATGGTTTCTTACTACCCATGGACGATTGTTTGGCGCAAGTAGGAATCGATTTTGGCGGCCGACCTTGGCTAGTTTGGGATGCTGATTTCAAGCGTGAAACCATTGGAGAAATGCCAACGGAAATGTTTATGCACTTTTTCAAATCGTTTAGTGATGCAGCGAAATGCAATCTGAATATAAAAGCAGAAGGCAACAACGAACATCACAAAATTGAAGCTATCTTCAAAGCGTTTGCAAAAACGCTAAAAATGGCCGTTGCAAAAACAGAAGATTATAGTATTCCAAGCACAAAAGGAACATTATGATAGCCATAATTAAATACAACGGCGGGAATATCAAATCCGTTCAAAATGCGCTGAAACGTTTGGGTTACGAAAGTACAATTACCGATGACGCCGCAACTATTTTGAAAGCAGATAAAGTTATCTTTCCTGGAGTTGGCGAAGCAAGTACAGCCATGAACTATTTAAAAGAACGAGGTTTAGACGAAGTGATAAAATCGATAACTCAACCGTTTTTAGGCATTTGTTTGGGGCTGCAACTCATGTGCAGCAAAAGTGAAGAGGGAAACACAACTTGTTTGGGAATTTTTGATGCCAATGTCAAATGTTTTCCTCCCGAAGAAAAAGTGCCACACGTAGGCTGGAACAATTTTGAATCCATCGAAGGAAATTTATTCGAATCCATAGAAAAAGAGGATGACGTCTATTTCGTCCACAGTTATTATGCTGAAATAAATGAAAATACAATTGCAACCTGTATTTACATAATACCCTTCAGTGCTGCCTTACAAAAAGATAATTTTTATGCGACACAATTTCACCTCGAGAAATCGGGTGGACTTGGAGCGAGAATACTGCAAAACTTTTTAGAATTATGAGAATAATACCAGCAATAGATATCATAGAAGGTAAATGTGTTCGTCTCTCGAAAGGTGATTATGACACAAAAAAGATATACAACGAAAATCCGCTTGAAGTAGCGAAAGTTTTCGAAGATCATGGTATTCAATATTTACATGTTGTCGATTTAGACGGTGCGAAATCGAAACATATTGTAAACAGCAAGGTTTTAGAAACTATTTGCAAACAAACACAGCTGAAGGTAGATTTTGGCGGTGGTTTAAAATCCAATGAAGATTTGAAGATAGCCTTTGAATGCGGCGCAAACCAAATTACTGGGGGAAGTATTGCTGTTCAAGAATCCGAAACTTTCAAGCGATGGCTTCAGCAATATGGGCCAGATAAAATTATTTTGGGAGCCGATTGTAACAATAGAAAAATAGCCACTTCTGGTTGGATAGAAACCTCGGAATTAGATGTTGTAGATTTTATTGAAACTTATGAAAAAGAAGGAGTTCACTACGTTATTTGCACCGACATTTCCAAAGACGGCATGCTGCAAGGAACATCTAACGAATTGTATCAAGAAATTTTAAAAAAAACCAACGTAAAATTAATTGCCAGTGGCGGTGTTTCTTGTTTTGATGATCTCATCAAATTACGAGAACTAGGTTGCGAAGGCGCTATAGTTGGGAAAGCTTTTTATGAAGGAAAATTGAGCTTAAATGAATTAAAAAAATTATGCTAAAAAAAAGAATAATTCCTTGTTTAGACATCAAAAATGGGCGAACTGTGAAAGGCGTCAACTTTGTGGATTTACAAGACGCCGGAGATCCAATTGAATTGGCTAAAAAGTACGTGGAACAAGGTGCTGACGAATTGGTGTTTCTAGACATTACGGCAGCTTTGGAAAACAGAAAAACGTGGGTTGATTTGGTGAAACAAATCGCTCAAGAAATCAATATTCCCTTCACAGTTGGCGGCGGAGTGAATTCTGTTGATGATGTGCGCAAACTTCTACAGGCAGGGGCAGACAAAGTGAGTTTAAATTCCTCCGCTGTAAAACGCCCCGAACTCATTCAAGAAATTGCCCAAGAATTTGGAAATCAATGTGTCGTAGTTGCCATTGATACCAAATTTGAAAATGGCGAATGGAAAGTTTATGTTCATGGCGGCAGAACTCCTACTCCACTCAATACATTGGATTGGGCTAAACAAGTGGAAAAAGCCGGCGCCGGTGAAATCTTACTCACTTCTATGAACAATGATGGCACAAAGAATGGCTTTGCACTTGAGATTACAAAACAAGTTTCCGAAGCTGTGAATATTCCTATCATTGCTTCCGGCGGCGCAGGAAGTTCCGCACATTTCAAAGATGTATTTCGACAAACAGAAGCCACTGGCGCATTGGCAGCAAGTGTCTTTCACTATGGAGAAATTGATATTCCTGAATTAAAAAAATATTTACAAACGCAAGAAATAGCAACAAGAAGATGAACATAGATTTTACGAAAGGGACTGGATTGGTTCCTGCGATTATACAAGACAACACAAGCTTGCAGATTCTGATGCTCGGTTATATGAACGAAGAAGCTTTTGCCAAAACCAAAGCGGAAAACAAAGTGACTTTTTTCAGCAGAAGTAAAAATCGTTTGTGGACAAAAGGAGAAGAATCGGGGAACTTTTTAGTGGTAAAAAATATGCAAATCGACTGCGACAACGATACCCTTCTTATTCTTGCAGATCCAACTGGTCCGACTTGTCACACAGGCGCAACAACTTGTTTTCAAAAAGAGACTTCCAAAGGTTTTGTTTATGATCTGCAAGCAAGAATTGCCCAACGTATTGATCAAGATGATGAAAATTCTTATACCAATCAGTTGTACAAAAGGGGCATCAACAAAGTGGCGCAAAAAGTAGGTGAAGAAGCTATAGAATTGGTCATTGAAGCAAAAGATGAAAACATGAATCTATTTAAAAATGAAGCGGCAGATTTATTATACCATTATCTAATTTTACTAAAGGCCAAAGCGTGCACATTTGAAGATATTGAAGAAGTTTTGAAGCAAAGAAGAAAGTAAATTTCCTAAGTATTTAAGCTAGAGCAATGTTAATAAAGAATTTACTTGTGCGTCAGCTGCTCCTTTTTACTATATTTGATTTAATATGAATCCTTGAAAAGCACCACGTACTTGTTGCACTTAGCGTCAAATAAATAGTTTTTTCGGATATTTTTAATTTGCATCTATAATGTTACTATGCGCAATACAAAGGGTCAAATGTTGTCTACAACTCAAATTATATGACATGAAAAAGTTGTTGGTACTTTTTATTCCTACAATATTATTCGTGGCTTGTAAAAAAGATGAGCCCATCAATATTCAACAAGGAAGCCCAGTAATCGAAAACACACTTATTAGTGGTGTTAATTGTAACAGTTTCTACAGATTAATAGCGGACAGCGGAATGGAAGACATTTATTCTGCAAAACAAACTCTGGATGGTGGATTTATTCTTTGTGGAAGCACATCAACTGCAGCAGAAAGTGAATCTGATATTCTCGTTATTAAAACCAATTGTTTTGGGAAAACGGAGTGGATAAAAACAATATCAAATGAATTCGCTGATTATGGATACGATATTATCCTGATTTCTACGGGAGAATTTTTATTAGTTGCAAACTATTCTCTTAATCCATCTGGCGCACCAATAATTTCATACCAAGGACAATTAATTAAAATAACAGACTCAGGCGAAGTAATTTGGAAAAAGCACTATGATTTTGGTTACACATCACGATTTAATAAGCTTATTGAAATTGCTGACGGAGGTTTTATAATTTGTGGGACAGATAATTCAAATGGAGGTTTTGTGTTTAAAACTGATGCCTCTGGGACTAAAATATGGAGAAATGAATTGGAAAACAATATTCGTTTACTCGATATCACAATAGCTTCAACTTTAAATTACACTGTCTGTGGTTCAGTTACTGTAAATCAACAAAATGACATATTTGTCGCGGAACTCAATATAATGGGAGATACTGTTTGGACTAAATCAATAGATAAAAAAAACATCACTAATGAAGCCACATCAATAGTTACCTTAGGGAATGATATTATTATTAGTGGTTACAATAGAACTTCTGGAATTGACCTTCCTGGATTTGCAATGAAATTGAATGCAATTGGTAATGAGATTTGGTATAAATCTTTAGAAATAAACGGAATAGAAGAGCTCAGCAATATTATATTGACGCACGATAATGAAATTTTGGGTGCAGGATCAAAATCCAATTTACTCTCTTTGGTAAAAATGAGTTCAAATAATGGCACAATTATATGGGAAACCAATAAGCAAACAGACCCAATAGTGAGAAGTATGCAATTAACTAATGATACTGGATTTATTTTAACAGGGAATCTATTTGTGGCAAACGGAAACAGAGATGGGTTTATTTTGAAAACAGACTTAAATGGTAATTAACAAAAACCATACAATTCACGTTAGACCAAATTATTTATTTTATGAAAACAATTAAAAGAGTTAAAAGAGTTGTAATTTCTCTAGGAATTTTATTACTAATTGCAGCCCTTTTTATTGGTTTTAAATTTGGGATGAAATATTACAAATCCTATCAAAACGATGCTTTACTGACCAATACAATTTTAGATAGTAAGATTCGCGCTAAAGATTATAATGAAGCAAAAAGTCTGAAAAATGGACAAATTGTATCTAAAAAAATAATTCATCTTGCAGAAATACCACCAATCTGGAATACTATTTCTGAAAACGGTTATTTAACAAACACCTTTAAATATTTAGACAACATTAATTTTTATGTAATCGTCTATAAAAGCGATTCACTTTTGGTTAATGGAATAATTGCTGAACCAAAAAAAGAAGGTAGATTTCCAGTAATTATATTTAACAGAGGAGGCAATAAAGAAATCGGTAAAGTGGCAAAAGCTAAAACCCTCTATTCTTTAATAACAACTGCCTCCAAACTTGCCGATGAAGATTATTTGCTTCTTGCTAGCTGCTATAGAGAAGACGATGAGTTTGGTGGTAATGACCTTAAGGATGTGCTCAACTTAACTGAAACTATCAAATTTATTGATCAAGCAGATACTAGTCGAATTGGAATGATTGGCTGGTCACGAGGAGGAATGATGACCTACTTATCCTTAAAAAATAGTACGCGCATCAAAACAGCAGTAATTGGAAATGGACCTTCCGATTTAGAAAAACTTATTATCAATAGACCAGAAATGGAAAGTCAGGTATGCGCAAAACTCATTCCAAGATACGGAGAAAACAAAAAAAAGGAACTACAAAAACGTTCTGTCGTTAATTGGGTAGATGAATTAGATAAAAACGCGAGTTTACTTATTTTATGCGGTACCGAGGATAAACAAGTAAATCCGAATCAAGCCAATTTGATAGCCCACAAATTGGAGGAAATAAAGTATGATTTTAAACTTGAAAAAGTAAAGACAGATCATAAGTTTTCTACTAAAAAAGAAGAACTTAATAAATTACTCCTTAATTGGTTCAAAGAAAATCTATAATTCACGAATTACAGGTCAACTTTTCAAAAGGTTATCGTGTTTATTTCAAAAAAAGATAAAAAAATAAATCCTCTTGATTAGTGGTGACAAATCGACTCAACAAAAGGACATTACGAATCACCAACAGCTCACACGTTGTTTCATAAAATTAAGTTTGGTATCGAAAATGGTTTTGAAATGGCTTATGATATAGCTACAAGCAAGAAGGGAGCAAGTAGCATTTGGTTAGCGGAACGCTT
>Ga0209390_10010108_pt1 | contig 11133 bp, 6 predicted proteins | sample BON01_FD_187212 | JGI IMG/M metagenome (GOLD analysis project Ga0209390, IMG submission 187212) | Freshwater microbial communities from Lake Bonney liftoff mats and glacier meltwater in Antarctica - BON-01 (SPAdes) (version 2) | ecosystem: Environmental > Aquatic > Freshwater > Ice > Glacier... | reverse complement strand
TATATATATATATATATATATATACATATATATAGGAGTGCGCCGCCACACGCGCGCACCACCGCTGACTCTGGGTGTTGTGATCCCCATAGGTTCCACGCCGACCCTCACCCTGGCAACGTGCTGCTGATGCCCGACGGCAGACTGGCCATCATCGACTACGGACAGTGCGTCCACCTAAGCGACCAGCAGCGGAAGAGCCTCGCGAGGCTCATCGTGGCGCTGGCCGAGCGGAGGAGGGCCGACCGAGGCGCCGCGCCTGCTGGGCACGCCGGGAGGGAGGCGGTGGCGGGAGTGCGCGGCGGAGGCGGCAAGGGGAGCGGCCTCATCGGCGCCTCGGCCGCCTGCGCCGCCGACGAGTCGGTCGCTGCGGCCGCTGCGGCGCTCGGGTTCCGCACGCGGCGCATGTCGACGCCTGGCCTGGTCTCTATACCCTCCCTGTATCTGTATACAATGTATGTATGTATCACCGGACTTTGACCCTCTCTTCCCTCCATATTATAATTACTGGTCAGCCTGCTACACCTGCTGCTCGTCTCTGCTCCGTTCTTCACCTGCTTTTCTCTGCCTCCCCAGGCGTACTATATACCACTTTACACTTACACGCTCCACACTATATAACTACTAGGTGAGCCTGGCGAGCTTCTTCTTCGACGCGGACCCCGCCGCGCTCTCTGGCGGCAAGCGCCTCTCGCCCGTGATGGCGCTCAAGGCGATCGATACTCTGGACCCGATCGTCGAGATCCCGAGCGACTTCCTGCTCTGCGCGCGCGTCTCGCTGCTCCTGCGCGGCACCAGCCAGCTCATGGCGCAGCAGGGACTCGCCACGGCGCTCGTGTGGGAAGACGACGCCAGGCGCGCGCTCGCCGAGTGAACGTCGTCTACATGCGAGTGGACGAGTCTGGATGCGCCTGACCCGCATAATAGTTACAGCTGCTAGCTGCGTATGTGTATGCTATATGCTATATGGCGGCAGGCATACGGGCACGGGCGGGGCACGAAGGTGCGCGAACAGGGACGGACGGCGGACGGCGGCCCTTGACGAGGCCGGCTTTTTTATCCTATCTCTATATATATATCATAATATGTCTTATGTATGTCATACGATATTATAATATATATATAAATAAAAACATAAACATATATATATATAAAGCAAAAGCCTGGAGATATGGATATGGATATGGATATGGATATTGATATGGCGGTATATCAGTGATATGGCCTTAATGTTAACTTCAACTTAATGCCATAATGATATACAGATATTAATTTCGCTAAGCAGTGGCCAGTGGCAGTGTGCTGGCAACCACTTCGTCGTACATGTGTAAATGCGAAATGCACTGCACATACACATGTTTTGATGATTATGTGATCGGCGAACCAATAACTTGTATCACACGCACGGACGCACGGACGCTCTGCTCGCCCCGAAACACGCGCCCACACCGGCAGACAGACTTCCCACAGGCACGTGGCGACTACGTCATGAAACATCACAACGGCCACCATTTCTCAGAAACTCTTCTTCTCCCACCGCGTCTCGCTCTCCACGGGGGCGGATTCCCACCTAGACCACTATAAACATGGCTTCCAAAGTTATCACGCTCACATTCGCCCCTCAGCGCTTCTTGCCGCCGCCGCCGCCCGCCTTGTTCTTACGCCCGCCACTGACTAGCCTCGCGGCCGTCTCCGCGGCGTTGCGCTGGTTCTTGCGTCCGAGCATGCGCGGGTTGAGCGGCAGGTAGGCGTGCGGCTGCATCGCGCCCGGCCGCGTCACGTCGCCCTTGCCGCCCTTCTTGGACTTGTACGCGTCGCCGAAGTTGGCGCCGAACGTTGTGCGGCCCTGCTTGGCCTGCTTCCTGCTCGAGAGCGAGTAGCGCGAGGCCCCGGCGCCGCCCTCGCCCGCCTCGGCCGCCGAGGCGGCGGCCACCTGCTGGCGGACCGACCCCGTCGCCTTCCGCTTGGCCACCTTGCCCTCGCGCACGATCTCGTCCTCGGGGTCCACCTCCACCTCCGCCTTGTCCTCCTCCTCGCTCACCTCGCCGCCCGCCACGCGCACCTTGCCGTCCGCGAAGGAGACGCCGTGGTCCTCCTCGGCGCCGGCCTCGGGCTCGCGCCTCCGCTTGGCCGCGCCGCGGAGGGGCGGTGCCTCGACGAGCGGAGCGGTGAGCAGGTCCACGTCCGCCGCGCCCTCCGACCGGTCCGTCCACGTCTCGCGCAGCCCCAGCCCGCCGCCTCGCCGGCTCGCCGCTCCCCCCGCCCCTGCCTCGACGGGCGCATCGGCGTCGCCGTACTCGTCGTCATCGTCGTCGTCGCCCTCGCCGAGGAGTGCCTCGTATTCGGCGTGGCGGTTGCGCGGCCCGCCGGCGCCGCCGTCGAGGTCGTCCTGCGCCGCGCCGTCGCGCTCCGCCTTGGCGGCGAGCCGCGCGTCCGTGTGGCGGCGCGCGCGCTCCTTCTGCTTGCGCATGTGGGTGAGGAGGCGCATGTGCGCCTCTGGCGTGACCGCCATCATGACGTCGAGCCCGAAGCGCTTGACGAGTCGCTCCATCAGGTAGCGCACCTGATACTTGAGGTGCGCGTGCTTGTTGGAGCACCAGGCGAGCAGCGGCGGCACCAGCTTGGGCAGCAGCGGCTCCACCTCCTCGCGCGGCAGCGCGGACAGCTGCACCTTGATGAGCACGACCGCCGCGCGAACCACCTCCTGCTCGCGGTGGCGCAGCAGCGGCAGCACCGTCTCGAAGAGGCGCATGCCGAGGGGCACGATGGCGGGCGCGGCGCGGTACTCGTAAAAGAGGCGCGAGAGTGCGAGCAGCGAGGCGGCCACCATGTGCGGCGTCTTGCCCGCCAGCCCCGCCGCCACCGAGACGAGCACCGTGGTGAGCGCCTCGGCCTGCGCCGCATCGCCGCCGGCCAGCTTCTGCGCGCGCTCGGCGACGAGGAGCAGCGCGTCGAAGGCGGCGGCGCGCGACTTGACGTTTGGCTCCTTGGTGGCCAGCACCACCTCGCCCAGCAGCGAGGCGAGCGCGGCGCCGAGCTGCTCGGCGCTCAGCCGGCCCACGATGGCCTGGACGCACATGAGGCGGCGGCGCTTGCATGCGGTGTGGCAGGCGGGCAGCGCCTCGTCGAGCGCCAGCGTGATCTCGGGTAGCCGGCCGCTCAGGAAGGCGGCGTGGTGCTCCACCAGCACCGCCAGCGCCTTGTAGCCCTTCTTCTGGAGCAGCGCGTTGGCGTGGACCAGGTTGGGCTTGGCGGCGCGCCAGAGCAGCGGCGCGTGCTCGGTGGGCGAGATGGCGGGCGCCAGCGCAAGCAGCAGCTCCAGCATCGAGCACTGCGTCTCGACCGACGTCTGTTGCGGCAAAGGAGGCGGCGTCAGGGGCGGGTGGGCGGGCCCTTGGGCGAGTGCGCGGGCGTGCTGGTGTGGCCTGCGATTTGCAGCGCGCACGTGCAAGTGGCAGGTGCCAGCTCGGCGCGCGGTTCTGAACAGGGCGTTGCTCTTGCACTACTTTCGGCCGCAACCCGGCTGGGAGAAAAGCACCGAGAGCGGATTTGGTATAGCGTGCGTGTGGGGAGAGGGTGGGGGTGGGCTGGCTGCCGGGGCTGCGGCTCAGAGAGCTGGGTTTAATCAAGGTTGTCCGCGTCGCCAGTGAGTGGCTCGGTTGACCGTCGTGATGCTTCTCATCAGTGCCGCGGCCGTCTTGCGTTGCGCAGCGGGGGCGGTCGAGTGCGGGCCGTGCGTGTGCCCCCCCCGTCCCCTGTTGGCGCGCACCTGTGAGCCGTCGGAGGCCGCGGTGGCCTCGAGGAGCTTGCGCAGGACCGACTTGAAGAACTCGCCGAGCATCTCGTCCGGCGCGGCGGTGGCGTATGCGCCGATTGCCGCCTGGATGGCGCCGCGCTTCTCGGGCGGCTCAGTCTGGTGCAGGTTGAAGAGCAGCGGAAGAAAGTTCTTGGCGTAGGCACCGATGGCCGCGAGCGCCGCGCTGGCGCCGGCGGTGGGCACCACGTCCACCTTGCCTGATCCGTCGGCGCGCGGCACCACCTCGCGCAACGATCGCTGGCGCAGCACGACCGCGCAGAGGCCCTGCAGGATTGGCGTGCGCAGCTGCGGCGTCTCCTGGAGCGTGGTGCCGAGCACCTTGGCGAGGGCCGGGAAGGCGGCGGCCGCATCGTCGGCCGAGGCGCAGAAGCCGGGGAAGAGCGCCCAGACCTGCTCGTAGAGGTTGTGGAGGTTCTTGGCCTCGATCTGGCGCTCGTCTGCCGCGAGCTCGGCCGAGCGAGAGAGCAGCCAGCCCTGCAGCGGAACGAAGTAGCTGTTGAAGAAGCCGAGCGTCGCGCGCGGGCCCAGGTGGTTGCGCAGCACGGGTAGCAGCCACGAAGTGTCGTCGCCGCCGTCGGAGGTCGATATCTTGATGGGGAGGATGGGGAGGAAGCGCTGCGGCCCCAAGGCGCGCGCGGCGAGGCCAAGCGAGGCCATGAGCGTTCCGCGCGAGTCAGTGAGCCGCTTGTGGTCGCTGAAGAGGCTCTTCATCGTCGTCAGCAGCAGGTCGCACGCGGGCGTTGCGCCCTCGGCCAGCGCGGAGAAGAGCTCGCCGCTCGCCTCGAGCACGGGGCGCCAGAGCGGCAGGTAGCGCGGCGCCAGTCCCCCCGCCAAGGTTGCCGCGAGCGCAGCCGCCGCGGCGGGCTCCGTGTGCTTGCTCACGCAGCCCGTCACGAGGGCGCTCAGGTGCTGCGTCTGGAGCGCATCGAGCGGAGTCGAGGGAGCCGCCTCCTCGGGCTCGGCGCCCTTGCCCTTGCCGCCGCCCCTGCCGCCCGCACGCGGGTTCGGCCCGCCGCCAACGCCCTTGCCGCCCCGGCCCTTGCCCTTCCCGGCAGGTGGCGCCCCAGCCTTGGGCCCTCCGCCGTTGCTGTGCGAGTGCAGCAGCGACTCGAGCATCGCGCTCGCGAGCGGGGCCAGCCGAGCGCTGCCCAGCGAGGCGTCGGCCGCCGAGAGCGACGTGGCGGCCGCGAGCGCTGCGCGCAGGGTGGGGCCCTCCATAGCCGCCGCGGCCGCCGCAGCCTTGGCCGACGAGCCTGCCACCGCGGCGCCGCCTGCCGCCACGCTGCTGAGGAGGGCGTCGATGATTGCGGCCAGGGCGGAGGCGGGGAGCGCGCAGCCGGAGGACTGGCCGCCGGCGCCGGCGCTGGCTCCCTCCGGCGCGCAGGCTGCCTGGAGGAGCTCGAGCGCCGACTTGGTGATGAGCGGGTGGCCGAGCGACGGCAGCTGGAGCAGCGCCGCAGCCACGCAGGCGGCGTCCGACGGGGCGAGCAGGTTGACGGCCGAGCCAAGGAAGTGGAGGAGGTAGAGCGCGGGCTGGAGCTCCTTAAGCGAGGGGCGCGCCAGCTTGCTCTCGACGAACTTGGCCGCCACCAGCGAGAGGTGCAAGCGGCGCGCGGCCGCGGCGCTCGCGGCGTCGGCACCCTCGGCCGAGTCGGCCGAGTCGCGCAGCACTTCGACGCAGGTGGCCTGCCCGCGCTGGCGTACCTTGGGGTGGGCGTGAGTCGCGAACTCGAGCAGCCAGCGCCAGAGCTTGGCCGCCTCGGACGACTTTGGCGGGAGCGCGAGCAGGATGCGGCGCGCGCACGAGAGCGCCGGCCGAACGACCGACGGCTGGTCCACGTGCATGTTGGACACGGTGACGAGCACCTCGGCGATCCGAGCGCCCTTCGTGGAGAGGAGCGCCGCGGGGACCGCGGCGAGGGCGCGCTCGAGCAGCGTGAGGACGCCGCCCGCTGCAGATGCCTGCGCGTGCGACGCCTCGAGCGACATCATCAGCACACCCATGTACGCCACCTGCGAGGCGAGGCGCCGGCGGTGAGGGGTGGAGGGGGGGTAGGAGGTCGGGCGGGCGGTTAGGTGTGCCGGCTCCAGCGGAAGGTGCCCGCGCTGCAACTTTGGTGTTTTGGTGGCCAACTGCGCCGCGCGCCCAGTGCAGAAATGGGCCGGGCGCGCGGACGCACTGGCGAGGGCTGCAGCTGCTGCGACGCGAGCATCTCGTCGACCGCCGCGAGCACCGCATTCTCCTGCACGTACTTCACGCTGCCGGCAGCGTGCGACCGGATATCGTCGAACATCGTAGTCTACGTCGCCAATGGTTGTTGTGAAATGTAGTCTGTGAACTGTTTTCTAGCCATACCAACTTCGACAGCGTTCAAGCGCGCTGCGCGGCGGAAGAGCGAGCTAGACCTGGATTTTGGCGAAGAACACACACGAACACGAAGCGCTTTGCTGTCATGCCAACGCAAGCGCTTGTCGTGTTCGACCTGGACGCGTGCTGTTGGGCACCCGAGATGTTTCAGTTGTGGGGCGGTGGCGCGCCATTCGAGGTGGTTTGCGACACGCCGGGCGACATGACGCTCGTGGACGCAAGAAACATAGAGGTGTGTTGCCGCTGTGCGTGTGTGTGTAAGCTTCGCGCTGGTCGAGCGAGCCTACTGTGCGGGGGAAAATCAAGCAAGATATGGCATGGCGGAAGGGCATTTGCACGGTTGTGGCCTGCCCGCCACCGCCCCGCGCGCCCTGCCCTGTAGGTGCGCCTGCTTGCCGACGTTGCCGCCGTGTTCGCCGAGCTGCACGCCCGCATCGGCGCTGGCGAGCCTATCCAGGCCGCCATCGCCTCGCGCTCGGACGAGCCCGTGTGGGCGCGAGAATGCCTGCGCAAGTTCATGGTCGCTCCGGGCGTCGCAATGAACCACGTCGTGCCAGAGGTGATCATGCGAGGGCGGGCCAGCGCGCCAATTGCCCGGCCAACAATAGCCCAGTTGCGCGGGCCCTGCACGAGCGCCAGCCATGCCATGCGTTCACCAGTCCTCTGCGTCGCAGGCCTTGACGGAGATTTACCAGGGGTCCAAGCAGGGCCACTTCCGGGCGCTGCACAAGAAGACGGGCGTCCCGTTCGAGCGAATGTGCTTTTTCGACGACGTAAGCAGACCGCCACGACTGTATAAAGGGTTCACCCGATGTAGCGCACTCAGCGGTTGCACGGATTTCAGTAAATCGCACCCCAGCAGTCACACGGTATTTCTGTAAACCTCACCTCGCAATTCGATTCTTGCTACCGCCATTTGCCAGGCGTCGGCGTGTGTGGTAGCTCACGGGTCGGTGGCCAGGGTCTTTAGGATCTTAGCATGCATGTCGTGTAACCTGTTACCTTACCCTGGGCTAGAGGTTTCTCTGACTGCGACCAGATTACACTGACACACTGGCTACCACACGTATACACACTGAAACTACAACTACAACTAAACTCCATACTATGGCCCGTGCGAGGCCACGTGACCTAGGACCAGGGAGTGACGAGCCTGCGGCCGAAGGCTCGGATTCTGACGAGTAGGAGAAGGAGCGCGAGCGCCGAGGAGCACGCGCACACGCGCACGCGCCCCGCTGTCTGCTTTACACTGGGACGGCCGAAACTAAACACTGCACACACATAAGTGGGCTCTAAAACAAAACTCAATATAATGTGTGTCGCGACCCCCCACCGCAAACGTTCCTGTAGCCTGTAACCCACCCTGGAGGTTACAGTGGTATAGGTTACACGACATCCAAGAGTCTACCTTAGCCCACTGTGTTTTGCAGTGATAGCCGCAACACTACAAACAACACGGGTCTCATCACACCGCGCCTCCCTGCTTACCGTTTCCTCTTCTCAGGTGGGTCGGCTGAGCGTGCACTGCTTCTTGACGCCGCGTGGGGTGACGCGCGATGTTTACGAGAGGGGGCTCGCTGCGGCACTCGCGGGGGAGGGGCCGCCCGACGTATTTGGCCAGGCGGAGGGCCTCCGAGGCGCAGGAAGAAGTGAGCGGGCGGCAGGGCTGTAGTATGGTAGTATAGCTAGAGCGCCATGGGGCCTTTGTTTGGGGCATGGGTGGGTCGGGTGCGAGGTGTGTGTCAGCGCAGAGAGGAGCCAGAGAGTGAGATAACGCAGCTCACTCACTCAGCGAGAGAGCGAGCGTGAAGCGTGAATACGAATACATGCATATGCATGCATATGCATATACATATTACACATTACGTAATGACATTACACGTCACACATACACATACATACGTACATACGACGGATGCGATTGTTCAACATAATACATATACATTATAATTATTATATAATTATAATACAACTCACTGAGTGACTCACTGAACTCAGTGCTGCGTGCTGCTCGCGTGCGTCCGCGTGTTTTGTGCCGTATTCTGTTACTGTTAGTACTCTTACTCTACTCTAATATAGCCGAATATAGCAGTAGAGGTCTAGTTCTAGGTCGTCGATGATGATGTCATGATGTGATCTACCCCACCCACCTATACCTATCTATACCTACATAATACCTATACACCTCTGACGACACCGACGGGCGCACGCGCCCCTGCGACCAGCGAACCAGCGAACCTGCAGCCTGCAGTACAGATCGGAAACACCTGCCAATTATAAATAAGTTGAGGGGGGCGCCGGACGCGTGATAGGGGCCGGCGCGAGAAAAAGAGGGAGAGTAGCACAAATAAATAAAATTCGCATAATAAACTGCGGCAAGTATCCCTCCGGTATTTAACAAAATGCAGAAAGGATCCCTCCGGTATATCTATCCATTTGCAGCATTTTTTCGGCCACCACCGCAAGCAAAATGCTGGCGCCGCGCTTGCGTCCGAACGCGCGTTGCCTCTCTACGGCCTCGCGCCTGGGCACCGCCACCCGCTCGGAGTCATGGTCCTTCCTCCCCATTCTCAACATCACAAAGGTCCGCCGCGGGTCACGCGCCAGCACTGCTAGTGGTCGGGGAGGGGTGTGGGCGGGCAGTGGGCGCGGATGCGTTGCGCACACATCTGCGGCGACGCGCCGCCACCAGGGCACTTCGTTGACACGCGCTTGATTGGCTGGAATCGAGTGCTGCTGGCTTGGCGCTGCACACATGCAGCTGGCAAGCAGACCCGGGCCGTCGACTGCGCGCTTACGTTCCCCGCCCCTACACACAGGGCCTCCCCGCGGTCTTCCACACGTCGCCCGAGTCGTCTGCGTTCCGCGCCATCGTGGACATGGTCAAGATGCGCTCTGGCTCGCTGATGGTTTCCTCCGGTACTGAGATGCATGGCATCGTGACAGAGAGGGACGTGCTGGACAAGCTTCCGTTTGGCGTGGGCGCCTCGCGCGGGATCAAGGTGACCGATCTGATGACGCCCAAGGCTGAGCTGGTCACCGCGCCGCCCTCCTTCACGCTCGACCAGTGCGTCAAGGCGATGCAGGCGGGCACCTTCCGCCACCTGCCGATTGTCGAAAAGTCCGAGGTGAAGGCCGTCATCTCGATGCGCGACATCGCGCAACACGTCGCCTCGGCGCTGGCCAAGGCGCCCGCGGCCGAGCCCACGACGGTGCGCGACCTGATGGAGGCCAAGGGCGGGCCCTCGTGCCTCGAGCTTCCCTCGTCGGCCTCCGTCGGCGCGGCGGTCGAGCTGATGCGCGAGACGCGCGCGGGCTCGGTGCTCATTTCGAGCTCGTGCGGCTTCGGCATCATCACCGAGCGCGACTACCTCACCAAGGTTGCCGTCTACGACGAGGCGAACCCGCACGACGTGCCCGTCACTGACATCATGACCACCTCGCCATACGTCAAGGTGAGGCGCAGTCGCTCTCCTCACACCCCTCCGCCCTGCTCCCACTTTCCGACCCCCGCCCCTCGTGTCTATCGCACAGACCGTCTCTGCGTCTGGCCGCATCTCGGACTGCCTCTCGCTCATGGTGGCGGGCGGCTTCCGCCACCTGCCCGTGGTGGAGAAGGGTGAGGTGGTGGGCGTCATCTCGATGCGCGACATCCTCCACTACTTCCTCCATTAAACAAGTGCGACCCAGCGGAATTACTCGGGAGCCCTGGTCTGTCCGATGTCCGATGCGGCTCCGTGCAAGAACACCACAGCCCAGATTTTGAGACTGTGGGTGGTGAAGGAGAGAGGGGTCCGTGCTGGTCTTGTGAGCTCCCTAGTCCATAATCGGTGACGTCAGGGTGCGGCGAACCGCCTTTCGTCGACGTCCGGTCCGACGCGGAAGGGGTCGTGGGGCGACGCAGGCGGGCAGAGTCAGGAGGGTCGCGGCGCTGTGGGGGGAGCTGTGTGCTGCGTGCTCCTGCGCTGTCGATTGTTGGTTGTTGGGCGTGTAATGTGTTTTTGTTGTGAGTCGTGTGTCGTGTTGTTTTGTGTGTTTTGTTGTGTAGATCGATCGGGTTAAACCCGAGTGGGAGAGAGAGAGGGAGAGGGAGTCTCTGAGAGTGTGAGTGAGAGGTGAGACTGTGAGAGAGATGAGTGTGAGCCAGTGACTTAGTGATAGTGACTATGACTAGGTCGATATAGACGAGTGAGTATATATATATATATATATATACATTTACATAATATATATATATATATATATATATATATATATATATATATATATATAGTATATAATATGTATATGTATATGTATTACATTATGTATATATATTATATAAATATAATAATAAATTTTATATAACGGTTAAATGATATAAATATACTATTAATACTAATACTAATATTATATGATATATACACATTGGGCTTTTTCGCCAAATCTGGGCATAAGTGAACGTTATGAGCGATACAGAACTCCTCAGAGGCTCCCAAGCGGCTCATACGCAACCCATATGCCATGTCCACGCACAGGGGTCAAAACACCCAGCCAAAAATATTCTGGGGTCTGGTCACGTGACCCCAACGGCAAAAAATACCGGGGGGGGCCGCCCCTCCAAAAGGCTTTTTCTCGGCCTTGGGAGCCGCCTGGCGACCTCCCTCCGCAGCCCCGATGCGCTCACCCACGCCCCAACCACCCCCCGTACCCCTGCCAGTCGAGCCAGCGTCAAAGGCCGCGATTCCGCCGTCGTAATGGAGCCAGACGGTCCCCAAATCGACGCTTCGTCTGCGGCCCTGCAGCTGCGACCGAACAACCCGCTCGACTCCCTCGCCCGCAGCTGCCCCCAACAACGCCATGGTGCCGGCCCGGATCGCCGGCACTGGCCCCGCACGGGCGCCCCACAACCCGTGCTGCAGCGTGCCGGAGGCTGCCGCCTCCCAGGTGCCGCCCGCGTCCTCGCACA
>Ga0209390_10010105_pt1 | contig 11137 bp, 19 predicted proteins | sample BON01_FD_187212 | JGI IMG/M metagenome (GOLD analysis project Ga0209390, IMG submission 187212) | Freshwater microbial communities from Lake Bonney liftoff mats and glacier meltwater in Antarctica - BON-01 (SPAdes) (version 2) | ecosystem: Environmental > Aquatic > Freshwater > Ice > Glacier... | reverse complement strand
TCCCTCCCTCCCTCCCTCCCTCCTTACCTGGTGCAAACGGACAAGCAAAGAGCCCGTTTTGCCGGTGCGCTTCATGGCGGGGGCGGCGACCGACACGACGGTGGTGGAGTCCTCGCCGACCTCGGTGACCTAGGGAGGGAGGGAGGGAGGGAGGGAGGGAGGGAGGGATGACAGCGCGAAGTGAGCGAAGGAAATACAACTTGAATGATGTCATGGATGGGAGGAGGGAGAAAGAGGGAAGGAGGGAGGGAGGGAGGGAGGGAGGGAAGGAGGGTCTTTACATACCTGCTCGGCCGTGGTGCTGATGGAGGCATCCTCCTCGCCGCCGGCCCCTTCCTCGACATTGACCTGTTTGATTTGGCGGAAAGCAAAAAGAAGAGAAGAAAGAAGAAAATGAGCACAAAGAAGGGAGAGGAGGGAGGGACGGAGGGAGGGACGGAGGAAAGGAAGGAGGGAGGGACGGAGGGAAGAAAGGAGGGAGGAAAGGAGGGAAGGAGTGTAATGGCCTCCAGGTCGAGGGTCTCACTGATGAAAGACAAGAGGGAGGGGGGAAGGGAGGGAGGAGGGAGGGAGGGAGGGAGGGAGGGAGGGAGGGAGGGAGGGAGGACGTACCTTGGCCAGCGCCTTGAAGGCAAAAGTAGCAGTGACCGAGCCATTGACGGCCTCTAGGTCGAGGGTCTCGCTGATGGTGCTGTCGGGAGAGTTGACGATGTCGGCGATGGGCACGTAGACCTGAGGGAGGGAGAGAGGGAGGGAGGGAGGATGGGGTCATAGGTGAGACAATATGCTACGATGGCGGACATGAGAAATGCAAAACCCCTCCTCCCCTCCCTCCCTCCCTCCCTCCTTCCAAACCTTGCCCAAGAGCTTCTCTCCACTCATGCGCTTCTGTCGCAGGTAGATGGTGACCTTCTCCGCGGCCAGATTGCCCTCGACGAGCGTAGCGATGGTCTCTCCTCCAAACGAGTAGACGTCGCTCTTGCCCGAAGACACCGCGCGGGTCTTAACGCTGTCCTTGCCCACCTTGAGGGAGGGAGGGAGGGAGGGAGGGAGGGAGGGAGGGAAAGGTGTGAAAACTTAATTTCCGTCTTGTGATAGGGAGCCAAGGGAGGGAGAGAGAGAGGAAGAAGGAGGAAGGGAGGGGAAAGGAGGGCGGGAGGGAGGGAGGGAGGGAGGAAACATACCTTGATCTCGGCGTAGACCTCGGAGCTGCCCACGCTCATCACGTCCAAGGCGCTCGACTCTGTGATTTGCAGGTAAGAAGGGAGGGAGGGAGGGAGGGAGGAAGGAAGGCTGGGAAGAAGGGAGAAATGCGTCTTCGTGCGTGAGGAACAAATTGGAGGAAGAAGGCGGGAGGGAGGGAGGGAGGGAGGGAGAGGGAGACGCTTACCCCTGTACGTCGCCTTGTCCACAGACACAAAGAGCACGCCCTTGGCGGCTTCCACGTGTCCGCATTCGGCGGGGATGAGGTCGATGACGAGCTTCTCGGGGTTGACCAGGTTCTCGGCTGTTGAGGGAGGGAGGGAGGGAGGGAGGGAGGGAAGGAGGGAAGGGTCGGTGAGGTTGAAGTTGGGAAGTAGGGAGATATGGGTGTCATTTTGACGGGCTCGACGAGCTGAACACGATGAGATGCAAAGAACGGAGCGAGCGGACGGAAGGAGGGAGGGAGGGATGGAGGGAGATACTAACAAATGCCATTGATAATTAGATTCGTGATGAACTGCGACAGGCCCGGGAGGTCAAAGATGTTGACCGACTTCAGGGGCACGACGGAGAAATCAATAATGGCCTTCTCCAAAAAGGTGATGAGGACGGTCTTAGCGTGAGGGAACTCAGGGACGAGGTCGATCTCGATGCGCAGCTTGCCTTCGAACCAGACGTTCTTGACGGCCAGGGTCTAGGGAGGGAGGGAGGGAGGGAGGGAGGGTGAGGACAAGTCCACGCGACATGAAAGGAGGGAGGGAGGGCGGGAGGGAGGGAAGAAGATCTTACCTTGGCAGCCACCACCACCTCCAGGTCGGGGGCATGGAAACCCACCCCAGCTTAAGCACGATGCGGCTCTCGCTAATCTCATTGTGGTAATTATCCCTCAACAGCAACTTGGCCGAGCTAATGAAAGGAGGATTCTTCCCTAGGGTGAACCTGCCCAACTCCAACCCAGTCAAGGCCGCGGGCTTGTTGGCATCCAAGGCAGGTTGCACTGCATCACGGATATTCTGACACAAGACCGGCTCATAGAACTGCCATGCCACAACCGCCACAAGACAGTATTGATCCACTCCGCGCTCTCCTCATTCCCAATCACCCTCTTCCTCTGTGCGTTTCGATCGGCGTCGATGGGCGCGGCTTTGGGGACACGATCACGCCGAGTCTTGATAGAGTAAAAAAACACTGATTCCAACCCCAAAGACACCAGCACCGACAAATTATATTTCCCCGCCGCCCACGAAAGGACGGAGGCCCCCACCACGAAAATACCCGGCACGAGCGTCTCCTTCCTTGGCTCGGACAACGCTAGAGGGTTCTTGAAAGGAGGGGCAGGCTTTTTCTCTGCAGCTACCGCAGCAGTGGGGGGAGCAGTGGCAGTGATGACAGGAGCGGCCTCACCATGAGCAGCAGCAGAAGCGGAGGCCATGGCGTTCTCGGCGGCGGCGCCGGCGTCGGTCAGGCCTGTTGAGGAGGGGAGGGAGGGAAGATGAGGAGGAGGAGGGGAGGAAGAGCGGGAATTGCCGACGGGGCCACTTGAGGAGTCAAGGGAGGGATGGGGAAGGACATGTGATAAGTCCCTTGTGTGTTGTGTGTGTTGTTATGAAGTTGACAAAGGCAGGAAAAGGCAGGGAGGATCAAGTTGAAGGAGGGCGGGGCGGCTCGATGATTTGATGAGAAGGGGAAGAGCCGCCAAATCTCTGCCAAGGCGGCAGCCTCCCCCTCCCAACGCAAACAACCATTACAGTCACGCACACACTGCACATACAAAGGAGCCGCCCTCGAGTGATGTACACTACGAAGGGCAAGTGCACGAAGGAGGGAGAGGGGAAGAGGCGGAACAGCAACAAGAAGAAGAAAAGTGTTGCAGCAGTGGGCCATGCCAGAGGGGGAAATACCGCGCGCAGTTCTTTCCCTGGCCTCCACCCACCAAACCAAACACACACAAGCCCCACACACACGTCGGTACGTACCCTTGGTCGCGGCCTCGGTGACGCGCGCCATCTTCTTCTCGTCGAGCTTGGAGGGGGCGGTGGCAGTGGCGGCAGCCATAAGATCAGGAGAATGGAGAGGGGTGGGGAGGTCGCTTCGAGCTCTCGAACAAAAAGCGAGGGCTACAGAGAGACGAAGGCAGGCGTGAAGCGGGCCCTTGGCTGCCGTTCCCTGTGGGTTAGGTGCGTGAGAAAGGGGGGCATGAGAAGGGGGCGTGTCAGTATGGGCTGTGCGAATTTTGGCTGCTGAGTGGATTCGCACATGATATCATATCATCTTCTTTGGTGTTGTTCTGCTTCCTCTGTGGAGCGAGCCGGCCGCACCGGGGTGCCTCGTGCGCCCTTTATACACAGCCAAAAAGCAGACAAACCGGATCGGGGGGATGATAAGAAAGCAAAGCTTGCAAAGGCAGGCTTGGGGGGTCGAAGAATGATGCTTGGGAGTAGTGGGAGGGGTGGCAAGCGGAGGCAGAAGGAGACGCGCCATGCGCTCAGTGGATAAGCTTTTCATCGCTGTTTGGTGAAGCAGGAGCAAGGAAGAGGAGGGAACGACAAACAACAGTCGAGCGATGAGGGAGAGGCAGAGAAATTATGCCATTGGTTGTGGTGCTGAATGGTGTGGTGACAACAGGCAAAGGAGACACAGCAGCCTTTTTCGCATTTTATTGGTTTTCTTGTCTTGTTTCTTTAGAGTGCACCCTCTGGGAGGGCTTTTTCTGGCGCATGCCGAAGCAGGCCTACACTGTACCGTGCAGAGCATCACACCCCCGTTGGCAGGGTGCTCGGGTCTTATGCACTTGAACCATCTCGGGGCCTCGTGCGGCTCTTACACATGTATTGCCTGTCCTCGACCATAAATTATAGAAATTGTTCAGGAAGAAAATCAGAAAACCTCGTCGTGCGCGGTCGTGCGGGAGCCTTCTGGCCCATTGCTTTCCAAATACATCCCTACTTACTTCGCACTTACATTTACTCACATACCCTCGCATAGACGATTTTCTTCATAGTCAGAAGCCCAATGTATCTGTTTCCTCCATCTTTGTCACTTTCTTCTGCTGCTCTGTCGTCGCGCCCCCGCCGCCGGTCCTCGATTGATCCACCAATCAGCAGCAGCCCCATCATCCACCACGAAGAGGTGGACCACAACACCACCAACACTAGCGATGCCATCCCCACGCCCTCGTCCTCGTCTCTTCTCAATATTGCACAACAGCTAAAGCAACGTCTGCTCGAAGCAGAACAACAGCTGCAAGTCAAAGGTATGTGTGTGTGTGTGCTCGAAGAAGGGCTATGGGCCACACAAGGCGTCTGTGCTCTGTCCTTCTGCACACGATGCCCTTATAATCTGAAACCAAGCGACCCGTTGTAAAGACCTTGAAATAAGTCAAGAAGATTGCGTCCTGAAAATCGATGCTGGCACTAACACCAACACTCCCCTCCCTTTTTCCCTCCCTTCCTACCCCCCTCCCACCTCAGCCACGGAAATCACCCGCCTCCAAGCCCAAGAGCACGAACGCGCCCAGCAAGAAGACACCCTCCACTCGCGGATCCAGACCCTCCTTTCCCAAAAACAACTAGCGCATGACCTGCTAACACAAGTAAACATCAAGCTGGCTCATTCCTTGGGTGAGAGCAAGAGGCTGCAGCAGGAACTCAGCGAGATGCACCTGCTCAAGGACCACTGTGAGAGCATGTGGAAGAGTGCCGAGAGGGAGATAACAGCCTTGACGACCAGTGTTCCTCCACCCCTTCCTCCCTCCTTTCCTCGGTCGGTCCCTGGGCCGTTTGTGTCTGGGGAGGAAGAGACTTTGCCGCTGCTCCCGCCCTCCTCCTCCTCCTCCTCTTCCTCCTCCTCCTCCTCCTCCTCTTCCTCCTCCTTCCCTCAGCCACCGCACCAGCAACACTATCGAATCGAAGGCGAGGAGCAAGAGGAGGGGAGGGAGGAAGAGGAAGAGTCCGTGCAGTGGCTATTGGGTCGAAGCATGGTCGCTCAGAAGGAGGCAGCAGAGGAACAAGAAGACGCCAATGCCGCCGCTTGGGATTTTTTGACGGGGAATGACGGACGAGTGGTCGAGCACGAGGAGGAGGAAGAGCAAGAGCAAGAGCAAGAAGGGAGAGAGGAGGATGCGTTGCCGGTGTTGTCGATTCTGCCAGCTGTTGTGGCTGTAGGCGATGTGCAGCTGATGGAGGTGCACCAAACTCCTCCTCCTCCTGTCTCCCTTCCTCCTCCTCTTCTCGCAGTGCGCCCTCTTTCGTTAGTGGCCGCACACACCATCTCGCCCTCCCGTGAGGTGAGGGTTGCAGAGGAGGGGAGAGTGATCGAGCGGACCAGAGGAAGGAGGGGTGGAGGGAGGGAGGGAAGCGTGGAGAGAGAAGTCACGCATAGCCTGCTTGATCAATTGCAAGGAATCACGCAGGAGCTTCGTGCCTTGGTCCTCAAGACCAAGGATAGACGGAGGGCAGGAGGGAGGGAGGGCGGGAGTGAGGCCAGGATTGAGCGTGGAGGGAAGACGGAAGGCGGGCTTGGAAGTAGCAGCAAGAGCGGCTTAAGGGAGAGAGAGAAGGCCTCCAAGAATTTGCCAGCCCTGCCGGTGGTGGTACTCCCATCTTCGACACGCCTGCCTCCGATGCCTTTTCCTCCTCCTCTTCCTCGCCCTCCTCTCCCTTCTCCCTTCCTCCCCAAGACTAAACCCGATCCCTATCATCTTCTCCCTCAATACCACCACCGCTCCAAGTCGGTCCTCCCTCCTCATCTCCTTCGTCCCTCCTTTCCCCCTCGTCCACAAACCCTACCTCCATTGGTGCCTGCGCTGCCACGGCCGCCTTCCTCCTTGTGCCGTCCCAAACGCCCCGCCCCCATTCCATATGGGCGCTTTCCCAAGCAAGAAGAAGGGAGAAAGGCAGGGAGGGAGGGAAGGAGGGAGGAGGAGCGGTGTTTGTTGGATGTGTGATATTGAGCCTGGCATTTATGAGGCGAGTAAATTGCCTGTGTAGGAATGGAATTTTGGTAGGAATTGGATGCATGAAAGTTGGAAAGTACTAACAGCAGAATAAGCCTCGGCGAGAAGAAGAAATATGAATACACAATCGTAAGCAAAATTTTGTTCTATATGGTTACACCTTTAGGACCCGTCACGGGTTTCCTTGCTACTCATTGACCTGGCTTTCCAACTTAGAGTCGTCCTCGGAGTGAGCGGTCAGCGCCGCCATGGCACACAAGAAATATGTATGCTTGTCGATTGAGCCTAAAGCCTCACTTGCAAGACGCAGATGAGGACATGGACTTTGCTTTGCAGGAAGGTAGGGAGGGCGCCGCCCCCTTACTCCAGAAATTTCATTCTGATGCGAGTGACTGTAACGAAGATGATCAAGATTCCATCGCAGACATGTTGGAGACACGCGCCCTCATTCCCAGCTGCAAAAAGTTTGAATCGTTGGAAGGAATCGGTAATGATCACTGGTTTGATGAGGCCACTCTAGAGACGGAGATTCGCTTGTTGCGTGCCATGCTGCCGTTTACAAAAGTGCTCCCGGCGCTCACGTGGGAAAGTGCTTTCGAGCCGTGCTTTATTGAGGCGCCTGCACCATATTTGACGCGCATTGAAGTGGCTCTTCAAGGTGACAGGGGAGTCTTCTCTTGGAAAGTGTTTGAGGCGGCACCGGCGCTTGTGAGTATTCTTATCGGTTGTGTTAACCAGATACCTAACGGTACGACAGCCTTGCAGTCCGCTTTGCGGAACGGTGCCTTACAAAAACTTGAAGAAATGGCGATGATAAATTTTGAGGATGTCAGGGATTTTGCAATCGCCTTAACGGGTTCTGGCTGTGCGAAGCGATTGACGTGCTTCCCATTTATCCATTACGACCTCACAGATGTGTGCGTCGTGGCCCTGGCCGAGGCCTTGCTGAAAGCGACACAGACCTTTTGGACACACTTGAACCTGTCAGATGTGGGGATGGGAGACGAAGGCATCGCCGCGTTGGCCCCTCTCGTATCTCAAGGCCGCATGCAGCAGGTGACGGAGCTGTCCCTCTCTGGAAATAGTGGCTTGACCAAGCAGGGCATCATTACTTTGGCAGAAGCGATCGATGCACGCGGGTTGCCCAAGCTGAGAGCCTCACATTTATCTGGACTGCTGCCGGCGACGGACGAAGAGTCAATCCTAGGGATCACCACCTTTGTACACGCGGTCACCAAAGGGTGCCCACCACTCAAAGAGTTTACATTCGATCCAACTCACCAGGACGTGATCACAGACATGATCAAGGCGGCGGGCTGGAAACGAGAAGTTAATATGCATAAGATGCGCGAATACGTTAGATGCACGGGTGGTCGGGAAGCAGGAAGGGACAGAATGCGAAGAAATGACAAGTGAAGAGTGACCAAACAAGAGACGGAATTGAAAAGTAATTGACACAACATCTATTAAGCAATAGAGAAAGATGAACGAGACAAAGATGAAAATATACATGAAGGAGTACAGGTGCGGACTAGCTAAATGCATGGTTGGTTAGGGATCGAAGAACTGATAACGGTAGTGTGGTCGAACACCAAACGGAGGGCAAGAGAGGAATCGAAACGACCAGTGACAGTAAAAGACAACGAGAAGAGACCCAAAAAACGGAAATAAGAAGAGAGAAGCTAGATGCATGAGTGGTTGAGGATTACAGAAGGGACAGAGGGTGAAGTATTGGAAACAGTACACTGCTCGACCATCAAACAAAGAAGAAGAAGGAGAATCGGATCAGCCGCTTCCTAATAAATAAGATAGATAGACGCGAATCACAAGCAAGACAGAGCGTAGAACGGAAGCGGACGAAGAGTGGAAGACAGTAGAGTGCTCGAACACCAGACGATGAGAGAGGGGAGCAACCGAAACAATAGTAATAAAAAAGACGAGAAAGAAGGGACCAAGGAAAGACATTGGAACAGAGGACAGCTAAATGCGTGGGTGGTCGGGAATCAAGAAAGGAAGGGATGGCGAAGAGATGAATACAACACAATATTCGGACACAAAAGGAAAGAAAAACCAATAAAAATGCACGACATTCAGGTGTATATATGCTAGAATCCATTGTATTTGCGAAGGCCTCCTAATTTAACCCACCACCACCTTTCGCACCAATTTCACACTGGCAGGCTCTTACTTCCCCTTGCTCCAACGAGCATTACCGCCAGCCTAGACGGGCGGGATTCTACGACGACTTCGGCCAACGCGCCCACAACTTCCAGCCACCAAGCATGGCCCACCAGCGTGGCCGCGAGGGCGACGAGGCTGACATCCCCGTCCAGCAACTGCTCGGGCTATCGTTTCTGACCTTGCCAGACCTTGCCCACGACACCATTGCGTCCTTCCTACCTGACGGCGCGTGGGGTACTGAGTGCAGCCGTCTGCGGGTCTCCGAGGTCTCGCGTGAGCTCCTGAAGTTCTATGGGGGTACCCTGACTCGCGTGACTCTCTGCTATGCAAAGGAGCGCAGCGCCGCTCGACTGGCTGCCTTCCTGCAACGGCAGAGTAAACTCGCTGATATGTGGGTGGAAAGTGCTGGATATAACTTTTCCAGCCCTTTGCCGAGCCATCGTCCAAGGCTGCTGTCGAGGGCTTCAGAGGATTGACATATTTGTGGGAGAGCCTAGCATGACACATGAATGATTAGATCTCCTGGCTGGGGCACTTGGATCGGATGGGGCACTGCCCGTTCTGCGAAGTTTATGGATCAATTTTGGCAAGACGCCTGGCGCTCTCCCCAAGGTAGCAAGAGCGCTGGCAAGCGGTACGTCTCCACTGCTAGAGGAGTTTATCCTCAGTTGGGATGACGTCTCCGACAATGACTCGGAAATCATCGCGAATATGCTTGAGGCGCGCGCGAGCATTCTCGGATGCAAGGGGCTCGAGTCCTTCATAGGGAACAATGGATGGTTCAATCGAGCCACGTTAGCGATACAGATCAGGCTTTTGCGCATGCTGCTTCCGTCCATCAAGGAGCTACCAGCATTCACTCGGAACCCTGCCTTTCAATCTTGCTTTCTGGATGTGCAAGCGCCGTATTTGACGCGTCTTGATGTATGCTTTGAAATTGACGGGGGGTTCCTTTTTCGGAACGTGCTTGCGGCGGCACCGGCACCTTTGGAGATTCGCATATCGTCTCTCAATGATACGATTATCCATGCAGCAGTCTTGCACCCGGTTACTGTGGCTTTACGCCATGGTGCGCTGCAGAAACTTCAGAATATAGCGATTGATGGTCGTCTAGTTGGCGATGGAAATCTCAAGGACTTCTTCGATATCTTGGACAGATCCGGTTGTGCGAAGCGATAAGTGTCTTTTAGTTTTGAATCGTACGGAGTTGGCGCTGAAAGCATGTGCACCCTGGCAGATCTCCTTTGTCGGGATATTTTTCCAGCGTTGAGAAAGTTGTGCTTTTCTGGAAATCCAGACATTACAGATGTGGGCGTCGTCGCTCTGGCCATAGCCTTACAGGAAACAACACAGACTTATTTGATGTTTTTGAACCTGGACGATGTGGGGATGGGCGACGGAGGCATCGCCGCCTTGGCCTCTCTTGTAGCTCAAGGCCGCCTGGAGCAGATAGCGTGGTTGAAATTCTCTGGAAATAATAAATTAATTGACCAGGGCGTCATTACTTTGGCACAGGCGATTGAGGCGCGCGGGCTGCCAATCTTGAGAGTTTTTACGATGAGGATGATTTTTAAGCTTAGAGCCGTAGGGATTACCGCCATTGCACAAGCGCTTACTAAGGGATGTCCCCGACTCGTCAGCTATAAACTTACTGACTTCGACCCCGAAGAAGAAGACGGATTGTAAGGTTTCTTCAAGGACCCGCAAGAGGCAGTGTGAGTGGATGTGATGGCAATACGCGTAAGAAGGAGAACGATGGAAATACAAAGGAAAAATCAAGAATAGATATAGTGACGCTGGTTGGGATTAGGCCCAATGGGCCGTCATCGATGGGTGCCCCCTACTTGGAGGCATTCAAATGACGTCCAGGGGCGAGGACGATGAGTTGCCTCACGCTGGAGGGGGTAGGAATCCCGACAAGCAGCGTAAGAGAAAGAGGGGCGAGGAGGGAGAAGGGAGACGAAGATAAATAGATAATAGCAAGGTGCAAAAGGGAAGAAGAGAGGGCAGATAGATGAAGAAAACACAATACTCGGACACAAAGAAAAAAAAGATCAACGGGAAAGCAGGACATTCAGGCGAAAACATTAGAATTCTTCATTCATATTTGCATTCTCAAGCCTTGCTTCGTAAGGCCTTGTCGTGCGTCTCTCTTGGGTGGGGAGGTTGGGCATAAATGCACGCCTGGACGCAATTTTATCACGCTTTCTTTTGAAAAGACGCGTCCCAGCAAGGCCAAAATATGTATCCTTCACTATTTCACGGGTTAATGGCTCTTAATTCACCTGGATTGACGTGCGGGTGTCCTCAAAAGAGCGGCGCAGTCAGGAAAGGAAAAGAAGCTTGAGCGGCAACGGCAGACGCGGCGTTTCCACATCTCGAGACTGCCTCTTCTTGGACCACACACACCATCCCCACCCATTTAAAGAGCACTACTGCCACAAGGGCCTCCAGGTATTAGCGCCTGTGGGGATGAGGGATTCCAAGCAACGTCTCACCACAAATCAATAACCTCCCCACCCCTCCTCTCCCCTCCCTCCAACACGTACAGGCAAAACGATGCCAAGACCCCAACAACAACCCTGCCTCCTCCTCCTCCTGCTCGTCTTCCTCCACTTTCTCGTCGTCCCCATCGCCGGCTCCACCGCCTTCCTCCCGCCTTTCACCCCAAGCCCCCTTGCTTCCGCGCCACCCACCACCACCGCCACCACCACCACACTCTCCTCCTCCTCCTCCTCTTCCTCCTCCTCCTCCTCCTCCTCCTCCTCCTCCTCCCCTTCCTCCCCCTCTTCCTCTTCC
>Ga0209390_10010104_pt1 | contig 11137 bp, 12 predicted proteins | sample BON01_FD_187212 | JGI IMG/M metagenome (GOLD analysis project Ga0209390, IMG submission 187212) | Freshwater microbial communities from Lake Bonney liftoff mats and glacier meltwater in Antarctica - BON-01 (SPAdes) (version 2) | ecosystem: Environmental > Aquatic > Freshwater > Ice > Glacier... | reverse complement strand
GTGTCAAAAGGCAGTCATAATTGTGAGAAACGCGAAGCAAAAAAAGGCAAGCATGAATTGTGAGAAACGCGACGGGCATCAGTATTGTCTTTGGAAGAGGTACCGAGCAAAAAAGTCAATATGTTTGTCCTGACGGAACACTTGTCCGGAGGCGCCCGTCCACCCACTCGTAAACTCACCGATGGTTTGCTTCATGAACGACAAATAATTTTCAGAAAGTCCTTAGGCGCTGACATTATGTTGAACTTGCACTACGCGCGTTTGTACTTTGCAACACTTTTCAGTTTCCTGTATGATAACACAACCATGGACGCCATCGCACAAACCCTGCCCACTACCAATGTCGCCGCGCTCCAAGCGCAAATTCGCGACTACGTCGCACTCCTGGCACTCTGCAAGAAGAAGCGCGACGAACTCAAAACACACAACACCACCCTCAAGGGATTGGGGGACGACATCATGCACAACATGCTCGAACAACACATCCCCAGCTGCGCATCCATGGGCTACACCTTCTCCGTCAAGGAAAAGGCCAAGATGAAAAGCGCCACCGCCAAGTCCTTCATGACGCAGGTCCAGAACTACTTCAACATCTCGGACGACGTCATGTCCGAATTCATGACCAACATGGACAGCAAGCGCAAAGCCGAGGCCGAGGTCGTTTCCACGCTCGAGTGCAAAAGCGCCAAACGAAACGCCAACCAAGACGGGGAAGCGTCCGAAACGTCCGGCGACAACAGCAGTGCACCCACGCTGTCCAGCACCATTGACGATATGTATTCGTAAAATATTAACGGACGTGCCTTTTTTTACACACAGAACACCCACACACATGAAATTCAACGCCCTCCTCACCGCGCTCCTGTGCCCCGTGGCCGCCGCCGCCATGCCGAGAACCCTCACCGGGACCTGGAATCAAGTCTTCTCCAACAACTACGTGCAAACAACCACGGAAGTCGACTGGAAGTGCATCAAAGTCTACACGTACCTCGACAAAAACACGGACCTCGCCATCTTCAAGGTTGCCCACCTGCACGGAGGGCCCCAGGTCGTGGTGACGCCCGTCGTGTCGGCCGACCTTCGCAACAACAAGATCACCGTCAAGGGAAACCCGCGCGCGTCCAATTCCCCCGTCAAGGTGGACGCCGTCTACGACATCCATTCGTACTCCAATGACACGGTGGTCCTCACGGGCGAAAACACACCCGCCTTGTACGTGTGGACACGCGAGGGCAGCGACGAAGAACCGGTGGACATTCCCCGGCTGATGGCCTTTGCCGACAAACTAGGATTCCAACTCCACAAAGACGAGATCGTGCCCACCTACAACAAAACCAACTGCTGAAAAAACAAAAACATGTTCTTGCCATTCCTGCTGCCTTTTTCGACACTCGCCAAACTCGCCTCTGGCGCCAAACGGTCGCTGTGGTCGTGGGAGCATGGTGACATCCCCCAAGCACGAACCACGACACCCACGAACCCCAGCGCGTGCGGAAACGGCGGCTATGGACAAGACGTGGCCTTTGCATGCCCCCACCAATCCATGATGAGCCAAGACATGCATTTTGCATCGGTGTACGACAGACTTGACAAGGACTTTGTCTATGCCGTGGCAGGCTCCGGCACTGACGCAGAGTGCGGAACGTGCTACCAAGTGCAACTCCTCGACGCCGAGCGTGTATGGCGCGACAACTTCTCCCCCCTCGTCGTGCAAACCATCAACAGCGGCTTTGACGTCATGGCAGGACAGCTCGACCTTTTCATGGGCGCCGGTGGCTTTGGGTACTTTACCGCCTGCAACTCGGACTGCCCCGCCACCTTCTGCCAAGGCGGTCCGTGCAAGCAAGGAATGTACGACGGCGACTTTGCCGCATGGACCCAAGCCCACTACGCGGATCCCAATCAGTGCTACTCCGGAGGCGTCAAGTGGCTCAACGAGACCTCCAACAAGGAAGTCGAGGTGCTCTGTCGAGCCCTCTCCAACGGCCAACAAGACTACAAGGACCTCGTGCTCTTTGACTCGTGCGTCAAGACCAATCGCGCACTCTTTCACCAGAATTTCGTATCCACCAAGTACACCAGGGTCCAGTGTCCCCCCGGCCTCTACCGACTCACAGGCATGCAAAGGCAAGACGACCGCGACTTTCCCTTGCCTGACACGCAACTCACACTCGACAAGACGTGCACTGGCTCCCGAGAAGGCGGACGCTACTGCGTGACGACCATGAGCGACTGCTGTGTCCCCAGTTGCGCGTGGCCTGGCAAGGTCAATACCCAGGAAGGATACGGACGAGTCGACAGATGCAATCGGGAAGGACAAGCGTTGTAATCGCAACCTCAAAGAAAAATTCAACAAACGCTCTTCCAACAATTTTTTGATACCCAAAAAAACAACAAGATGCCTTTTTTTAATCGCTCGCTCTTCACGGCCTTTGCCGTCGCGGCCATGCGCCTTTCACACGCCGCGGCATACTCCATCGGCCCCACCGGCGCCCTCCTCGACAACAAGGGCGGCACGATGCACCTCAAAGGAATCTCCTGGTTCGGTCTGGAAACGCCCGATCTTGCGCCGAACGGATGTTGGGTTAACAGCATGAAGTTCTACATGGATACCCTTGCGACCGAACAATTCAACGTCCTCCGCGTCCCCCTTTCAGCCGAATTTATACTGTATCATTTCGACGACTATCCGGACATGGGCTTTGTCAGCGCCGACCCACTCAACCAACATAAAAAGGCCATTGAGATTTTGGACAACTTGATGGACATGGCCCACGACCGCAACATCTTGATTTTGCTCGATCTTCATCGCCTTAATTGGAAATACATCTCGGAGCTATGGTACGACCCATACGATGGTGCCTTCTCCGAAGAGACTTTTTTCACGACGTGGTTCAAGATTCTCGATAGATACCACGACCACCCGGCCTTGTGGGGACTCGATCTACTGAACGAACCCCATTCCAAGGCAGAGTGGGGGACGGGGAATGACGCGTACGACTGGGCCAAATTCGCCGAGCTTGCTTTGCACAAATTGGAAGAGCGGTACACCGGTAACAAGTGGATTTATTTGGTAGAAGGCGTCGGTTGGGGCAAGGAGTTGCAGAATGCAGAGACTTCTCCCGTCATCCCGCCCAAATCAGCCCAGAATCGCCTGGCATATTCGGCCCATTCTTACGGTCGCAGCGTTGTACCGAGTACGGACATGTCTTTATGGGGATTGCACAACGATTGGGATTCCCATTTTGGAAATTTGAGAAAGAAAGGATTCGCTGTTGTTGTAGGCGAGTGGGGTGGGCGCGTGGACCTTGATCGGGAGTGGATGAACACTCATATTGAGTACTTGATTGAAAGGAACATGACGGACAACTATTTTTGGAGCCTGGGCCCAAATTCAGGTGATGTTTCAGGGTACCTACTCGATGACTGGACAACAGTAGATCAATTCAAACGTGACGTAACGACCAGACTGCAACCGAATCCCGTCCCAGTGCCACACTAACGGACTTTCTGAAAACTATTCTCCCTGCCAACGCACTGCGAGTCAATTTCATTCAGCCCTTTGTTATCGTGCCCCACTCTCCCACCTCTGCCAGCGGGCGTCATGCTGTAGCCACCCGTCGAAGCAGCGCTTTGGCCGTACCATTAGGGCACTTTCTGAATCAGAAAGTCCTTAAGTTAATGGTAGTGATCGGTCTTGCATCTCCGAAGTGGAATACAAAAAGGCTTGCGCCATCGAGAGACTGGGTGAGAGAGGGGTGTAGTAATGCCAACGAATGTTCAAGTACTCGTAAGATGATCCTCCGTGAGGTTGATCCCCAGGGAACATCACGGTATGCCCTGGCATCAAGGGAATCGTCTCACGTCTCATCGCGAGGGGCTGGTCCTTGTATTTTGAGATTATGTCAAACGTCGTATTGTCGGCAATGCTCAAAATGCACGCAAATCCATCCGAAGAAGGCATGTCGATGTGAGCTGCCTGAGGACCCGAGCCTGCCAACGATTGAATGGGGGCGGGAGATTGAACACTGACGCCGTGCACGGCCATTTGTACCGCGAGTTTGTTGGCGAGTTTGTCAACGAGTCCTCTGCCACCGGGGCTCGTGATGTACAGCTTACGATTCGCGTCGTACGTACCCTGATCTTTGCGGATGCTCCTTCCTTGAGTCTGCATGATGTTCTGAAAGGAAGGAGAGGCGCACGTTTCCTGCAATTCAAGAAGGAGTGGGGGCTTAATATAGTCCGATACAATGACGAATCCATGGCGTCTGCTGAGATTCTGAATCGCGTGTAATCCCAAATCTTTGGAGACGATGGGAACAGTGTACATGGAAGAAGAAGGAAGAAACGCGGTTCGGATCGGTCGTTGATGCTCGATAGTACGACGTGTCATGTTCATGTTCATGTGTTTGTCATTGCATCATTATTTTCTTTGCTTGACGTGCAACGGGGCCGCTTTCCATCTGGGCGGCAGCACGTCGGTGACTTTGCACAGGAAGGAGTCTGCAAAGTAGTCGTGGTCTTGGGTGTTTTTGATGCCGTTGCATGAAATGTCAAAGAAGCACACAGGCGGATCGCAGAAGGTCATGTCTTTTTCCGCCACGTCGGTCATCAGGTCGTGTGTTTTGTGGTACGGTTCTCGGTATTTCAATGTGAATGTGTAGTGCCAGTCGAAATGCTCCTTGAACGTCAGTGTTTTCTTGACCTCCACCGAGATCTTGTTGAAATCCGCTTCCTTCTTGAAGTAGTTTCGCGCCTTGCAGCGCCTGTCCAGGGAGACGGCGATGCTGGCAAATTGGCCCACGCCAAGGCGGAGGGGCGGCGTTTCCAGGTAGGTGACGATTTGTTCGGCGTCGTTTCCTTGCGAGTCGCATTCCAGCGTGGCGCGAAGTGCGTGCGAGTTGCGGCGCAGGTCGTGCATGCTCGTTTCCAACATGTCGTGGGGGACATCGTACGTGACGTGGGAGGTCCATGGTTTTTCGATCTCTGTGGCCTCCCAACAGGTCATGCTGGACAAGGCGGTCCAGAGGTGGGTAAACAAGTCTCTGGAGAGTCCTTCTCTGCGATTGCCTTCCATCAAGGCGGCTTTGAAGACGAGGTGGTTGCTGGTGTCGGTTGTTTTGGCGGCCCATTCGCGCATGCACGTATGGGCGATCTCGCTGATGGTCTTTTCAACGGAGATGGATCCGTTCATGTCTCCTGTGGTAGAAAACGCGTGTCTGTAAAGTTAGATAATTTTACTGTGGGTACAACTAAAACGAAAGATGACGAGTGTGAAAGAATTCAACGATACCCTTTTTGAGCTGACCGACGAGATGTTGACGATTATAAAGCCGTCTGCGGTCATGACGACGGCGTACGCCGTCTTTAAGAACATGTACACGGCGAATGTTGAAAACGAAATGGCGCTCAACGGGTTTTGGGACGTGGCCAAGGACAACAAGGACGTGATTATGAGTCACGACGTGTCCGCCATGGCGGACGTGCTACGATCGTTGATTCCCATGCCCGGTCTCGTGGACGACGTGTTGAATGCATTGAGCGACGAGAACCGTGGTATTGTGGCGGATTACGTCAGCGTGCTGTATGACCAGGCGGCTGCCATCAAGGCCAATGCCGTAGAGAGTCCCGCGAAAGAAGAAAGCAGTAGCACGACGATGTACTCGATGTATAATGACATTTGGCGAGATTTTTTAGTTCTTCTTGAATCCAATTGCTCGGACACGGGCACGAAAGGGCTCTTGGCCGAGGCCCGTGAAAAATTGGAGTCCGTGCTCGAGGCCAAAGGGCCGACGACCGAGATCATTTTTGCCGTCCTGTACCCGTCCTTGGAAACGGTCTTGCCGGGGCACGCCATTTCGAGCGAGGCTGACATCATTCGCCTTTGCATGCCGCCCTCGGACGTCTTGGTGACGGTCAAGAAAAATATCAAGTCGCTGCACAACGTCTTGTTTCCGTTCAATCGCAAGCTGCCTTTTTCGGCCCTCCTTGGGACGGTGGTGCATGGCAAGGACCGTGAAAAACTGGGGACGTTTTGGCATTACATCAAGCTCTTTACGCTGTGTGTGAACGACTGTCCGCCGGAAATTTTGGGCATGATGAACCAGATGGTGACCTTTTTTAATCAAGAGTCGACGGCCAATTTTCTTTTGCGCGAAGCGCCGGCGGTGTTTACCAAGTAGCGCAAGGCAAAGTTGCCCGCCGTGATGCCACACCATAGCGTCGTGGCCGACGTGAGGCAGGGCGTGCTCCGCATCTGGCTGAAGCACTGACGCACGTCTCCGACCGTCATGCCTTGGATGCGCGACAGGCTGCGTGTGTGCTTTGGTCTTGGGACGGACATTTGCTGGCGTACGCCAAGCGTGGCTGGCTTGTCGTGAAAGGGGTTCATCGTCTTGTTTAAAAGCAACCAACAAAAAAAATCGCTTTCTTCGAAACATTGTCAATTCCTCACGTACTCATTGCCTTTTTTGACCTTCTACCCCACAGCCACTTTCAACCTTCTTTTTTTTCAAGCATGTCCGCCGCAAATATTCAGCAGCAGCAGCCCGAAACGGCCACCAAGCGCAACTCTGCCTTCCACATCGGCCTGGAGAAACTCCGCGACTCGAACGTGCTCGATACTTGCAACACGCTCATCACGGACATGTGCAAGCATGTGGGTGCAAAGGGGTTCGACCTCTTGTATGTCAACATGCCGTGGAAGTCGATTTCGATGGAGTATGCGTCGCGGCTTCCTCTCGCCGATCTGGTGAAGAACAATGAGCAAGCTGGCCTGTTGCTGTGGGTGGACGGCCCGTGCATGCAAAAGGCCAATACCTTGCTGGATACGTGGGGCTTCAAGTTCCATTCGGTGTTGCATGTGACGTCGTACGTGAACCCCGCGCCGACGGAAAAAGCGGTGGTAGACGATACGATGGACGTGGCGGCGAACAACGACGAGGCCACGGCCAAGCCGGTCCCTCGCAAGGCCGTGGTTCCGCATGGATGGACGGTCGACGGCATTGTGCCAAGCCGTTCGCGTCAGCTGTGGTTCGCCGTGCGCAACACGGGCGACGACGTGCTTACGCCGTACTTGAAGGACGTGAGTTTCATCCGGAAGCGCATCCAGGCGGCGTCCACCTTTGAATACTCCAAGTCCATCGAGGCGACGGTGACGACGTTGTCGTCCAAGAAGAAGAATCTGGACAACTGGCTCGTGTTTCCCGAGTACGACGCCCACGTCCCCGTGGAAATCCGACAGGCGTTGGAGACGATTCACAAAACCAATGCCCGTGTATTGAGCTTGTTTGCGGACTCTGTGAATCGCAATTGGTACACGTGGGGTCCCAACATCCCGGGATACGTGAGCGGCCCTCTGCGCACGGACGGGGGCTTTCCCATTGTGAATGCGCTGCTCAAGTACTTCACCCCGATGAAGGGTGCGACGGTGCAAAAGTACCTGACGCTGATGAATCTGTACGCCGTGCAGTACGCCAAGGAACTCGGTAGCAAGGAGATGCCCACGGTGGAACTGGACGAAGACGGAAAGCCCAAGGAGTTTTTGACGCCCTTGGTTGCGGGGCGCATGCAGGATTTTTTCACGGACCTGTTGCGCCGCCACAAGGAAACGGGGGGCGCCACGGACTGTGAGATGGCCAAGTCGAGCGTGATTCGGCTGGAGGCCCTGTCGGCCTTTGCCGACTTGACGCCGGACCTTCAGACGCAAGTGTTGTTGCTCGTGGGCCAGGTCATTCGTGGCGTGCTGAAGAAGAACACCGAGGCGACGGAGCGGCGCAAGCGGGCCATCAAGCGCAAGCGCGATTTGAATGGTGGGGAGGAGGGGGAAGTGGAGGGCGAGCCCAAGCCGCGTGTGCCGCGCAAATTTGGCATTGCGGCCCCGGTGGAAATCTCCAAGGACCTGTCGGGCTTTATGGGTCTTGCGACGGGCGAAAAGGTGGCGCGTACGACGGTGGTCAAGTACATCAACGAGTACATTGGCAAGCACAACCTTCAGAACCCGGACAAGAAGAGCGAGATCAAGTTTGACGACGCGCTTCAGCGCCTCTTCAACCCGGCGCCCTCGTTTGGGCCCGTGACGTACTTCAATCTGTGCAAACTGCTGGGGCCGCACTTTGTCACGCCGAAGAAGGCTTCTGCTCTGTTTCCTGGCGAGTCTCCTCTGCCTGCACGCCAGCCATTGACGCCGACGCAAGGTGTCGCCTAGAGACACGCTTGACTTCCACCGTGGATTTGTAGTAGCGCGCGGCTTGCTGGCCCACTTTGTTGAGCTGCGCGTCCAACTTTTTTTTCTGGTGGAATTGCTTCTTCAATTCGGCCCGTTCCATGGGGGTGAAGACGGTTGTGACGGAGAAGTTCATAGTTGGATTTGGAGGAAATCGCTTTGAGATGTATTGTATGTATTACTTGTAAGGGAAAGAAGAAAGATTGGGTTCCAAAAACGAGGCAAGTTTATCAACCAAACATTCTCACGAGACATCAACCTACGCAAACAAAGGTGCCTTTTTCACGCATGTCATTGGACGCATCCATTCCGGAAGAAGCCAAGGATTGCATCGTGTACTTTTCGACGAGTCAAGTGGTGCAGCTCAAGACGCTCTTGGATGCTTTGAAGGAGTTGCTGACGGAGGTCAATGTACGGTTTGATGAGAAAGGGTTCAAGATTATTAGCCTGGACCCGGGCAAGATTGGGATGATTCACGCGAGCGTGGTTAATTTGGAGAAGTACTACTGTAGCCAGACGCCGTTTTTCGCGGGGATCTACGTGGCGTACTTTTACAAGATTTTGCGCAGTGTCAATACGAGTCACCACCTCGAATGTAAGATTAGGGCGAATCAGCCCAAGGTCATGGAGTTGGTCGTGAGCAACGGGGACAAGCGTACGCAGACGATCCATCGGCTCAAGTTGTTGGACCTGGACGTGGAGGAGATCAACATTCCGGTGGTGGATTTTGAGTACGTGATTAGCATGCCGAGCGCCGAGTTTCAAAAGTACATCAAGGAATTGAGCCATGTGTCGAACTTGATTACAATACGGGCGTCTGGCAAACTGATTCAGATGATTTGCCACGGGGATTTGGGGGAGACGTGCATCGAGATTAGTCCCACGCCCAGCGGGTTGAACTGGTTGCACAAGGACAGCGTGAAAGAAACCTTCGAGGGGACGTATTTCCTCAAATACCTGGAGCGATTCAGCAGGGGGCAGGTGGACTCGACGGTGGAAATTTACTTCAAGCAGGATTACCCGTTGATAATGCGCTACGAAATGACCATTGGCAGTATTCGTTTTTGTGTGGCCCCTATCAACAAGGAGGCGATTAAGGATTTTTGAAAACTATTTTTACATTTACGTTTTTACGGACTTTCTGAAGAAAAATTTAATTCATTTGTTGTAAAACAAAAGTACATATGACGTCGACGTCTACTTCTACTTTTACCAAATCGTTGGGTTGGGCGTTGGGCGATGCCTCGCACGTTTGCACCGTGACTTCCCCCGCTACGGTCGGCATCAATCTAAGTGTCGTGCAGTCGTCTGGCCTCGACCGCAACTACCGCGTGAGTGTGCCCGTGAATGCCACGGGTGCCGGCGTGTGGAAACGGCTCGTGCCTTACGACAAGACAGAAATGTTTGTCAACCAAAACCATTGGGGCGTCGACATCATGTCGGTCAATAGCGTGACAACCTTGCGCCTGGTTCGGACCAAGCAAGGTGTAATGGCGTTCCCGCCTTCCACTACTTCCCTCAAATGCAAAGTCGTGGCGTACGCGACCATCGGGCAATCCGTGGTTGTTGAAAACTCGACCACGGTAGTGACCAATGCGACAATCGCCGGCATCTACGAAGGGGCCTTGATCACGCAGGTGGACGGCATGGTCGGTATCAACACGGACTCGCCTCTTCATGTACTCGATGTCCTGGGGAACGTGAATGTTTCTGGGGGATACAAAATTGGGGGAAACGATGTTCTGAGCGCGTCGTCGCTCGGCGGGTCCCTGACCACAAGTTCCCTGACCACGCTCGGAACACTTGGTGTCTTGAGTGTGGCGGGCAACGTCCTTCTGACAGGGTTGACATTTGCACCGTCTTCGAACGTCGTGTACATCGACCCTACCACAAAACGGCTGACGCGGAGTCCGGCGATTCCGGGCCCGACGGGTCCTCAGGGTGCCACCGGCCTTAGTGGCGTCACGGGTGCCACGGGTCCGACAGGTCCAACAGGTCCAGCGGGCGCCACGGGGCCTCAAGGTGCCACGGGCCCCCAGGGTGCCACGGGCCCCCAGGGTGCCACGGGTCCTCAAGGGACACAAGGGCCGACTGGCCCGACTGGTGCGGACGGGCCTCAGGGTATCCAGGGAATCCAGGGTCCAATCGGACCCACAGGTGGAACGGGCGCTACGGGACCGCAAGGCCCTGGTGTTACGAGTCTTACGTATAATATCATATCTAGTAGTACCAGTCAAGCTACTTCGAGCACCACCTTCCAACTTTACATAACCAGCGGTACCTTGGCGGCCGGTACGTGGTCTGTATGGTTTTCAGGAGTGTACTCTACCATTCGTTACGACAGGTTTATAAATGTGGCTCTTCGCAACAACGTCTTAAATGCTGACTTTGGTTCCAAACAATTGCAGCCTTGGACAAATGGAAGTGTTTACAAGTTTGATTGTTGTCTTATGGGTGTGACGACGCTTTCATCTTCAGGGACCGTGAGTATGAGATTTTCAGCGGGTGGCACGTCCCCCACCGTCACTGTATTTAGTGGAGATCTTCTATGTATCGAAGTAGGATAGTCTTTTTTGCCGCCCCTATCAACAAGGAGGCGATTAAGGATTTTTGAAAACTATTTTTACATTTACGTTTTTACGGACTTTCTGAAGAAAAATTTAATTCATTTGTTGTAAAACAAAAGTACATATGACGTCGAAGTCTACTTCTTTCTTTACAAAATCGTTGGGTTGGGAGTTGGGCGATGCCTCGCACGTTTGCACCGTGACTTCCCCCGCGGGACAGATCGGCATTCATTTAACGGACTTTCTGAAAACTATTCTCCCTGCCAACGCACTGTGAGTCAATTTCATTCAGCCCTTTGTTATCGTGCCCCACTCTCCCACCTCTGCCAGCGGTACTGTGGATATG
>Ga0209390_10010103_pt1 | contig 11137 bp, 2 predicted proteins | sample BON01_FD_187212 | JGI IMG/M metagenome (GOLD analysis project Ga0209390, IMG submission 187212) | Freshwater microbial communities from Lake Bonney liftoff mats and glacier meltwater in Antarctica - BON-01 (SPAdes) (version 2) | ecosystem: Environmental > Aquatic > Freshwater > Ice > Glacier... | reverse complement strand
CCAGTGTTTAGTACCAAGTTCATCCAGCAAAGCACCCCGGTATCGGGCGCCCTCAACACACTTACGGCGACCTTGACAGCCAACTACGATCTAGCAGCAAATTCGACTGTGACAATATCGGGGCTGACGGGCTCGCAGACAGGAAATAATGGCACCTTGACCGTGGCATCGACAGATGGTCTTCTGGGAAGTTCAGGTGCTTGGACGCAAGGATCGGGGGAGCTGGTGCTGACCGCGGCATCAGGTGGGATGACAGCGGCGACTGAATGTGTTGTGACATTTGCCTTGGAAAACACGGCCAGCGACCAGGCATCGCAGGAGGTGCGTGTGGCAGCTGCGATTGAGGACGGGAGCGGCGTCAGCGTGGGCTCGATTGCACAGGCAGCGATGGTGAAGCCAAACACGACGTTATATGGGGTGGCGAATGGTGCGGATCCATTGACAGTGGTGGTGCCAGTGTTTAGTACCAAGTTCATCCAGCAAAGCACCCCGGTATCGGGCGCCCTCAACACACTTACGGCGACCTTGACAGCCAACTACGATCTAGCAGCAAATTCGACTGTGACAATATCGGGGCTGATGGGCTCGCAGACAACTGACGCCAGCATTGCTGTGACATCGACATCAAGTTTATTCGGAACTGTGGGTGCGTGGACAGAGGATCTGGGGGAGCTGGTGCTGACAGCGGCATCAGGGGAAATGACAGCGGCAACTAATTGTGTGGTGACATTTTTTTTGACAAATAAAGCGACTGAGCATGAGTCGCCATCTGTGCGCATACAAGCTTTGATTTTACACAGCAAGGGCTTTGTGGGGAGCATACGTAATGTTGCCATGACAAAACCAAGCACCCCCCTCTTTGGGGTGGCCAACGGTTCCGCCCCTCTGACAGTGGCCGTGCCAAATTTCTCCGTGAAATCAATCCGGCAGAGCACGTCGGCGCCAGGGGCTGACAACGGAATCACAATCACGCTGGTGGCGAGCTACAATCTTGGAGATGGTTCCACAGTGACCATCTCAGGGCTCGAGGGCTCACAAACGCCAAACGAAGCACGTCTGCCAGTCACATCAACGTCAAATACCTTGGGAACAACAGGTGCATGGACGCAACAGTCTGGGCAGCTGGTTTTGACAGTAGCATCAGGTGGAACTGATGCAGGAACAGCCTACACGGTGACATTCCGCTTGATAAATGCTGCGACTGACAAAGTGTCGCCACCAGTGAGCATAAACGCAACAATTTTGCACAGCAGGAGCCCACTGGGAAAGATATTTGATTCTGCCATGACGAAACCTGGCGTAGCCATGTGCGGCGTGGAAAATGGTGCAGATCCATTGACAGTTTTAGTGCAGTTGAGCTGTGAAGCAGGCATGTTTCCGGGCGATACTCAGTGCGAAACTTGCCCAAGGGGATATTTCTGCAATATGAACAGCACGCACCCCATGCCTTGTCCCGCTGGTACTGCAGGTCGTACGGCTGGACTGGCATCCGTCTCGCAGTGCATGGGATGCCCCTCGGGATTGATTGCACTGTCCGCTGGCTCCACAAATTGTACAGCTTGCCCAGCAGGATACAATTGCCCGACACCGTCGTCACTTGCAAACCAGTGCAGCCAGGGTCATTATTCTTTGCTTGGGCAAGCATCTTGTGCCATTTGTCCAGCTGGGTACGGTTGTACTATCCCCTCGGATGCACCAATACGCTGCCAAGAGGGCTATTTTTCAAAAGCAGGAGCTGCTGCTTGCGAATTGTGCGAGGCGGGAAAGTTTTGCCCTGTTTTCCCGGCTGGAAGTCCTCCCGTGTCTTGCCCGGATGGTGAATATGCCAGCAATGGCAAGACTTCGTGCACCTCGTGCTCTCTGGGATATTATGCAGTTGCGCGGATCTCAGACAACTGCACCTTGTCTTCCGGCCGCGTTAATTGCACTCGATGCCCTGCCGGTCATTCTTGCGAGCAATTTGGTGAGAAATTGCTCTTTGTTTACTTATCTTGAGTAATTGAGTGACAAATCACTCATCGGTTGCTTATCTAGTCTCCGCCTCTTTATTTGTTGAATCTACTTCTACATTTACCGGTTGTTCTTGCTGACGATTCTTCTTTTTGTAATGGCAGCACTTCCAATTCCGTGTTCACGCGGCAAATCTGCTAGTGGTGGCGCTCAAATGTGCACCGAATGCGAAGTGGGCTACTATGCTGCAGAAGAGGGAACGATTCATTGTTTGCCCTGTCCTCCTGGCAGTGAATGCCCAGCGGCGGACCAATCGCCACAAGCTTGTGGTGTAGGCACATTTAGTGCAGGTGCAGACACTGTATGCACTATGTGCTCCGAAGGATTCTATGCGGCAAGGAATCAAAGCCAATGTTCACCATGCACACCAGGTCATTTTTGCGTCCCATTCCAGCTTCCGCAGGCCTGTTCAAGTGGCTTCTTTTCGGAAGGTGGCCAGCGAAATTGCTCAAAATGTTCACCGGGCTTTTACTCGAATGCAGCAGCATCTGCTTGTGCCATCTGCCCAGCAGGATCTTACTGTCCGGGTGAATGCGATACCCAACCCAGCATCCCACTGGCATGCCAGATCGGCTACTTTTCTCAAGCCGGAGCAGATGCTTGCACTGCGTGCAGAAGTGGGTCGTATTCAGGATCGAGTGCAGCTGCATGTGCTCCTTGCCCATCTGGCAAGTTTTGTAGGCCAGTTTCGGAACCCCAATTATGTGCTCGAGGAACGTTCTGCCTTGGCAATTGTTCGACATGCAACGTCTGCGCCCAAGGATCTTTCTCTGGTCAAGAGGGCCAGTCTTCTTGCCTACCGTGTCCTCCCGGTTCATTTTGCGAAGGTCCAGGATCCATCGAACCTGAGCCGTGTGCCGCAGGCTGGTTTTCGCGGGGAGGACAGTACAACTGCTCGGCGTGTGCGGCTGGCTCATACTCAGGCTGCAATGCATCAAGCTGTTTGCCGTGTTCTGCTGGCTCGCAATGTGGTCATGCTGCAACAATGCCAACACAGTGTGCAGCAGGAACTTTTGCAGATCTGGGTTCGTCCATTTGCACCCCGTGTGCTACTGGATACTTCTCGCATATGGGGTCAAGTATTTGCAGTTCGTGCCCTGCTGGAATGCGATGTGCAAGTGGTACACAACCAGACCCGTGTTTGCCTGGAACCTTCTCAACCGGAAATTCATCCTTTTGTGCAGCGTGTGCAGCAGGGGAGTACACAAATAGGAGCGGATCAGACCACTGTCTTCCATGTCCCCCTGGCTACGCTTGTATGGATCCAGCCTGGCCTGTGCCTTGTGATCCTGGACAATATTCTTTCGGGTCTTCCACAGGCTGCTCGGCATGCGCAGCTGGAAAGTATACACAGCATCAGGGCTATTCTTCATGCATACCATGCCCAGCTGGTCGGCAGTGCCTGAATAATGGAACCTCTTTTCCTGAGGTGTGCGAACCTGGCTTCTTTTCGCTTGCAGGCTTTCGGCTGTGCGTCGGGTGTCAAAACGGGTCCTATTCAAGTTCAGGTGCTATGGGATGCGTCCCATGTCCACCTGGAATGTACTGCCCGTTCAGATTGGGTCCTTTCATTTGCCCGGCTGGGTTCTATTCGGCGGGCAACAGCATGATGTGTGACAGGTGTCTTCCAGGCTCCTTCTGCCCCGTCAACTCATCGACCCCGACCTACTGCAAGGCAGGCGAAACCTGTGCCAATCCCTACAGAGATCCAGTTTCATGCCCGCTCGGATTTTATGCCCAGGAAGGGCAACTAAATTGTACTGAATGCCCTGCTGGCATGCAGTGCCCGTCTCCTTCGCAGCCGCCATTGCCATGCCCAAAGGGAACATTTTCTCTTACCCGCCAGACATTCTGTACACCCTGCCCAGCTGGATTCTCGTGTTGCTCGACACAGTGTCAGCACTGCTCGCTCGAAGCAGGCTACTCCGAGTCTGAATCAAGCATCTGCAGCTCGTCAAATGACGGGCCCTGTAATGTCACAGGGATATCCGTGTGCTGGACCCGGTGTAGGCCCGGTACTTACTCTCGTGGGAATCAGAGTCACTGTCTCGCCTGCCCGGCTGGGATGGAGTGTTTGGATGGGATCAGTCCCACAACGTGTCAGGACGGCTGGTATTCTACTGGGCAAATGTCATGCACTGGTTGTCCCGTTGGCTCGGCATGCCCCCGCAAACACTTGGGCCCAGAACTGTGCCCAACAGGATCATACTCATCCCACACCAGCGCGATGTTCTGCACGATGTGTCCAGCAGGCTCGAAGTGTTTAGGACCAGGCACGAGAGAGCCAGAGCCTTGCCCAACAGGATCCTGGAGTACGCACAACGCAAGTGTCTGTGTGAGCTGTCTTGCTGGAACTGCATGTGTGCATGCAGATCAGCCGCCAATCGAATGCGCCAATGGCTCCTGGTCAATGGACAACGCAGCTTCGTGTACACAGTGTTTGCCTGGGTATAGATGCCCGCGCACAGACACTGATACCCAAATTCCTTGCGAGCCGGGCACTTACTCACTTGGCTCCCAGTACCGATGCACGCCGTGTCCTGTCGGCTTTTCCTGCGATACAGGAACAGATCCGGGTTCGCCGTGCAAAATTGGCACGTATTCTCTAGGTGTGTGTTCGTTATTTTTGCTTGCACGCACGGTAGTGAGCAAATCTGGGATGATTGTGGAGAAAATTCTCTGTTGTGAAATGATTCAAAAAATAGACAGATTGGTTAGCTGACAGCTGCTTATGGATTTTTTCTTTTGCAGGAGGTCAAAGCGAGTGTCTGCTGTGTCCCTCAGGATATTCTTGTGTCAATCCCAACGAGGAGCCAAAGACATGCGAGTCTGGGTTCTATAGCTCGGCAGGAAGCGGCAACTGTACGAGGTGCCCAGCTGCGCACGAGTGCCCGGCTGCCGATCGGCAGCCAAAGCCGTGCCCTGTAGGATTTTGGAGCTCAGGTGGTCAGAACTTCTGTTCTGAGTGCAATCCTGGTTATCACTGCAAATTTCCAGCCACAGATGCCACCCCGACCAAGGATCTGTGTCCTACTGGAGGCTACTGTTCGCCAGCCTCGAGGTTTATACCGTGCCCAGCTGGCACATACAACAATCTCCCGGGTGCTGCAAGCATAGCAAGCTGCAAGGCTTGTCCCGCTGGTCATTACTGCCTGCAGGAAACAGTCAATTACGAGGCCAATCTGTGCCCTCCTGGTCACTGGTGTCCGTGTCAGACGCAATACAGTGTGCAGCATCCCTGCTCATCAGGCACATACAATGACAAGACAGGATCTCACTCTCAAGATGCGTGCAGTCAATGCCAGGCAGGGTATTATTGCCCTAGTGGTACGGCAAGTCACGATGCAGTTATTTGTCCCACTGGAACCTACTGTCCGCCTGGATCTGGTGCACCGGCCAAATGTCCTGCAGGCACCTACCAAGATTCGCAAGGAACAGTGATGCAAAGTGAGTGCAAAATCTGCACCGTGGGCAACTACTGTCCAAGTGGCTCTAGTTCGCCGTACTATTGCCCAGCAGGCACCTTTTCACCAAACGAAGGCAATTCGCAGAAAGGTTCGCATTGTATTCTGTGCTCAGCAGGGATGGCGTGTCCACAGAATGGACTGACAGCCCCTTCTGTGGACTGTGCGTTCGGGCATTACTGCCCAAGTGGAACAGTATACACCACCCAATACCCGTGCCCAGCTGGAACATGGAATCCAAACTCTTCTTACTTTATTCGGTCTGCAGACTGTCTTGCATGTCCCGAGACGTTTGCATGTCTTGCAGGTGCTGGGCACAGCAGCCAGCCCATCCAGGTGTGCTCTGGAGGACATTACTGCCCAACAGGTAAGGATAAGTAGATTAGTGGTTTCAGTCTCTCTACGGTCTATACTCGTTGTAGTTGTGAGTGGTCGATTTTCCCTAGTATAGTTGGCGACATAGATGGAACTAATCGTGGAGCTCGTAAGGGGGACTGTGAGAAAAAATAGAGGTTTTTGCAGCATGCAATGAGATCATTTTGAATGTAGATATATTTAGGAAATGAACATTATTATGATTTGTGCGCCATAGGCAAGATTTGTTTGCCAGGTTTGTTGCTCATACTTCCGATTCTCATATGCACTGATCCCATGATATTTGGAACCATGATAGTTGTGACTGATTCACGGTCACAGTGCCAAACACTAGTGCCTACGAATTGACTGGTTCTTACCCACAGGCACGCAGTGGCCTACACAATATCCGTGCCCAGCCGGAAAGTTCACGCCCAGCAATCACCTCAAGGACGTTTCAGAGTGCACAACGTGTCCAAGTGGATTCTACTGCACTGGTGGCCAGCATGATGTGAGTGGGACATGCCCACGTGGATACTATTGTCCCTCTGGAACCGGCAATTTGTGGGATCACCCGTGTCCAGCCGGTACTTTTGGCGAAAGCACTGGAATGATTAGTGTCGGCGAGTGCCAACCCTGCACCAACGGAAGTTTCTGCCCGCTTGGAAGTGAAGAACCCATCGGATGCTACGAAGGCACCTATTCGGCAGTTGAGGCTACGGAAGATGCAGGGCTTAGTGCAGTCGGAGGCCGTGCGATAGTATATGGCCAAGAATCAACGTTTCCATCTTGCACGACCTGCATTGAAGGTTATTCTTGCCCACAAAGAGCTATGGTGGCACCGGTACCGTGTGGTATCGGGTTATTTTCGGGTCCGGGGCAGCAAACTTGCACTGTCTGCCCCGCTGGATACTTTTGCGATTCTGAGGTCAGCAACAAATCATCGCTCCTCATTTCTCGTAAATGCCCGCAGGGGTTGTACTGCCCTGCAGGCACTGCTTCAACCCCGACACCATCTACACATTCGTGCTCTCGGGGCTACTTCTGTCCTGAAGCCACAGATCGAATGCTGCCTTGTCCAAGCGGCACCTTCATGGATGAGCAAGGTGCTGGACCTAGTAGCGAATGTAAAACATGTCACGCCGGTTTCTGGTGCGGACTTGCATCTGTGACATGGGTTGACAAGGCGTGTTCCCCTGGACACTTTTGTCCGAACGGCTCCAAGACTCAGTTTGAGGTTGCATGCCGTGGCGGAACATACCGAGCAGAAACATATGGTAAGGAACAAGAGGATTGTGGCATTTGCGAACCCTCATTCTTTTGCCCAAGCGGTAGCCGCAATGGCACCGTGTGTCCCAAAGGGTCGTATTGCCCGCAGGGTAGCGGCGTACCAATTCTCTGCCCTGCAGGGACCTACAGCCATACAATGGGGTTGTACAACGTTTCGCAGTGCTCACAGTGCGATCCTGGAACGTTTTGCGACCAGTCGGGATTGATTGAACCATCGGGATTGTGTTTGGAAGGATTTTATTGTGTAATTGGATCAACGTTTGCAAGACCAGATAAAGGGGTGTGTCTTGCTGGAGGCTTCTGCCCAGAAGGAAGTGCGTTTCCTTCGCCTTGCCCGGAAGGTACTTTCAATCCGCAGAATCGTAGTCACAGTCCATTAGCATGTATTGCATGTACACCAGGCTCTTACTGTGAGTCGGAGGGCAACGTAGTGCCCGACGGACTTTGTGATGCAGGGTATTTCTGTATCAGTGGATCTGCTTCAATTCGTCCGTTCAATAATTCTCGGCATGGAGATATTTGCCCTCCAGGTCATTATTGTGCGCAAGGTTCAGTCTCACCAAGACAGTGCGCCCCTGGAAAATTTTCATCATCTACTGGGCAGCATTTGTGTGATGGATGCCCAGAGCAATATGTGTGCAGTGGATCCGGAACTTCTTCTCCTGTGCCCTGCCCTGAAGGCCACTACTGCCCAGTTGGATCGTCTGCTCCCGAACCTTGCCCAAATGGTACTTACAGCAACTCAATACTCCTGGGCAAGGAGGCACAATGCCTGTTGTGTGAGATAGGCAAGTACTGTGCATCAACTGCAGCTACTCAACCAACTGGTGACTGTCTAGCTGGCTACTTTTGTCAGGCTGGTGCATCGCAAGCTGCTGAAATTGTGGATGAAATCGTTGCTTCTGGACGCCGTATTAGTGTTGCCTGCCCTCCAGGTCATTATTGCACAGGGAAAGGAGCCAAAATGCCAGTGCCGTGTCCTCCTGGTACGTTTTGCGAAGGTGGCAACTCCCTGCCTGAGACTTGTGATGTCGGCAGCTACAATTTGTGGGAGATGCAGACAAGCTGCACCACGTGCCCCGCTGGCTTCATTTGCAGTCCAGGAGGGGTGGTGGACTACTCCAACGGGACGTTTTACGCGACGCTTGGGTTGCACGCCTGTGCTGATCCTGAGGGCGGGATGCGGGAATGGATGACAGAGGTAGGATCCACGAATGGGACAGAGCTCGCCGGGTCTGTGGCCAAGGATACCAACGACAATGTGTACGTTTCGGGGAGTACGTCCGGAGGTCTGTTGGCTGGGGGCGGGGCAGGATTGTTCGACGTATTTGTGGCCAAGCACGACCGCGACGGGACACGGGTGTGGACGAAGCTGTTGGGGACTGCAGAAGACGACTATGCGCAGGGGTTGGTGGTGGATGACGCTGGCGCGGTGTATGTGGGAGCTAAACAAGCGTCAGGGACCACAATAGTGGTGAAGTTGGACAGCTGCGGAGAGGAAGCATGGAGGATTGAGGTTGGTCCTATTGCACAAGGCAGCACGCTCGACCTTGCGCATTCTCAGGGCTTCATCTACATCTCATGGAAGAGCAAGACAGATATTGAGACTTACGTGTCGTGCTATGGTGTGGATGGCTCCTTGATAGCTTCGTTTGACATGGGTCTTGGCAGCAATGCAGATGTTACAGGCATTTCTGTCAATCCTGCAGGAGAGGGATATTTGGCAGGAAATGCTTTTGGAAACGTACATGGTCAGACGAAGTTGCAGCAAGGATCAGATGGATTCATCCTTAAGTTCAGCTCCTCGAGTGGATTGGTCGCGTGGGCAACGATTTTCGGTTCTTCCTCTGATGACCGTGTGGAAGGTATTGCCGCAGATTTCTCGGGTGGAATTTTTGTAGTCGGCTACTTTGGGTCATTCGATCATTTGACATCTTTTGATGGACATGTTTCGCAAGGAGGTCTTGATGGATTCGTTATGAAGTACAAGTCTGATGGCACTCTCTATTGGTCGGAAACTTTAGGCACTCCTTCGGATGACAGTGCGCATGCTGTGAGTACAGACGAAGCAGGTAATGTCTACATTACAGGGTATACGAATGGAAGTCTCAATGGTGAGTGTTTTTCTGGGAAAGATGATCTTTTCATAACTAAATACAGCCCGACTGGTACGAAACATTGGTCAAGGCTGATTGAGACGCATAGTTTGCAGAACAGAACGGATGTCGTGTCGAGAGGAGATGGTGTTGTTGTGCTGGGAACGACTTACAGCCAATCATCAATCAATGTTTCTGGTCTAGCAGATATCCTGATCGCTAAGTTCAAAACCACAGTCGATTGCATCGGTGTTAGTCACGGCTTGGATTTTACATGCCCTTTTGGACATTTTTGCCCTGCTGGAGTGCGGAGCCTCGATCTTGGGCGTTGTCCTCGAGGTACTTTCAACAACCACACAGGTCTGACAAACATTTCTCAGTGCACACCTTGCACAAGTGGTTGGTATTGCAGTGATGTTGGGCTCATTCAACCAACTGCCAAGTGCGCACCAGGATACTACTGCAGCCTTGGTTCTGCGAGTCCAACTGGCTTAATCTGTGACATGCGCTCCGAATCCTGTGATACACCGACGTGTACATCAGTGAGCCCACGGATAAGTAACGTGGGGTGCGGTGGATTGTGCTTGCAAGGCAGCTACTGTCCCACCGGATCACCCTCTCCGATTGTTTGTCCGCCTGGATTTTATTGCGATTCGGATCTGTTGGCAGCTGTTTCTGGTGTTTGCGAAGCAGGATATTTCTGCTCGAGCCCTGGGGCTAGTCATGCCAGGCCTGACGGGACCGTGGAGGGGCATGGTCCATGTCCTGTTGGATTCTTCTGCCCTGCTGGCACAGTTTTGCCGCAGAAATGCCCTCGTGGAACATATTCAGATGTAACAATGAATACACATTTTTCAGATTGTTTGAACTGTACGCGAGGATTTTATTGTCCTTCTGAAAACACATCGGAGCCTCTGCCGTGCGACCGTGGGTATTTCTGCCCATCTGGGACAATCGATGGATCATCTCCAAATCACGTTTGTCCTGAAGGGCATTCGTGCCCTGAGGGCTCCCCCGCTCCTATGCCCTGCATCGGCGGCCAGTACCAAGATCAGACAGGGCAGCCCGGCTGCGGGACTTGCCCTGAACGATTCACATGCGACCACACTGCCACCGTTTCTCCGTCGATCTGTCCTGCTGGCTACTACTGTGGAAGCGGAAACTCATCACCCGAGCCCTGTCCAAATGCAACTTACAGTGATCGAATTGGTCTTGCTGAGACGTCCGAATGTAGGTTATGTGCACCTGGCAAATATTGCGTGGGCGAAGCGTTACAAGAGCCTACAGGCAAGTGTTTAGCAGGCTACTTTTGTCAGGCTGGTGCCACTGAGTCGTTTGGGACAGTGGATTTGATGATTGCATCTGGGCGACGGAAGGTGGTAGTGTGTCCGGCAAGACATTATTGTATAGAAGGAGCACAAGTTCCAGTGCCGTGCCCCCCTGGTACGTATTGCGAAGGTGGCAACTCCCTGCCTGTCCCGTGCGATGTCGGCAGCTACAATATGTGGGAGATGCAGACAAGCTGCACCACGTGCCCCGCTGGCTTCATTTGTAGTCCAGGAGGGGTGGTGGACTACTCCAACGGGACGTTTTACGCGACGCTTGGGCTGCACGCCTGTGCCGATCCTGAGGGCGGGATGCGGGAATGGATGACAGAGGTAGGATCCACGAATGGGACAGAGCTCGCTGGGTCCGTGGCCAAGGATACCAACGACAATGTGTACGTGTCGGGGAGTACGTCCGGAGGTCTGTTGGCTGGGGGCGGGGCAGGATTGTTTGACGTATTTGTGGCCAAGCACGACCGCGACGGGACACGGGTGTGGACGAAGCTGTTGGGGACTGCAGAAGATGACTATGCGCAGGGGTTGGTGGTGGATGACGCTGGCGCTGTGTATGTGGGAGCTAAACAAGCGTCAGGGACCA
>Ga0209390_10010098_pt1 | contig 11140 bp, 8 predicted proteins | sample BON01_FD_187212 | JGI IMG/M metagenome (GOLD analysis project Ga0209390, IMG submission 187212) | Freshwater microbial communities from Lake Bonney liftoff mats and glacier meltwater in Antarctica - BON-01 (SPAdes) (version 2) | ecosystem: Environmental > Aquatic > Freshwater > Ice > Glacier... | reverse complement strand
TATATATAGATATATATATAGATACATACATATACATATATATATATATATATATACATACATATGAATATGTATATATATATACATATACATATATATATACCAGCAAAACGAAGGACACAATCCTCATCCTCCACGACAGTTTCACATCAGTATGTACACATACATATATATACACACATGTACATACATATATATATGCATTTATATTTCTGTATATACATATATATATATATATGTATATATATATATGTAAGTGATAGACGGAAGTGGGGCGTCAGCTCTGAGCACAACTACAGACTCTAGGACTGCTATCGAGGAGCGCCACGCGTGGTGCGGAACGTGCTCGTGCTCACGCACGTTCCGATAACGTCTGGGACCGCACACAAAGAACTCCCGTTGTAATAGTCGTAAAAGACGATGTGACCCAGTGCTTGATGTTGGTCAAAAAGAGCTGTGTTCTCTTTGTTTTCAGCGTTCATGGAAATCCACATACTGTACGCGAACTTCATAACTAGGCGGTAGCTAGGCGGTCCGGTCACGAACTTCCGTCTGATTAGGTGGTCGATGGTCGATGTATCGCTCTCCCCCATGCACAATGTGGGCATGTATAGAACACATTGGGCAATCCAAAAAATGTTAATCGGGAGAAATCATGAAAAAAAAATGGAACTTGATCAAAGGGCAAAATAAACACATTAAGAGTGTAAAAACTTCAAAGTAACAGATCTTTGACCCATCATGTCACAGAGGTGGCTGATGAAGGCGGGCGAAGGCAGACTCTTGGTGAGAGCGTCGGCCACCTTTTTGTGTGTACGAAGGGGAGTGGAGTTTGACAAAACCAGCCTTAAGGAGTTCACGCACAAAATATTGACGAATGTCGATATGGCGCGGAAACTTACGGCGCACTAGCTGGTTCTCACTCATAGCAACACAAGCTAGGTTGTCTTCATAGATCTCAGTGAGTTTTGTTGGTTGATGATCGTTACTGTCCATCGATTGAGTTTGAGTTTATCTCAGCACAGCAAACATGGAACAGGATTTTTCGGTCAATCAAACTAACAACTCAATCGGTACTCAACAAAACTCAAGTTCGTAAATTCAAGCTTTGAGTTTACGAATTTACTCGAAAAAAACTCACCGAGTTTCCAACACTTAGCTTGTCGGGATCCAGCAATTTGTGGGTCGATTTTCAGACATTTCAGCAGCAAAATCGATTAATCGACCGACGTTAACGACACTGATACCCAAAATCCCTTATAGTAATGACTGCTTGGTCTGCTTGACTGGCTGCGAAAAATTCATCTTCGGAGGTGGATAAAGACACGTTGTCTTGTCGGCGGCTTTTTCAAGAAATAAGTCCACCATTCATCATGATGATGTAACCGGTGTGAGAGCGACGAGTATCAGTGTCGCCAGCCCAATCTGCGTCGACCCATCTCCACAATTCGTTTGCGTTGCGAGCGCCGCCGTGACGGGTGTAGGTAATTGAATGTTTCACAGTGTCACGAAGATACTGGAAGACGTGTTCAGCTGCATCCATGTGCGTTTTGCCGGGAAATTGGACGTATTGCTGAGTTCCAAGTAAGACCAGGCCCGGGCCAAGTCAGGGCGAATCATAGTGACGAAGTCGCCGAGACTTCCCACGATGCCACAATAGCGGATGTGAAACTCTGGTTTGGTCTTAGAATCGCAATCGTCTTTTGATAGACGAGTGTTTGGTTTTATTGGTGTGCTGCGAGGGGAAATGTCCCAAAAGCCATATATCCGCAAGTTCTCCTCAGCGTAATGTTTTTGCGAGAGGGTAGTAGTACCGGCGACGAAGTTACAGGTGAATGCGCAGCTAAGGTAGTGTCCGAGGGAGCCTTCATATGTATCTTCAAATGCCTTGAGAAGGCGCGTGCGAAAATCATACAGAACTGAGCGGTTTGTGAGGTGCATGGCGTGGCGTTGGGTGATTGCCTAAACAATTTTCAAGCAGGTAGTGTGTTGCAACGTGTTGCAGTGTGGCGCAGTGTGTTACAGTTGCCTGAACAACAATCTTGAAGCAGGCAGTCACCGCCCACGGTAGGAAGGGGATCGTGTGTAATGAACACTTGTGCTCTCCCAACGCACCACATTAATTGACGCGTTTATATTTGGCGCACAGACATGAGAGAATTTGTAAGAGATAGAGCAAGAGAACAGGGCAACGCTCCCCAGATACTTTTTTTGAGTTTACTACAACATGCCATGACATGTGCCATCGATTTTGTTCAAAACGCGTATAAAATGACTCCTTTGTTACCCCAAGTGTTAAAAATCGAACAGTACCAAGAATTTTGGCGTTTGCTTGGGGAATGTTCAAATACCATTTACTTTTTAATTCCACCAGAATTGTTTTTGTCCGTTTGATCAAAAATATGTTTTAAACGTCAAGTAATCTGAGTACAAATCGTGTAGTAAGGATGCAGTCATTTTGTGCAATGTTGTCAATTTAGAGATGGACCTCTTCCTATCAGATGTGCCCGAGGCATGGTTTTAGTGATTAGGCTAGCTGAGGTGCCGTATGTGCTGTGGGAGCAGTGATAGCACAGAGGCAGAGAAACACGCACACACAGCACTGGAACACACTGCAACGCACTGAAACACACACACATTCGCACTCTCAGGCGCACCAGCATACGCACTGCAACACACTGCAACACACTGCAACACACTGCAACACACTGCAACACACTGCAACACACTGCAACACACTGCAACACACTGCAACACTCTCGCACACATTCGCACTCTCAGGCGCACCAGCATACGCACTGCAACAGACTGAACCCTTTGCAACACACGCTCGCGCATCAGTGCACGCGGTCGCCTCCACAGACGGGAACTTCACTCCGGGGTGATTTGGTAGTCTTCAAATGTATTGTTCAAAAATTTGGAATGCGACGTCGCAAGCTTTGTTTTTTGTACTTTTTCCGGCGCCTCCATCACAGATAATTTTTCTTGAATTGCAGCGCTGCAACCCGGCATTTTGGCCAAATTGCAACTACTTTGTTTCAGCTACTATTCCGTCTGAATCGGGCGTTTTGATCAAGTTGCGACGTCGAAATCAAAAAAAAATCCGGTATTTGGTCGTGACCCTGTGTCACGCGGCAGCTCGGGACCAAAGCCCCTTGAAACCACGCGCCTGACCGCCTATCTCACGGCTTTCGGGGTTGGCTACGGCTGCGGCTTTGGCTTCGTCTCGAATGCTCATATTGTCTTGCCTCCGAGTCTCTCGCCTCTTCGCCCTCTATGGGTTCTTCGGTTCTTGGTGTAGTACGGCTGCGGCTGCGGCGTCTCTCATTTTTGAAGCTGCAGTTTTGCGCTGTGTCCAATTCTCTTCAATTCCATAATTGGGTTGTCAGGGTTCAATGTTGGAGGTAAGACAAGACAAGGAGATGAGTCTGAGCCTGAGAACGCCCAAAACCGCACATTCCGCACAGAAATATGTCCTGCGGACATGCACCAGAAGTATGCATATTTCTACGACCCCAGCTATAGTTCTTGGAAAACTCCCCCATCCTCTTCCTGGGGGCAAGGGTCGTGATTTGCAATTTTGAACCTGCTGCATCCAAAGTCAGATGTGTCGTCTCAGCTGTAGACACACTTCAATTGCAAAAAGCTCTCACTACACAAGGTCCCACGTGTCTCCTCCAAAAACACACACATTAGCCATACAAGATGCATCAAATTACCTCGATCGCGTTTTGTTTTTGCTGAGTGAATACGATGTACGCGGCGAGCTCAGGGTTGTGTCTGTTCCTGCCCCTGTTCACATCATTGCTTGCCCCTCCCCTTGGGTGTAGTCCCGCCCCCTTTCAATGCCGCGACTACAACATGCTGTACTGAGGTAGTGGGCCCAGATAGTCCCCTGCTTGTTCCACACTCTGCTCAACAGCCACCCACCTTGGAAAGGCATGCAAAAGCTGTGCAATCGCAGCTGCTAGCAAGCTGTCTCACATCGCAACATGTCTCAACTCATACATGTGTGCAGGAATAAGACAGTGAAAAGCTCACCGTTTCACTCGATCTCCTTCTCTGAGAGAAGGTATGCTGTTGTATGTATGCTGTTGATGCATACAATCGACAGTCCTGATCGCCTGCATATCAAATCCCGCCCCGTCCAAGGTATCAATTATGTGTTGCATGCCATTGTCGGTCAGCCACCTTCTCGACTCGGCCGCAAGCCATCTCTTTGGCACAGTCCTGGCTTCTGTTTGATAACAACGAGTCATACAGATCGGGTTGATTCAACCTCGCAAGGTGCAAAAGGCATGACAATATGGGTGGACACAATATCACGCAAGTGCACGAAGGCGCGCTGTTGCCTTTCTAAACTGCGATTAAATATTGTGATTGTGATGTGCTCAAGAAGTACGCATGTTTGGGTAATACAGCGTCAAACTTGAATACGCACGCAGAGGGTCAACGGCATCTGTACATCGGCCTGATTCGACGCGCAGATCGCCTGGTATCCCCTCCGCCCTGTCCTCAGCTGTAATAACTTGTAGTAGAGAGTGTTTATTAAAGAGATAACCTCATCAAGAGGGTAAATGGTAATTTAAGTCATAAGACTCCCAGATCTCAGACGGGCTCCCTAAGAGTCGAGGGAAGTGATAATGGGGAACCTACAACTAGACCGACACCTAGACTGACACCTAGACCGACACCTAGACCTTCACCTTGACCATGGACACCAACACCTACAACTGCATCAACATTAATAACTTAGTAGTAGAGAGTGTTTATGAAAGGGATAACCTCATCAATAGGGCAAATGGTAATTTAAGTCACAAAACTCCCAGATCTCAGACGAGCTCCTTAAGAGTCAAGGGAGGCGATGAGGGGGGAACCTACAACTAGACCGACACCTAGACTGACACCTAGATTGACACCTTGACTATGGACACCAAAACCTACAACTGCATCAACATCGACACCTACACTGACATCTATTCCATCCTCGTCGCAGGCCATGTCCTCGCGTTGACCCACCTGGCGCCCAAGGATAGCTTCGAGGACGCTCACCTCGTCGTCGTCATCGTCGTCACCCTGTGCGTCATCGTTCGCGCTAATACGGGCACCTGTACTACCTGCGGCGACACCACCACCTCCAAGATTGGCTGCACCTCCAAGATTGGCTGCAAGCCATTCCAAGGCCGCGACATAATAACTTAAAAATTCTTTTTTATTATTGGCGGACCTTCTTCAGTTTTTTTTCCTGTTTAGCACTCCTGACGCTTGCAGGCTCCTTGGGGCCTGCAATTGCAAATGTGAAGAGAGGTTGCAAAATTGGCAGCCACACCTCAAACAGCGCAAAAATCACCAGGCCACACGCGTGGTGACTTGCATAGGTCACTTGAGATGCCCGACGTGCGCCCTGGTGCTTGCCATTGAACACACTCTGTGCCCTTATAGACAGGAGGTGCACCTCCAAATTACGAAGGCACGCAAACACCTGAACCTCCCTCAATTGGCTCATGGACCTGGGTCATTTCTGTGTCGTCGTGCGTTGACAAGCGCTGAATGGAAGCGACATGGAAGCTTCGGCTTGTACTTTTTGAAACACTCTTTCAGTGGTTGTCTTAGAGCCGTTCTGATCCGGATCTCCAAACGTAAACGTAAACGGGTTTGTACAGCCGATCCCACTTGAGGTGACATTTTTGAATGCTGTTTCAAAGCTCAAAGCTCAAAGCTCGAACGTCTCTTTTCACTGAAACGTGGCAAAAGAGACGTTCAAGCTTTGAGCTTTGAGCTTTCGAAAATGTCACCTCAAGTGGAATTGGCTGTTCCAGTCACACTGAATTTGTGACCAATTTGTGACATTTATGATGGTCACAAACTGCCACAAGTTCGAATTTGTGACCGAATTTGTTTCTCCACGGATTTGGTCACATTTTGGTCACAAATGTCACAAATGGTCACACTTTCAGGTGTGACTGGTACAAACCTGTTTATGTTTTCGTTTTCTAGGAAATCAGTGGTTTGAAATGAAATGAAATACAGAAAAACATAACAGAAAGTGAACACTGTTTATGTTTTATGTTTGGAATCCGGATCAAGAACGGCTATTATAAAAAAACTTTTTAATCTCCTTCAAGTCCCTGACGCATGTTGGGAACACGTGACTGAGAAGCGAGCATCAGTCCCGCTAGGCGTACACGGGGGTAACACCACCGCTCGAGCGAGCAGCGCCAAGGTTGTTCGGTATATTTCCCCACACTATATGGGGACAAGTCCAGCGCAACACCCTGACAATACGCGTCCGATCCAACCCGTGCTGGCAAACACCCTAACGGGCAAGTGCCATTGTGCGACGATTTTTCTTCTAGACACGGAGACAGTACCGAAAATAAGTAAAACATTTAATCATTGTGAGGTAATGTGGGCTGTCTCCATGAAATTGGTTGACTAACCATTTTTCAGACACAAGGCATTGACTTCGCTGAGGAGTGCTGAGGCGATGGTATTGGGACTCCCTATTTGAGACTGCGCAAGAGGCTGTAACAATTGCGACCACACGCGCAATTCATGTGATAGCAAAGACATTCTTTGAGCGTTTGTGTTTGGTTCCAGGAATGAGCACATTTGGGCCCTGAGTCAACTGTCCATATGCACCCACAACTCCAACCGTTCACTCTACAACTATTTGTCGATTTCCGTGCAATTTTTTTCCCCGAATTGCCCCTCCACTTTTTGTCATCACGATTTACCAAGTAATCTGGACGAGTCCCGGTACCTTCACTGAGAAACCTTTTTTGTCATCATGATTCACCAAGTAATCTGGCAAGTCCCGGTACCCTCTCTGCGGGTACCGGGACTTGCCAGATTACTTGGTGAATCGTGATAACAAAAAATGGAGGGGCAATTCGGGGAAGACAATTGCACTGAAATCGAGAAATAGTTGTACACTGGATGGTCGGGAATGTTGGTGCATATGGACAGTTGACTCAAGGCACAATTTTTTGCAATCCTAGAACCAAATACAAACGCTCAAAAAATGTCTTTGCTGTCACATGTATTGCGCTCAGCTGTAAGCACATTTGGGCGCAACTGTTACAGCCTCTTGTGCAGTCTCTAATAGGGAGTCCCGGTACCCTCGAGGGTGCCGGGACTAGGCCAGATTACTTTGTGAATCGTGTGCTGACAAAAAATGAGGGGCCACATGAAGGTACCGGGACTCCCTATTACAAACAGTGCGGGCAGCTGCAACAATTTGATGCCATAGGACGCCATAGTGAGCGCAATGAATATGGCACTAAAAGTATTCTTTGAGCGTTTACATTGGTTTCAGGACTGAGCCCAATTGAGCTGAAAGTCAAATGTCCGTGTGCTCCCACACCCCCACTATTTACAGATCAACTATTTCTCGATTTCTGTACAATTTTTTTCGGATGAGGCCCCTCATTTTTTTTGTCAGCACACTATTCAACAAGTGAGGTGGCCAAGTCCCTGTACCCTCGGCCACATCCGGAAAAAATTGTACAAAATCGAGAAATAGTTTTGCTGTGAACAGTGGGGGTGTGGGAGAACACGGACAGTTGACTCTGAGCTCAATTGAACTCAGTCCTGAAACCAATACAAATGCTTAAAGAGGTCTTTTAGATTCACGTCTCTTGCGCTCACCTTGGTAACCCGTGGAATCAAATTGTTAGAGCTGCCTGCGCAGGTTCTAATAGGCAGTCCCGGTACCCTCCAAGTACTGTACTGTAGGTCCTGGTACTACTTGTTGAGTACTGCAGTAAAGTGTTGACTCGATGAGAAGCTACAACCTAGGGTCCTAGGAAAAAAGAACCCGCGAACGTTGGTTTTGTGTTCCTCCCGTCCCCAGTAAAAAATCCTTCCAAAACAAACTCCTTCTATAATTCTTTGCAATGCATTCTGCCGAGGCCCCAGCTTCCAAAAATATCCTTCAAAACAAACTCATTCTCTGCAATGCGTTCTCTAGCTTTCCAATTCTCTTGTTCCACTTTCGAACTTGCTCCTCAGTTTGGGGCTACGCCGTATTTCCCTACGCCGTATTTTCCCCCAAAAATATCCTTCAAACAAACTCCTTCTCTGCAATGCGTTCTGTGGCTTCGCGCGCCTGTAAAGTCGCGGAGAAAGCACTCAGCCGCAGTTAGCATTGACTCAGCCACGCCTCCCACGGTAAGAAAAATTGTCATGTCTCGATCTGTACGCTCTTCAGGATAGAGTTTGAGGCCGATGATCTCCAAAGCATGTGCTGCTCCCCCTCACTGTAGAGTGTGTTTCTCTGCGTGGCAGGCATGGCTACACAGACCTCGATGGGACGTTTCATGCTGCCCGCGGCGCTGCTCGCTGCCACGCTGGTGTCGGTGGCCTCTAAACAGACGGACAGCCCCGAGGTGGGTGTACCAGGACTCTACAAGGGCCTCATTGTCTGGGCCTTCTTCTGGGCCTTTCTCGATGCCTTCACCATCGGCGCCAACGATGTGGCCAACGCCTTTGCTAATGCCGTCGGCTGCGGCACCCTTACCCACAGATCTGCTTGCATGGTTGCATGCGTCTTCGAGTTCATCGGCGTCATTGCCCTCGGCTCCAACGTGACGGACACGATCCGCTCCAAGATGGTTGACGTCGGCCTCTTCTCCCACGACCCCTATGTCCTTGCCACAGGCATGTCCATGGTCAACGTGGGCTCTGGTGGCTGGGTGCTCGCCGCAACACTGCTGTCGATGCCAGTGTCCACAACGCACTCGGTCGTTGGAGCAGTGCTCGGCATTGGCATCACCGCCTTTGGCTGGAACGGTGTAGTGTGGGACTTCAACAAGAAGGGTTTCTTGTCGGTGGTCGCATCCTGGTTCATCTCGCCGGTGATGGCTGGCACACTCGCTGCCATCTTCTACATGACGGTGAAGATCTTGATCCTCAAGTACCCCGATGAGATCGCACTCCAACGCGGTATCAAGTTGATGCCCATGTACATGTTCTTCACCTTTGGTACCATCTGGGGATTCATGTTCATGAAAGGCATCCCGGCGTTCAAAAACTCTGCATTTTCCCTCACCGTCCCACTTACCGTTGGCCTCGGCATCTTCCACGCCATCCTGGGATTCGTCTTGGTCTCACCCTGGCTTCGCCGCACCATCGTGGACAAAGAAAACCTGCCCTGGTGGACCATTTTCTACACTCCCTGCGTGGGCGTGGGGTCGATGGGCTACTACACCACTTTCGCCGCCGGTGACGAGAAGGCACCAAAGCCAGACTCGGAGCTGGCCGCCCAGCAGCCCACGCAGCAGCAGCCCACGCAGCAGCAGTTCCCGGGCCAGCCTCAGATGATGGGGTACCCTGGCCAGCCCATGGGCATGCCCGGGCAGCAATCGATGATGGGCGGGTACCCTGGCCAGCCCATGGGCACGATGGGCGGCTACCCCGGCATGCAGCAGCAGATGTCGCCCTACGGCATGCCAGTCATGGGCTCTGCCTTCGGCCTTGAGGACCTTGGCAAAACCCTTGCCCCTGGCTTCTACCGTGACATTGGTGCAAAGCGGGAGGAGGATGCTGGGTTGCACACCGCTGCTTTCCAGGCAGACTCGATGGTGGAGGAGATGTTCAAGTTCCTCCAGCTCTCGTCGTGCTGCTTCTTCTCGATCTCGCATGGCGCCAACGACGTGGCCAACGCTGTGGGTCCCTTTGCGTCCGTCTGGGGCATCTACGAGACTGGCAAGGTGGAGACCAAGGCCTCCGTGCCCATCTGGATTCTCGTGTATGGTGGAGTGGCGCTCGACATCGGCCTCATCACGATGGGCCATCATATCATGGAGGCGCTCGGCAACCGTCTGACTCTCACGTCGCCGTCGCGTGGATTCTGCGTTGAACTTGGCGCCATGTTCACGGTTATGGTAGCCTCCAAGTTGGGCATCCCCGTGTCGACTACACATTGTATCTCTGGAGCCACTGTTGCCGTCGGCATGTGCAACGGAAACATGGATGCCGTCAACTGGAAGCTCTTCGCTGTCATGTTCGGTGGGTGGATCATCACGTGCCCCGCCGCTGCCTTCGTCACAGGCATGCTCTTCTGGGGAGTCGTGGCGTCGCCAAAGCCGCTGCCCTCCAACGGCTTCTTTACCGGCAGTGTGCCCAATAACGACTAGAAACTGCTTTATCTTGTACTATTTTTCCGTTTTCTCTCTTGCCGGGTAGTCGTGGCAAGAAGGAATCTATTTTGATTTGTTAATAAAAAACGCTTTCGACATATACCTCTTGTACACATTATTGAACGTCACTGGTGGTCGTAGCGCGCCAGAATCTATGTTGATTCGTGAATTTAAAACCTTTCACACATTCCATTTTTGCACATTACTCATTATGACTGCGAGGGCATCTATGTTCATCTATGAATCAATACTCTTTTGACTCATACAGTGCACCGTGCCCAACAACAAACCTCACCTTTGGTATGGTGTGTCTACGGTGCATTACCCACAGACTCACCCACGGACTTGCCCCCCCCCTTTTCTGAGCGTTCTGTATCCCACACGGCCCTAGTCACGGTGTTACCGTGACAGATTAACCACTGACTGTGACAGATCAACCACTGACTTGTCCACCCCCCTTTTCTAAGTGTTGTGGTTACGGTGATGATGATGATTGCTTTTATTACTTTCAAAAGTAGTTTAGTACCCTTGTTGGAGGGTCTATGAAGTTCAAATTCATGGGTACTGTGACAGATTAACCACTGCTCACGCAGGGCTTGCTCATCTGCGACGCAGCCCTTTCTGCAACACACTGCATACACACTTCGTATGTTGTGGTGCGACGCAGCCTTTTCCGCAACACACTTCAACAGCCTGCTAAAAAGGCAGCAAACTTCGCATGTTGCAGTGTGTCGCACCCACAGATGCGCGTGCCCGAGGTCTGTTGCAGTGGGTTGCAGAAAAAGCTGCGTCACACTGCAACATGCAAAGTCGGTTATTGACTTCGCTTTATGGAACCCCTACAATTGAGACATTTGACGGTTGCAAGGTGCGGAATCCTCCAGGTGTCCTTAATTTGCAAGTCTGTTGGTTTTCGATTCTTTCTGTCTTTCTTTCTTGCTTTCTTTCTTTCTTTCTTTCTTTCTTTCTTTCTTTCTTTCTTTCTATATATATTCTTC
>Ga0209390_10010096_pt1 | contig 11140 bp, 10 predicted proteins | sample BON01_FD_187212 | JGI IMG/M metagenome (GOLD analysis project Ga0209390, IMG submission 187212) | Freshwater microbial communities from Lake Bonney liftoff mats and glacier meltwater in Antarctica - BON-01 (SPAdes) (version 2) | ecosystem: Environmental > Aquatic > Freshwater > Ice > Glacier... | reverse complement strand
TAATATCCTTCTACAGAAAATTCCCATCTATTAGAATCAAAATTGCGGAATACACCCAACGAAACCTGATCAGAACGGATAGGCGGAACATAAGTCCCCGCCAATAACCATCGATCAATGGGCAAGCCAGCAGAACTATTGGATGCGATCTGCACATATTGAAAATTACGGTTATAAGCTGCTTTGATGGATAGTTCCTCCTTGATCAAATACCTAAAAGCAACTCTTGGCTCCAGACCTTGGTAGAATTTGATGTTTTCAAAAGCTTTGTACTTGACCGAATCTATGACATCCACCTTCGGATCTGGTATGCCGCCAGCATAGCTGTAGTCTATTCCCTTTCCCACTTGATTATAAAGTCCCCAGCGAACTCCCACCTCAGTACTGAGCTTTGGACTGATTTCATAAGTGGCACCTGCAAATACACTGGTCAGCAATCCGCTCTTTGGACTGGTAGCTATGCGCTGGATATTACTGTCTGGTGTCGGTTCTAACCTAATAGGAGCGAAATAATACATCTGGCTATGGATACCAGCATAGGCTTGCAGAGATTCATCTTTAATATACGTTAGATTTCCCTTTAGGCCAGATTCAGAAAGCTTATTGTTCCACTCAAATCCATTATCAGGATCATCAAATCCCACTTTATAATTATAGATAGAATGATGCCCTTGGAGATCAAAGAATAGATTTTCAGTAATATTCCTACTCCAATTTGCAGAGGAAATCCAATTGGTCCAACCTAAGCCAAATTCATCATCAAGACCAAGAAAATCACTTCCCTGATAACTGGAAACAGTGAGTTTATCCCTTTCACTCAGCTTAAAGGAGAGTTTACCACTTAGATCATGAAAATTAAGTTTATTGCTATTGATATCTGGATTGCTGGAAAGCTTCAAGAAAACATCCGCATAGGTTCTCCTTCCAGAAATCACAAAGGTAGATTTATCAGAAAAAAGTGGCCCGTCCAGTGTAAACCGCGAAGAAATTGTTCCAATTCCGCCCTCACCGTGAATCTTTTGGTTATTCCCTTCACGCAACGAAACATCTATAAGTGAGGAGAGGCGACCTCCAAAAGATGCAGGCATATTGCCCTTGTATAGTTCTACCTGGTCCAGTGCGTCAGGATTAAAGACCGAGAAAAACCCAAAGAAATGCGAAGGATTGTAAATAGGTGCTCCGTCTAATTGCACTAAATTCTGATCAGCTGAGCCGCCTCTGACAAATAAGCCAGTAGTCCCCTCTCCAGCAGTTTGAACTCCAGGCAGCAATTGCAAACTTCTAAGCAAATCTACTTCACCAAACAGTGCTGGAATATTCTTTATAGTAGCCATAGTAATGGTCGCTTTGCCAGTCTCCAAGTTTCTGACTTGCTCATCCGATCTTCTCTCCTTAATGATGATCTCATCCAAAGACAATTCTTGCTCTTTGAGGTAAAAGCGCTGTAACTTATCTAGGTCTTTCGTGGTAATCATCCGCGTGGAAGTTTCAAAACCTATAAAAGAAACTATTAAGCGAGCAGGCAAAGATTTGATTTCTATTTGAAAAATACCGTTGCCATCAGAAACCACACCACCAGGCACATCTCCTTCCCAATAAACACTAGCTCCCGGAAGCGGTGATGAGTCAGTTACATCAAAAACCTGCGCAGTAAAAACGTTGGTTTCCTGAGCGATAAGCTCAGAAAACGATAAAATAAAAACGGAGAGTAAAATGAATTTGCTGAATCTGGCAGTTGGCCTCATGCTGCGTAAATTAGAAATGTATGCCCAAAGCTAGATCATTCATCAAAATTAATTTTTGTTAATTATAGCGAACATTTGAATTAAGCGTCACTACTTATGGTATTCACCCTTTTAAAGTAAGCTTTATTTTATAATTTCAGGTCATGATTTGGGCATATCCGGACGTAAAACTCACTCTCCTGCTAGCCAGCATTTTCGGCTTGCTTTATTTTATTTATCTATTTCGCTATTGGAAAATCAACCGTAAGTTAGAAGTAGAGAAGCGCAGGCTATTCACTAAGGCAGTCATAAGGACTGTCTATTTTGTCTTGTTCCTCATTGCATTTGCCGGCCCATCCATCGGCACCGCACTTAAGGAAATCCAAGAAGAAGGTAAAGACATCTTCATTGCTGTGGATTTGTCACAGTCGATGAATGCGGGAGATATTGGCCCTAGCCGACTTCAACGCGTTAAGTTTGAGTTAAAAAACTTGACAAAAAGCTTTCCATCCGATAGAATTGGGTTGATTATTTTCAGCTCTGAGGCATTCATGCAATGTCCGCTTACCTTCGATCAAAGTGTTCTTCAATTATACATCGATGGTTTGAATACAGGTTTGGTTCCCAACTTTGGAACAGACCTCAATGGCCCGTTGAGGATGGCTGAAGAAAGATTCTTAAGTAATGAAAGCCAAGAAGTGAAGTCCAAAACAATTATTCTGATTTCAGATGGAGAAAATTTCGGAGATGATCTGGAGGATATTGGGTCTCGGTTGAACAGCGAAGGAATAAAAGTCTTTTCCTTAGGAGTTGGAACAACGGGAGGAAGCAGTATTCCACGGGGAAACGGATTAGTAATCGATCCACAGACAGGCAAACCTGCTCAAACGGTCCTTGACCGTGCGCCTCTTCAGCAGATTGCTTCAGAAACTAATGGACAATACTTTGAGATCTCAGATGAAGTGCAAGAAATCGGAGACTTAACTGCTGCTCTGGAGCGAGTAGAAGGCGGAGTAACTGGATCTAGGATTGTGGAAGCTTCCGCAAATAAGTATTTTTATTTTCTATTGGCCGGCTTAGTCCTTTCTTTGCTGGACATGATGTTACCAATCAAAACTATCAAACTATAAATGAGCTGGAGTAAGCTAACCTTAGCAGTTTTCCTTCTGATTCCTGCATCTTGGACTCGAGTTTCCAGATTGAATTCTGCCATTGCTTTGGCCGAGGAAAGCTATGCCAATGCGGAATACGAGCAATCCATCACTAATCACCAACTACTCATTGATGAATTTGGCTATGCATCCCCTGAGCTGGATTACAACCTGGGATTGAGCTATGAGTATGCTGAAAAATTAGAGGAAGCAACTGGTTATTTTGACAAAGCTTCCATCGCCCCAGATAAGATATTAGCCTCCTTTGCATTCAATCAGGGAGGAGTTCTATTGGGGAATAAGAAAGAATATGAGCCTGCGCTGAGCAAGTTTAAGTCTGCCTTGATCCAAGATCCAACGAATGAAGTGGCAAGACACAACTATGAATTGCTGGCAAGGTGGTTGCAACGTGATCAAGAGCGCAAGGATCAGGATGAAAATAAGCCTGATCCATCTGATTTTGCGAAGCGTAAAAAAGCGGAGGCAGATCGGATGGTGGAACAATTCCGCTTCAAAGATGCGTTCAACCTAATGAACGAAGCATTGCAACAAGATGAAACAGTTGCAGCGTATCAAGATTTTATCACAAGTCTTCAAGAAATCACTGAGATCGATGAGAACTAAAATTCTATTACTTCTGGGATTAGCTTTCACACTAACTATGGCACCAAGTATCGCCCAAACTTCGGGTGAATTCTTTAACCGTGCAGCTCGCTCCTATGTCAAAACTGAAAAAGATCAGGCGCTGGCAACAGTAACTGATGGTTTGACAAAATTCCCGGGAGATTCAAAACTTCAGGCGTTGAAGGAAAAGCTAGAAAAAGAGCAAGAAGAGCAAGACAAGCAGGATCAGGAGAATCAAGACAAACAGAATCAAGAAGACCAGAAGAGTCAAGGAGAGGACGGAGAGCAGCAGGAGCAAAAAGAGGATGGCGAAAAAACCAACGAAGATAAAGCCAAAGAATCTCAAGCAGGAGATCCCTCTGAGAAAAGCGATGATAAGCCAGGCGAGAATGCCAATGATGAGATGGATGCCAACCTAGCTGACAAGCAAAAAGCTATGGACGAGTTCAAAGAGAAGCTAAAAGCCATGAATCTCACTCCTGAGCAAGCGGCTCAAATACTCGAAAGTATGAATGCTGCGGAATTACGCTACATCCAGCAAAACAAGAAAAAAGCCACAGAGCGACCTAAAAGAGGTATTCCTGATTGGTAAAAAGGATCGATGTCGGATGCTTGATGACCGATGAAGCATCTACACTGTACATCTTACATCGGTCATCTAACATCAACAAAACCCAAATAAACATGATCAAAGAAGTATATATCGTTTCGGCTGTAAGAACTCCTTTGGGGAGTTTTGGAGGTAAATTAGCTGGACTTACGGCAATAGAACTTGGTAGCACTGCTATCAAAGGAGCTTTGGAGAAAGCTGGAGTTAAATCGGAAGCTGTTCAGGAAGTTTTTATGGGGAATGTTATTTCCGCAAATCTTGGACAAGCCCCCGCACGTCAAGCATCTATTGGCGCTGGCATCGGCTATAATGTCCCTTGCACCACTGTCAACAAAGTATGTGCCTCAGGCATGAAAGCTGTCATGTTTGGTGCTCAATCCATCATGCTTGGCATCAATGACGTAGTCGTGGCAGGCGGAATGGAAAGCATGTCCAATGTGCCTTTCTACGTTCCAAAAGCAAGATTTGGATATAAATATGGAAATGCAGAATTCGTAGACGGCTTGGTGAAAGACGGCCTTTTCGAAGTTTACTATAAATTTCCCATGGGAAACTGTGCAGACAATACTGCCAAGGAAATGAATATTTCCCGTGAGGAGCAAGATGCTTATGCTATCAAATCCTATCAGCGCTCCGCAGATTCGTGGGCAAAAGGTTACTTCAAAGATGAAGTAGTTCCTGTAGAGATAAAAGGCAGAAAAGGTGAAATAATTGTTATCGATGAGGACGAGGAATATAAGAATGTGATGTTTGATAAAATCCCTTCACTTCGACCTGTTTTTGATAAGGATGGAACTGTCACTGCAGCTAACGCATCCACGATGAATGACGGAGCTTCCGCTTTGGTCTTGGTAAGCAAGGAAAAGGCTGAGGAATTAGGATTGAAACCTTTGGCAAAAATCAGAGGCTTTGCAGATGCAGCTACGGATCCACTTTGGTTTACTACTGCGCCTGCCCTAGCCATCCCTAAGGCTATTCAACACGCAGGATTAACGGCCGAAGACATTGACTTCTATGAGATCAATGAAGCTTTCTCAGCAGTTGCTCTAGCAAATCAGAAAGAACTTAATCTTGACCCTGAAAAGGTAAATGTCTTTGGCGGAGCAGTCTCCTTAGGACATCCACTGGGAGCTTCAGGTGCAAGAATCATCAGTACGTTGAACTCTGTGCTTCATCAGAAAAATGGCAAAATCGGCGTAGCAGGAATCTGCAATGGCGGTGGCGGAGCTTCAGCAATGGTAATTGAGAAAATGTAATTTTAATACCCCATATATTTACCGCAAGATTACTAGTCTTGCGGTTTCTTTTTCCTACATGAACAAAACCCTCCTTCTTATTGCGTTTAGCCTTCTAGCCAATTCTTCAATGGCTCAGGATACTATTCGCACCTATTATGACGAGGAAGAAACACTGGTCAAGGAATTGTATTTCATGGTGAATGGGAAAGCAAATGGTGAGATCAGGCGATTTGATGAGGAAGGAAATCTCGTTTTGATCGGTGAATTGAAAAACGACTTTAGAAATGGAATTTTTGCAGACTTAGACCCGGAGACTGGCGATACGGTCAGGACCATTTCCTTTGTAAACAATAGTAGATCCGGTGAGTCCAGAAGTTTTTTTCTAGGAGGAAAAATAAAACAATCCTCTACTTATGTAGACAATCAGATTAATGGTGAAGTAGTTACTTATTTTGAATCTGGTCAGGTAAGTGATAGAACCATTTTCAAAGACAACAAACCGGAAGGACTCAGCGAAACTTTTTATGAGTCAGGTAAACAGGCTTCCAAAGTTCATTTCTCCGAAGGCAGATACGATGGGCTTTTCGAAGAATTTACAGAGAGTGGCCAAATTTTGGTTTCTGCTAATTACGATGCTGGAGAACTGGAAGGAAGAGAAACTCAATACTTTGAAGACGGACAGGTGCTCTCTGTAATTGATTACTCAAATGGTGTTTTGGATGGAGTTTATGAACTGAATCGTCAGGATGGATCACCAGAGCGAAGAGGAAACTACAATAAAGGATATGAAGAAGGAGTACTAGTTTCCTATCATTCAAATGGTGAAATACGAGAAAAAGCTGTTTTTAAGAAAGGAATCCCTATTCAACCTACCGAACGGTATTTTCCTTCAGGTAAGCTTGAGCAGAAAACGACATTTGATAAGTCTGGAAACAAAGCTTTGGAAATTAATTACTTTGAAAACGGCCAAGTTTTTTTCGCAGTCAATTATCTAAACAATGAACCTCAAGGTGAAGTGATAATATACAGAGAAGATGGTTCTTTGGAGGAAATCAGGAGGTTTCAAGCTGGAGAACTTCATGGGAAACAAGAATATTTTGATGAAAAAGAAACGTTGGTCAATACGGAAACCTACGAAAAGGGGAACAAAATCAATAAATAATAGCGCAGGCTAGAGAGGAAAGGCAAAGCTTTTTCTATTTTTGCCCAAACGATAAAAGGATGAGTAACGCAATCAAAGAAACCAATTTCCAATTTCCAGGGCAGCAGGGATTTTACAAAGGCAAAGTTCGTGACGTCTATATGTTTGACAGAGAATTGATTGTAGTCGCATCCGATAGAATCTCAGCTTTTGACGTGGTACTTCCCAAGCCAATTCCTTATAAAGGACAGGTTTTGAATCAGATTGCCGCAAAATTTCTGGCAGCGACGTCTGACATTGTTCCGAATTGGGTGATTTCCATTCCTGATCCAAATGTAACAATCGGTACCAGATGTGAGCCTTTCAAAGTAGAAATGGTGATCCGTGGCTACATGGCTGGCCACGCGGCAAGAGAGCATAAAGCTGGCAAGCGTAGCATCTGCGGTGTAGAAATGCCTGAGAATATGCGTGAAAATGACCCTTTTCCAGAGCCTATCATCACCCCTACCACCAAAGCTGATCAAGGGCACGACGAGGATATTTCCAGAGAAGAAATCCTGAAGCAAGGGATCGTTAGTGCGGCTGACTATGAATTATTAGAAAAATACACCCGAGCATTATTTCAAAGAGGTCAGGAAATGGCCAATGAAATGGGATTGATCTTGGTGGATACGAAGTATGAGTTTGGGAAAGTAGGAGAGAAAATTCTCCTTATAGACGAAATCCATACACCGGATTCTTCACGCTATTTCTATGCGGATGGGTATGAGGAAAACCAAGCGAAAGGGATTGCTCAGAAACAACTTTCCAAGGAATTTGTGAGACAATGGTTAATTTCGAAAGGTTTTCAGGGCAAGGATGGACAATCTGTGCCTGAAATGACAGATGAAATTGTAGAAAGCATCTCTGATCGCTATATTGAGCTTTTCGAAAAAATAACAGGAGAGAAATTCCAAAAAGCAAACACAACAGAAATTGAGTCTAGAATTGAAAAAGCTATCCTTTCACATTTAGGGTAAAAGACCAACAAACTTATACTATGAAATATTCAATTGATAAAAAAGAACAGTACGTCATCTTCACTCCACAGGAAGAGAAATTGGATTCATTACTTGCTCCAGTTTTAAAATCTGAGTTATTGACGATTCATGCTGAAGGCTTCGGAAATCTTGTTTTGGACATGAGCGAAGTGAAATATGTAGATTCTTCAGGACTTAGTGCATTGCTGGTTGGGGATCGAGAATTTGGTAAAAATGGTGGTGTTTTCATCATATCAGGCGTTCAGGATCACGTGATGAAGCTGTTGAAAATCTCCATGCTTGACAAAAAATTAAATTTGGTAAGCACGCTGGAAGAAGCAAGTGAAGCAATCTTCATGCATGCAATCGCAAGCGGAGAAGAAGAAGAAGAGGGGGAAGGTTGATACCGGACTTTGAAGTCACCATATTAGGAAACACATCTTCCATCCCAGTGCATGGAAGACATCATACTGCCCAAGTCGTAAGATTTGGGCAGGATTTTTTACTGATTGACTGTGGTGAAGCCATGCAGCTTCAGGCTCGCGCTTTCAAGATCAAGGTCACTAAGATCAACCATATTTTCATTTCCCATCTTCACGGAGATCACTATTATGGATTGCTGGGGTTACTCTCCAGCTACAGTTTAGGGAAGCGCACTACTCCTCTAACCATTTTTGGCCCGAAAGGACTGGATGAGATTATTACGACAAATTTCAAATATAGTAATACGAAGCTTCCCTATCCACTAAATTTTGTGGAAACCCATGATGATAGCATGCATTTATTGCTGGAAGAGAAACACTTTGACGTGTACAGCTTTCCACTTAAGCACCGACTTCCCACTACTGGATTTCTTATTAGGGAGAAAGCGGGGCTTCGAAGTATGATCAAGGAAAAACTTCTGGAAGCCCCTGTCCCATTTTCCGCAATCGAATCCCTTCGCGCAGGTGAAAATTATACGGATGAAAATGGCAAGCTATTTAAAGTCAACGATTACACTTACCCTCTTGCACCTTTGCGCACGTACGTTTATTGCTCTGACACGATTTATAACCCTGATTTAAAACAATATCTAAAGAATGTAGATTTACTTTACCATGAATCTACTTTTATGGAAGACAGTAAGGAACGGGCTGCTGTGACTTTTCACAGCACTGCAATGCAAGCAGCGGAAGTGGCAAAAGTCAGTAAGGTCAAAAAGCTACTTTTGGGTCACTATTCATCCAGATACGCGAATTTAGAACCACTCCTGGATGAGGCAAAAAGCGTATTCCCGGCCAGTGCTTTGAGCGTGGAAGGTGAGACGTATGTACTATGAACAAAACTCAAAACTCCCGTAAGACCAATCTCTTTATCATCTTGGGAAGCATTTTCCTGACCAATGCAATTCTTGCGGAGATTATTGGTGTAAAGATCTTCTCCGCTGAGAAAACGCTTGGCTTTGATCCGGTAAACTGGACCTTTTTCGGAGAATATTTATTAGATTTCAACCTTACTGCCGGAGCTGTAATCTGGCCGGTTGTCTTTATCACCACCGATATTATCAATGAGTATTTTGGTAAAAAGGGTGTAAAGAAAATCTCGTTTCTAACTGCTGGTTTGATCGCTTATGCATTTATCGTGATCAGCGTGGTTACGACATTGACACCAGCAGATTTCTGGTTGGATGTAAATGCTACTACCCTAGATGGAGAAAGTTTCAATATCAGCTATGCCTTCAATAGGATCTTCCGCCAAGGCTTAGGAATCATTATTGGTTCCCTCACAGCTTTCCTTATTGGGCAATTGATTGATGTCTATGTGTTCCAAAAGCTAAGGTCTGTCACTGGTGAAAATAAGATTTGGCTCAGGGCAACAGGCTCTACTTTAGTCAGCCAGTTTATCGATTCTTTCGTGGTGCTTGGGATCGCTTTTTATGTATTTGGAAATTGGAGCCTCAGCCAAATCATCGCTGTGGGAATAATGAATTACATCTATAAAATGACAGTGGCGATAGTGCTTACTCCCCTACTTTACCTTGCACATGGTATTATTGACCGATACTTAGGCAAAGAACTCACAGCCGAAATGATCGAAGAAGCGAGTGAGAACGAGTCATTTTTATGATTGGGATTAGGTTGGAAAATTAGAAGAACTTGCCCGCCGTGGCGAATTAAAATAGTGACTGATGAGAAAATTTCAGGTCCGCGTCTGCCTTCAGAACGAGTTTGAATCCAAATAACTGAGTGTAGCGTTGACTCAAATGCAAAACCATTATTTAAGAATCTTGCCAAAGGAAAAATCTGTAGGAGCCCATAATACAAATCCGGGAGGAAGAGATTTTTCTTTATCATTTGAGGAACAAAGGCAAGAACAATAAATTGAAAGCATCGTCTCAACAAATTATTATTCTTAAATAAACCAGCCTATCTCAGCCAAACCAAATTTTTATGTGGTAAAACCATCGATTTTTAACGATTATTCTAAATATTTTCGAATACAGTTTGGTGTTTCAAAATATTAACTCTACTTTTGTGCCGTCAATAAGACATAGAACAATTTTTCGTGCCGTGAATTCCTTACTGTCGCTTGTCGGGATTTATATTAGGACCGAATGGCAGGGAAATTAAGGAAACATCATGGATCAAACACTCAAGTTCTCAGACTTGGGAATTTCTGCGGAAATTCTTAAGTCAGTGGAAGAGATGGGCTATACCCAACCTTCCCCAATTCAAACACAATCAATCCCTTTTATCCTTCAAGGTAGAGATGTCATCGGACAAGCTCAAACCGGTACAGGTAAAACAGCAGCTTTTGCTATTCCAATTATCGACCTAGTCGATCCAAGTTTTAACAAACCTCAGGCAATTATTCTTTGCCCTACTCGTGAACTTGCTGTTCAGGTAGAAGGTGAAATTCAAAAACTTGCCAGATATCACAGAGCAATAAATTCTGTAGCTATTTACGGTGGCGAATCAATTGATCGTCAAATCAGAGTTCTTCGTAAAGGAGTTCAGATCGTAGTAGGTACACCAGGTCGTATACAAGATCACATTAATCGTGGTACGTTGAAGCTTGATTCAGTAGGCATCCTTGTATTGGATGAGGCTGATGAGATGTTAGACATGGGTTTCAGAGATGATATCGAAGCTATCCTTCAGGAAATGCCAGAGAAAAGACAGACAGTTTTCTTCTCTGCAACTATGGCCAAGCCTATCATGGACTTGACTAGAAAGTATCAGACTAATCCTGAAATTGTTAAAATCGACAGAAAAGAACTTACAGTTTCTAACATTGAGCAAACATTTTACGAAGTCAAAAGCCAATTGAAATTGGAATTGACGGCTCGTTTAATGAACGTTCACAACATCAACTTAAGCGTAGTATTCTGTAATACTAAGAGAATGGTAGATGAGGTTACTGAAGGGTTAATAGCTAGAGGAATCGCTGCTGATGCTCTTCATGGCGATCTTTCTCAAGCTCAACGTGACAAAGTAATGGGCAAGTTCCGTAAGGGACACTGCAAAGTATTGGTTGCGACTGACGTAGCGGCAAGAGGTATTGACGTAGACAATGTAGAAGCAGTATTTAACTTCGACCTTCCATTGGACGAAGAATATTACGTACACAGAATCGGTCGTACAGGCCGTGCTG
>Ga0209390_10010095_pt1 | contig 11142 bp, 6 predicted proteins | sample BON01_FD_187212 | JGI IMG/M metagenome (GOLD analysis project Ga0209390, IMG submission 187212) | Freshwater microbial communities from Lake Bonney liftoff mats and glacier meltwater in Antarctica - BON-01 (SPAdes) (version 2) | ecosystem: Environmental > Aquatic > Freshwater > Ice > Glacier... | reverse complement strand
TGATTGCAAGCATTTCCAATAAAAAAATCAAGGAGAAGTAAAAAACCCCCGCATGGGTATGAGATTGCGAAATCCAATTGCAGTATAATTTTGCTGGTGTGCAATAAAAAAATTTTATTCAAAACGATTTTAAACTTGTAGTGTAATTTCTAAGGAGAGTCTTTGTTTTTTGTGTGACATCATAAAGGCCGATCTTGAAAATTTTATTGAGGCCAGTAACTTCCTGGGTGCTTGGTGCAAGTATGAGTTCTAGGTTTGTGGAGGTGAGAAGGAGTTTTTTGCCAAAGTCTGCACCAAAATGGTGTATGCCTGCATGTTGCCTTTGGATATGAGGTTCAAAAGTTTTTTTCTGTGTGATTTTTCGAGCACGACGACATTGTCTTTGCTTGTGACGACGAATGGATTTTTTGGCAGGCAGATATAGTCGTGATGTGATAGAGGATCTATTTCGAGCAAGAGGTGTAATATTTGCTTTTTTGTGAGAGTCATTTTTGCTTTTGTGACATTTTGACTGTCTCGATAGCATATCTTCCAGACTTTTTCTGATCTGGCTTTACAAGGAATGTTTTCTTCATTTTGTCGAACCTTTGCTGCGTTTTTCATTGCAAAATGTTTCTTACAGAGAAAGCGTCTTTGACCTTTTGGAAAGTCTGCTACGGGGAGGTGGTCTTTGCATTCACAGCAGAAGCGCGTGACTTCTGGGGTTTCATCTGGGTGTTTATTGCAGATTGCAGACCTGGAGTTTTTATTGCGCATTTGTTCGAAGTGTATGGTCTCGACAAAGTCTTTGCATTTTGCACAGTACTGGAAGGGAGCCTTTTCTGCAGCGAGTTCATCGGACATGTTTGTGGTGTTTGGGATTTGAGGATGGTAGTTGTGTTTTATACAGAGGAAACCGCCTGTGTGAATGGGTATATTATTTTATGACGAAAAATAGACTCTGTAGTGCGTGTTATGGATGGCGGGAGTTGCTTTAGGTGGAATAGATTTATTCGCAATTCTTCGCATATCCTTTTTGAATCATGTCAATTGTAGTTTGTCGTGATTGCAAACAAATCAAGAGTGCGAGTTTTACTTGATTGAATAAAAGTGTATATAAGAAATTATCTGGAATTTGCAAAGTAGTGAGAATGGTAATGGAAGCGGTGCAGTACAAATTGCTGCGAGTGTTGAAACAATGCGAGATAGAGTGTGCTATGGCACTAGGTTGTGCGCTATTTCTGTTTCTCACACGAAACAGTGGGCATCGTTTCTGTAGCTTGGAATCGGGGAAGCAGGAGATAATTTTCGAATGGCTTCAAGTTTATTCATACACTCATATTATGTCTGTCTTTTCCATATCTGCAATGTCTTTTATTGTGTGCTCAAGAAACACATGCAGTGTTTTTTTGCTCGGTAGTCTTTCGATGCTTGTTGTGTTTAGTAGTGTGTTTTATTTGTGCTGGTACACAAACGCACTTTTTATTGTCATCACGTCGCCTCTTCATTGTTCTCTTATGGTCGGCAGTACTGATTCTGAATATTTGTGTTTTTTGGGTGTTGTTTGCTACAAAACCATGTTTTTATTTTATGTATGTGGCATCTGTTGGAACTAGGCGGTGTGTTGCTTGTCAAAAAGTACATATATTTGCGAGGTTGTATGCAAATCGAGCACGACTGTGGAATTTTGAAGGCAGGCACAGCGTGTCTGTGGCTATTTTTTATGACGCAAGGAAGGTCCTGTTGAACTTGATGACTAGTATATAAAAGAGGTCGAGACTGGTAGAAAAACAACATGGATAAATACGGCTACAACCAGTTATGCATTGTTGCAATTGTTTACATGGTGCTGTACATGGCCGTGAAGATTGCAGTTGTGTTTTGTCTTGTTTTGAGTACACCTGTGTATGTTATTCTTTGCAAAACACGGAGCATAAAGCTGAAGAATGACAGTAAGTTGCTGCCACTTGTGGTGGAAACCGTGTTCAATATCATCATTAATACTATGATGGTTTTGATTGATTTCTTGATTCTCTTGGTGCAGAAAATAGTTATTCTTGTTCCGTTTATCTTTCTGATTATTATCCTCAGTTTCATAAACTCCAACTCAGACTCTGTGTTGAAAGGGTTGATTGAGATGTACAACAAGTTTGTAGTCAAGACGAGTGTCTTGGAATACATCCGTAAGGGGTCGTGGATCTTAAAAATCCTGTTTGAGATTTTCACACCTATTTACAATTTCATCATTGACAGTGTGTCTGGTGGGTTGATGGAGGTGCTGCGGTTGCTGATTGACGACGACACGAACAGGAAAAACCTGATCCTAATGGTGTCTGAGTTTGGCAATGTTTTCGTTACGATTGGAGTTTCGGTGTCTCGGTGGATAGGTGTGAATTTCCGGGATTGTCAGTACAACAATGTAGTCGAAGTGTTGATTGTGCAGAACAACGACATGTTTTCCGGGTTCAACCATGAGTGCTTCGACCACGATCGGCGAGACATTGACTTGATCACCAGTACAACAACGTTCAAGACTATTTTTGCCAGTTTGCACACCCTGGTCACCTCACTATGTCCGACGGGCGCGTCGTTGTTTGCACTTGTATTCTACCCTATTTATGACGAGAATGTCAATATCATTGTGCATAACCTGGCTAACGTTGTTGTGACGACTTTGTATACGACGTGGGATGTGACACAACTTCGATGCAGAGCAGCGCACCGTTTGGGACTGTCTACTAGTCTGTGTGTGCCGGACCTGCATCCGATTTTCCGGTATGCGACTCGAGGAGTGACTGCGCTTGGTGCTTTGGTGGACAATTGGGCAAATATAGCGCATATGCTTGTTCTTTCGTTCTTCTTGGACCGAGATGTAGACAGTATTCAGAGCTGCAAAACAGCGGATGTGTCAGTTTCCTCGATGCTCAGTGACGATGTGCGTAGCTTTCTCGAGGGTGGCAACACGCGAATTATCCCTGTTAGCGAGTCGCTTTTGGCAATAACCAATGGGAACGCGGTGGTGTATTTCGATGCCACAAACGGCAATGAGATATCGCGAACCAAGAATGCGTTTGGCAGTAGGCCCGTAGATCTGAAGCACGGGTTGTCTTCGATTGATTTTTCCTCGAGTATATTGGAAAGCGACGAAACCGGAGACACGCGCACTGCGATTTTTGGATGTCGATGCGAGGACAATGTTGTTGGTGGGGTAACGATATCATGTAGTGCCTCGCTGTTCAATGGAATATTGAAGGCAGGATCGAATGTGTCGCAGGTTGATACGCAGATACCTATTGTGTTTGAGACGAATACTAACAGGTTGTTGATGATGTGTGACTATCTGCGCATTTCAGTGGAACCCATTACGTTTCCATCACAAACCATCGATGTTGGGCAGGACGACGGGAAACATGAAAAATTCTCGGGATATAACCGGTGTATGGAGGATCCCCAAAAATGCAACAATGTGGACGCCTTGATCTATGTCATGCCATTGTGTCCTACTCCATCGGCAGGCATCGAACTGAAGAAGAAAGTGCAGTGCATCAAGAATTCGCTGTACCAGACGTGTTTTCCGTATTGCGTAGGCCTGCATCAGAAGGGATCGGCGACCACGCCCATCACTCTGTATAACAAGAAAACCCTATCGGACGGAGTGTATATGGCAAACTCGGACTGTTCGAGCAGAAGCAGCCAAAATGCTGGTAATAGCGTTTCGATGACTACCAGAATTGTCTCTAAAGACTACAATACTTTCAAGGATTATGGCGTTGCTGATATTGAAGAAAAAAGAAGCAATTTGGATTATGTTTGTACCTTTTCACAGTCGCGGTCGTCTGTTATTCAGAATACTGCCAAGGCCGATGTTTGCACTGAGGGCACCCAGTTTTGCTCAAACACAGTAGTTCAACTTCAGGAATCATCTGTTGCTGTGTTTAACACGTATACCGATTTTCCTGTGCCGACCATGCTAGCAGTCGGGCAGCCCTACCTTTTTGCTGGAAACCAGCTTTTGACGCAGGAATGCGAGCTTGACGGGTCGGCGTGCGTTTTTACTAGTACTGTACAGACGATCACGTCGGACATCCACTCGCAGTATCGTATTCTAGAGACGCTTACCAACATCCCCTCGCTACGAGCCTCTTTTCTCGAAAAAGAGAGGTCTGTGCACGGCGGAGTCCTGATTCCGCACGATAGCATGGATGTTTTCGGGTCACGCAATCCCTCGGCACAAACGCGGACTGGCATTGTGTATGGAGTGAATCCTAACCTCATTCCATTGGTGAGTACCTTGAGCGAATGCTCATTCGACAACAAACGAGGCAGCATTCTCGCGGTCGAGTGTGTGAATTGTTACAAGAGTCCGCGTATTTTTTTTACACAGCCACTTTACAAATGCTCGAGTGATATAAGAACAGGCGTGAGAATGACAAACACGAAAAAAATAGTTCGCGCGTGCAAGCAGGACACGACGATGGAAATAAAGTTCGAAGGCAATGATGCGTTCTGGAAACTAAGCGATGGCTGCGACCTCAAAACCTCGAATTCAATCATCAACTTGTTTATCGAGGATATTACGTACCTGAATGACATGAATGTAATTGTTACGATAAAGCGGGGACCTATCAACGAGCTTCTGCACCTGTCCGGACTCAATCGCACGGAATGGCCAAGCTCGGCGCCGCCCATGAAATCGGCAAGTGTATACTACTTTTTGAACTTGCAAACGTACAAAGTGCGACAGGATATCATGTGGGCACCAAAGTTTTCTGACTTGACTGATAGTAAGTACAGCTTGTTGTGTTCGAAAGACACGATACTGCCGAAAGTTGGAGCGTATATCGCGCTGACAGCGGAATTGACTATCAAGACAATTCTTCTTATTGCAAACTCTTATATTTTGAATCTTTTTGGGATCATGGAAGGGATTATTTCCAAGGACACGCTATGCAACGGCCGTAAATTGAACCATTATGCTCTCGACAATTGTAACCATCACCCATTGTCCATGGCACCTCTCAATGCTATGTGGACACGGATGGACCGATCGTTTGACTCGTTGACGTTTTCGACATTACGGTACTTTGGAATCCTTTTTGGGTTAGAGGCAAGCTCTCAGACCTGGTTGAAGAATGTGATTGTTTCCGTAAAGGGCCCTGATTCTGGATACTCTCAAGGCATCATTAGTGGTATTTCCAGAGGCGCGATGTCTGGAATGTCAGTAATCATCCGCACTATGTTCACTTCCGTGTACTCTTTCTTTTTCATCATTGATGAAATCATGATAAAGTACATTGTGCAACAACTCGAGAACAAATATTTTGGCAGCCAGCAGGCCGAGTTCGTGTTTTTTTCAATGAGCAATTTGTTGTTTGATTCTATAGCATCTGGGACAATGAAGTCCTCGCTGCTTGGTTCGCAGTACAAAATATGTCAAGAGTATTCTGAAGCCACGGGCGACGCGCAAAGTCCTATAGGCAAAACAGTCTTCCACACGTGTGTAAGTATTTTTGAGATGGTATATGCTGCAATCAAGGTTGTCTCTTCGACCATAACGCTCAGTGCTCTTGTCGACTGCACATGTGACATTGATCCAAAAGCACTCCGAAAGAACGTTGATATTTTTACCAACAAGTGTGAACACAGGTTGCCATCGCAAATGAGGCTCGAGTTGTATTCTTTTTTGCAAGGTTCCAACAAAAACACGAAACACTGCAGTATTCTCATGAATAGGTTCAGGGATGTTCTTTTACAGATCCCTACCCAACTTATCATCCACATGGATGCTGCACTGAAAGCTTCGGCCGACGTTCCTCTCGACCTTATGAAGACGATGAATATTGACAGGACCGACACGATCTCGTGTAACGAGTATGACACGAGTCTTGAAGTCGTTACAATAGTTCCACGTCCGATATCTTTTTTCAAAAAGTGTGCCTACATCCCAAGCTGCCGGTCGAAATGTCAGAGAGAAATCAATTGGTTCGAGTCTGAAAAATTCAACACAGTGACTCCAAATAGGAAAAATTTGCGAGGAGACTTTATGGGATTTATACCGGCATGGACGTCCAAGATTTCAGGACTGACAGAGGTTTTTCAACCACTTGCTGTGCAAGAATACGACGGAACACGACACAACTGCAAACGATATATTGTCGTCCTCGGAAGGCCTCTCGGCAGTGGAGCTCTCGGACAAAACCTTCCATGGACCATGTATTTCTTCTGTTATGAAGACACCTCCGTCGGTATTGTTTTGCTCTCGCAAAAAGTGTTGGAATCCACTGGTGTTTTCGCCGTTTTCAATGATGTAAATTACCAGAATAAATACCTAGTGCAGGAAATCTTCTTGGTGCCCATGGCCACGCATACACAAGGAGCACTTGTGATGGTGTACAGCGAAAAGGACTCTGATGTTAACAGCGTTCTAGAGATTGTTGTTGACTCTGGAGGCGCGGTGCATACCAACGTAATTTTTAAAAGTGATGCAATCAAGTCTAACTTTGATTGTGGTGGGTTTTCTGCTTCCATCATCACGAATTGCCAGCCAGCTGTAAATCCTGAAGTGCCGTATATGTTTGTCGAGAGCGCAACAGATCCCCCGATGTTTCGAAAGATTGTTATTCTGCCAGGAGAACATCCATACTCGGAGCGGTCCTCGAGCATAGTGCCGTATACGATCCTAGCAGTGTACGACACATACATTGAACATATTGTTCTAGGAGATGACACACAGAGACTCATATGTCACGCTAAGCTCGAGATGAGGATATTACGTACAGAGGATATAAACGATGAAACATCGCGCAGCAAAATATGTGAAACGTATCCTGCACGTGTTGCACGGCAAGAAGACACAATTACACACTTGTTAACAAAAATAATTGGGCCTGGGAAAAATAACGCGATTGTAGGCCAGGGGCGCGGTGTTTTCATTGCACATTCTACTGGCTTGCAGCGGATTGAATTCGTGTTTGACAACAGTACTTTGTTGACTTTTAAGAGAACTCAGTTGTATTCATTGAACACTAAGGCCAGTGGAGTTTCGAAATTCCTCAACTATGCAGCACGTACCTCGCTGTATACTACATCTCGAGTATCCACGTCCATGTATGCTGGAATACTTCTGAGATCAGATACCAATGTCGATGGGTCTATTGTGTTTACGCTCATGGAATGCGACAACACACAGATGAGTAACACAGAAAACTGGGTTTCGCAGTATACGTTTTCGCTGCAGACCAATGCGATTGCCCGCGGTTTCAAAGACGGGAACGAGTTATCTACAGCGGAGGAATTCAAGGTCGTTTGGTCGACCGGAATTGCAGTAACGCTCGGTGTGAAAATTCAAGAAAATTGTAATTACATGTCGTGTCAGTCTTGCCAGGGCCGAAAGCTTAAAAACTTCTGTTCCATGGCTCAAAAATGTGCCATTGTCAACTGTGTCGGAACCGTTGTCAATCCAAACAATGTGTTTTGTGTGATGGGCACGATGGTCAAAGAATATCGAGAAATATTATTGTATGAGGGAAATGCAATATGGTTTGCTGCCGTTGAAGTCGGGCTTTCTATTATGCGGATCGCAGAGGTGAATACCCGAAATAGGCAGCCAATCGATCTTGAAGGAATCTCCAACATTCTCAACACCAAAATGTGCGAGAGCAAAGACCTGCTAGCTGTTGCCTCTGCGTTCTTACCAGCGCTGGTCATGACAATTTACACTTCTGTGATTGGCAACAAGCAGGGCTTCACAATCAAGGACATTGGCGGAGACAGTCGGTATGTTGTGCGGCAAATTTTTTCGCCAGGTGTGAAACTTGAAAACACAGCAATCATCTCAGCTGTTACTCAGGCGATCTACCAAGTTGTGCTCGGAGTTATCATGTGGTTTTACCGGAACACACGTCTGGTAATGTGTGCAATAACACGTTTTGCCGAGTTTTCCGGGGGCTACATTAACATAGTGAATCACAACATAGGAGACACAGACTTCTGTACAATTGACAATGATTTTACAGAGAATCCCCGAGCACGCACAGATGAGAGCATTATCCAGGAAAGAATCACATCAGGAGCAGTCGGTGACGAGTATACCGAATTCACCATTAACAACAAAGCGGTTCCTTCTTCGGGGTTCACGTTTGATAGTGCTTTGTCCGTAGCACTCGTGAGTTCGATGGAACGAATCATGTTCATAGTGAATATGAACGCAATCGTGGACTACTCACTTGGCGTCATATACTCGTTGGCAAGACTCTTGAGTCTGGTCGAAGATGACAAATGTAAACCTTCCAATACAGATGCTTCGTATGTGCTGCAGTGTGCTTGTGGGGATACAAAGTACCACGTGAATGCAGTCGCTCGCGACGCCAAACTCCAACAGGGAGCACTGTGGTGCACTGGAATACAGAAACATGTCAACATGGAGGGAAACACCGTTTTTGTATACAATCCGTTTTCGTTGTCCGAATTGGCACTCGACTTGCACACTGCAGGACAAGAGTATATCGACTGCATTACAGTGAAGAACGCCAAAACCTGTTCTGCAGAAAAAAGAAGGGTTTTTCTAGACAAATATAAGAATCACTTTACTGCGCATTTGGTGTCGCCTTTGGCTATTTTGAACCGATGCAGAGAAAATTTTCACGCGAAAACATGGGACGAAGGAATATTCGGCGCATTTCATCCAGCGCTGATTAGCCATATCGTAAACGATAAGAAATTTATTTCTGCGCAAAATATGCAAGCGGTCCAAAGTGAAATTGACATTTATCTTGCAGAAGACCAACAAGGACCTGTTCACACGTGTCTGCGGAACGGACCTTCACAAAACAGAATACAAGCTTGTATGTTTCAATTGTTTACTCACAAAAACTACATGAGCCAAAATGTGCAAGACTCGACAGAGACGTCGATCTATGAGTACTTTCTGTATGCAATGCCCGAGTCTGACGATGGTCGGCCCATGGATGCTTGTGAGTTCTTGTCAACTGCCACTTTTCAGAACAACGCCGACGTTGCAGCTTGCCAGAACGAGAATGACATGGATGGAATCTGCAGTGTCGCTGGAAACACTGAATGTAAAATCATCATGTCAACATTGTCTTATGAAAAATCGATCCAAAGAAACATTGTTGATGCTCTGAGAGTGTCTAAAAAGCATTCTTTGAGCGTTGTGCAGAAACAAGTCCGGACTGAAGAGGTTCTTGAAAAGTACCGCAATGTTGCAAGCTGCTCGCAAGAATATTTCAGAAAAGTCAATATTGATTTCTCAAGTGAATTGATTGACAAAATCATTGGCAAACTTGACCTCAATTTAAAGAGTGGAGAAGGAGACTTGTTACACCAGCACATGGATTGCGTGTTCCTGGGAGCATATAACAAGACATTCTTCGCACCCACGGATTCGAATTCGGTTCTTGAGCCCATCATGTACTCCAGACACAAAAACGGAGAGAGCAGGGAATTCGAATTGCCGTGCAAACCGACTCTTGTGTATGACACATATGCATACAACGTATCCGACTCTGCGTTTTTGCAAAAAACATGTGGCAGTAATGCCAGGATTGGGCTCATGGCCTATGCCAAGAAAAGTATCGTCAAGCAGCAGAATTCTCTCAATCTTCTTATTGCGGCTAAAATCAAGGACAAAATTAAGCGCATTGAGGAAAGCTTTTCCAACATCGGGTTGTTTGGTTGTGAGCCATACACTTCATGGGAAGCGTGTTGTGCTATCCCGGGCAAGTGTACAGCAACCGAGTCGACATTTGAACCGTCCATACCAGGTGCAAACTTTGAGATTTCTGGTTCTGAACTTCTCAGTATGCTTCTCGACAATATCAAAACAATACAACGCGATGTGCTCTACGATTCTTCGGTGAGTCAGTGAGATGTGTGACCATTGTCAATAATGTATTGGTAGATCGGGTTTTCAACGTCGTTTGAAGTCGACGGAGTGTTTTCGAAAAAATCATAGAGAGTGTCAGGGCTGCAACACTTGAGAGGGCTGTTGTTTGTTAGTATTATATCTTGATATATCTTTGAGATTAGTCGGGCCATGTTGGTCAGTACAAGCGATTCGCGAGACGAAAGTGTTCCAATCGGCACACAAGTCGGTGGGCAGATTGAACCTCTGTACCTGATTTCGTACTCTCGTAGCGCCGTTTCCTTGGAGGAGAGCTGCTTGTACTCGAGTTCTCGTTTTTGTATTGTTCCGAGTATATCGCACATGTGTATGTCGGAAAACTAACCTTGCATATATACACATTCTTCTGTGTATTTCACAATACAGCTTCTTACACGGTATTCCACACAAGAATTCATGGACTCCATCCACAAGTACAACGAGGACAAATTCATTGCCGCCGATTCGGACGTGTCTTTTAGTGTGTTTGGAAATATTGAATACAAACAAACCCAGGACGAGCAACAGCAATACAAGTTTCCATTCACCCGTGAGATTGATTCATTAACGCTGATGGAACAATGCCAGTCTATGATGAGGTCTTCATTCCAGACACACGCCACCAGTGAGTACGAGGTGGAGGACAACAGCCAGAGTGATCGACGCGCAGAGACTTTGGAAATGCTCAAAACTTACATCAATGCCGGCATCGAGTGGAAACCCCTAAATGACATGAATGCGGAAAGTCTGAATGTTTCGCGGAAAGAATTGATCCGCATGATTACAAAATATTCGAATGACAACCCTCTGTTTGGTCTGCATGACGAAAGATTCATTTCCCAGCAGTCGACATTCTGTGAAAACAACAAACAAAGTGTCCCAGTCTCCACGTCGGCCACCAGCAAATTTGAAGAATCAAACATATTTGACAGCGACCTTGGAAACCACTCGATTGAAGTTTCTGGTATTTATGAAAGTATAATGTTCATTGACATAAATCAGAGAGCAATCGGCAATCTTGACAAGATCTGTCCCTGCTCTGTCCACATTGAGGCGACAGACAAGTGTTTCATCCATAAACACATATGCGGTATCAGGGAATTCATGAACAAGGCAGATTCTGACATATTCGTCGATTGTATCAACAATGCTGGCGACGTTTCTTATCATGCATACCAACGGCATCGCGTGCGCGAACTATTGCATGTGCATCATGATAGGTTACGGGATCTTGGTTTTGCATGCGAAACGCTAAGCCCTTC
>Ga0209390_10010094_pt1 | contig 11142 bp, 10 predicted proteins | sample BON01_FD_187212 | JGI IMG/M metagenome (GOLD analysis project Ga0209390, IMG submission 187212) | Freshwater microbial communities from Lake Bonney liftoff mats and glacier meltwater in Antarctica - BON-01 (SPAdes) (version 2) | ecosystem: Environmental > Aquatic > Freshwater > Ice > Glacier... | reverse complement strand
TCGAACCGGGGGCCTTACGGATTACTAACTTTCTTGAGTGCCGCGCTCTCCACCACTGAGCTATGGTGACAGATGAATCACCGAAAATCCTTTAGGACCCTCTTAATTTCTGTAAGGGCCCGCGGACACTGCGAAAGTTCCCGCAGAAGTGCCAGAAGATAGCCGGGTGTTGAGAGAGCGCTGTTAAGTGTTCCCGACCTCTGATCGCCTCGAAACCTGGCTTATCCCCTCCGGAACGAAGGGGATCGCCTCGAAACCTGGCTTATCCCCTCCAGAACGCAGGTTGCCTCAGACCATGAATGACTCGTGATATTGTCTAGATCGGGTCGTTCTGGAGGGGATGAGTCAGGTTTCGAGGCGATTGGAGGTCGCCACAAACAGCGCTCTCTCAACATCTGGCTATCTTCTGGCACTTCTGCGGGATCTTTCGCATGTCCCGCGGGGCCTTACAGAAAATGCTGAGGCGAAGCAGGTACGGAAAATGAACCGAACAGATATTTTGTACCAGATCGGAAAAAATTGTCCGAAAATCGATCCTCACGTTTCGAACCTAAAATTTCATTGATTTCGTTTTCGAGGGGTTCAGGTCCACCCTTAATTCTGTGCAACTTCCGTGCAACAATGGAAGTATCGAGAAGTGACGGAGAACTGATCCATCAATCACCATCAGAGTTTGACTACTGCACCGCAGACAAAGACAGAGGATTTGAAGACGCTCATCCTAGACAACAGCGCAAGAACGGATGCAGGCATGGACATCAGGACTTCACAAGTACACCTAGCAGTAGCGCACCAAAGGTGATACTACAATAATAACAGAGTGCATCTGCCGACGCGCTCATCTCCTTTCTAGATCATCTTCAAATCTTTTTCAAATCTCTGCAATTCACACAGGTGCCAAGAGCACACGCTGTGTCAAATTCTTCCTTCTACAGCCCATCCTTCCTTCAGCATGACTGGAGCGAACGAGACTATCATCTCCGAGCGTGCAGCACATTCAAGGACATCTCACGTGCTCATTGACAGACTCTTCCGTCCTCAACCCCCTCGATTTCGTCTTCTCGCTGGTAAGGGTAACATTACTGTCACCCAGACAATAGAGACAGCAACACGGCCATCTCTATGTACGAGGTCAGTTGGTGACAAAACGCCACGCCGCAGGGCCCTTGGCGTGCGCTTGGCCTGCTGCTGCTGCAGCTGCAGCATCTGGTACAGGTGTTGTTGTCACTCACCAGCTCGCTTAAAAAGGAGTCTGTTCAGCATAGGGTAATCCGGGGTACCTTCAAGGTCTCCCTGACCCTCTCTGGAAGGTCTCCCAAACCAACTCCCACCAAGCCAAATGACCTGTAGGGGTGAAGGACACAATGGCTCAAAAACAAGATTAAGTAACAGGGTACAGATGCCTCCACCCTCTTGCCACGTGGGTCCCGGAGGGTTCCACCTCTTCTTTGGCCTGTTACTTAATCTTGTTTTTGAGCCAGTGCGTGCTTCACCCCAAAAGGTCATGTGGCTTGGTGGGAGTCGGTTTGGGAGACCTTCCAGAGAGGGTCAGGGAGACCTTGAATGTCCCACGGATTACCCTATCATCAACCTACTCCTTTTTAAGCGAGCAGGATGATGTCAAAATAGGCAAAATACGAAGGGGTGTCATCAAATGATTGAAAAAAGAAAATGATTGAGTCATGTCCGAACGAAAGAATACCATGCGATTTTGACTGCTGATTTTCCGTACTAATCTTGTTCGTGGGCCCTGGAATAAGGAGATAAATTTCAAAATCAGTTCTGGTACAAATTGCTCCCTTATTTATTTAAATTGCTCCCTTATTTATCAGTCCGCCCGACCCAAGCAGTCATGTATGTTCCCTTTTTACAGGTAAATAGATTTGGGGAAAATCTTTCACTTTTCGTTCAGTACACATATTTAAAAACATTTTCCGGAGATTTTAATTCTCCAGAATCTGATCCTCCGCACAAGATCATGCGTTACTGGTTTGATTACTCAATCTGGTTGGGTTTTTCATTTCGAGTTGACAGAATCTGTCAGATAGAAATGATTTGTATTGTCGGTGTACCAGTTTCGAAAAGGCATTTCGGCGGAGCCGGCCCTTAAATATTTTACATGATTCATGAGGGCGGGCGGCAACCCCACAGTCAAAATCAGTCAGTTTCCCCTCCACACAATCAAATTTATTCCCGAAACTGACATGCTTTTTCTATGTTGAAAATCACAAAGTTTTCACCTCCATACGGGGAGGTGCCACGTTTTACTACACAAAACATTTCTTGAACAGGTTCATTCCGCACGTTCATCGTGCACGGCCGACGCACGGCTTCTGAACGGGTTCGAAAACGGTCCGAATTTGGCCGAAAATAGAAACAATACGTTTTGCTGACAACCTGAGATGGAAGTTTCATCTTTTTCTCAGCGAACCGGCTCGGCCCAGTTCGCAAAAGTTACCGTTAAATGGTTTTACGGTATGGTTCTCGACGATTTCTTAACATTCCCGTCATTGGCACACATACACCTTTTTCGTGACGTACCATTCAGAGTTGTGAAGGTACCTTAGATTTTAAGGTACCTTAAAGTTTGTGGTAGTCGAAATTACCAATTATGTGGTACCATAGGGTTTAAGGTAGTTTTATAGTAGCTGTGGTTGACAGGAAGAGGACTCGCTGACACACAGTAGTTCGAGGGATGACCAACAAAAAAAAATCGTCCAGTCAAACTTGATTATAGTGTTCAGGTGTGAAGCGTGACTTGAACCGGAACACATTTTCAACACGATGTGGATATAGACACGTATGTAGACAACATGTATTGACACTGGCACACAGAGATAGTGTGCGAGAGAGAAGGACATGCGACATGTTTCGAGGAAATTCTTTTCATATAAACCTCAAACAAGAAAGTACTTTCTAGATTGTCAAAATGTTGACCCATGTAAACATGCTCGTACAGACTCAGCGCAGCATCTCCTGCTGGGTGGCACCCAACACATATCCATACCTGGGGGTAGCTTCCTCAAGCTTTCTTGAGCTCCTCGAAAAAAAAACAGAATGGGGCCTTCTTCGCAGTGCTTTGATTCGCTGCCCACTTGCTGGTGTAGCTGCACCATCTTGACCTTTTTTCTCAATTTGTTCAAGTCCAAATCAATTTTCAGAGCCTGCCCGTCTAGAGTGTAAAGAAATCTAAGGTACCTTAACTATGGTACCTTACCTTATGGTACCATAAGAATCCTAGCGAGCAACCTTATTGTATGGTATGTTTGACCATATGGTACCCATAGGGTATGGTACCTTCTCGGCTAAGGTACCTTCACAACTCTGGTACCATTCAAATGTTGAGAAATTCAAATCCATGCAAGATTCCGTCTCCTCCTCCCGGCAGCCCACCCCCAACATTTGTCATCATTACTAGAATTCACAATATTGAGATATTATTTTTTCGAATCTCACCACATCTCGACATGAGAGGCCGGGGGCGGTCACGTGAGTGGAAGGAGTATGACTTCAACTGTTGTTTGCAAAACTGTGCGAACATAAGACTTAATGCATAATGTTGCTCAAACTTATACTGATCCAAGCTATATGGTTTGCGGGAGACTTTTCTCAACACTTTTCATAATATCCCCCTCCGGCCTGGCCTCTTCCTTTCCTGTATACCGGAATTTCTCGAAAGGAGCGTCAAAAATTTGTGTCAGCATATTTTCCACCAGATTACTACACCACCCCTGGCCTCTCCTCGACATCCAAGGCCCAAATATCTCATTCGGGACTACATTCCAGGTCGTAAACTGAAGATTACAGCGTTTCAACGTGGAGATATTTGAGATTTGTAATTCAACAGCAATTTCCATAAATATGTTGGTACAAACTCGAATGATTCTGGTACAAAATAAAAGCAATCATCATCATCAAACGTTCCTGGGGTCACATGTGTAATTATTGTTGGAAAATGTTGTTGAACAAAAAGCAGTCGGAATTTGTTCAACAACATTTACACGTGAAACGTTGTTGAACAAAATCGTCTCAAAAAGAATCAATCGCACCGTTTCAACGGAGCGACGTACGCGTATTTGCTGACTTGTTCTAGCACTTTCAATTGGTGCCGTTGGACTTTCAACGTTGAGAAAAATGCTGGAAACCCACCCCCTAAATTGCGTGATTTTGCCCATATTCCTCGTAGTGGCTATTTTCATACAACGTGATTCAGTTTCAGCCACATGGTAGTAAAAATCCTATTGTATTGTACCAGAAAATGTGGCTGCAAAGGTGGCTGCATGTCAGCAATCTGCTTTCTGCAGCCACCTCGCAACGGTTCGACAGGTCAGGTCCCCGTCCTGGAATATGAAACTTTTTCTAGGACTGTCCTAAGAACAACTCGTGCATGTACGAGGTGTTCCTAGGACAGTCCTACAGAAAATTTAGGAGAGTCCTAGAGAAATTTTCATGTTCCAGGACGGGGACCTGACCAGTTGAACCGTTGCGAGGTGGCTGCAGAAAGCAGATTGCTGACATGCAACCACCTTTGCAACCACATTTTCTGGTACAATACAATAGGACTTTTACTACCATGTGGCTACAGCTGAATAACGTTCTGGGAAAATAGCCACAGTCATCTCTCTTTTAATTGAAGAGAGACCTAGAATGTCCACATTGAGAGAGGTTCATCGAGTATTTTTTTTACAGGCCCGAGTTCGCGCCGAGATGATGGTTTTTTGGATCCTGAATTTTCATGATTCTATGTTATAAACATGCTTGACCTGGACAATAAAATGTCAAAATCCAACATTTTGTTACAAGTGAAAATCTGTTCTTGTTCATGTGTGATTTGTTCTATTCATCTTTTGTTTGTACATCTGCGTATGCGAATGTCTACTTCAAAACAACAATCATAAAACAAAACATAAAAATAATACTCCTTCAAAACAACCTTCATGTGTCAGAGGTCCATTGCGGGGGTGCTGTTCGATTCGGTCAGGCGCTTCCAGGCTACCTTATTACTGCGCACCACTTGTATGCGTCTCTGATGTAATGGAGTTGCTAGCTGTGTGGCGGCAAAGCAAACCAAAAAACCAAAATGCTTACACTGAGGTCCTCCCTTCCACTAGACACATGGAGGAGGGGAAAGAACCCCCACCTTCTCTCTCAGAAGGTGAGGGAACAGGTGGAGTTGACAAACATAAAAAGGGGGGAAACAAGTAGAATCAGAAGACAAGTGAGTCACGGTGTGTCAAAAGTTAATTAAACAAAGTCAACAAAGTTTATGAACAATCGGGTAAGATTATTTCAAACCCAAATATGTGTCTACATATTCCGGCAAAAACTCAAAAAAATCGAAAACTCAAATCTACATGGATTTGAGCTACGTAGACCCTCAAGCAAGGGTACTAAACTACTGTCACAAGTAATAAAAGCAGTCATCAATCAATCAATCCATTCACCAGCTGTCGGAACCCCCACGCAGTTGTCCCAAGACTTGCGCAGGGAGGGGAAGTGGGAGCGATCCCAGTGAAAACAGCGTGCACCATTGAGTGAGCACTCTGGAAAGAGGTCAAAGACGTAACCGGGACAAGAAACACAGGTACACATTGTTAACACGTGCATTTGTGAGAGTTTAATACACTGAACTAACATTTGTAGAGAATCGTGACACACTCCGTATCAGGAGTAGTGTGTGATTTTCTACGCGCATGAGTATCTGTCCAAGAAAAACTCGGAGGTTCCCTAAATTGCGATTGTCAGACGCTCAATGAACTGACATTTTGTAGAGAATCGTGACACACTCCGTATCAGGAGTAGTGTGTGATTTACTACGCGCACCCGAAACCTCTGAGAAGGACTCGGTGGTACTCAAAAGTGCGTCTGTGAGGGTTTGACCTCACTGAGCTGATTTTTTTGTAGAGAATCGTGACACACCCCTTCAGGAGTAGTGTGCGATTTACTACGCGCACGAGTAACTGCCGAGAAAAACTCGGAGGTTCTCAAAAGCGTGACTGTGAGGGTTTTACCTCACTGAACTGATATTTTGGTAGAGAATCGTGACACAATCCGTATTAGGAGTAGTGTGTGATATTCTTTGCACAAGAGTAACTGCCGAGAAAAACTTGGAGGTTCTCAAAAGTGCGTCTGTAAGGGTTTTATCTCACTGACCTGATATTGTGCAGAGAATCGTGACACACTCCGTATTAGGAGTAGTGTGTGATTTATTACGCGCACGAGTAACTGCCGAAAACAACTCGGAGGTTCTCAAAAGCGTGACTGTCCAACTTTGACCTCATTGAACTGACCTTTTTGTAGAGAATCGTGACACACTCCGTATTAGGAGTAGAGTGTGATTTACTACGCGTACGAGTAACTGTTGGAAACAACTCGGTAGTTCTCAAAAGTGCGTCTGTGAGGGTTTTACCTTACTGAGCTGATATTTTTGTAGAGAAACGTGACACACTTCCAATTTGGAGTATTGTGTGATTTACTACGTGTACGAGCCACTGCCGGAAACAACTCGGTGGTTCTCAAAATCGCGTCCGTGAGAGTTTTACCTCACTGAACTGATATTTTTGTAGAGAATCGTGACACACTCCTTATTAGGAGTAGTGTGTGATTTACTACGCGCACCAGTAACTGCCGAGAAAAATAAGTTGGAGGTTCAGCAGATTATGTGGATGTCAGTGTACAGGTCAGCTTTCTACATTGCAAGGCAACCTTGACGTCAGTCGAACGTATAGATAAAAATCGAGCCTTCAAACTTTCACACACTCACTCACAGCCTCTTTCTCTCCGAGGCTAGCACACCGCCCCGAACATAATTTAGAAAGAGACACGCACACAGACACAAACCCGCACACATACACACTGACATACGTACTGACGTACAACACACATGTACACGCACACACACATGATGATGATTGCTTTTATCATCACATGTACTCACAATTTAACATACTTGTACGAGAATAGATCCTTACTTACATATATGCATGATACATTTGTACATTCACCGCACAAGTTCAAATAGGTGGTTCTGTTCAACATAATCGAAGCGAGCACGCAGTGTGGGACTCTTGAAGTGCATGACTGGCTGCGACAATACTGGACTGGTATGCACATGTAATGCTCTCTCAATACTCCATCATGCAGAACTCTTTTCACACTATATACGTCTCTTTTTACAAAAAACACACATGCAACACACATCCGCATTCACACACCGACACGCACACATTTGTGCACAAACACACACACACACATGCACACACATGCACACACTCACCCATACGCACGCACACGCACACACACACGCACACTCTCTCTCTCTATTTTTTTTCCCTCTCTCTCTTTTACTCGCTCTCTCTCTTTCACACACACGCACACACACACACACACACACACGCACACATACACACACATATACACAAACACATAGACCCAAAACTGCGCTGGGACGACAAACAATGGAGCATTGACACGCTCACATTTATACACGACACGATCTGGAAACCCGACACGAAGATCTACGAGCAGATGGAGGGCGAGTTTCCTGCGCAGGTGTTCCCATGTCACAAATACATGAATGAGTCATGTCACAAATGTATGAATGATTCATGCCACACATGTGGCATGAGTTTTGTCACGCGTGTATATGAACGAATTACGTCACACAAACTTTTCACTGCGAGCATACTGAGGACTAGTTTCCCGCGACAAACAGAACAGGCCTGGTAACAGCACATTCGATGCGCTAACAAGTCTTCCAATCTGATTAATCTAATCCGCTGCTCCTCTTCTGTACTACAAATGCTCTGGTACACGGGTGATGCGGTGTTGTGCGCTAACATCTTCTCCGATCTAATCCACCTATCCGCTACTCCTCTCCTGTACTACAACTGTGCTGAATACTCCTTTAAGTTCTCTGATCCAATCCACTAGTCCGCTACTCCTCTCCTGTACTACTCATGTATTACATGGTCCTCTGACGCATGGTTGACGAGGTCTTGTTCAAAAACTTCCTACTCCACGAATATGATACACGCTATCTATGCCCCGTTTGTACTATAAATAAACCGCCTACTCCTCTGACACACGAGCAACCACAGCAGTGTTGAGCACGCTGTAAAAACCCAAAGTGATTCTCGCTCCTATGTATATACACATAATGATACATCTATATATACATAATAATATATGTGATTAATACATATAATACTATGTATACACATGGATAAAGCTGTATCAAACGCAAGTGCTCCTCGCTCCTGATTATATATACATAATAATATATATGTGTACATAATACTAAGTATACACGAAGATACAGCTGTATCAAGCAAATATGCTCCTTACTCCTCTAATCTTCTTATAACGCTGTATCTACTACTCTAATTTGTTGCTCTACACACGCAGGATATTGTCGTGACACGCACGGGCGACGCGGTGCTGATAAAGCCGTTTCAAACAAATGGAAAAGATTCTCAAAAGTCAGCTCGCGACTGAACATACTATATGACATTACCATAGAGCTGATTCTTGAAAAATTCTACGTGTCACATGAGTACAACAGCAGATTCTTATCACACGCTACTGGTATCTATTTTCAAATGTCAGCTCACGACTCAATTTACTATGAGATATCACAATTTACCATATGACATCACAATTTACGATATGACATGACTGTAGAGTTGACTTTGGAGGATCCCTGCCAGTGGCATGTAGCATAAATTGTACCCGTAAGACACGTGGTATATTTTAAGACAGAATTATCACAGGATTGTAAATTGTAATATGAGCTGTAACCGTTGGACACGTATTATTTTTCCCTACCAGTAGCATGTAGTATAAATTGTACCCGTAAGACACGTATTATTTTTTCAGACAGAATTATATAAATTGTAACATGAGCTGTAACCATGAGACACGTATTATTTTTCCAGACATATACGTGCCCTTCGGGTACAATTCACATAAAAAATTCGAATCCAACAGGTACAATTCATGTCAAATATGAATGAGTGTACCCGTGGGACACGCAGAATTTCTCAAAAGTCAGCTCTATAGTGATGTTGTGTAGTCAATTGAATAGCAATGTGTCTTGTGAGAACAGGTATCTACGTTACTTACTATAGAGCTGACTTTTGAGAATATTCTCCGGTGGCGTGTAACATGAATCTATAGTCGTACCGGGACTCCCTATTTGAGACTGCGCTGCAAACCCTAATAATCATGACCCAATGCTGCCCAAGCTGAACGCAATAGATGTGACAGCAAAGGCAATGATGTGTAAGATGTTTATTAATAACAGAAAGTCCCAAAAACCCCGGTCACTATAGGTACCTAAATTTGGGTCCTCGGCTACATCCCTTATATGGGATTGACAGCAAAGGCAATCTTTGAGTGTTTGTATTTGGTTCCAGGACTGGGCACATTCATGTTCCCTTTCTGGTAAATAGAGTTCAGAAAAGTGTTTTACTTATCGTTCAATACAAATTTTTGAAATCCTGTTCCGCAGATTGTATTCTCCAGAATCTTACCGCAAGATCATGCTGTACTGGGTTTATTACTCAATCTAGTTGGGTTTTTCATTTCCACCCGACCAAACAAACGACCATCATGGTCGGGTGGAAATGTTATGTACCACAGTTGTACCAGTTGCGAGGAAGAAGAAGAAGGGGCATCTCGTGGGGGCCAGCCCTTAAATATTTAATCATGATTCATAGGGGCGGGTGGTCTACCGTATGCTACTCATGACAAAACATGCATCTCAACCTACATACACATTTAATGAACTCCAAAAAAGGAAAAGAAAAAGAAACAAAAAAGGAAAATAACAACAACAAACCATCAAACGTTCAAACAAAAAATTCATCAAACTAAAACATACAATTTACATCATTAGTTTCGTCCGGCAATTAGGTCGGGTTTTCGAAATACAAGACAGAAAGCAAGACAGATCATTAGTAGTAATAACCTTTCAAGTGTTTGTTTGTTTGTTTGTTGGTTGGAATAAAACCCGAAAAATCATACTAGGAGTCAAGTAAACCCCCTAGGAGTGGTCACACACGGGCAGAGGCACAAACAGCGACGTGCATACCAAAGACAGAGGCACGGCAGTCCGAGCCCACGTCCTTGTCAATCCATGGTTAGCACTCCATGTTTAACACTCAAGTTGACAGGCTGGCTCGCATCACTGGACTTCGTAAGCCCCATACAAGACGCATCCTCAACCACCGAACGGCGGACCCCCATGCCTTCCAATGACTCAATCCACCCCCATCATACAAATACATCCACTTTAAAACAACATTCATGCGTCAAAGGTTCACAACTTTGATAATTGTCTCGTTAATCCCTGGGAATCCATCAAAATTCGGGTACAAAACAGCGAAACCCCGAGGTACGAAAGTTGAGCTAATTTCCTTTGCCATAATTAGTACTGTTTTTGCCGAGGCTCACCAAATAAGGAAGGCAATGCAGGCTGATGATGGCGAGGAGGCATCACAACCAAGCCTACTGACAGCGGCCTTGGCCTCGGTATCTCAGAGCTGCGTATCCTGTGCGAATTTGATACCACGGGATTGGCCGCGTCGCTTCCAATACGGGCCTGCTCAGTACAGCAGGTGGAATCTTGTTTGTGGGGATGATCTCAAAGTCTGCCTTACTCAGTGTGTTTGTTGCAGGGTGCGTGTCAGGAAAGGAGCGCTAGTCATGACGTCTTGTTTCTACGCGAGGTGAATGCAGATGGCCTAGAGCAGACGCAGCTGTACACAAGCACAACAGAGCAACCCGCTGCAAAAGCGACGATTTTTTGAAATCTACACTCCTACTCCCTGATGTAAATTGATAGGATTGTGTGTTTGGAAATGCATAAAACGTGATTCTCAGATTTGATAAAATTGAAAGTGAATTTCGTCTATATTCTAGCGAGCCCACCGCGAGACCTGGTCCTTAGCAAGAAACAAGAGTAGCGTGACCAGACCCCTAGCGAGGGAGAGGCGATGAATCCGTATTGTAGAGAGACCTCACGTGCAAGCGTGGCTCAGTTGGTCAGAGCGAGGGACTGTCAATCCCTAGGTCGTCGGTTCGATTCCGTCTAAAACCCGATACCTCAAATTCTCATGAATTTGAACTTCATAGACCCTC
>Ga0209390_10010093_pt1 | contig 11145 bp, 13 predicted proteins | sample BON01_FD_187212 | JGI IMG/M metagenome (GOLD analysis project Ga0209390, IMG submission 187212) | Freshwater microbial communities from Lake Bonney liftoff mats and glacier meltwater in Antarctica - BON-01 (SPAdes) (version 2) | ecosystem: Environmental > Aquatic > Freshwater > Ice > Glacier... | reverse complement strand
CGGGCGGGAATGGAGGCTCAAATGGAAATGGGGGCGACGCCGCGCCGGCGCTCTGCGCGCCAAGGGCCGAGAGGCCAGCGACGGTTGCGCCGGCCGCCGCGCTGCGCGTGATCAGCTGGCGCCGCGTTACTTCGCTAGTTGGCTCTGGCGCTGCGGGTGGTGAACCGAGGTTCGCAAGGGACTCTTTTTTAAGCACATCCCGAAGCTAACACTTTCACTAGTACTGGCGCGCCGTTACCTGCCGACGAAGTGAAACTGCTGCTCGTAGGTGCCGTTGGCGAGCCGCGTCGTTGTTAGCTCGCCGCCAGCTCCCGCGTAGGCGCCGGTGCCGCCGATGATTGCCCGCACGTCAGGCGCATTGTCCTTAAGTTTCCAGCCGGCCCGCGCGTATTCACCTAACCCGAGCACCATGATGTCACCGTCGCTAAGTTGAAATTCCAGCTCGCCGCTTTGGATCTCGGTTGACTTTGGCACGCCGTCAACGCCTGGCAGCCCCTCGACCGTCAGCTGACCAAACAGCTCGCCTTCGGCTTTGCCGTCGCGCGTTAATGGTGCCTCAAAGTTCGTCTGATCACCGCGGCTTAGGCCCTTTGGCGCAAGGTCCTCCAAACTGATGTGCGGCTGGCCTTGCAGCAGCGTGAAGTCGTCGTGCAGTTGACTACCGCCGCAGCCACTTATCGCGATCGCGCCGCTGGCAGCGAGCGCTGCGCAAAGGCTAGTGGTGATTATCTGACGGCATAGCATTTTTTAAAACATTACCGATCGAGATCGCTGTAGTTTGTCGAGGACTCCAATAGTGAAGGGATCCTTCTATGGCCTGCAGCCGCAAACACATTGTCATCACCGGCACCTCGTCGGGGATTGGCAAAGCGACGATGGAGGCCGCCGTTGCGGCTGGCTTTCACGTCTTCGCTGGCGACCGCTCGAACGAGTCGGCTAATGGCGCCCCGACTGGCGACGATGAGGCCGTCACGCGGATCCACCTTGACATCACGAAGGCTGACGAGATCGCTGCCGCCGCACAGCTGGTCGCGAAACACGTTGGTGACAGCGGCCTTGACGGGCTTGCCAACATCGCTGGCATCGGCATTCCCGGGCCGCTTGAAACAATGCCGCTTGATGACCTTCGACTGTCGTTCGATGTTGACTTCTTTGGTCAGATCGCGCTAACCCAGCCGTTGATCCCGCTGTTGCGTAAAGCGCAGGGCCGAATCGTTTTCATTGGTTCGATCGCCGATCGCACGACACTGCCGTTCTTTGGCGCACTGTCGTCATCAAAGTCAGCGATTGCCGCGGCCAGCGGCAGCTTGCGCCAGGAGCTCGCGCCATGGGGGATCGATGTGATTCTGGTTGAGCCGGGCTTTATCAGCACCGGCGCTGACAAGGCGACGAAGACGCGGATTGACAGCCTGATTGAGAACTTCTCACCTGATGCCGCGGCACTTTACGGCGAGATGTTCAAGGAGGCCACCGACCGGGGTTACAAGACGCAAACCTCCGGCAGCGCGCCGCAGGGCGTCGCCGACGTGATCATCGAAGCGTTTACGACAAAGAAGCCGAAGGACCATTACCTGACAGGCTCAAAGGCCCACCTGCTGGCCGCTACAGCGCACCTTCCCGACGCCGCCCAAGACGCTTTGCATCGCAAAGGGTTTGGCCTGCCAAAGCCGGGGTCGAAGAGCGAGTGAGCTGGGCGGGCTGGCTGCAGCGTCGACAGCGACGGATTGGACGGCGCAGCGCTCGCAACGCGGGCTGACGCGGTCAGGACGGCGGTTGACGGCGAGCGGGCGGCCGGGGCGGCCGTGCTTGACGATCACCTTGAAGCTGAGTTTGAGCAGCACGACCTTGAGGCGACGATGGCAACAATGGTTGGCGGCGCCGTCCGCGACGAGGTGCGGCGCTTCTATCAGCGCTTCTTTCTTGACTGCTGGCCGCAGGACACGACCGTCACTCCTGTTTCGCGCACCGTTGACGCCAACCACGTGATCGATGAGCTGGTGATCAGTTTCACGCATGACATTGAGATGCCGGCGATCATCCCGGGCGTTGCGCCGAGCGGCCGCGAAGTCACAATCGCTTTCTGCGTTGTTGTCGGGATCAGCGGCGGCAAGGTCGCCCATGAGCACATCTACTGGGATCAAGCGAGTGTGCTGGTGCAGATTGGACTGATCGATCCTGCTGGCCTTCCGGTCGGCGGCGCCAATGTTGCGGCAAAGCTGATCGACCCGCGCGGCGCGCCGCGCAACGAGCTGCTGGGCGGGCGACTCGACGCCGGGCTTGGCTGAGGCAATCCGCCGTCTCACCTACTGTCTTTAGTTACATCAACGAGGGGAACAGATGACCAAGGCAAAGAGGGTTCTGGCCGCTGGCGAACCGCTTAAAGATTTACGGTATTCCGCTTCGCACGGTATGGCCAGTTAATGGAAACAGATTCAGAGGCTAAGTCGGCACCCGCGACCGAGCTAATTCCGCTGCGCGCGAAGCTTCAGCCGTTCGATACCTGGGGCTTGGCGAGCTCGATCTCGCTCGTGCTTGGGAGTCTCGGCACTTGGGCTTCGCTAGGGCCATTCTCGGTCGGCGGTACGTCGATGACCGGTGGCAAGATTGTGCTGGCGCTGGGCCTGATCGCCAGCGGAATATTGGCGGTCCACATCTGGGGGCAGGTCTGGGACAAAGCACTGGACCCATTCATCGCAGGCTCTGCAGCGTTCGTCGCTCTGGGGCTGGGCATACATGGATTCTCAAAGGTGATGGGAGCAGGCGCCGACATCTTCGGGATTACAATCTCGCCCAGTGTTGGGTGGGGGCTTGTCCTGACCGTAATCGGCTCGGCGAGCCTGCTCGCTTGGTCGGCTCTAGCAGTCAGGCAGATCTCGCAAGCGCGAAATGCAACCGAAGGGGAGTCCGGACGTTAGTGGCGGCCGGAGGGGCATTTGGTGACGTCATCCACCCCAACTAGGTCATCTTTGAGGCGCAGTGACTGCCGGGCCGGCGATCGACGGTTATGAAAGCACTGCTGCGGCAATCAGGACAACGGCGGCGAGGCAGATAACCGAAATAGTTCGCGATGTCATAACTGTGCGTATTCCAGATGACTTTGTCATTGCAGCAGTGCGCGTATTACGAAACATGTCTGCAGGCCGCTGAGGATGTAGGTTTGTCCGGGATGAGCGATGTAACCGCCCCTAGCGCTTCTCTGCTTGATGTCCGTGGCCTCAGCTACTGGGCTGGTGGGAAGCTAATTCTGCAGTCGGTGGACGTTCGGCTGGCGCGCGGGCAGCTTGTCGGAATCATTGGGGCAAGCGGCGCTGGCAAGTCAACGCTGGTGAAGCTGTGTGCGGGGGTAATCCGTCCTGCAGGCGGTCAGGTCTTGGTCGAAGGACGCCTCGTCCAAGAGAATCGTAAGGCCGTTGCCTACGTGCCTCAGGAAGACATTGTCCACCACGCGCTGACAGTCGAGGAAGCGCTCTCATATGGCGGTCAGATCAGGCTTCCCCGCGAGACAACGAGAGAGGAACTAGAAGGCGCGATCGATCGTGTGCTGAACGAGCTCGAGCTGACCGAGCAGCGAGAGCAGCTGGTAGCCAGCCTTTCGGGTGGCCAGTTGAAACGAGTCAACGTTGCGATGGAGCTTCTGACGCGCCCATCGCTGATCTTTCTTGACGAGCCGACGACGGGGCTTGATCCAGCTCTGGAACGACGCACTATGGAGAACCTCCGTACCCTTGCACACGGCGGCCGAGGGGTGATGGTTGTCACGCACGCTACGTCGAGTCTGGAGCTGTGCGACGCGATCATCGTGATGGCCAAGGGCGGCAGGCTCGTCTACTGGGGCGCGTTGGATGGCGCGCTCAAACGTTTTGGGGTTGATCGTCCGGAGGAGATCTACGAGGTTCTTGAAGCGGACGAGATACCGGCTGACGTGACTCGGGGGCGCGCCGCTCCTGAGCCGACTTTGGGCGGCGAAACAGCGGAGCGTTCGTCGGCGCCAAAGCTGACGCGAGATGGCGCGGGCGGCGGCTTCTGTGGCGAGTGTGGCGGCTCAATTGATTCAGGTACTTCTTTCTGCGGCCATTGCGGTCAGCCGATCATTGAGGTGATCACAGATCCCGAGCTTGGCGAGGTGGCGGTGGTTCGACGCTCCAGTGTCGTTCGGCAGCTTGGTGCGGTGCTTGGCCGTGGCCTGCGACTCCTTCTCCGCGACCGGCGGAATCTTCTGATCATGTTTGGGCAGGTACCGCTGATCGCGCTGCTGATCATCGGCCTGTTTAAGCCTGATGTGCTGGAGAAAACTGGCGGCCGTCCCGGCGATTCGCTCCAGCTGTTGTTCATGCTGGTGACCGCAGCGATCTGGTTTGGATCGATCGGCGCTGCCCGAGAGATCGTCAAGGAGTCTGCGATCTACATGCGCGAAGCCGCTGCCGGCCTGCGCTCGAGTGTCTACCTGGTCGGCAAGTACTTGATCCAGGCGCTCGTAGTGGCGCTACAAACGTCGATCCTGTTCGCTCTCGTGGTCGTCTTCCGCCCAACGGAAGCGACGATCGCGGTTATCGGGTTGTGTCTGGCGATCCTTGTCCTGACCGGGATGGTTGCGGTAGCGATGGGCTTGGTGATCTCTGCCTCAGTACGAACAGAGGAGCAGGCCGCCAGCATACTGCCGCTGGTTCTGATTCCGCAGCTGCTGTTCGCCGGAGCGATCGTTCCGGTCGCGGCGATGAGCGAGCCGGTCGCACGCCTCTCAGCGTTGGCATTCTCGCAGTGGTCTTTCTCAGGGCTTGGGATTGCGCTGGACATGTCGGGGAGGATCTCTGCCGACACCGCTTTCGCCTCGGCGAGCCGCTTTGGGACGGCTTTCTTCGGTCATTCGGTCGGGCTATCGCTGGCGATTCTGTCGCTCTTCGCGCTTGTCTTTCTGCTGTCTACCTGGCTGGTGCTACGCGCCCGGTCGGAGTAGTTGGCCTAAACGTCAGGGCGCTGTGGCAGCTTGCGTGCACGAACCCGCCGGACAGCGTCATCCAGCGCCGAACTCCAGGACTGCATCGCGGATGGCCACGAACTGTTGATCGAGTCCGATCCGGACTGGAAGTTCTGCCAACCCTGTGAGTTGCGATAGTCATCCTCGGCGCCGAACTGCTGATCGGCAAGGCCGACCCCAGCTTGCTCGATCAAGTCGATTGAACCGTCGACTATCGAAACCAGCGCGTCATGCTCGACGGTGACGGCGGCCGGCCGTTGGGCTGACTGCAACCCGTCACGTAGAGCGATCCGCTGTTCGCGCGCCCCGTAGAGGTAGATGTAGGCGTCTTCGTAGGTGCTCCCATCTGAAGAGACTGAGTCCGCCCAGCTTTGGGTTTCCTCGCGCATCCCGGTGTACTGGGAGCCGGCGCCGCGAACCGCGTCGCCGTATTGACTCATCGATGCCAGCTCCATCTCCTTTCTAACCCTCGCGGCGTATAACCGCCGCAACCAAGGACCAATCACTTTCGCCGCAGCTGAGATCGTTGTGTCGAGATGTTTGAGTGGCTGTTCCATCTGCGGTTCCGACGGAAGTATTTCCGCTAACTGAGCAACATCGAGCGAGTCGATCAGTGGCCGCATGGCACCGATCCGCTTTCGTTCGATCGTGGTCTGGCGACGTTTGCTTTTCCACATCGTCAGTTTGCGGTCGCCCATCGTCTGCAGGTCGGCTAATGCCTGTAGGTAGCGTTTCTCGGACTCCAGAACGGCGATCGCTGGCCGCTCGTAATGAAGGTCGTTTGTCCCATCGACAGTGGCGATCGAATCGTTGATCACTGGAATCCCTCGTTCGGCCGCGACGGCCGCCGCACGAATCTGCCGCAGCTTCTTGGCCGAGTTAATGTCGACAGCAGATTCAAGCACCGCTTTACGCGACGCAACCATCGCCTTCCGCACAGTCTCCGACGTAGTGTCAAGCGGCCGCAATATCACGACGAGGACTGCAAGCCCGGCAACGACACTCAGCCCAGCTATGACAGTCAGTCGCCGGAATGCCTGTGGGTTGCGGTAACGCCATGGCGTGCCTTCGGGCGAGACGAAGCCTGACGGAGGTTGATCACTTTGATCACCGGTGCTGCTCTCAGGCTCAGGCTGCGTTTTCTTACCTGACTTAAACTTCACTTTCTGACCATAACTCTTTTGCGAAGAGAGCAACGGTTGGCATTAACGGGTAGTTTTACATCAGTGATAGTGCAGCGTTCCGGCGCGTACTTGTTATGGCCAAACGTAAATCAGCGAGACGTAAACAGAACCGTGCTGGGCGAGCGCCGGTTCCTAAGCAGACGCCGTCGTCGCCGGTCGAAGGCCCGAGTTGTTCTGCGTGTGGTGGCCCGGTCGTTGCGGGGGAGCGGTTCTGTCGAACATGCGGCGCACCTGTCTCAGCAAAGGCGGAGGAGACTAAGCCGCAATCGCCGTCGGCCACAGCGAAGACACCAGGGCCTGATGGGAAGAGCGCCAAGCCACCCGAGGCTGACGCGGCCGCTGCTCCCAGCGCCGTAACGGCGGCAATCAGCTGGCGTCCAAGTCGCCCCGCGCTGTATGCCGGCGCTGCTTTGCTGCTGCTCGCGGTCGCCGCCACCGTCATCGTGCTCAGCAGCGGCAATCAGTCCGACGGCTCGGACGGCACGATGAAAGATCCTTATGCAGGCCTGAGTGAGACAGAGACCGATCCATCAACACCTCCCAAGAAGGCCCCAAACAACGGCAAGCTGCCGAGCAATAGTCGCAGCTCGATGCAGCGACAGGTTAAGTCCGTTATTCGTGAACATCATCAGTTGATCGCGAACGGTGATCTTGCCGGTGCGTTTGCCTTGATGTCCCGCCGCAAGCGAGCGAGGCCGCTCTATGACAACCCAGAGTGCACCAACTCGACCTGCTGGGCTCCAGCGATGGACCCGCTGCGATCCGGGCTAGCCAACCCAGTCCGTCCGTCAGTTCGGATCACGCGACTGTACAAGCGCAGTGGCGTCGCTGAGATCAAGGTCAAACTACCAAGGCCCAACTGCCCGACCGGTTACTGGGAAGGAATCACGTGGGCCAAGTACGAGGGTGGGCGCTGGACCTATGATCCCGGCTGGAAGACCGATGAGACTCAGAGGGCACAGTACGATGGCCCTGGCGACACGCAAGACGCACGGCTTCTTGGCGTTGGGTGCGAGTGAGGTTCGACTCGGCCAACACTAGGGGTGACCGATCATCGCTGGCCTTTGGGTTGATTTTGCTCGTCTCGTGTGGAGGCTTAGTCGGATGCGGCAAACTTAAATCTTCCGACCCCTCACCACTTTCGTCCCCGAGCGTGGCTAATACCAGTGCGCCGACCACGGCCGAAGACTTAGCGGTCCTTCAGAACCACTCAGCACCGATCCGGCTAGTTCAACGTACGCTTCAGCGAGGATCAGATGATGCTCAGGATCGTGGCGTGAAGATTTACGCCGCGGTCAGTGCTGATGGCTGGAAGCGCGCGGCGCAGGTCAACGGTGGCGAGCAACTGCGAATGTGGAGCACAGCGAAGGCCGTCACTGCGACCACCTCTTTGTTGACGGCCCTAGACGAAGGCAAACCGCCGCCGAGCGAGCTTGCCGAAGCGATGCGGGGCGCCATCCAACGCTCGGAGAACTGTCGCCAGCGCAGGGTCGTCCTGTGGCTACAGGAGATGGCGGGCGGCCCGGCTGGCGCTGCCGACGCTGTCCGCTCCACGCTCAGCAGCGCAGGCGCTGACGACGTTGAGATTTCCCAGACGGCGGCGACCCCCGATGCTGAGTGCATCGACTACCTAAACGCTAGTTCCGCAGCGAACCCGCTCGGCCCCAGCCTGCTGCTTGGCACAGCTAAGTGGACGCCGGTTGCAGCATCGACGTTCTCGCTGGCGCTTGCTGCCGGCGAATTCGGATCTGCCGGCCGAAGCGTTTACCGGCTGATGCAGCTGCCCAAGCAGCGCAGCCGTGAGCAGAAGGATCCAACCGCTTACACAGCGGACGTCGCCTGGGGCGCCGGAAAGGCGATGGACGGCCTGAAGCCTGCCTACAAATCTGGCTGGGGCGGCGTTGAGCAGAAGAACTTCATCGCCGGTCAGATCATTGCGCTGCGGGTTAGCGGAGTGAGCTACGGCGTGGCGGTATTTGGCTCCCCAGACGTGCAGCCAGCAAATGATGACCCTGGAAAGACAGCGGTCCCTGCTGCCGTCGAGGAAGTGCTTTCTCTGCTCGCGCCCGTGTTGGCTCCCTGACCTGCTGCGTGGTAGTGGGCTAGCAGAGCCGAGGCGGATTGTGCCGGTAGCGAAACGACAATCAGCACGCCCAGCGTTACCGGCGCGCCGGTAACGACAACGGTGCTGCGCGGCTTAGCTGGCGCCGCCATAATCCAGCGCCGGCTATTCAGGCTCCATCTGCGCCAGCAGCTCGGCGGCGTCGGTCTCTTCGTCGCCGGCTGCCTCGAGCGCGCAGGCCTGCTCGTAGGCGGCGCGCGCTTCGGCGCTTTCGCCGATCGCTTCGCATGCCTTGCCCAGCCAGCACCAGTTCCAGGAACAAGCGGGGGCGATCTGGGCGTAGTAGCGAAGGTGACGGTAAGCCTCGTGGAAGCGGCCGAGTTCGTAAAGCGTGTAGCCGAGCGCGAAGTGCGCCATCCCGTCGCCGGCTTGCAGGCAGAGGCGCCACTGGAAGAGCGCTTCCGCCCCCGTTAGGTCCATCCCCTCGCGGAAGAAGACGCGATTAACGCTCGGCTGCCCTTCAAAGAATGTGGCCGCGGCAATCGCGATCTCGCCGATCGAAGCGTCGTCGAGCCCAAGCTGCGGGGCGTGAAAGCGGGCGCCGTTCCAGATCTCCTCAACGCCTTCGGCCTGCTTTGCGAACTCTGAGAAATCCTGCAGCTTGAAGCCGACCGGGTCACCGCCCGGCTCGTTTAGCAGCAGGCCGAAGTTCTAGCTTAGGCCAACCCAGCAGTCGGACGGCTGGCCATCATCAACGCGCCCAAACTCAAGGCCGCTAAGCCAATCGAGGTCAGGCAGGTAGCTGAGATAGATGCGGGGGAGTGTCTTTGTGGCGATCGTCATATCTATGGAGTCGCTTGCGCGGGCTCGTTTCTGACGCGGGCCGCCGAACGGTCAGTCAGCGAACGCCTGCATTGTGGCGGGCATCACCAGGTTGCAGCGGCGGCAGATGATCTGTTCGCCGTGGAGTCCGGCAGCGTCGATGTCGATGGTCGTTAGGTCGTCGTTTGGCGCCGGGATTCGTTTGATACCGCGGATGCGGTCACGCAGGCCGCGCAGCCGCAGGTGCCGTCGCTCACGCCGAAGTGACGGTTCCATCGAACCGTCGCTCATCAGCGGGCCGCGCATTTCTGTGACGCTGCGGCCGCAGTTTGGGCATATGTGTGTGCTCATTTGGGCCATTGGTTCAGCTACCTGCTTTCGCTCGCCAATTAGTTACAAAGGAGCGCTGCTCGCCCGTCTCCGGCGCGGGTCGGTTGGCGCGGGTCGTGTGGCGGCGCAGCTGGGCTAGCTCGCCGAGGACCTCGCTTGGGTCGTCGCCGCGGCTGATCGCGTAGCAGCCAAGCACCGTCCCGGTGCGGCCGATGCCGCCAGCGCAGTGCACGTAAACGGTTTCGCCATTGGCGGTAGCGATCTCAATCGCCGCGATGATCGCTTCCATCTTCCACGGCGGTGGCACATTTACGTCAAGAATCTCAAAGCGCATGTAGTTCACGGCAACGCCTTGCTCGGCGGCAACCTCGCGCAGTAGCTGGGCGTAGGGCAAGAGCGGCTCGCCTTGGGGGCCGGTCTCGCTCTCCTCGGTGAGGTCGATGAAGGTCGTGACGCCGGTATCGAGCAGCGCGGTCAATGCTGCGCGCGCCTCGGCTTCATCCAGCGAGCCGGGGTAGGGGCCGGCCAGGAGCAGGCCGGGGATTGCCCAGAAGCTGTCGTTGGGGAGGGCGGCGGGCTGGTCGCCGCTTTCGCCGTCCAGTTCGCGAAGCGCTTCCTCGATTTCCTCCACGGAATCAAAGTCAACGCCCTCAAATTGGCCCGCCGCCATGACCTCTAACGCACTCACCTTGTGCCCGTTCGAGTCTGGACCGAGCGCGTCGGCTTTCTTGATGTAGTCCAGTTGTTCTTTGCTCAAAGCCATAGCGAGCTACTTATCCCGCTGCTTCTTGAACGCCTCGGCCGCCTCCGCGCTCAGGAACGTAAACGTCGTCTCATCCTCGTTCGGTTCGGCCTTATTGAACCTCGGGTTCGCCGCCAGCCGCTCCTCTAGTTCGTCGATGGTAATTCGCTTCGACGGATCGGCGGCGCGATCCGCGTCCTCTTCGGGGTTCTTGTCAGTGTTTTCGTCGTTTGGTTCTGTCATCTCACTGCTTTGGTCGCAGTGGGGTGGGGGAAACTGACGAAATCAGGCTGCCGCGATTATCTGCGAAGCCTCCAGCAGCGCTTCAGGCAATGGGTTTCTGAGCCGCCATGTGATCTGCATCGGCCGGTTACCTTCATCGGAGACGTAGTCCACGTTCCCAAGGCAGGTGAACGGTGCACCCTTACGGCCGTTTCGCCTGGTGTTCTCCTCACGCACGAAGAGCACGACGTTAGTTCCATCAGAACGTTGTTGCCGGTAGCGAAGTCCGGTCGGGCTTTCGTTGTGGGTCGCGTTTTGGGACTCCCAATGAAACAAAGAGTCCGATAGCGCGTAGTCGCGGTACATCGTTGTGGGAGAGAAGGTGCGCGAGGATTTGCGCAGTGTCACAAAAAATATGTCGGTCTTAATCTCGGGCAGCCAGCGGACGCCCTCGCGGTTGGTTGATGGCTTACCCGCGGTGCCATCGCCATAGGCCAGCAAGATCTCAGCGCGCGTGTACTGCGCGTGTAGCGCGAGCGGCGTTTCACCGCCTGGGCTCATCGGCAGCCCTAGGCGCTCGCTGCGAACGTCAAGCGCGTGGAATAGCTCGCAGAGCTCGGCCCGGACGCTTGCGTGAATCCACAGCCGCTTGACCGCGGCCGCAAGTGTGTCGCCCTTGTTGGCCGCGCCAACCCCGGCGGCCAGCATCTCCAACATTCGCGTCTGGCGAGCACTCAGTTCTGAAAGTTCAGGCGGGGTTGGGGATGACAGAGATTCGATGTAGAAGCTGGTTCGCTCCGGGTCGTCA
>Ga0209390_10010092_pt1 | contig 11145 bp, 3 predicted proteins | sample BON01_FD_187212 | JGI IMG/M metagenome (GOLD analysis project Ga0209390, IMG submission 187212) | Freshwater microbial communities from Lake Bonney liftoff mats and glacier meltwater in Antarctica - BON-01 (SPAdes) (version 2) | ecosystem: Environmental > Aquatic > Freshwater > Ice > Glacier... | reverse complement strand
ACGTAAAGATATACTGTTACGCGTCCGATACATACATGATACAGATACGTATATGCATATTTCAGATACTTGTTGTGATACGTTAAATGATACTCATTATATTATCATAAACCCAAACTATTACAATACGTATCTTTTTATGTTCGGAACCAGATACGACTTTGATACGTACATGATACAGTTAACTCATACAAATACGTATCTTTTTATTATGTTCGGAACCCGAACATACAGTTACGCGTCAAATACATTCGTGATATTGATATGTTTATTCAGGTGTTAGATTTTTTTTATGATACGTGATTTGATACGTCCGATGCATACATGATACAGATACGTATATACATGTTTCAGATACTTGTTGTGATACGTTACATGATACTTATTATATTATCATATACCCAAACTATTACAAATACCGATACAGACGTGATACGAATTGTGTTACTTCACATGTTTATAAGATACGTATCCATAAACAAGATACGATTTCGATACGTGTTGATATTATTTTGTAACAAAACATGACCGATACATTATTTCTGATCTTGATACAAGCTGATACGTTCCTGTTACGCACTGTTACAAATCTTGGATACGGATACAAAAGAGACCCGATACGGATACGTAACAACCATTTCCGGGATAATCTTAATCTTGATCTTGATATTATGATAATTTATGTATACGGATAGAGCTCTAGCTCTACGATTCATTTATACCTTAACCTTGCACCTTACACTTATACACTTACACTTACGGCGGGCTTTATTTTGCATATATACATATTATATATACATTCTATACATATACGCACACACGCACACGCTAGCGCATTATTTATGTGCGCAGCTGCAACATGCAACAATCATTGACAATCCCGATCACAGGCACGCTAGCTGGAAGACTGCCTCATCATAACGACACAGCGACCACCCCCATCCACGCTCCCCGCTCCTCTTCTCCCCTCTCCCGAGAGTAAAAGTACAGAGACGTTATATGGCCTTATGATACCGCGTCGTACGTCCGAATACCGTCGGGGGGCTCTGCTGTCGTCGCGCCAACAACATTGCCAAGCCGCACGCTATGGCGGCCACGATGGAGGCGCGCCTGGACCAGGCGCAGCGCGCGGCGGACGCCGCCAGGGCAGCGCTGCGAGACTCCGAGTCTCGCTGGCGGCGCGAAATTGGCGTGGCGCAGGCGGAGCGCATGAGACTGCGCGCCGAAGTCGGTGCCCTTGTGCAGCGACTGGCTGGCAGCAAGGCGGCCGCGCCGCGGGACTCGCCGGCATCCCCATCGCCGACCGCCAAGCGCGCGAAGACCAACGCGGCAGGCGCCGCGTCTTCCCCACCGAGCGCCGGCGGCATCACGGACCTCAGCCTCTCGCGCACAGAGGTGTACGCCATGTATCACGAGGCCGAGTCCCAGCTGCGCGCGGAGCGCGACCGGGCTGAGGCCGCCGAGGCCCAGCTCGGCCGGCTTGCCGAGCGCGTGCAGGCCACCCTGCCAGTCTACCAAGAACGCGCGTCGCGTCTGGACGGCGTGCTCACGGCAAACGCATCGCTCTCCCTGCGCGCCGCGGCGGCCGTGCGAGAGGCGGGCGCCTCGACGCGCGAGGCCGAGCGGCTCCGCGTGGAACACAAGGTGCTGCGGGCGCTCGCGGACGAGCACGTCGACTCGCTCGCAAGGGTTGTGGGCGGCGAACCCGCGGGTGTCGCGCTGTCGGAGCTGTCCGCCTCGCGCGAGGCCCTGCTGCGCGAGAGGATGGGCGGCGAGACGATGCGGGCTCACGCCGTGGCCGAGGCCGAGGCGCAGCTGCGCTCGCAGCTCGACGCGGCGACACAGGAGGCGGCTGGTGCGGCAGCCGAGGCGGCACGCCTGTCCACGCGGCAGAGGGAGGTTGAGGCGGCGTGCGATCGATGGCGCTCACTTTACGAGGCGTCACTCGATTCGCTGCGTGCTGAGCCGTCGGCGGGAGCCGGCGCGGGCGCGCTGATGCCGCCGCCGGCTGCGCTGCTTCCAGAGGTGGCCGAGGTGCGCGCGCTGCTTGCCGCCGGCGCGGGCGGGGTCCTCGGCGTGGAGATCACTAGCCTGCGGGCGGAGGTGGTGACCCTGCGCGCTGGGATTGCTGCGAGCGCGGCGCTGGCCGCCGCCCCTGCGAGCGCCCCTGCGACGGCGAGCGCGGCGGCGCCAGAAGCTGTGGACGGTGCCTTGGTGGTTGCGGTGGCGGCGGATCCGGCAGCGAAGGTGGTTGCTGCAGATTCGGAGGAGCTGGAAGCCCTGGAGGCTAAGCTCAAGGAGAGCGAGGTGCAGGGCGAAAAGATGCGAAAGGCGGCGGCGCACTGGCGCAAGCAGTTTGAGAAGCTCAGGAGTGAGACGCCCGCTGCGACACCAGGAGCGGCGCCAGGCACCCCGGCGCGGGAGCCAGGCACACCTGGCGCGCCGACCACCCCAGGCGGCGGCGTGCCGGCCTCTCCCGCTGGTGCTCCAGTGGCGTCCGCAGCGTTTGCGGCGGCGGCAGCACCAGCGCCCACAAGCGAAGCGCCGCCGCCCGCGAGTGGACCGGCGGCGGTTGCTCCAGCGGACGACGCGGCCGTTGCGCGCGCGGCCGCGCTCGAGGCGGAGCTCGAGGTGAGCAGGACGGAGGCTGCTGGCGCGCGTGCCGAGGCGCAGGCGGTGTCGGCTACACAGTCTGCGTTGGAAAGCAGGCTCGTGGAAACGGAGTCCAAACTGGCGATGGCGTCGGCGGCGGCGGCGGCAGCTGCTACTGGCGCGCGTACCGAGGCGGTGGCGTTGGCGTCTGCAAAGTCTGCGCTAGCTGGGCTGTACACTAAGCTCGTTGAAACTGAATCCAAACTGGTGGCGGCGACAGAGGCGGCGGCGGCTGCTGCTAGCGCGTCAGCGGCCGCAGCTCCGCCAGTGGAGTCTGCAGCCTCGGCGCAGGAGAGTGCGGCTGCACAGGTGGCTGCGGCAGAGGCGCAGGCGGCTGCACAGGTGGCTGCGGCCGAGGTGCAGGGCGAAAAGATGCGACAGGCGGCGGCGCACTGGCGCAAGCAGTTCGAGAAGCTCAAGAGCGAAACGCTCTCTACGACGCCCGGAGCGGCGCCAGACACTCCGGCGCGGGAGCCCGGCACACCTGGCGCGCCGGCCACCCCAGGCGGCGTGCCTCCCTCCCCCGTGAGCGCGGCGGCGGCGGCGGTCCCTGCAGAGATGCCGCCGGAAGCGGCGGCGGCAGCGGCGGAAAAAGCGGTGGGCTTGGCAGAGCTGTCGGCAGAAAAGGAGAAGGCGCTAGAGGCAGGGCGCCTGCTGGTAGCGGCGCGAGCGGAAACCGAGGCTGCCAGGGCAGAGACGGCGGCCGCTAGGGCTGAGGCCAAGGCAGCGGAGGCGGCGAGGGCGGCGCTGGTGACCGCTGCTACGGAGGCGGCGGTAGCGGCACCAGCGGGCACGGCGGACGCTTCTTCGAGTGCCGTTGGGGCAGGCGATCTAGCTGCAGCCACTGATAAGCTCTCTACTGTTGAGGCGATGGCCGAAAAGATGCGCAAGGCCGCCGCTCATTGGAAGGGCAAGTTTGAAGCGATGTCGAAGGAGGTGGCCGCGGCCAAAACGGCAAGAGAGGCGGCGGCTGGCGCTGCAGAGACCGCACCCGCTGCGTCGGTTCCGGCTGAACTGGCGGCGGCGGCGGATGCGGCTGCTGCAGCTGCGCAGAGGGCGACGGCTTTGGAATCGGAGTTGTCTGCGGAAAAGGAGAAGGCGCTAGAGGCAGGGCGTCTGCTGACGTCGGCGCGAGCAGAGGCCGAGGCTGCCAGCGCAGCGGCCGAGGCTGCCAGAGCACAGACGGAGACGGCCAGGGCGGAGGCGACGGCAGCAGAGGCGGCGCGGGCGGCGCTGGCGTCTAGCCTGGCCGCCGCTACTGAGGCGGCGGCTGTGGCTACAGCGGGATTGGCTGGCGCCTCGTCAGCCAGTGGCACGACGACTGCCGAGTTGACTGCTGCCACTGAGAAGCTCTCTGCTGCTGAGGCGATGGCCGAAAAGATGCGCAAGGCTGCTGGGCACTGGAAGGGAAAGTTTGAAGCTTTGTCGAAGGAGGCGGCCGCGGCCAAGGCGGCAGCGGAGGCGGCAGCTGGCGCTGCAGCTGCGTCGGTTTCGGCTGAACTGGCTGCGGCTGGTGTACCTGCGCAGAGGGCGACGGCTTTGGAATCGGAGTTGTCTGCGGAAAAGGAGAAGGCGCTAGAGGCAGGGCGTCTGCTGACGTCGGCGCGAGCAGAGGCCGAGGCTGCCAGCGCAGCGGCCGAGGCTGCCAGAGCACAGACGGAGACGGCCAGGGCGGAGGCGACGGCAGCAGAGGCGGCGCGGGCGGCGCTGGCGTCTAGCCTGGCCGCCGCTACTGACGAGGCGGCGGCGGCTAAAGCGGAACTGGCTGGCGCCTCGTCAGCCAGTGGCACGACGACAGCCGAGCTGACTGCTGCCACTGAGAGGCTCTCTGCTGCTGAGGCGATGGCCGAAAAGATGCGCAAAGCTGCTGGGCACTGGAAGGGAAAGTTCGAAGCGGAGGCGGCGGCGGCCAAGGCAGCAGCGGAAGCGGCAGCTGGCGCTGCAGAGACCACACCCGCTGCGTCGGTTTCGATTGAACTGGCTGCAGCGGCGGATGCGGCTGCTGCAGCTGTGCAGTGGGCGGTGACCTTGGAATCCGAGTTGTCAGCGGAAAAGGATAAGGCGCTAGAGTCGGAGGGGCTGCTGACAGCGGCGCGAGCGGAGGCCGAGGCTGCCAGAGCAGCGGCCGAGACGGCCAGGGCGGAGGCGACGGCAGCGGAGGCAGCGAGGGCGGCGCTGGCGTCTAGCCTGGCCGCCGCTACAAAGGCCGCGACTACGGCTACAGCTGGCGCGGCATCCAGTGGCGTAACTGGCGAGCTTGCTGCAGCCACTGAGAAGCTCTCTACTGTTGAGGCGATGGCCGAAAAGATGCGCAAGGCCGCCGCTCATTGGAAGGGCAAGTTTGAAGCGATGTCGAAGGACGCGGCGTCGGCCAAGGCGGCAGCAGAGGCGGCGGCTGGCGCCGCAGAGACCGCACCCGCTGCGTCGGTTCCGGCTGAACTGGCGGCGGCGGCGGATGCGGCTGCTGCAGCTACGCAGAGGGCGACGGCTTTGGAATCGGAGTTGTCTGCGGAAAGGGAGAAGGCGCTAGAGGCAGGGCGCCTGCTGACGTCGGCGCGAGCAGAGGCCGAGGCTGCCAGAACAGGGGCCGAGGCTGCCAGGGCGGAGGCGACGGCAGCGGAGGCGGCTAGGGTGACTCTCGCGTCGAGTCTGGCCACCGCTACCGAGGCGGCTACGGCGGGACTGGCTGGCGCATCTGCTGCCTCAAACGCCAGTGGCCCGACCACAGCGGAGCTAGCTGCTGCCACCGAGAAGCTCTCTACTGTTGAGGCGATGGCCGAAAAGATGCGCAAAGCCGCCGCTCATTGGAAGGGCAAGTTCGAGGCTGCGTCGTCCGCAGAGGCGGTGGCCAGGGCTGCCGCGGAATCCGACTTGGCCCAGGAGCGCTCCAAACTCGCAGAGGAGTGTTCTGCGCGCGAGCGGGCAGGGCAGGGCGGCCAGAACCAGATCGCGGTGACGGCGCATGCGAAGGCGGACTTGGCGGCAGTGCGCGCCGAGCTCGAGGCGGCGGTGGTGGCGCGGTCGGAGCTGCTGGAGCAGCTCGCAGAGACGCAGGCGCTGCTCGCTGCCGCGACACCGGCCGAGGCTGGGCACGAAGCTGCGCCGAGCGCTGCCACGGCCATAGCCATTGCGCCCGCGACGACGCCAACGGACGGTGGGCCGGGCTCCGCTGCGTCAGAGGTGGAGGCGCTCGTCTCTAAGCTTGCGGCGGCCGAGGCGACGAGCCAGAAGCTGCGCAAGGCCGCCTCCCACTGGAAGTCAAAGTACGAGGCTTCCGCGGGCACAGTGGCGGCGTCGCCCGCCCGCTCCTTCTCGTCGCTCCCGCCTTCGCTCCCCGTCACCCCGGCCGCCGCGCGGGTTCGCGCCGTCCACTTCGAGGACGACGCCGCTGGTGCTGCTACGTCGGCGGACGGCGATGCCACCGCTAGTCCTGCGGCTCCAGCAATGGGCGAAATTCCGGTGGCGGGGAAGCCTGCTGGGGCCCTTGGGTCCGTGGAGCAGGACCGTCTTCAGATTGAATCGGACGCGGCGACGCTCGAGGCTGCCGGCGCACAAGTGGTGGTGCTGCGCCGCGAGCTTGACGAAGCCAGGCAGCAGATTGCGGACCTCTCTTCTTCTTCCGCCACGGCCGCCGCGCCAGCCGCAGCGAGTAGCGGCGGCGAGGGGATGGCGGCCGCTGACGTGTTGGCGCTTCAAGCCGAGCTGGCGGTGGCCAAGGCGAGCACGGACAAGCTCCGCAAGGCGGCCGCCCACTGGAAGACCCAGTACACGGATGCCACCGCGGAGAATAAGTGATGGAGCGAGCAAAGGCCTACAGTTGAGTGTTGGGGAAGAACTCGCCACGTTGTATGCCGGGCGGGCTGGCGGTGGCGGGCGACTTTCTTCTACTCGGCGCGCAGGGAGTGTGGGGGGTAGCGTCTTGTCCGATGGTAAATGTGTGCCGCGCACCGTGCACGCCCGCACGTCTCCGTATGTGCATATTTCATATGTACCGTTTGTGTGTGTGTGGAGCGGACCCCGCCGTGGAGTTGGAGGCGGGCCCCGAGGGCCGCGAGGGAGCAGGCTAAATATTATTGTATTAAATAAAATATATTATACAGTTTTCAGACACAAAATCTCAACGACGGTTCCATTTCGCGGTTGTGCAAACCCCACTGACACTGTGACCACTTCCGCCTTCAAACTGTGCACACACAACCTGAGTAAACCTTGAGCATATCGCGTATCTCCTTGCGAACAGTTGACAGTTTAGTTTCTGGGTCTGGGTGGAGGTGTTATGTGTTATAATAATATAGTAACACTGCGTTATTATATTTATAATATATATGTAATATGTATATGTTATGTTACATATAATAAGTACATACAGATAAATAAGTTTATGCTTATCCGATACTTATCCATATTGAATAACATATTTGAATAACACCTGCACGTACCTAAAAAAAGTAGAAGTAGAAAGTGGCGTTAAACGAGGTGCCTTGACCTTTAACACGACACACTTGAACTTGAACGTTAAACTACTAGGGCTACCCCGTGTGTGGCTTTGTGCGGATTTTTGGTTGATTGATTGAGGTTGAGGCCGTGTAGCCATCCCCAGGCTAAAATATGACACCCTGCCCCTGCATCGGCCATCACAACCTGCTACCTATAACCTATGATGCCTTTTGGAACTCAGACTCAGGTCTTCTGCAGAAGAACTTTTGCTTCTGCTTCTGCGGGCGGGGGTATTTCGAACCCCACAACATGGGTGGTCGGCTCCGCGTCGGCGCGCGGTTTGATGAGGGCAGAAACTAGCTGTGAATAATGACTGTGTTCCTGTTCACACTTTTTTCCTCAGTCAACGGGCGACAGGCGGGGCCAGAGCCAGAGCGGACGTCCATACACCACATTTTCCATTTTACGAGTGGCTCATAGTCATAGCCATAGCCATAGGCATAGCCAGACCTTGACCTTTTGATAATTAAGAGCTTTGGAGGGTCGGTCCCCCGTCCCTAGCAACGCTCACTACACTACGTACGAGCAAGGAAGCGCGGTCGGTCCGGAGCAGCCCATAGCCGACGTGTTTGGAGCTAGAGCTCTCTTATATCTGAGTGTGAGTCGTGAGTCTCCTTCCTTGAGATCATTTTGATGCTTGATTCATGCGTACGATGTACGATGTGTGGGATGTGGCATGGTCCCGCAGCCCCGTCGTCCATCATCCGGAGGCCCCGCAAGAGCAAGAGCGAGAGCGAGCGAGCCGACTTTGACACTGCAGTGTTTTTAGCATGGACATATCCTGCATCTTGGCATCTCAAAAAAAAATCCGCGGGGTTAAGCTCTTCTCATGCTCATGCCGCCATACGGTTTTTAGTATATGGCATGAGCCCAGGGAAGTCATGATAGGTCCAGCACAAAGTAAGCCAGCCCGTCGTGCGGAGATTACTGATAGTACGCTCGAGTACTGATGATTAGTAAAATTAGTACCGATTTTGTACTACTCACCTCATGAGTAGTACCGATGTTGTACTACTCACCTCATGAGTAGTACCTGTTATGTGAGTAATCATATACTCTTAATAACTCGATTAGTTGTCGTTGGCTGGTTCCGCAGAGTACTCACACTTAGTACTCACCAGTACTCACTCTATTTCTCACGAAAAACTATATACAATATACACAATATTGAATAATATTGACAATAAGCTATTATACCATACACTCCAAAAAAAACGTCTCCCAACCCTAAAATTTTCGCGGGGGAGAAGCGGCCTGCCCACACGTCCACGCACATAAACATATAAAGCAAAATTGAACAGCCGCAGCCGCTCGGCGGCTTGCAACAGCACAAGACACACGCTCAGAAAACTCCAGCCAGGGGAAGACACACACATTACAGATGCGGCAGGCGAGGCGGGCAGCCAGTAGCACAGCAGAAACACAGCGGCTCTTCTCTCTTCTCTCCGCTCTACCCTCCACATTCCACTTCCACTACTACTACACTTCTGCTGTTCTGCCTCGTCCTCCGCCAGATCCAGATCAATAATGAGCTCTCGGATACTCATCCTCCAGGGCCTGCCCCGCCTTACGGTACTTCTTGAAGTAGAGGGGTTAACCGCGCAGCGCGCAGCGGCCTGCCCGCGCTGAGCTTGGGCTCAAAAAAGACGTTACAGTTATTAGCGATTTCGAGGGGGGCCAAATTTTTCACAGTACATAAAAGTACTCGAGTAAATACTCATAAAGTGTGATTAGTGCTGAAAACGTACTACTCAGTCAATGAGTAGTACGAGGGGCGGCTACTCATGCTCATGAGTAGGGCTCGAAACATAATACTCACTCTACTCAAAGTAATCTCCACACGCACTGAAGTAAGCTGTCTCGTTATATATTATATAAGGAAAAGGTATAAAGGTGTAAGCTCCTCCACCCCTTCCGCCCTCTTTCTGCCGACTGTAGACTGTAGGCGACTGTAGGCTTAACCATTACAATACTCATGTGTGGCTGTAGTTGTAGCTATGTCGTATGTATATGCATATATGTGTATATGCGCATATGCGCATATACATACAGTATTACATACACATACTATAATATACCGCGATATCTATTTCTCATTTATATTATGTATGTACGTGTCGTATGCACAGTATTGCTTGTTGCTATTGGTTATATATGATATATTATATACTAATACTGCTAATATAATATTGCGTAAAAAAAATTATATATGTCGTATATGATATGTATATGTATATGTATAATTATAGTCTAAATCTAATAAGTTAATCTAGGTGACTATATATATATATATAGTATTATAGCGATTATAGTATATATAATGACGACGCTATAGTTTCCTTGCTAGCTGCTAGCTCCGATAGATATAGATAAAGATATATAGATATTACTTATATATATATATATATAGTCTATATATAGTTATCATAGTTATAGATATAAAAAATACAAGAGCTAACTATTGCGCAACGAACAACGAACAACACCAACAACAGCCATACAATCCCAAACTCAAAACCACCAACTACCACGACTACGACTACGACTACTTACACTTTACATTTTACAATTATTATGATATGTCAGCACACCCAACAATTACGAACTACGACTATACGTATACTCTGCACTATACAGCTACAGCTCACGCAAAAATCCTGCTACCAATATGATCTGCTAATATGCTACGAGTCGCTACGAGTCAGCTACGAGCTACGAGTACCCCTGACCCTGGATAAACTACCAACGCCCTACAACCACTACCACTTGGACCTCTACGCACTGTAGTGGTACACTACTGTCCAAGATAGATGTGCCTACTACCGTATTTGCCTGCAGTAGTTAGTACCCCCTGCGGTATCCCGGAGGATGCCTGCTGACATTCCTAAGTACGCTCTTCAGCCACATTCTTGCGGCGCCCGCCGGGCGCCCGCCCTTTTGTATGTTGTGTGTTCTGTGCCGAGATTCATTGCGAGGACAGTCCTTGATGAATCTCAATTGGTGTTTCGTCGTTGTTTGGCCTCAGAGGCAAACATTCGTAAGAATTGTCTTACAACTCCAGAATCGGAGTCTGCTCGAGCAGACGTCCGACGTTTTTTTAGCAGCGCTACACGCTCGTCAGCATCACCATCACGTCCGCAATGCCGGACTTACTCGAGGAGGAACGCGCCGACACGCAGGCCGCCGCCTCGATCGACTGGAAGAAGCTTTTCCCCACCGACATGTCCATCGACGGCGGCGTCCAATCCTTCGTCCAGCTCTTCATCGCCATCTCCGCGGCGGCCAAAGATGACACCATCCTCATGGCATTCTTCGCGTCCCACAGCACCATCCTTCCCGCCGGCGCCCGCATCTACGCGGCGTCTCCCGCCGATGCGGCGATCGACCACGCCATGCGCAACGTCCCCACGCCGCCACGCCACCAGGCCGGCAAACTAATCTTCAGTCCTCACGAGATCGTCGAACGCCGCCTCGCTCTCACATCCGCCGCCGGCAGGCTAACGCCTCTGGCTGGCCCCGTCTTCTCCGCGGCCGCCTCCACGCCTACCGGAAGCCTCGCGTCACACGACAACATACCTCCGCACTTCGCCGACCCGCCCCTAGCCGACAGCTCCAGCTCTGGGCTCGCCGGCCCCTCCCTGCTCGACACGGACCCCCCTGACATCATGCTCTCGCCCCCCGCCGACGCCTCCGGCTCAGGGCTCGCAGACTCATATCCGTTCGACGCAGACATAACCGACATCATGCTTTCGGAACCCGGCGCGCCTGTCGACGCCGCCACCCTCGCCACCCCACACCGCCTTCCCGGCGCCGACGACCCGTTCGCCTCCACTGCCTTCGCCGATTTCAAAGCCGCCACACGCGATGCCACACTCGACCCCGACACGCTCTCCTTCGGTCCGCCGGCCGACAGCGTGCTCTATTCCTCCCCTCCAGCCGCCGTCGCACCCACGGCGGCGCCGACCGGACCCGCCCCGCCCGCTGCCGATGCTCGCG
>Ga0209390_10010091_pt1 | contig 11145 bp, 16 predicted proteins | sample BON01_FD_187212 | JGI IMG/M metagenome (GOLD analysis project Ga0209390, IMG submission 187212) | Freshwater microbial communities from Lake Bonney liftoff mats and glacier meltwater in Antarctica - BON-01 (SPAdes) (version 2) | ecosystem: Environmental > Aquatic > Freshwater > Ice > Glacier... | reverse complement strand
ACACACACACACACACACACACACACACACACACACACACACACACACACACACACACACAGCCACACACACCCCACCACTGCACGCAAACACACGACGACCACGCATGGGCAGTGGCGCTGGCTGCACACTGCTTCCTCCCTGACGGGCGTCGTCGTCGTCGTCCTTCCTTCCGCGCTCACACCCACGCACACGCACCCACACTCCTATCCCCCCTCTACACACGCACACGCACACACACATACACACACACAGCCTAATACCCACCACCACCAACCTCCTCCAACAATCATGACTTACCTCGCTGAAGTGAAGAACTTTATCCTGGCCGACGTCGACCGCAAGGGCATGTCCCTCCCGAGGATCAAGAAGATGTTCGAGACAAAGGTACGTTGCTCCCTTCCCTCCCTCCCTCCCTCCCTCCGTCCCTCCGTCGCACCCTGCCCTCCCCTCCTTCCCCTCCCTCCCTCCCTCCCTCCCTCCATCAACAGATAATCCCAAAGGCCGAGAACGGTCGCACCAATACCGTTTACCCGCAAACTCTCACCCTCCTTCCGTCCCTTCCGTCCCTCCCTTCCTCCCTCCCTCCCCTCCTCCAGGTCGGCCTCCGTCCCCACATGATCCTGAAGGCCCTCCACTCCGGCGTGGCCAGTGGCGAGCTCACCCAGACCAAGGGCCACTACAAGCTAGCGCATAAGCCCCGTTCCCCCAAGAAGAGCACCACCCCCAAGAAGGCCAAGAAGACGGCCGAGGCCGCCACCTCCTCCCCGGAGGTAAGCTCGTCCTCCTTTCCTCCCTCCCTCCCTCCCTCCCCTCCCTCCCTTGTGTCTGTGTTTTGTTTCTTTGGGATGTGGGAATTTCTGCCTCCTCCTCTCCCTCCCTCCCTTACTCATCTCTCTTTGCCCGACTCAATCACTCACCCTCCCTCCCTCCCTCCCTCCCTCCCTCCCTCCCTCCTTACAGGCCACGCCCGTGAAGAAGGCCACCAAGCCCAAGACCACCAAGGTAAAAATCTCTCCCTCCCTCCCTCCCTCCCTCCCTCCCTCCCTTCCTCCTCCTTCCCTTTTCTTCAGCTCTTCTCCTCTCGCGCATCATCCTCACTCACCAACCCCTCCCTCCCTCCCTCCTCCCCTCCCTCCCCTGATAGCCCAAGGCCAAGACCACTAAGCCCAAGGTCACCAAGACCAAGGCCAGCAGGAAGGTAGGAAGGGAGGAAGGGAGGGAGGGAGGGCGGGAGAGAAGATTGAGATCGACCGATTCGAGACCAAAAAAATAAACACAGATGAAAGAAAAAGAGAAGCTCACAAAAGACATACTCACACTCCTTTTCCTCCCTCCTTTATAGGCGGCCCCCACCAAGAAGGCGACGACCAAGGCCTCCCCCGCCGCCAAGGTACGCCCTCCCTCCCTCCAATCCCTCCCTCCAATCCCTTCCTCCTCTCCCTCCTTCCCACTTTGTCTCACTCACTTACTCATCTTATCCCTCCCTCCCTCCCTCCCTCCCTCCCTACCTTACAGAAAAAGGCGGTCAAGAAGCCTGTCAAGGTACGTATCTTGCCCTCCCTCCCTCCCTCCCTCCTTCCTCTCCTCCCTCCCTCCTTCCCTTACTCCATTACTCACATATGTCCTCCCTCCCTCCCTTCCTTCCTCTTCTCCACAGGCCGCCAAGTAAGCTCAGAGACCGTGCGACGACAACGACACACAGGTACCGTTTCCCCTCCCTTCCTCCCTCCCTTCCTCCCTCTCCCTCCCTCCCTCCCTTTTTGATTTTCGAAGTCTCTGCAGGCTGAGAAAGTAGAATGAAGGAAGGAGGTAGGCAGGGAGGGAGGGAGGGAGGGAGGGAGGGAGGGAGGGAGGGCGGGGGGGAGAGCACGATCAAGGGGAGGGTTGCATAATATATATATGCGTGAGAAGGAGGGGATAAGTATACTGATTGCATGTGTGAGTGATGGCGAGAGAGAGAGAGAGAAGGACTCGGCCGAGAAAGAGAAGGAGAAAGGAGAGAGGAAGATGTCTTGTGTGAACGCCACATGTTCGAAAGAGTCGCGCTTTTATGTGTGTATACATTTTTACCTGGTGTGCGTGTGCGTGTGTGGGAGAAGAAGAATGAGGAGAGGATGGAATGAACCCGGTCTTGAAGACTAGGGAGCATCGCTTGCTAGAGTTGCGTCCTATTTTTACTTCTCTTATGTGTTGTGGGTTTTGGGGAGTTCTTGTGTGGGGTTTGTGTGTGTGTGAGAGAGAGAGCGTGTAAGCGGATGTATCTGGCTAGAAGGAGGAGAAAGGCAGACGCAAGACCGCACAGACTGAGGACAAGGCGGGGGGGGGGAGGACAATACAACATACGCACCAAAAAAGAAAGAAGAAAGAAGACAACTGTCATAGATATTCACCAACTGTGCTCCACTCGTTCGCTCACTCATTCACTCATCACTCATTGTTTCTCTTTCATTACTGTGCTCGCTCAACCGACCGCTCCTGTCCCTTCGCCTCCTCCTATCCTTCTCTCTTCCTCTCGTGCCTCCTCTTTCCTACGCATCCCAAGCCACGCCTGTAACTTCCGCCACCCGCGTTTGACCAACCCATGCTTCCCCAACAGCCGAACCGCAAAAAACGTGCAGCGACTCAACTGGAAAAACAACAAACACGCCCACACTCCTTGGATCCCCCCCCCGATATGCCTAAGACTGTAGAGGCCTCCGACGACTAACAAAGTGTTGATTGCGTAGGACGCTGCGAGGTAGGAAAGTTCACGTTCGGCCAACAGAATCCCTTCCAGGGCCATGGTGCACGCGTGCGCGAGCAAGGAAGCCGAAAGCCAAGGGGCAAGAAGGTGCATCTCGCGAATGATCTCTGCGCTGGTCGTGAACAGTCCGGGAAAGAAAGAAGGGATCAGCCCAGCTAGCGCCGCGTTCAGTCCTCCCACCCCCACACTGATCAGGACAAGCCTCCGAACCACTTTGCCAATTGCGAGCCTGTTATTATTGACTAGGAATCCAGGCAAGAAGGCTTGCGCGGTGGTGGAGAGGGAGTCGCCAAACGTCGTGAAGAAGAAGAAGCAGCGGAGCATGACCTGGTGGGCGGCCAGGGGGACAGTGCCCATCATTTGCGCAGCAACTCCGAGAGAGGTATAACACAAAGACTTGCCAAAGAGCGCGAAGAACACGGGCCCAGCAAAGGAGAAGAACTTGATGATGTCTTGGAGGGGCGACGAAAGCCAGATGAAGGGGTACAGGCGCCGGGGGCCTTGGGAGCGCTTGAGCGCTCGGAGAAGGACGATGGTGCCGACGACCTCGGCAATAACCGTCGCGACAGCCGCGCCAGCAATCCCGCACTTGCCATAGGACACCAGACCCACGTCCAGGATGTAGTTGATCATGCCTGCAGCGAGCGTGACGACGAGAGGGGTGACGGAGTCCTTGGCACCGAGGAGGGAGGCCTGGGCAACCATGCTCATCAGAACAAACGGAGCGCCGAGCGCGCGAATGTTGGTGTATTTGAGTGCGACAGGAATGAGAAGCGGGCCATCAGCACCAACGGTGGCGGCGAGCATGGCCTTGCCCCCGAATTCAATCAACAGCATGACAAAGACGCCGGCGCCGAGCGCGATTGCCAGGGCGTGGGACACAACAGTTTGGCTCTTGGTTTCGTCGCCGTCTGCCAAGGCGCCAGCGAGGAGATTCGTGGTGGCGACAGCTAGAAAGGTGAAGACATAAAGGAAGGAGTCGCACAAATTGGTGGCGGGACCCATGCCAGCGAGCTCAAGGTCGGAGGAAAGGCCTACGACCGAGGTGTCTACTAAGGACATAATGGGGCCAGCGAGCCAGATGCCGAGGGTGGGAATGGTGAAGCGCAACAAGGCGGCCAGGCTGGGCACGGCTTGGTCCTTGGCAGCTTTGCGTTGGAATGGCGTGGTGGGGGGAAGATCGGTGTCGGGACTTATGGGGCCCGTGTAGGCAGCACCATTGTCGTCATCGTCGGGAGAAGAGGGGGATGTCAAGGCGACGGAGGCGCGATGATGCTGTCGGGACCTTGGGAAGGATGGGAAGGCAGGGGTTGCTTGCCAGATGGAGCGTGCTGGGGGAGACGACGGCGTAGGTCTTATTCTAGCCGATGAAGGCAAAGGCAGTGTGTGGAAGGCGTGCGCATTTGGGAGGGTAGTGGTGGCGTAGAGGAGGCCGAGGAGTAGGAGGCTGGCGCGCATCATCCTCGACAGGTGGCGTTGCGGTTGTGCCCTCCCGTTTGTGAAGGGCACTTGCAAAGGCGCACAGGACAGTTAGCTGCGCCGCGGCATTCAGGAGGCATACAGTCGGAAAATGCCTGTGTTTTGTGCGTGTGCGTGGTGTGGTGTGGAGTGAATGTGGTGGTCATGGGTGTGCGGCGGATTCGTCATCGCCAAGCAACGTCTTGCTTGCGTTTTACTTGGCAAATTATAGACAATGCGGCCCTAAAAGCGGCGCAAATCCAGTATCAGCACAACCAGCAGGTAGCCATGCACCTGCTGGCCTGCTTGGCGGTGCCTCCGGTGCCTGACTGCGCTGTCTTGTACGCACACAATGCAGAAAGGGGTGGGGAGGTTTTTCGATTTCGGCCGACGGGCTTGGACACCTCACTCCACCTGTGTCCAAACCGAACCCACACCGCACACCTTTACGCACAGGAGCCATGATTACCAGGCCGCAGCCCCTCCTCGTCCCCGTTCTCGTCCTTCTCCTCGTCCTGCCATTCGTTGTCCTTGCCTACCAACCACCATCGCATCAGCCACCACGCCAAGGCCCGCCTTCCCGTCCCCAGCACGATTCCAGCAGCAGCAGCCGTCGTGACCTCCTCTCCACTACCACCACCACTCTCGCCACGGCCTTGTCCCTCTTCTTTCTCGGCTCGTCCCGCCCAAGCCCAGCCCATGCCGCGGACGCCCGCGAGGCCATCGCCAAGGCTGTGTCGAAAATTCCTGGCTACGGCGCGCCTGATACTCTTTACCCCTCCTTCTTTGCGGGCGAGTGGGAAGTAACAAGGGAAGTAGTCGGCTTGACCATTCCACCGGAAGAAGCAGACAAAGTCGACCCGCAGGACTTGGCGCAAGCCAAGGCGCAGCAAGGCGAAAAACTTACATTTACCATCCGGTTTTTACCCTATAATGAAGAGGAAGGAAAAGGAGAAGATGCTGGTGCTGCTGGTGCTGCGGAGGAGGAGGAGGAAAAGGGAGGAGGAATGGTGCTTGCTGATAGGGGGTTCAATGAAGAAAATTTGTGGAAGGCTCGTTTGGCATTGGCGGGCAAGAGTGAGTTGTACCAGGAGGGGGTGTCGAGTAGGTGGGAGAGGAGGAACCCTAATGTGTTGACTGTGTCTTTTCCTGATGGTGTGGTTAAGGAGATTAAAGTCACGAAGAGATCATTTGAATCCCCTGGGGAGGATGCGTTTGGTTCTTCGGAATATTGTCGAGTGGCGGACGCGGCGGCTGATACGGGGGTGGCGTCGATTCCACGATTGAGTGCTTTAAGGGTGTTGAGGAGGTGGAAGAGGGTGGAAGGGAGGGAGGGAGGGACGATCGAAGGGTTGGAACTGGTGAAGTATTATCCGACGGTTAGTTTTAGCGCGGACCCACCGGCGGTGATGACGCTCAAGGCGCGGTTGAAGATGGAAAGGGTGAAGTGAAATGAAGTAAAATAATGTGAAGCAAAGGACAAATAGCAGGGGAAATATGTGGGTGTGTGGGTGTGTGGGTGTGGGTGGTGGTGTGTGGTGGTGGTGGTGTGGTGTGTTTTGTTGGTTTTTATTTATTTGACTTTCATTCATTCAAAATACACTTATGTATAACTCTTCTCGTTCGTCTGCCGCGAAGTTGAAGTCCTCACAGTCACTACCATTCGTTAATCTTTATTTCCCTTGTGCTCTCTTCTTCCCTATTCCTTCTACATCCTCCTCCCCCTCCTCCTTTTCCTCCATTTCCTCTCTCCCTCCCTCCTCCTCTTCCACCACTTTCCCCACTACCTCTTTCACATCCTCCTTTCCCTTTATCTCCTCCCAATCCCTCAATTTCCACAACACTTTAATCGGATACCTGCGTGTGTCAAACCAGACATGCCACACCCTCCCCATGCACACATACGGCTCGCCCTGCCTCCGACAGAATAACAGTATATCCTCCTTCTCCTCGTCCTCGTCCTTCCCTCCCTCCATCCCTTCCTTCTTCTCCTCCTCCTTTGCCTCCTCTCCCTCTTTTTTCTTCTTCTTCTTCTTCTTCAACAAACAAGTGCCGCTGCTCGCCAATTTGCCCTCCACCCCACCCTCCTCCCCCTCCTTCCCCCCCTCCCTCCGACCCTCCCTCCCCGCCGCCAACAACCTCACCATCACGGGCGTCTCCGGCTTCACCCTACTCCCCGCAAACCACGTCAACCTCCCCCCGCCTTCCAACCACAGATTCTCATAGTCATTCCCATCCACATTAACCCATAATACCACGCAGTTCCGCCATTCGACCACCCCAGCGTATTTACTAAATTTCACAGGCCCTCCTCCCCCCGTTCCTCCCTCCCTCCCTCCTCCAGCTTTAGGAGTCAATAAGTCCATCACGCATTGCTTTCCTGTAAACGGAACTTTCTTACCCAAATATTGTTTCAACATAAATTGTACGTCTGCGTCTCTCACGCGTGAACTTCCAGGGGTGGCACTCACGCGACCCGCTGCTGCTGCTGCTGCTGCTGCTGCTGCTGCAGCTGTGGTGGTGGAGTCCCATTCCTCCCCCGCTCCTAGCTCTCCCCCGTCCTCGCCGTTGTTTTCTGATTTCCAGGTGTGACGGGAGGAGGCGAAGGAGGAAGAGGTCAGGTTTGAGAGGGCAATGGCGTCCTCTCTGTAGTCAGGCGCATCTCGACCAAGGTTGCGGGAGGAACGGCGGGTGGGCTCCGTCGGTGATCTTGGAGGAGGCTTTTGTCTCTTTTGCGCTTTCCTTCTAGCTGCTGCTGCCTCGTCGTCGTCGTCGTGGAAGGCACCGCCGGGACGACGGGTGCTGCCTAATCCTACTGAGGCAAGGACGGCTTGGTTTGCCTTGATGTTCTCCAGGCGCTCGAGCTCGATGGCGGTGAGATTGCGGGTGGAGGAGGAAGAAGGGGCGGAGGAAGAGGCGGAGGTGGAGGAGGAGGAGGAGGAGGAGGAGGAGGAGGAGGAGCCTGCCATGGCCTGAGTCGATGGGAGCGAGGCCTGCCTGTGTGTGGTGTGTGTGGGGTGGTGGGGAGGATGGGGAAAGGAGGCGTGAGCAGGGGAACGAGAAGGAAAGCGGTTGCCGCCTGCACGTTGCCTGCTAAAGCACCGTTCGCACGACGTCCGCAGCTTCAGCACCCAAACATCCTTGTCCTTCTGGCTGTCCTTGTTGTGCTTGTGGTGGCGGGATAGCGTGGGAATGGCAGCGGCGTCCAAGGTCCCCTCTTGGTCTCTTCCAACCTCCCCACCCCCCCTACACGATCCTTCCACCACAAGACCAAAAGCAAAAGCGAAACTATCGGTCAAGATGCCTCGTGTGTCTATATACTGCATGCGTTTGTTGCCTTTTTTTCTTTTCCTCTTTCTTTGGTTGCTGTGTGGGTGTTGTGGTACTTATATCGTAATAGTCGACGTGCCTTCCCGGCCTCAATCCAACCCACCTGCGGCGTGGCTGCTACTGCGAAGCACAAAATTACATGTGACGCACCGAAGAAGGAGCGTTCTGACCCTTCTCCTTTTCTTCCTCCTCCTCCCCCTCTCCTAGTTAAATTCTCCTGCATCAAGATGCCTTCATTCCTTTCCCTCCCTCTACTGCTCCCCAATTCTCACCACCTACGCCCCCCACACTCCCTCCCTTCCTCCCTTAAAACCGTCCTCGTCCCCTTCCCCCGCCCGGTCCACCCCTCCCCCTCCCTCCTCCTCCTCCCCCCCTCCCTCCCCCACCTCCTCCTCGTCCTCGCCCTCGTCCTCCCGCTTGTGCCCCTGGCTTGATCTTGCTCTTGGGACCATCATCGACCAACAACGCGTCCAAGTTCAAGGCATCTGGTAAGATGTAATACCGGATGTTATTCCCACGGATGGAGAGAGATTCGTAGGAGACGGGGTTTTTCCCTTTTAGGGTCACCTTGACGTTTTTGAGGTAGGTGTTCATGGAGACGTCCACGCCTGCGGAAGGGAGGGAGGGAGGGAGGGAGGGATGGGGGGGGTGTATATGAGACGGAGGCAATGGTAGCACATCTCTCTGAATATCAAACACCGACAATTAATCAAGCATTGACGCTGCTTTGTAAGGGACAATTAAACACATGAAAAGAAGCAAAGCGAGGGAAGGGACGCATACAAACATGCCTATGCCTGCTCGTCCGCCTAACGGGTACGTACCGGAAATAGTGCCTTGGATGGTGGTGCCGTTCTTGAGCTCGATGGTCACCGTCTCGTTGTTCAGCTTCATTAAAAATCTGTGTATTATAGAATGTGCGTGAAAAGGGTGGGTGTAAGTTTGGGTGGGTGCAGCCGACTAGGGAACGATGACGGACAGGTCTCGATGCCTGCCGATCACACACATGCTGCGTTCGCCCCTGCGCTTCTGCCATTAATCCTCCTGCCCCCCCGCCCCACGCTATCCACCTAGCACGTACCTAACGAGCTTCATGATGCCTGTGTATAAATGTGCCTGGACGATCTGCTACGCTATCGTATTGGTCGTCGGTCGTGGCCGTGTGCTGCTTGCCTCCTCTACAGAAACGGGGCAGTCGTGCTCTCCTTCCTTTACACGTAGACGGACAGGCAGACGGAGCGGACGAAGCAGCGACCTGAGCCTTCCTCTTCTCGTAGTGCAGCACGCGAAGAAAGTCGTCGCCTGTGTGCTGTGTTTGGCGTAAAGGGGTGTGCGGTGTGAGTACCAGTAGTATCATCATGCGGCCGTGATTGGGGGTGCTTCTCCTACAGCCAAGCCCACCTTTCCCTGCCCCTACCACCGCCACCATCACCACAAAACGCAGCTTCTGAACAAGCTGGTCTGTGAGATGGGGGCTTGGTAGGCTTGGTCAGGACACTTGGCCTGGCAAGTGCCCGGCAAGAGAGGAAGGAGAGAAAGGAGCAGCGGCGATGGGGAGAGACATTTTGAGAGTCGCTCATATCCGTTTTGTTGTTCACTTTTTCTTTGTTACATACATGGAAAGGAGGGGAGGATGTATTAGTGGTACTAATTGTTTGATATTGCTTTTCTTTTGGCTTTGTTGCGTAGCGGCAGCGACAGCTCTGAATTTCTACCATGTTGAAAACTTGACCAAGGAGAAGAATTGAGTGATTATATTTTACTTACTTATTTGAGAATCTCACAAGCACAATTTATTTCGGTTCTAATTATTGGAAAATCAGGTGTTCATGTATCAGGCTCATCTCTCAGTCCTATCTCTCTCTCTCTATCTCTTTCTCATTTCATTTCATATCTCTTTCTCTTTCTATGCACATCCCCGTCTATCAAACCTCTCTTTCTAACCTCCCAGCTCTTCTTCCTCCTTCTTCCTCTCTCTCTATCCACACCTCCACGCACACTCCTCCTCTCCCTCCCTTCTACTAAAACCCGCCTTGGCCTCCTCCATCTCCTTTCTCAAGAACGAAGTCATTCCCTCAGTAATAGCCAGAAGGCCCGCTGCCTTAGGATGGGCACTCATATTTGCCTTTATGTGTGCCGGTTGGCAGATGGCCAGATTTTCGGGTTTGCTCTTGTTCTTGACCCCAAAGATATTCATGTCGGGGGAGGAGGCGTCTGAAGGAGGGGGGGGGGGAGGGAGGGAGGGAGGGAGGGAGGGAAGGGGAGGGGAGTATGTGAGCACTATCCGTAAGCACATTTCATTCACCCTCCTTCCCCTTCCTCCCTCCCTCTCTTCCTCCTTCCCTACCGTCCAAATCCATGCACGCTAGCGACATACTTCCCAGCTGAGCAGAATTATAGAACAAAATCCCTAAACCCGTCCCCTCCCTCCCTCCCTCCCTCCCTCACTCCCTCCCTCCGTACCATCCAGATCCATGCACGCCAGTGACGTACTTCCCAGCATCTGAGCTGGGTAGTAAAAGCGAATGCCCAAACACATTTCGTCTTTTATCCCGGGGCCGTAATGCGTCTCGGTTTGTTTCTTGGAAGAGTCGTAGCGGCAGCGGGTCTGGGAAGGAGGGAAGGAGGGAGGGAGGGAGAGGTGGGTGAGTAAGACGCCAACGAAGTTTTTGAGCAGGATTATAATAGAGGATACCTAAGCAAATTTTATCTCTTATCCCGGACCCGTAGTGGGTATCTTCCTTCTTATTGCTGGAGTCGTAGCGACAGCGGGTCTGGGAGGGAGGGAGGGAGGGAGGGAGGAAGGGAGGGAGGGAGGGAACGTAAGTGAGTTAGAGCCCATACTCCTTGCTCGCGGAGGCCGAACCGAAGCGAGGGAGGCAGGGAGGGAGGGAAGACAGAAAGATAAAGAAGAAACATAAGACTCACCCAAAACGCGTCATCCGGCTGCAAGGCGAAGCCCGGCTTGGGGAAAATCACTCCCTCCTGGTTCCGAGCATCCCACCTCTTCCGATACAACATCTCAATTCGCTCCGCCCCCCCTCCCTCCCTCCCTCCCTCCTTCGCAACGGCAGCACCCACACCAGCAGCAGCAGCAGCAGCAGCAGTAGTAGCAACAGCAGTTGTGTTTCTCAAGAGCTGAATCTCTCCTTGTGTCGCCAGCAGATGCAGATGAACGTGAGCATAGAGCACATGCGGGGTCTTCACCCCTCCCTCCCTCCCGCCCTCCCTCCCTCCCTCGACCTCCTCCATCCCAGCCACTGCGATATGCTTGGCCGTGCAGGAGGAAGGGCAGTAGTTGAGATAATCGAAGGCAGGGAGGGAGGGAGGGATGAGGAGGGAGGAGTTGACTCGGAGGGCGATGGAGGGAGGGGGGGCACCGAGGACGAGGAGGCCGATGTCGTGTTGACGTAGGGTAGGGGAGTAGTGAATCTAAAGAAAAGAAAGGAGGGAGAGGAGGAGGAGGAGGAAGAGGTGAGATGGGTGAACTGTTAAGGGAGGGGTATGGGAGGGAAGTGGTGATGGAGGGGGGGGGGACATCGAGGACGAGGAGGCCGATATCGTGTTGGCGGAGGGGGGGGGAGTAGTGGAAGGAAGGGGAGAAGTGGGGG
>Ga0209390_10010088_pt1:7500-11147 | contig 11147 bp, 9 predicted proteins | sample BON01_FD_187212 | JGI IMG/M metagenome (GOLD analysis project Ga0209390, IMG submission 187212) | Freshwater microbial communities from Lake Bonney liftoff mats and glacier meltwater in Antarctica - BON-01 (SPAdes) (version 2) | ecosystem: Environmental > Aquatic > Freshwater > Ice >... | reverse complement strand
TCGCGCGGGGGCGGGCAAGGCACAGGTGATATCTCTATGTATGCATTGGTGTATGCATTCATTGCTATACGTATATGTATATTTGTATATGTATTGATATATATATATATATATATATATATATGTATATATATATATATATATATATTGTATATATATATATAAAGGGGGGTGTGCTTCGCTCGGGGGCGGGCTAGGCGCAGGTGATCTATGTATATATATTATATATGTGTATTTGTATATCTGTATTTATATACACACATATATATATATATATATATATGTATGTGTATATATATATGTCGGGTTAACCCGCAAACACGCCCTTCTCTGACGCAAACACACCCTTCTCTAACGCAAACACGCCCTTTTCTAACGCAAACACGCCCGTTTCTAACGCAAACACGCCCTTTTTTAACGCAAACACGCCCTTCTCTAACGCAAACACGTCCCTCTCTAACGCAAACACGCCCTTTTCTAACGCAAACACGCCCTTTTCTAACGCAAACACGCCCTTTTCTAACGCAAACACGCCCTTTTCCAACGCAAAAACGCTAGTCTTTAACGCAAAAGCGCCTCTCTCTAACGCAAACACGCCCGTTTCTAACGCAAACACGCCCCTCTCTTACTTCAACCCGCCTTTCTGTCAGAAAAGTACGCCCTCCTCTAAAGCAATTACGACATTACGACGCTCTTTAACGCAAACATACACTTATCTTACACAAACACGCCCCTCTCTCACGCAAACACGCCCTTCTCTAACTTAGCCTTTACAAAATATTGTTTCACCCCAAAGCTTTATTGTGGGAGTCTATCATTATGTTGTTGTCCTCCCTAAACCTTCAACGCCTACCCTATTGCAATACTATCGCGCGCCCATTGCGCAAGATACGCCCCGCCACCGACGCTCCCTTTGTATGCCATACACCATACAATATTGGTGATGGCAATATCGTGTAAAGGCCAATCTCTAACCCAAACACGCCCTTCTTTCATACAAACACGCCCTTCTCTAGCGTAAACACATCCTTCAAATACGCAAACACACCCTTCTCTAACGTTAACACGCCCTTCTCTAATCCTTCGCCAGAGTGCCGGCAAGGCGGCGGTGACGGCGGTGGACCGCAGCAACGCTGCCTCTGTTTTCGAACGGACATTGCGAGACGACCAGGCGAGCGAAAGCGAAAAGCTCGAAGCCGCCATCGCCGCATTTGTGGACGACGCGTGGTGACAATGGGCAGACGGCAATGCATGTATGTATGTAAAGGGCGAGGTGAACCAGAACCTCTGCGTTCGAACGGACATTGCGAGACGGCCAGGCGAGCGAAAGCGAAAAACTCGAGGCCGCCATCGCAGCCTTTGTGGACGACGCGTGGTGACACTGAACAGGCCCTAGCTGCACTGTAAAAAACGTAACGGATAAACGTAGAGGGAGAGTTTAGGGTTAGGCAAACTAGGGCCTGCTCATGGGAAAACGGCAATGTATGTACGCATGTATAAGGCGAGCGAGAGCGAAAAGCTCGATGCTGCCATCGCTGCCTTTGTCGACGACGCGTGGTGACGATGGGCAAACGGGTATGGATGTATGTACATGGGTTTTGCTGCCCATTTTGTGGTGGTGCTGGGATGTTGCTTCTCTTGTGCTCGTGTGGCTCTTTGAGGATTGTGATTGATTGAATGTATGTATGTACAACCGCCTGGTGCGGCTCCTCCATCCTCTCTTGAGTTGACCCCTGTACAAGTATGTGTGTATGTACGTGTATGTATGTTACTCTTCGGCGGCACCAGCACACGCGCGTACACGCGCGCACAGGCCCGCGGTGCCACGCCATAGCCCCGGCGTGTCGCAGACGCCACATCTCGTCACATCTCACGGCGTGTCCGCAGGCAGGCACTCCACACACAGACCACCGTAGGTAGCCCTATATAGAGTCTGTGTGGCCGACCAGGACCACAGGGGTGGTAGCAAAAAAATCGGACTAGAGTCAGCCGCCTCTTTTGGTCGTTGGGGCAAACAGGTAGGTCCCTGCCAGTGCCCGAGTGTGTCCGGCAGAGGGCACCCTCATCATAACTATAGCTATAGCTGCTACTGTTGACTGTTGTGTGTTTGTCTAGTGGTCTAGTCGCTGGGGCGCGCGAACGAGAGCGAACGGTTCACGCAACCATGCCGCCGCATTTGTCGGGTTTGGATAATGGTGACACTTATGCCATAAGTTACTTATATGCAAACGTGCCGTTGCCAGTACTGCTGTAACTGAATGTACGTGTCCGAGAGAGGTCAGCCCTCAATGCGACTTCTATGGTGTGCGTGTGCGCGTCTATAGTCGCTGGGGCGCGCGAGCGAGAGCGAAAGGTCCACGCAGCCATCGCCGCATGTGGATGATGTGGCGTCGGGTTCGGATGGGTGACAATTAATAGGCAAACGTATCGTTGCCGGTAACTGCTCGCTGAGTGTGTCCCAGAGAGGTCAGTCAGCCCTTATACTTATAGAGCAGCTGCTGTTTTGTGTAAATGTGTCTAGTTAGTCGCTGGGGCGCGCGAGCGAGAGCGAGCAGAAGAGCGACAGGCCGAAAGGCGAAAGGTTCACGCAGTACGCAGTACGCAGCCATCGCGACGCATTTGTGCGTTTGTCGGGTTGTCGTTGTCCGGCTCGGATGGTGACATAATAGGAATAGGCAAACGTGTCGTTGCCAGTAACTGAGTGTGTCCGAAAGAGGTGTCAACCCCCATAGATACTACTGCTACTGTCTTGTGTTAGTGTTAGTCTAGTCACGAAGAAGGCGCGCGGCGTCTGCGTCGTCCGCAATCATCGAGTGAAAGTGATTATAACAAGGGGTTATATAAACTACTCCGTACGGAGTAGTTTATATAACCCCTTGATTATAATCGAAAATGAAAATGTGCAAAAAACGCTCGACGCCGCATCTGCCAGGTTCGAGTGATGACAACAGGCAAACGCGTTGTTGCCAGCCAGTAACTGTGTGTCCGAGAGAGGTACGTCAGCCCTCAGTCAGGCCAGCTTCTGTCGTATACGTTATTCGTGTCTAGTCACTGGGGGCGCGCGAGCGCCGGCGCGGGGTCCCGGGGTTTGACGATTGTCGATTCGTAGATATCCTCGAGGACACGACAGATCGGGTTAACCCGGAGCCGCTACCCGAGCCGGAGCCGCTGTCCGAGCCCGAGCCGGACGACGAGCTGTCGTCGTCGTCGTCGTCGCTGGAGGAGCTAGCCATTGGTTGGGCTGCCGGGCTCAAAAAGCTCGGACCAGTTTGGGTATGGATGACCCTGCTGCGTTCAGAACCGTTGGGCGTTTTGTTAAAAAATAGGACTCTGGCCTTCGCAGCAGCTCATTATTCACAGATGGTCTATGCATGAAGGGGACACGAGCACAGAAGCACAGGAACTGATCCAAGAGTGGCTGTGGGAGCCTAAAATGAGCTCCCTTGGATGTGTCTAAGTGCTGTGGGGGAGCAGGGAGGAGACAACGAAACCCATGGCCGTTAACCCCAAATGTTCTTCGGAAATATTTTCAACCAGCTAGTTCTAAGTCCCCTTTATATTATAAACCGTCTGTGAATAGCCGTCTGTGAATACTTTCAACGTTTTTCCACGCGAAAACACGCGTATGCGGCTCATACCAGCCGCCA
>Ga0209390_10010088_pt1:0-2500 | contig 11147 bp, 9 predicted proteins | sample BON01_FD_187212 | JGI IMG/M metagenome (GOLD analysis project Ga0209390, IMG submission 187212) | Freshwater microbial communities from Lake Bonney liftoff mats and glacier meltwater in Antarctica - BON-01 (SPAdes) (version 2) | ecosystem: Environmental > Aquatic > Freshwater > Ice >... | reverse complement strand
TGTCCTCAGACAGGCACAGACATCCACACAGACCACCATAGGATGCCATAGGTATAGGTAGCCCTAGTCTGTGTGGTCGATCAAAGGGGGAAGGGGGGGGGGGGTATACAATCCCTTGGCCGTGCTGATCACACCCTTGCACAATTCAGCCCTTGCACCGCTCGGGTTAACCCCCTTGCTCTTGCTGCACCGCTGCTGCGCCACTGGCTTCTTGAGCTGACTCGCGCTGAACTGGCGCCGCGGCTTCGCACGCCCGCACACAGCAAACAGTAGTGTATATAACTCCCTTTGCCGTGCTACTCACTCTCGCGCAACACAGCCCTTGCACCGCTGCTGCGCCACTGGCTTCTTAAGCTGACTCGCGCTGAACTGGCGCCGCGGCTTCGCAAGTCCGCAGGTAGTAGTTCATATTAGAACCCCTTGGCTCTGCTGCTCACCCTTGCACACTACTATCCGGCTCCGCTCGCGAAACACAGGCCTTACACCGCTGCTGCGCCACTGGCTTCTTGAGCTGACTCGCGCTAAATTGGCCCCGCGGCTTCTCGCACCCACAGGCGGAGCAACAAGACGTCTGGGCAACCGGCGTGGGAGAAACCAGCGGCGTGTCTATGGTGGTTAACCCTAACACCGCCCCTTCTCCGTCGCCACCGCCGCCCTCTCCGCCGCCTCCATCGCCGCCACCGCCGTCGCCGTCACCGCCACGACCACCACTACCCGCGCCGCCCCCGCTCTCGCCGCCGCCGCCTTCGGCCCCGCCGAAAGCGCCTTCGCCCTCACCTCCGCCCTCGGCGCGGCCTGCGGCACCTGTTCGTAGCCCTAGCCTGCCTTCTGCCCCGCCGGCGCCCTCTCCTCCGCCGCCGCCATCTCTACCTTCCCAATCTCCGTCGCCCTCGCCGCCGCCTCCGCCGCCATCACCTCCGCCGCCTCCTTCACCCCCTTCCCCGTCGCCACCGCCGCCCTCTCCGCGGCCACCATCGCTGCGTTCCCCATCTCTGCCGCCCTCTCCGCCGCCTCCGCCACCTCTATCTCCGCCGCCTCCACCACCGCCGCCTCCGTCTCCACCGCATCCTTCGCCGCCGCCGCCTCCGTCGTCGCTGCCTCCACCTCCGCCGCCTCCGTCTTCGCCGCCTCCTTCTCCTTCCTCCCCACCGCCTCCTTCGCCGCCTCTTTCGCCGCCGCCTGCGTCGCCGCCGCCGCCGCCGCCTCCTTCACCCCCTTCCCCGTCGCCACCGCCGCCCTCTCCGCGGCCACCATCGCTGCCTTCCCCATCTCTGCCGCCCTCACCGCCGCCTCCGTCGCCAACGCCATCATCTCCGTCGCCTCCGTCCCCGCCGCCTCCTTTGCTGCCGACTTCGCCGCCGTCCCCACCGCCTCCTTCCCCGTCGCCACCGCCGCCCTCTCCGCCGTCGCCATCGCTGCCTTCCCCATCTCTTTCGCCCTCGCCACTGCCTCCGTCGCCTCCATCTCCGTCGCACGTGTCTTGGGACGAGCCCAGGGACAATAACGGTGTGAATGCCGCAGGCTCCGATGTGAACGCCGGAGGCTCCGGTGTGAACGCCTGAGCCTCCGGAGGGAACGTGTCCAGGGACGTGCCTTCCATACCCGAGCCCCCCTTGCCTAACCCCCCAAGGGACGGCAGAGGCTCCGCTGTGAACGCCGGAGGCTCCGGTGTGAACGTGTCTTGGGACGATCCAGCCCCTAGCATCGCCCCCCTCGCCGTACTGTCAATTCTCAACCCTGAACCAGAGGATGCTACGGGTGTGAACGCCGGAGGCTCTGGTGTGAACACTGAAGGCTCCGGTGGAGACGTGTCCAAGGACGTGTCTTGGGACGATCCAGCCCCCAGCAACGCCTCCCTCGCCGCGCGCTGCCGGTCGAGCAGCGCCAACGTGCGTCCCTCATCCTCCGCAAGCGCAGCGGCACTCCGCGCGAGCTGATACAGGGGGGGGGGCATCAGTAAGCCTATACAAGATATTGTTTTGATTCCGGTTTTTTGTGCAAACATCAATACTATTCTTTGCACACACACCCTTTCAGGTTAGGGTTAACCCGATCCATTCGCATACACAAAGAAGGGTTAAGGGTTGACCCTTTAGCCGCAGCGCCAACGTGCGGTTCTCATCCTCCACCAATGCAGCGGCGCTCCGCGCGAGCTGATACAGGGGGGGAAGGGGTGTCGCATCAGAAGACCATTCACAGACGGTTCAGATACATAAGGGACACGATCGCACACTAAACAAAGGGTTAACCCGGGGTGTTGTTCTTGTCCTGTGAGTCGGTGTCGGGGGTGCCGTTCTCTGTCGGTGTGTGTGTGTGTGTGTGTGTGTGTGTGTGTGTGACCTGTTGATATTTTCACATGAACAAACAGCAGCGGCGCTCCGCGCGAGCTGATACAGGGGGGGGTGGGGTCGCATCAGGAGATCTACACATAAACAGTGTGGTCGTTTGTGGTGGTGTTCTTGTCTTGGCGATCGCGGCGTGTGCGTTCTCCCCCTCCCCC
>Ga0209390_10010084_pt1 | contig 11152 bp, 14 predicted proteins | sample BON01_FD_187212 | JGI IMG/M metagenome (GOLD analysis project Ga0209390, IMG submission 187212) | Freshwater microbial communities from Lake Bonney liftoff mats and glacier meltwater in Antarctica - BON-01 (SPAdes) (version 2) | ecosystem: Environmental > Aquatic > Freshwater > Ice > Glacier... | reverse complement strand
GAGTAGCTACTGCTGAGAGCACCAAGTATTCACTCTTATTATTTTCCATTAAATTATAGTCTTTAAATTACTAGGATAAATATTTTAAAATCGACTGATCTATAAATTCCATAACTCTTTTCAAATGATTCTACCCAAGAATTGATAATTTCGTTGGGGTAATTTGGATCCAAATCAAAGTCATCAGAATTACAAGATATTCCTATAACCATTACTCCAAAAAGAATTACTATTTTTTTCTCATTTTTTGTTTTTGAACAGACCACTAACTGTGCGCTAAAAGTAATGAAGGGTTATATTCTATTTTTCCAAAAAATGGGTTAATTTCTTTTTTTTGTTCTAATAATTGTATTTTTTACTACTATTTTAAAAGCAGTATAATTTATTTTCCAGCCAATAGTTTCTATGATAGATTCTATGAGTAAAATAGCTTGTAAGGCTTCACTTCTCGCGGTTTTCATTAAACCACTTTCTGATATTTTTTAATGGATATGTTGTTTGGCTTCTTGGCTTAAAATATTTAAATCATTGGGAGTAACGGAATTAAACATGCCATTTTTAATATCATAAAAATCTGATTCTGGCTCAATAGATAGTATTTCTCTCTCGGGGAAATTCTTTAAGGTTATTTTCGTAGTAGTGGTATCAGCGTTCAATATAATTTTTTTTAAATCGTAACCAATTTGCGCCTTTGCATTAATCACAATCAAAGCCTTTTTTTACTACTCACCAAACTCAACAACCGTTCTTTCGTATTTTCGTAGCGGTATATTTCTGTAAAATCGCCTTCCATAGCAATTAGCTTGCAAATAGTTGTTATTTTTTCTAATAAAATATGCTCTTGTATTTTTGTAAGCTCTTTATTCTTCTTTTTACGATAGAAAGAGTATAATCAATACGTGGTTATAAATCCTAAAATTAAACTTAAAAAAGTATTGAAGATTGAATCCATAAGCCCAAAGCCCTGGCCCCAAAGGGAAAGTTAAAAAAGAAATTGATGACTGTTTCTAATGCTCTTCATTTCTATTATTATTAAAAATATTGCTATCATATTCCAAAAGTTTAGTACAGATAAACATTTTGTAATTCAACTTTGTTAAATTAAAAAAAGCTGCCTGAAATATGCCTAGAGTAGGGCGTCTTTTTTTAAATCGGTTTTATTCTTCTTCAATTTTATATAAAACAGGTCGGCTTGGGCTGGCATCATTTTCAAAAGGTGCGACTTGTAAATTCAGAAAATACAATCCATCTTTTATTGTATTAGCAACAAAAATAAACTCGGTTATGGTCGCTTCTTTTCGTATTACTCCTTGGGTATTCCAAAAGGCATTGTGCGCTAAAAGTGCGCCCTTATCTTTTTCCTTATCAATCGAAGGCAAATCTATCAACAAATGATCAACCCCAAGTGCTACAAGATAAAATGCGGCTTCTTCTAACAAATAAGGCGGATTGGTGTTAGAATATTGCTTACTTAATTTGTCTTTAACATTGGGTAGCGTTCTGATAATAACTGCCTCGCAAGCATAATCTTTCAAAGCATAGTGCAATTGCTTTTTTGAAATGACAAAATCATCGTTTTGCTTTTCTGGAGCTATTGTAATTACTTTTGCCAAATAGAAAAATTTTTTTAAGTATTGATTGATAGAGTGGAATTCTTTGGTAATATGCCCAACACACTCTGTATGCGTTCCGTGCGCGTGGGGATTAAACCAAATATTGTTAAAATTCGTCGATGCGCCTTCACTTACTTTGCCGACAAAATCGCCATCGCGATGAGGTTTAATTCTGGGTGTGCCCAGATACCAAGCATTTACGTTGGTAGCATTACCGCACAATGGAATTGAGATATCTAAAGGCTTAGACAAGTCTATCTTATAAGTTTGTTTTTTATATTTTATCGTCGCTTTCAAGAGGCTAGTATTGTTTAGGACAAGTTAATCATAAATAAATTTGCAGCAATCCCATCGGCTAAAAACTTTCCTTTTTTAGTAGTAAAAAGCATATCATTTTCTAGAAACAAAAGATGTTCTTGCAAATATATTTCAGCCTGTTGTAAAAGATAGGTGTGATATTTTTTTCCAAAATCTTTTTGAATTCTATCCAAGGAAACACCCCATATTGTGCGTAAACCAACCATTACATATTCATTATACCGATCGGTTTTTGATAGAATTTCTTCTTCGATGGGCAGGTCGGAATTTGCGATAGCTTTTAAATATTTTTTATTATTACTGATATTCCAAGCCCTGATATCTCCGTTATAAGAATGCGCTGAAGGACCAATGCCTAGGTATTTTTTACCCAACCAATAAGCTGTATTATTTTTAGAAAAATAGTCAGGTTTTCCAAAGTTTGATATTTCGTAATTTATAAATCCGTAGGCTTCCATTTTATCTAAAAGGATGTTAAAATGTTGCTCTGCAACTTCATCATCTACGGGTTTAATGAGTCCTTTTTCAATAAAACTAGCCAATGCGGTTTTGGGTTCAACCGTCAAAGCGTAACTAGAAATATGTGGAATATTAAAAGATAAAGCCTTATCTATATTCTGCTCCCAACGCTCATTGGTCATATTGGGCATTCCGTAAATTAAGTCGATAGAAATATTATCAAAATAGCGGGTTGCAAAATTTAATGATTTTTCGGCTTCTTCCGCATTGTGCGCCCGGTTCATGAGTTTTAAATCTTCTTCAAAAAAAGATTGAATGCCAATACTCAGTCGGTTTATTGGGCTTTTAGCCAACTGTAAAATTTTTTCTTCGGATAAATCATCAGGGTTGGCTTCTAAGGTAATTTCGGGCTGCTCTGATACCGTATAATGGGCGTAAACAGCGGCAATAATAGCTTCAATTTCTTCTGTATTTAAAACTGATGGCGTACCACCGCCAAAGTAAATAGTTTCTACTTTTACATGTTCAAATTCGTTTTTTCTGAGTGCTAATTCTTTTTGTAAAGCCAAAATCATCACCTCTTTTTTCCCTAAATTAGTAGAAAAATGAAAATCGCAATAATGACATGCTTGCTTACAAAATGGGATGTGGATGTAAATACCGCCAGCCCCTCCCTTTCCCAATACTTCGACTTCTCTCAGTACAAGCTGGGGAGCTTTCTTATTGCTCTTTAAAGTTACTATAGACATTTGTTAGTATTCGGTTTTTAATAATAGTTGGCAGTTATTTGCTGCCAAATTTATCTGGATTATTAATCATATAATTTATTAATCTACCTATTTCATCAATAATTTTGATGAGTTCAATATAGGTTTCTAGATTTATATAGCTAAACTCAAAACAAACTCTAACTAAGTTTTTGTTTCTGAATTCTTGGCATCGCATTGGTTAATCTACTAATAAAATTTTTCGGATACAAACTTTTTCTATAAGCCTCTGCAATATCTGAGCTGACGCTTCTGGATGATCTTCTAATTTGATCTGTTAGAGAATATCTTTTTTCTTTTGGGAAAGATTTAGTAATTGTAAAAATTTTCATTGCTATATTAAAAAGTTTTTTTAGGCTATTAAGTCTTGAAATTTCACAAGCTATTTTTTTACTACCTACCGCATACTGCTACTGATTACTTTTCTACTTTTTTAGGATTTTGCTTCACAAAAGCGTCCCAACCTGTATAGTTTTTACCAACTTCAACTTTGCCCTCATTATAAAAATGACAAACGGCAGCGGCTAAACCATCGGTGCTATCTAAGTTTTTGGGGATTGTTTTTAAGCCCAACATACCTTGTAACATTTTTGCAACTTGCTCTTTACTCGCATTGCCATTGCCCGTAATGGCCATTTTTATTTTTTTGGGAAGGTATTCTGTAATCGGAATTTCCCGTGAGAGTCCGGCTGCCATGGCTACTCCCTGTGCGCGACCCAATTTAAGCATGGATTGCACATTTTTTCCATAAAAAGGGGCTTCAATGGCTATTTCATCTGGATGGTAGGTATCGATAAGCTCAATGGTGCGCTCAAAAATGAGTTTTAATTTGGTGTATGGGTCGCTGTATTTACTCAAAAGCAATTCATTCATTTGGATAAATTCCATTTTTTTATTTACTACTTTAATCAAACCAAAACCCATGATGGTGGTGCCCGGGTCTATTCCTAAAATTATTTTTTCGTTTGCCAAAAGTGTTTTATTTGGTATTTAATACAATCGGGATTCTAAATTTTGCGCGCACAGGAATCGCCTGTTTTACAGCAGGTTGCGCTTTCGGAAGCGTCATTAAACATTTGGTAATAATGGCATCGAACTCAGGAATTTGTTCATCAACGATGGCATTATGTTCAATATCTAAAACGGATATCTTTCCTTTTTGGTCCATTAAAAAATCTACGTAAAGGGTATTCACCATTTCTTCTTTTAAAACAAATTCAAAGCCTTCTAAAGATTTAGCAAAATGATACAAAAGGGTGTCTTGAAAACATTTTTTATTGGATTCCTTATCATTGTTTTCGTCGCAATTCTCAAATAAAGGAAACTGATCCACATCGTTAAAATTGATATTTTTCATTTCAAGAGCTATCAATTCCTCTGTTTTTATTTCTTTTGACGTAAATAATTCACAGGAAGTAAGGAGAAAAAATCCAACTAAAAATATTGCACTACGCATCTGCGCTAAAATGTTTTTGGAAAATTACGATTTTAATACGATTTAATCGGTTGCAAAAAGCATTTCCTCTTTAATTTATGATATTTGGCGTTGAGAAAATTCAATCAAATAACCACTCTGACCGCTATATTTTTCTAAAAGTTATTTGTAATAATTTAATTTAACCCAAGGGTCTTTGTAAAATTGATCCGCCTCGAAGCAAACCTGATAAAAATAAATAATGTCTGAAGGATTCTCTTCATGCGCCAATTTGTAATATTTTTTAGCATTTTTTTAGTCTTTCTTTACATTGTAAAAACGCGCTAACTGCTCTTTTGGATTGTTTTGAATATAATTTTTGTATTGCTCCATAGCCTTTAATAGTTGCGAACTAAATTATAGGTTCTCACAATTTGTAGTTTAGCCTCGTAAGTATTCACCTTTGCACTTTATTATTTTTTGAAATATCATCCATTATTCGATTAAAATTTCGAACTTCATCTACTGATAAATTTTTTAGATCTATAACTTTCACCGTTGTATAATCCTCTGGATATTCCTCTGGAGTATTTAACAAAACCACTTCATTAGTATAGGCTAATAGATGCTTTAAAATTCTGATCTAAAATTTGAAAGGCTTTTTTACGATTTATTAAATTTTCATAAGGTGCGTTGGATGGCAATGGAAACCGAGGTGAAAGGATTTTTATAGTGCTTTTGTTTTTCTTTTCATCCATGCGGTCGTCCATATTGGTAAAAAATATTCTTGTTATATTTGAGCTCTAAAAAATTGCTCCTTTGTTGGGATAGTTTCTGGACTGAAAAACTCTTTGAAGGTTGAAGAATTATAATATGCATCATTAAAAGACCCAAACTCAAATACTTCTTTATCTATTTCAGTTTGTACTTTTTTAATCAAAGTTGCATCATCAATATCTTGTATTTGAGTTGTGCTAGCTAATACACCGGTATTTGCCATCGCATAACAAAAGAACATACTCAACACTATCGGCACTAATAGCAAATATTTTAATTCAAAAAGCTTTTTAGATTTCATTTTGTGCAACATCACTCTTCTTTTTTAATTTCCTTTAAAATGGCTTCTAATTCAGACAAGCTCATATCGTTCTTTTTTACGAAAAAAGATACCATACTTTTAAACGAGCCTTGAAAATATCCATCAACTAATTTGTTGATGGATTGGTTGCTGTAGTCAGCTTTTTTAAGCAAGGGATAATATAAATAACCTTTGCCTTCTTGCTCGTGATCTACAAAACCTTTACTTTCTAAAATACGAACAATGGTCGATACTGTATTATAGGCGGGTTTTGGTTCGGGTAATTGCTCAATTATCGCCGCCACATTACATTTTTGTAACTGCCACATCACTTGCATTACCTCTTCTTCTGCTTTTGTTAATTGTTTCATCTGTTGATGTTTATTTCTTTTGTTATTCGTTATTGCTAGCGCAGCGCGGCAGTCTCATGCCAGCGCAGCGCGGCAATCTCACTTTTTTTATTGTAATTTAAAAGTAATGGGTATGGAATAGGGCACATTTACTGCTTTCCCTTTTTGCTTACCAGGCGTCATTTTAGGCAACTTGGCAATAATACGTTCACCTTCTGCTTCTAAGGATTCACTAGGGCCACGTTTTCTTATGTTTTGTATGCTTCCATCCGCTGCAATGGTAAACATTAAATTCACTTTTCCTTGAATACCTTTTTCTTGAGCCTCCAAAGGATATCTAAAATTTTTACTAATGTGTTTAAACATCTTTTCTTGAAAACAAGTCCTTTTGTCCGCAGCATCTTCGCAACCTGGGAAAATCGGTGGATTTTCTACTTGTGAAAAAGGGATGTCTTGTCCATCGTTTGATACATTTATTTTTTGTTCATAAACTTCGATAATATCTTCTTCTGAAAATTTTTGCATTTCTTTTTCTACTAAATTTAAAACCATGGAGTTTTCGGCTTTAGAATTATTTGCTTTAAATTCTACTGAATTACCTTTATTGTCTTTTAAAACAAGTATGCTATTTTTTTCTAAATTATCAAAATTGTTTAAAAGACGGTCTCTTTTGATTTTTTCTTTAGTAGATAAATTTTTAAGATCTTCAAATTCTATAATTATTCTTTTCTCTTCAGTAACTGACTGCAAAGGGTCGTTTTCCTCAGAAACTTTAGTATCACTCTCGCAAGAGGTATAAAATAAGATGGCTAAAAATGCAGGTACGACTAATAAATACTTTAAAGCTAAGGCTTTTTTTGATTTTGATTTTTGTAGCATAACGATTCGTTTTTTGATTAATGATGATTTAAAAAATGGATTGATGAATGAAATATGTTGTGTTTTAAACACTTGTGTTAATAATAATTGATACTGTTCTTTTTTATGCGTTTTAGCCACCTCGGCATCGGCAATATATTCGTGCACTTCCGAAATTCTGTTTTGATAGACATACACTAAAGGATTAAACCAAGCAACTATTCGCATGAGTTCAAAGAATATTAAATCGTACGAATGCCCTTGACGAATATGAACTAATTCGTGTTCAATAATTGCTTTATGATTTTGAGAAATTATTTTATCACCAATAAAAATGGACTTGAAAAATGAAAAAGCAATTTCACTGTTTTTTATTATAATACGTGTAAAATCATTTAAATACCTAACAGTACCACTAATTTTTATTTGATGAATTTGATACAATTTAAAAGCAAAAATTAGCAGTGCTATCAACATTCCTGACATTATAAAAATTTGATCCCATGAGAAGGCATAACTATTTTCGTTTCCTGCGCTAAGGCTTGTTTCGTTCATAGCAGAATTCCATAAATACTCCTGATAGCCAGCAAAAGGTTTGGAAATTGTGGTTTTAAAAAGTTCGATTTTAATCCATGGAAGCGCCACAGAAAATAAAAATGTCCCAAGTAAATAGAACCTGTTCCACTGAAAAAAAGTTTCGCGCCTTAGAAACACATCATATATGATTAAAAAGAGCAATTGAAACCCGATACATTCTAGAATAAATTGAAGCATAATGATAGTTTTAGTGATAAATCAATTCAATTTTCGAGAAATAGAAAAGTGAAATTAAGCAGACTCAACTAATTCATTAGTTCAAATATAACTAATATTTTAGTTTAAACTAATTTTTTAGTTAAAAAATAGTATTCTTTTATGAATTCATTCTAAAGATGTAACAAAATCGGACTATCTTAGTTTAATAAAAAATCCTTGAATTCTATTTTTTTCAATAAATCAACAAATGTCTTTTCTTAACTTCCTCTTTGTTCTTTTGGCTAAAACTCGGATTTTTATATTTTGCCCCACCTAAAATGGCGAAATAGTCATTTTGACCTCCTCAAAGTAGCGGTAAAGTAAGATATTAAGAAGGTATAAAATTATTATAGATTAAAAGAATGGAAAATATGGACATTGCGTTGGTCATTTTAGGCTTTATTTTTATGATTGTGGGCATTTTAGGCAGTTTTTTGCCTATTTTACCTGGACCTCCTTTGAGTTGGGTGGGGCTGTTATTGCTTAACTTAACAAAAGCTATTCCTTTAGATTGGTGGTTTTTGGGCATCACACTGGTCATCGCCACATTAATTTTAGCTATGGATTATATTATTCCTGCCATAGGTACTAAAAAATTTGGCGGCAGCAAGGTGGGAATGATTGGTACGACTTTAGGTTTAGTCGTCGCACTTATCTTTCCAATTTTCGGAGTTTTTGGCATCATTATCTGGCCTTTTCTAGGCGCTTTTGTTGGAGAAATTATTAACAAAGCGGATAAAAAAACTGCTTTGAAAGCTGCTTTTGGTTCTTTTTTAGGGTTTTTAACGGGTACTTTTTTAAAGTTTATGGTAGCTATGGTTTATCTCGGACTTTTTATTGCCAGGGTTTGGGAGTTTAAAACGGAACTTTTCCCTTATTTTAATAAAATATTATGACGCAGAGTCATTTAAGTTTATTATCCAATGCTGCTTGCTAAAAGAGCCATGAAAATACAGTTTCTTGTCTTGGTTCTTGTCTCAAGCTTCTTATGGTATCTTAGTTATTTGAACCTTACAACCAAACTGTTTTCTCGGCTATTGGCGTTCTGGTTATCTCAGGAATTTCTATGGTTTCATCATAATTTCCCATATAGAAAAAGCCTAAACAAGCTTCTTCATCCTCCATTTCAAAAAACTCACCCATATATTTTTTAAGATCTGGTGAACTCCAATAAGCCCCAATTTTCATTTCGGTGCAAACGAGCCACATGTTCTGTACTGCCATGGCGGTAGCTGCTATTTCTTCCCATTCTGGAACAGATTTATTTGGGTCGCGCTGCATGCAAACAGCAATTATCGCTCCTGCTTTCTTTGGATTTTCAATCAGTTTTTTAGCTTTAAATTCCTTAGGTTTGACCTCGGTTTCTAAATATTTGAGCGATAAAAACAATCCTAATTTCAATAGTGTTTCGCCCTGCATTACCTTAAAACGCCAAGGTTCAGTTTTTCTATGAGTTGGTGCCCATTGCGCGGCTTCTAAAACCTTTTTAATAACTTCTTTGGAAATTGGAACCTCGTTATATTGTGTAGGGAAAATGGAGCGTCTTTTTTGAATTAGATCAAATATCATGATATCTCTTTTTTTAATTCAATTATTTTAAAATGATCTTTTGGGATTTGGTAATAGATAAAATTGATATTAGTAAGCATCAAATTTAATCATTATTTTTAATGAAATAAAATGTAATGTATGACATCCTCTCAAAATGAGTTTAAATTAGGCGAAGATTGGTTAACTGCGAGCATGGCGCTAGCGATTGCAGAAGGCAAAATTAAACTTACGCTGAGTGCTGCCAAAAGAAAAAAAGTACAGGAAAGTGCGCAAACAGTAGCCAATATTGTAGCAAAAGGTCATGCGGTTTATGGTATAAATACTGGTTTTGGTCCTTTGTGTACTACGAAAATATCAAAAGAAGAAACCAAAATATTACAGACCAATATTCTAAAAAGTCATAGTGTAGGCGTAGGGAAACCGATTGCCACAGAACTGGCTAAATTAATGTTGATTTTAAAAGTCCATTCCCTAGCAAAAGGCTATTCTGGTATTTCAGAAATCACGATAGATAGAATTATTTGGCATATAGAAAATGATGCTATTCCCATAGTCCCATCACAAGGATCGGTTGGTGCTTCGGGAGATTTGGCACCGCTTTCGCATTTATTCTTGCCTTTAATCGGCTTGGGAAAAGTACAATTTAATGAAGGTATAATTCCCACTTCCGAACTTTTTAAGCAAACTGGCCTGGCTAGTATTAATTTAGGCCCAAAAGAAGGATTAGCGCTTATCAATGGCACCCAGTTTATTGCAGCGCACGCCGTAAAAGTTGTGGAGAAATTACATAGCTGTTTGTCGCAAGCCGATATTATTGGTGCGATGATGATTGAAGGTTTACAAGGCTCGGTAAAACCATTTTTCAATGAATTACATGCTTTACGACCTTTTAAAGGAAATATTCATGTTGCCAAACGCATAAAACGTTTATTGAAAGGTTCTGAAATTATGGAAGATCATATTGATTGTGATCGGGTTCAAGATCCCTATTCCTTGCGTTGTATGCCGCAAGTGCATGGAGCTTCGCGCAATGCTTGGCTGCATTTAAAGGAACTGGTAGAAGTAGAATTAAATTCCGTTACCGACAACCCTATCATTATTGATGAAGATTTAACGATTAGTGGTGGAAACTTTCACGGTCAACCTTTAGCTATGGCCTTGGATTACGCTTGCTTGGCCGCCTCAGAACTTGGCAATATTTCTGACCGAAGAATTTATTTAGCGTTGGAAGGTAACAGCCCAGGCGTACCAAAATTATTGATGGCAGTAACAGGCATTAATTCGGGGTATATGATTTTACAATATACTACTGCAGCTTTGGCGAGTGAAAATAAAGGCTTGTGCTTTCCGTCTAGTGCGGATAGCATTCCCACTTCTTTAGGACAAGAAGACCATGTAAGTATGGGTTCTATTGGTGGTCGAAAAGCTTTGCAGGTTTTGGAGAATGTAGAAAAGATCTTAGCGATAGAATTATTAACCGCTGCTCAGGCCTTTGAATTTAGAAAACCCATGAAATCGGGCATTTTTCTGGATGAAATTCATAAAGCGGTGCGTAAAAAGGTATCTTTTGCAGACAAAGACCGCGTTTTTGCAGATGATATTGAAAAGGGAATTGAAATGATTCAAGATAAAACCATTATTAAAGTGATTGAAAAAATAAGTGCTAAAAAAGGGGTATCGTTAAAAACGAAGTACTCTGAGGAATTTGAGGTGTTTTGAAATGGCTGTAAGCTTTAGGGTTTTAGCCATAAACTCTTATAAAATAGAAACTAATTCAATAGCTCGCTAACAAACTAGCTCACTTTTTTACAATTCAATAATCGAAAAATCGCAGAAAAATGAAGAATTTAAAACTTATAGGTCCATTTAAGCAACTCGTCACCATGGCCAATTTGTCTTTAAAAGGAGCTTTAAAAGATGAACAATTGGAGATTATAGCAGATGCGGGC
>Ga0209390_10010080_pt1 | contig 11158 bp, 11 predicted proteins | sample BON01_FD_187212 | JGI IMG/M metagenome (GOLD analysis project Ga0209390, IMG submission 187212) | Freshwater microbial communities from Lake Bonney liftoff mats and glacier meltwater in Antarctica - BON-01 (SPAdes) (version 2) | ecosystem: Environmental > Aquatic > Freshwater > Ice > Glacier... | reverse complement strand
GGGGGGGGGGGGGGGGGGGGGTGGGGGTGAGGTGGGAGTTCTAGTCTGGTTGCATCTCTTTTGGAACACCCTCTGTTCTGGAACTCTGATAGTAGGATGTCTGACATGGTGCACTTTTGTGACCCATGCATATGTACGTGACATGACTGACATTGGAGATCATTATTGATCTTCCCATTGGTTTTCCAATAAACAACATTATCTCTCTCTCTACGTGACATGACTCATATATGTGTGTCGTCACTCATGCATATGACATGACTCATTTATGTATGACATGACTTCATTCATGTGTGACATGACCTTATTCATGTGTGCCATGATGCATATATATGACATGACTTGTTCATGTGAGACATGACTCATGCATATGTGACATGACTCATGCATACGTGACTCGGTTTATTCATACATATCATGTCTCATTCATATGTCACATGGCTCATTCGTACATGACATGACTCATGCATATGTGACATGACTCATATGTGTGACATGACTCATATGTGTGACATATTCATTCATTTGATATGCCTTATTCATATGTGACATGACTCATGCATATGTGACATGATGCATTCATGTGTGACATGACTGATTTGCACATTACATCTCTCATTATGACTCATTCACGTGTGATATGACTCATTCACATGTGACATGACTCATTCACGTGTGACATGACTCATTTACGTGTGACATGACTCATTTACGTGTGACACGACTCATTCACATGTGACAAAACTCATTCACGTGTGACATGACTCGTTCGTACGTGCCATGACTCATTCACGTGTGACACAACTCATTCACACGTACCATGACTCATTCACGCCTGCCATGACGCATTTACACGTGCCATGACCCATTCATACGTGCCATGACTCGTTCATGTGTGCGACGATTTACATATATATATATGTGAAATGCCCCATATACAGGTGCGCCAGCTCCAAGATACACTCGATCACAAGAAAAACATCCAGCATGCGCTCATCAAAGGGCCACCAGGAGGGGTGCAGTTGTTGCAGAAGTTCCTGCCGTCACCTGGCATATGGCAATGGGACTGCCGTGTACCTCCTGCGATCATGGAAGAAAAAGGCAGGCACCGGGCGTATGATGCAACATGTGCTGGAGATATGATCAGGTTTGCCCGCAATTTGCTGGAGCACGTTCCACGCCCGGGCACAAGTGCGTGGGCGGCGGCAATGGGAGAAGAGGAGATGGAAACTGAGGGAGTGATCAGCCAAGGTGCGATAGAAGGGCGCCGTCGTACTGTAGCGTTCCTAAACAGAGCATTTCCGGGACTCAACGTTGTTGTCTTCATCTGGAACGAGGCCCTGCAACGGCATCATAGCAGTATAAGTACTGACCGTGAATCTTTGTGAAAAACTGCAGGGTATTAGTATACATACGTATATATACATCCAAAAAAAGAAATGACAGCACACCGAGATCTCAAACCTAAACAGATTCGAGCAAATGGAGCTTCCAGCTAACTACTAGACCATTTCGTATGGAGTAATAAAAGCAACATCAATCAATTTCCTGTATTGGGTAGCCCCCTAGCGTTGTTGGTTTCACACTAGGGAGAGTTTTGGACAGCGCCTTTATGCATGCTGGAGTGAGGCTGAACTGCATGAATGAGACCGGTATGATCTCCACGATTTTTTTTGTTTGTTTTTTTTTCGCGCTTTTTTTGGTTTAACGAGCCAAGGACGGAACTTTAGACTGACCCCCATTGCGGCCATGGAAGATTTAAATTCATTGCTAAATTCTTCCTTTGGGACTCCAGGGGGAACCCTCTCCTCAAATCTGGTTCGCAGGGCCCGGGGAGCTTGTGCAAGCATAGTAACATCAGATTCTTTCTCACTCTCGGTTCAATTAAACAACACACCCTCGTCAATCTGATCCTAAGCTGGGCGCAGGACAGCTGTCAGTGACGTTGGTGCCACAGCACAACTTTGATTTTCCTTTGAACAGTTTAAGCTGGGCGCAGGACAGCAGTCAGTGCACAATTTTGATTTTCCTTTGCTATTGCCATTTCGCGACTGCGGTGAATCTATGATGTCGGCCAGTGAGGAGACAACAGATGGCATACCCAGCAAAGTACTGTCTCTAGCAGGTACGACAAATTGGAGCTGTTGAGCTGATTTCCGAGCCTGGTTTGCTTGGTCGCATCCTGTCCAGGTGTTGAGTCGCGTTGTTGTTGAAAAAATGACAAACGCTGTGCACCGCGTGGCAGACTGTGAGGATGCGGACGAGGAGTTCACATGCATCGAAAATGCACTCGCTGTCCTCACGCATTTTGACAACATGTGGGAAGCAGTGCAGGTCAAGTTGTGTTCAACTTAGATCAAGTAGCATGCATGCCTTGATTACATGAACTTGAGACTGCATGCATTTTCCTCACTTTCACATCGCGTGCCTGGTCCTGGCAGACAAAGCAAGCGTCTCAGGGGCTATTCGAGGTGCGGCTTGCTCTGCTGGAGAGCAAAGAGGCCTCTACATTGGCGCACAATGCACAGCTGCTCACCCAGCTCACTTCCAGCACCAACAAGCACAAAAACCTCGCAAGAGAGTGCAACGCTCAACTCCAGCAAATTGTGGAGCTCTCTACCTCAGTAAACGATGGTCAGGTGGCTTCGATAAAACTTATGATCCTGATTTACAACTGTGCGCGTGTTTGTTTGTGAATACGTGCGTGTGTGTGTGCGTCACGGCATGTGTGTGTGTGTGTGCATGCGTGTGGGCGAATATGTGTGTCTGCGTGTCTCTGTGTCTGTGTCTGTTACGACGTATTCCATTACTCGATGTAGCGCTGTATAAACATAAATGAACTGTATCGCTGGATGTACATACACATGTGCTCGCTCCCTCTGAGTGTATCTGTTTGCGCAGAACAAGAGCGCTGCACTAAGGCGTGTTGTCGATGAGAAAAATCTGGAGCTCTTCAAAGAGGAGAAGCGCAGGAAAAAAGAAGTTGAGGAAATTGAGACTTCCGGCAAGGAGGAGAGGGAAAGGGCGATCGATAAGATGCGGGAGGAGCACGCGCAACGCATCAAAAGTCTCGAAGAGCAGCATGCGAAGAAAGAAGCCAGCCTCAAAAGCCAGTTTGATGAAAGGATGATTCTCTTTTCAAGTTCATCTTCTTCGTCAGCTTCTTCTCGTGCACCCGCTGCGTGCACTGTCAGCGAGGCGCAGGTGTGTGAAATGTTGTGATATGTGCTTCTTGTTTACGTTTAACAACCTTGATGCGTTGTCGATCCCCGAGAACTTCTTGTTTTGATTTGACCATTTTGATACGTGGTTGATCCCCGAATATGTTCTGACGCACGCATTCTCTCTCTCCCACGAACACGCACACTTCTAGCTGCGCACAACATTCTGTCTCTTGCGTGTGCGTTCTCTTTCTCTCTTCTCTCTCTCGCACATGCACACGTAAAACACACTCACAGCTCAAGCAGAGTCTTCAAGAGGCTAAAGAAGAGATCATGACGCTCAAGGAAAATATCAAAATCAAAGTAAGCCACTCACCTTTCCCTTACAGTGCATAGTCAATGTGCACGTTGTTCGAATGTGTTTTGTTTGACTACAACTCTAACCCACCCTTTTTTTTTCTGCAGAGTGGAAAGCCACATATTTGGCATATTACTCTGCACGGGCTCATTTTCTTTCCTCGTTGTCGCATGCTCATTTCATTTACACTGACTGTTGTTACAGGACGCAAAGATCGCGGCCACGATGCAACAGCCGCAGCAGACAAAAGTGGGACCAGCCCCAGGCGCTTCGCGCAAGTATATCATCTCGTCAGAAAGCGAAAACGAAGACATTTTCACAGGCCCGAGCAGCTACAATCGACATTCATCAGCGACTGGTACCTCTGCCTCTTCTGCGCAAGGCCCACAAAAGAAGGTCATTTCGTATCTAAATGACTCTAACGTCACCTCTGTACTTAAACCCAATACGCACCATACTATGGTTAAAGCAACATGTTGTTTTTGGGTTTTACAATCTACTCCAATTTATTCCTTACTGTGTTCCGATGGCAGACACGCGTGGCAGAGAAGAAGACGCAACCAGCCAAGAAGCCAGCAGCCAATTTGAATGCCACTGCCAAGAAGCCTGATGGCCGTGCAGCCGAGGGTAAAACTCTCAAGGTACATGTAGTCTTATGTTAATAGCTTAGTGCAGCTTGATGCAATACAATACAAGTGTAACACTACACGTAGTACGGATGCATGTTTAGATAGTGTTGCCATATAAACCAACAACAATAGTGGCTGATATGATTTGTGTGGAAACAATCTATCCGCAGGGCCAGGGCAATTCGCAGAGACAAACAACACAGACAACCCTCAGGCAGCGCCGCGAGGAGAGCGCAAGTGGCAAGTCCAAGGCAACTTTGCAATTCGAGTCGCATGACCCCTTTACCTACCTGTGAGTCCATTAATGGGGTTGCCAAGCTAGACTAGCGTACAGATCGACAAGAAAGATGTATATAGAAGCGTTTGTGCGTGTGTGAGATGATGTAACTGTAGCTTCGTTGATAAGAGCACTGGACTGTCTATGCCAAGGTCACCGTTTCGATTCCAGCAAAAACTCCAAAAATCGAAAACTCAAGTCTCTACATTTGAGCACATAGAGCTTCGAGCAAAGCTACTAGACTATTTCTTACGAAGTAATAAAAGCAATATCAATCAATCACTCTTGGAGAAATAATCTAGTAATTCCGTTTGGAACTCTCTCGTTTTTTCTTACCTAGCTGCACATAATGAGTGGCGTTATTTGCGTTGTTTTTCCTTTTGGTGGTGATTATAAACTGAAAACATTCATGTCGATCTAGCGTTATCAGTATGAGGTCCTACGCTCCTCAGTACCCACGCTCCTCTACCCCAATAAACCCATCCCCCCCATCTTTCTTTTTTCTCCTTTTCCCCCCCAACCCCTTTCTGTTTCCCCCCCTCCCTCCTTTTCTTTTTCTTTTCCTCTTTTCTTTCCTTCTTCCCTTACCGTCTCCCAGTTTGTGATGTTCTTTCTTTTTTTCCCCCACTTTTGTCTTGTTTTTTTTGTTGTGTATGTGTAAGTATGCGCGTGCGTATTTGGCCACTCCATGGGTGTCGGCCAATGACAACGTCAAGCATATTAAATTCAAAATTAGATATGTGTTTGAAAATGAATCAAATGAAACAAATGTGAAATATAAAAGAAAACATGAATATGAGAACAAAGAACGGATGCTTGCTAGCAACCTTCCTTATAGAGACACAAAGCCGAAACACATAGAGACACAAAGCCGAAACACAGCAAATTCTAAACAAAACTTGGCGGTGATGGCAAGCGATGGCCCCTCACCCTCTTTCCCTCCATTACGCCTGGGCCTTACCACCCCACAGCCATCGAGATGCCACCACGCCCAGTCCCTGCTGGCCCCCTCATTTCATGACCCAAAAATGCCTCATGTTATCGAATCCCCTGTGACCCCGAGCCGCGCCTTTCTCCCGCCGCGACGATCAGCGACGACATGCTGTCGGCTCTCACTCCGCCCTTGCACTGCTCTATCTTGCAACCTGCAACCCCTCCTCAAACTGTCGCTTTTTAATCTTGGACCATCTGTGGTCCAATTTGTCTCAATCGTTCACTTTTGCTGAATCACGGAAACCCAATTTTTGAACCTGTGTGTGTATTTGTACCTTTTCCTTTTCTGCCTTTGCTTTTCTGATAGAAATGACTCGGAACTTCAGCAGGGGTTTAGTAAGGGAGGAAACGTACAAACAGTCAGACACACAGCAGAAACCCATGTCGACAAGGAGCGGACAGGATCTGGACTCTGGAATGCGAAGAAGGAGGGAATCATCAGCAAAAACAACCTCTGAGGTAGGTGAAAACGGGATGAGTACTGGGTGAATTTGTCCACGTCATCAACATGTAGGTGAATTTGTTCCATTTTAATTGGATGTGAGTGAATATGATTTGGAGGTGGGTGAATGTGTCAATTTCACCCACCTCCTAAATGACAAATTCACCCACACTGTTTTCGTACTTCACCCACTCTGTACCGTCAGGCCCTTTCATCACTCACCACAATCTACCAGTTCACATATTTCCAAACGGCCCGAGTCTGTTTTAATCACCCACACTCTATCAATACCAATCATTCTCGGAACTCACCAAATCATACGTTGTGACACTATTCCATTTGGGCCACAACAAATTCCACAAAAACATTTTAGATACACATCAGGCACCACCGTGACATGTGTGGACCTCACGTGCAAGCGTGGCTCAGTTGGTCAGAGCGAGGGACTGTGAATCCCTAGGTCGTCGGTTCGATTCCGTCTAAAACCCGAGAACTCAAATTCCCATGGATTGGAAATACATAGACCCTTAATCAAGGGTATTAAACTACTTTTGAAAGTAATAAACGCAATTATCATTATCAACGTGTTATGTCATTGATTAATACGCCATGTACTAATACACACATTCGGATCCAAACCCCTCCCCACTGTCCGAGGTGGGTTCGTATAGGTGTTTCTCGCTCACCCCAAATTTCATTATTGGACTGTTCACAACATACAACTCGCTGTCTGACCCTCGATTACCTTTGGTGTCTTCACGCGCATGTTCATATTTCGCTTTTCTCTCTATTCTACATTTTGGCAACAATCCATATGGAATGGTTGGTGTCACTACGTCTCGAGTAATAACAGCTGGCCCCAAAATGCGATCTATATATATCACACAATAAATTTGCTTAGGACTTATCCGTTATAAGTATTGTATTCCGTAATGCTCTGCGCAAGATCTGGTTGTGACTGGCATGGTGGAGGCCATAATCCCTCCACCTGAGCCAGTTCTTTGAGTGTTACCTGCTGAGCATCAGCACGCGAAACTAAAAAAACATCACCACACCGCCATACACTATTCTCTCTCTATGTGACTTTGTGTGCGGGTTGAAGAGCGTCATGTGCATTTGCAAGTATTGAGGCACGAATACTATGCAATCACAATGAAGTCTTCCATGGAAAGTTCCAAATGGCGTGGCCTGGACGAAACACTACTCAAATATCCCACCTCAACTCATGTTCGTATACCGTGACATATGTATATATATATGTACACACATACATACACACATGCATACACATATATAAATATATAAATATATATACAAGTATATACAAATATACACAATACTTTACATGTATGCATAATACACGCCAACGTGATTGAGTCGTCTTGCTGTGCAATCTGTATATATATATATGTGTGTGTATATATATATATATATATATATATATATATATATATATATATATATATATGTATGTATATGTATGTATATATATATGTATATGTATATGAATATATATGTATATAATATGTATAACACGCCCAAGACTACATGGCGAAAGTGAGAGTGGAATGGAAAAATCAAATCAAAGTCGGAGACTCAAATAAACAAAAAATATGAGAGATGTATAATAATATGACAATGTTGGAACTCAAAGTCAAATATCAAAGTTTGAAGCTCCCCCAAAAAAACAAGGTGAGAGAGCACTATACCAAAGCGAGAGATTGGTACAGAGAGAGAGTGGGGGAAAAACACGTCCGTGATCACAAGATGAAAATGACATGGAAGAGAAAATGAATCACAAATACGATAGGTGCGTCTCTCTGCACTACCTGCATAACCAAAGAGAAAACGGAATGGACAACAAAAAATCAGACCCTGAGAATCATCAAAAAAGAGAAACATGAGACAGTACTAAGAATATGCTGAACAAAGAGATTGTGATGCTGTCCAGTTTGCAAGTGGGTGAATCCAGAATCAAATAATCGTGGGCAAAAACCAAATTGTGTGCGGGTGAATGAAAACAGTTGGGTCAAAAGTAAAAATGGGTGAAATATACAAGTGGGTGAACATCCCCAAACACATTAAAAAGATCCTGGAGAGTCTTGGTACATGTGAGCATTGTCGAATCCACTTTCAAAATTCTAGACTGAAACCCCAAACGAATCACCAACTTATTTTCACCCTCCAATTTCATCCACCACTTGGACCAATGATAACGTCAAGCATATAAAATTAAATGTTAGACATGTGTTTGACAAGAAATGAATTAAATGAAATAAACGCGAAATATGTAAGAATTCATGATCATGAGTACACAGAACGGATGTTCGCTAGCAACCTTCCTTATCGAGACAGAAAGCTGAACTTGATACATAAGCAAATTCTAAAGAATCCTGGCGGCGATGGCAAGCGATGGCCCCTCACCCTTTTTCCCTCCCTTGCTTCTCGAATCCCACCCCGAGAGAGCCGAGCCTCTCTCCCGCCGCGACGATCAGCGACGACATGCTGTTGGCTCTCACTTGGACCCGGTGATCTGTGTGCCAATTTGTCTCAATCGTTCACTTTTGCTGAATCACGGAAACCCAATTTTTGAACCTGTGTGTGTATTTGTACCTTTTCCTTTTCTGCCTTTGCTTTTCTGATAGAAATAAACAAGTCCCTGTTTGTGATTTGGTTGTTATCACCGCAGCGATTCCACTATTACTTTTACTTTAGTATAGTTTCTTGGCAGTATCAGAAATATTGAAATGTTCTGATACTTGTGCTATGCCTTCTATGTGTAACGCCGTTGGTTTGCTCATCTTACTCAAGCTTTGCCCTGTTTTCACCTTTCTTCAGCAGCTGATGACAAAAGGATTGTGAATTATTTACACATACAATTGTTCTCCAAGGTTCTCCATCGACGTCGTCGCGTCAGCCCCAGACGACCCATGTATTTGCTGATAGCAGGATCGGATTACTGTGTCATGCGCTTGACATATGCGTTGCACATGCGCTGCCAGAATCTTGTCCTTCTTTCTTGCTTGTACACTGAGCCTTTCGAGCTTTTTATAGAAATTGTCTTCCACTACTGCACCACGCCTCCCTGCCACAAAATTAGAGAGATAATGTTGTTTATTGGAAAACCAAAAGGAAGATCAATGATGATCTCCAATATTAATCTGTTCAAAGGTCCATTCTGGGGCAGCAGCCGCTTTGACGCCTCGATGATGCTTTTGTGTTGCTCATTAGCCTCAGCTTCTTTCACCTCCAGAAAATCCGCATTACTGTCAGATGACCGTTTAATCTCTAGGATGCAAAGTGTTTGATGATTTTTGTTAATCACTATGCCATCTGGCCTCTCATTCCAAAAACGATTTTCATAAAAAATCTTGAAATCATGGCGTTCCCTTTCGTGCTCTTTCACAGAGATCGTTTTTTCAATTTCTGATGCCCTTTCCATCAGCGATTCTCTGCTGCATATCTGCTCAAACTCTTCCTCCTGCCACAACGTGGTCATACTACTCTCTTTATCAAATGTGACAAACCTGAGCTTACTCGCTGGTGTTTGTGCAGCTTGCATGCTGACTTACAGCTGAAGTAATCGAATTCGACAAGTACTTCGATCGCCGAGTGGTATTAAGGCATCGTCGTAAAAGGTCTTTTAGTACCGTGACGGGGTTTCGAGTCCCGCCGACTGGTAAAAGGACTGCGATCAGCCTGTGGTATAATTTTCCTGTGTGGGTGTGCGTTGGGGACCAGGGGTGTGTCTTTGGTGCTGGGGACCAGGGGTGTGTCTTTGGTGTTATTATGTGCGTAACGAGTGCGTGACTTCATGTGTGTTTTTTGTGTTTTGAACAACAAGACAACCCGCATAGACAAACAACACAGACGACCCTCAGGTCCCCACCTCACTGAGAGTGGAATTTATCTCCGCCTCCAGTAGCTGCTGCGTAAATACCCCTAACGGTTGTGTGTCACTTCACAGTAGTTGTATGGAAGTGTTCGGATATTGGTGTTCGGAGACAGGTGTACCATCTTAGGCGCTCGAGCCCGTTGGTCGTCACGGTCGACTTTTTAACGTAAGTTTTGCATAATTAACCAGGTACAGAAAATGTCACGACATTTTCTTGAGTTCCTCTCAAAAAAGGAGCTCAAGAAATGACATCTTTTGTATGGTAATCTTTTGAAACGATTTGAAAATGACTCTACTGTTTGGTTCAGATTCAGGAAATCAATGTAAGGATGGGATGCATTTATTGTAGAAACTAAGGCAATTTTGATTAAGAATGATTGAAATCCCTCTGTTCGACAGCTAACAAAGTTTCCAGAGTCAGTTTCGAATAGCCATAAGAATCCAGCAAATTTCCTGACTAACCCTATTTCTGTAGGCAGCTCAGAAACTGTCCCAAACTTCAGCGCTACAGTCTGTCAAGGGTTTCCTTTCAACCGTAGCAGTACTATATCATTACACATGTTCGAATCATTCTTTCTGCATGGCCACATTTTGATCACATATTTTGACCAATTACATATTTTGACCAAGCCTTGAACCCCTTACGTAAGGACCGCGGTCCTGCTCTACAGACACGTTATTCTATGCGCCTAATCATTCGTGAGTGGCTACAGGATGCCAAGCAAGCTAGCGCCTTTTATATGTACTTAAAATGCAGGTTATTTCCCCCGAAAATGCCACCCAATGACTCATTCGTGCAACTTTGAGAGTCCAAAGTTCCTCATCTGACAATAAGGGCGGCGATGATGACACGAAACACGACGACAACGACAAGTGCCATGATTGCAAGTCGATGGGGCACGATGCTACGCTTTTCTGAAGCTCGACTCTTCAACTTCGAGGGACGTCAGCTCTTTGTAGAGCTCTTTCAGCCGTTTTCGGCGGCGTTCCTTACGTTCTTCCAAGTTGCCCTGAAGCAAAAGATATGCACAGACACAGACACATGAAATCCAAAAAAGCGACAGAGGCAGAAAACTAGTGAGAAAGAGCGACAGGGGCAGAAAAAGAGTCCCACACTAGTGCGCGCAAATACACGGCGCCACACACACGAACAAATGCCAAACACTCCCAAAAAAGAAGGAAAGCATCACGTCACGTCATGTCATGGCACCATCATTGGAAGGTGACATGTCACATATATGAACAAGTCATGTCACATCGTGTGGAAGTCGAGGGGGGAAAAAAATCCATACCCCTCCACCATCATTGGATTCGGACATTGGCGATGGTGAGCGAATCGCTCTACTCCCCCCCCCCACCCTTCCCTCCAACTCTTTCAAAGCAGTCTGGATCCCCCCTCCAAT